>Ga0210402_10001170_pt1 | contig 27381 bp, 21 predicted proteins | sample IncBWC7MmetaG_FD_161055 | JGI IMG/M metagenome (GOLD analysis project Ga0210402, IMG submission 161055) | Forest soil microbial communities from Barre Woods Harvard Forest LTER site, Petersham, Massachusetts, United States - Inc-BW-C-7-M | ecosystem: Environmental > Terrestrial > Soil >... | reverse complement strand
CGGGCGCCTCTGCTACCGCAGTCGAATAGGTCGCGAACTGCCCGCAGAACTCCACGTCATTCCAGCCCATCTTGCGCGCCGTCTGCAGGATGATGATCGTGTCCTTCACGATGGTGCCCATGCAGACCAAATCGCACCCGGCCTCCTTCAGCCGTGTCACCTGTGCGTTGAAGTCGGTATCGGTCGGCCGCGACGCCGAGATGGCGCCCAGCTTCAGCTTCATCGCATCCACCTGCGCGACGACGCCGGCATGGACATCCCGGCCGAAGTCGGTGTCCTGGTACATCGAGCCGATGACTTTTTTCCCCTTTGTCTCGGCGAAGTACTTCACGCAGGACCGCATCTGGTCGAAGTACGACGCGAACTGGCCGTACTTGTACTTGTTGAGCGGCTCATACATCGACCGCGCGCAGGTAAGCGGAAACACGCTCGGCACGCCCTTCTCGAGCATCATCGGCAGGACCGCGTCCATCTGCGGCGTGCCGCCGCTGCTGATGGACAGGAATATGTCGTCGCGGTTCACCAGCTTGTTCATGGCCTGCACTGCCTTGGGGACCAGATACTCCATGTCCTCGACAATAAAACGGATCTTGCGGCCGTGAATGCCGCCTTTGTCGTTGACGTCGTCGAACGCCATGCGGATCGACTTGGCGGCGTTGCTGCCCTGCACCGCGGTGACGCCGGACAGGTCGGTCATCATGCCGATGACAATCTCGGTGTCGGACACGCCGCGCGTGGCGGCCGCGGCGCGTCCGATGATGGCGGGCGCTGCAAGCAGGCCGGCAGCCCCTGCCAGCACGGAACGGCGTGTGGTCGAGTTCATGACGTATTCTCCCTGTCGCGGCCGGAGGAGCCCGGCCGTCGTGTCTTTTGGCGCGGCCGTTCGCCGATCCGCTACTCCGCCGCCACTCGTTCGGGCTGCTTACGCCCGGGCATATACTGAATGCTGACCGGCTGATTCGTCTCGAACGGGCTCTTGAGGTCGAACTCCTTCGCCATCTCGCGCACAGCCGGGAACACTTCCTGGCCAAGCAACCGGATGCACGTCTTGGCATCCGCATGCGACACGGTTCCGTCGTTGCCCCAGAACGCGAAGATGCCAGGCCGCGTCTGCTCCAGCAGGACGCGCAGCTTGGCGATCACCTGCTTCGGCGTGCCGGCGATGATCATCATCTCCTTCAGCTGCCCCTCCAGCGCCGGGCGGGCACGCGGGCTGGTCGAGCGGCCGATCGAGGACTCGACGAAGGCACGGCGGTTCTCCGGGCTGTAGTAGCCCGCGGGCGTGCTCCACACCGGATGCGCCAGGCCGGTGAACTCGCCTTGCATCCACAGGAACTGGCGCGCGTTCTCGATCGCCTTTTCCTCCGTTTCGGCGACGTGAATCTGCTTCAGCAGGCCGTGGTAATCCGGACCGCCGGCAAACCCCGCTTCGGCCGCCGTATCGTCGTACATCTTCCAGATCTGCTTGGTGCGTTCGACCGGGGTGTTCAGCGCGATGTATGGATAGCCGTGCTGCGCCGCCCAGATAATCGTCTCGCGGCTGATCACGCCGGGAATCCAAATCCGGGGATGCGGCTTCTGCAGCGGCACCGCCCACGGGTTGACGACCCGGTGCTGGTAGTGCGTGCCTTCCCAGCGGAACGGTCCCGGCGTCGTCCAGGTCTTCACGATCAGGTCGTGCGCCTCCTCGAAGCGCTCGCGGTTGAATGCCGGATTGACGCCGTTGGCGAGCTGCTCCTGCCCGCCGCCGCGCACGAAGCCGGAGACCAGCCGGCCTTTGCTGATCATGTCGATCATCGCCAGCTCCTCGGCGAGTTGGACCGGGTTGTCCGACAGCGGCAGCGGATTGCCCAGGATGACGATCTTCACGTTCTTGGTCATCGCGGCGAGGATCGAGGCGAAGATGTTGGTCCGCGCCTGCATGCAGAACGGGGCGTTGTGGTGCTCGTTCAGCATGATGCCGTCAAAGCCGAGTTCGTCGACCAGCAGGTAATGATCGAGATATTCGTTGTACAGCCGGCTGCCCTCGCTCGGGTCGAAATGGCTGTTCGAGAACATCAGCGCAGTGGCGCCGAAGTCCAGACCGGCCTGCGCGAAATAGGCCGACATCGGCTGCTCGGTGAAGTACATCAGGTGCATGGCGATCTCTCCCTTTTGGCCGTGGCCGAGCATCGGCGCTGCCAGCGTGGTGTTGCGCAAAGCTAGACCTGCGTCTGCATTCCGGCAATCGGCTGGCTGCGCAAGGGCCGCGAAGTCGCTCCAGGGCTGTCGGCGAATGCGCAAAAGTCTTACGCGGAGGAAAGGCGGAGGACCGCGAAGTGCCACGGAGAAACAGCTCGAATGCGCACCGTGCCAAGTTCTGGGGCAACCTTCGCGCGGGGTGCAATTCTGATCTGCTCCGCGGCCCTCCGCGGTCCTCCGCCTCTTCCTCCGCGTAAAATTGCTTTCGTGGAACAGTGCCGCGCATGGCTGCCTTTGCAGAACGCGCGCTTCCGTGGATAACCACTGCATCAGGGAGTGACAGCAGATGGCCGCCTCATATGAAGTCCAGACCCAAGCTGGCGCGAAGCCGGTTCCGGAGTACGACGCCATCATTATCGGGGCGGGCATTTCGGGTCTGTATCAGCTTTATCGCTTGCGCGAACTGGGGATGCGGGTGCGGGTGTTCGAGGCTGGCACCGGCGTCGGCGGCACCTGGTATTGGAACCGGTATCCGGGCGCGCGCTTCGATTCCGAAAGCTATTCCTACAGCTACTCCTTCTCACGGGAACTGCTGGACGAATGGGACTGGTCCGAGCACTTCGCCGCCCAGCCAGAAACGCTGCGCTATCTCAACCACGTGGCCGACAAGTTCGACCTGCGCCGCGAAATCCAGTTCCGCAGCCGCGTGACGGCGGCGCACTGGCACGAGGCGACGCGAAGCTGGGACGTGACATTGGAAGACGGCAGTCGCCATCGCGCGCGTTTCCTGATCACCGCCATTGGTCCGCTGTCAGCGCCGACGATGCCGTGCATCGAGGGGGTGGAGGCGTTCCAGGGTCAGTCCTGCCACACCGCGCGATGGCCACATGAGCCGGTGAGCTTCGAGGGCAAGCGGGTCGCGGTGATCGGCACCGGCGCCACCGGGGCTCAAACGATCCAGGAAGTCGCCAAGACCGCCGGCCACCTGACCGTGTTTCAGCGCACACCGAACTGGTGCGCGCCGCTGCACAACAGCAAAATCGACGCGGAGGCTATGGCGAAGATCAAGGCCGGTTACCCGGAAATGTTCAAACGCTGCCAGGAGACATTCGCCTGCTTCCTGCACACTCCGGATCCGCGCGCCACGTTCGAGGTCACGCCGGAGGAGCGTGAGGCGTTTTGGGAGAAGCTGTACGCAGAGCGCGGCTTCGGCATCTGGCAGGGCAATTTCCGCGATATCCTCACCGACCCGGCGGCGAACGACGCAATTTCCGAATTTGTCGCCAGGAAGATTCGCCAACGCGTGAAGGACCAAAGTGTCGCCGAGAAGCTGATTCCGAAGAACCACGGCTTCGGTACCCGCCGCGTTCCGCTGGAGACCAGGTATTACGAGGTTTACAATCAACGCAACGTCCTACTGGTGGACATCAACGAAACGCCCATCGAGCGGATCACGCCGAAGGGCATCAAGACCAGCGATGCCGAATACGGGTTCGACATTATCATCTATGCCACCGGTTTCGATGCCATCACCGGCAGCTTCGATCGCATTGACATCCGTGGCGTGGACGGGCTGCGGCTGAAGGAAAAGTGGGCACACGGGCCGCAGACATTCCTCGGCGTTCTAGTGGAAGGCTTCCCCAACATGATGATGCTGATGGGCCCGCATACCGCGCTGGGCAATATCCCACGCAGTATCGAATACAATGTCGATTGGGTGACTGGCCTCGTGCACCACGCGCGGGAACGTGGCCTTGCGCGTGTGGAAGCGACGCAAGCGGGGGTGGCGTCGTGGACCGATCACGTCAAGTCACTCGGGGTGGGCCTTCTGTCCAACGAGGTGAATTCCTGGATGACCGGCGTCAATTCCAATGTGGAGGGCAAACAGACTCGCATCATCGCGCGTTACAGCGGCAGTGCCCCCGCGTATCGCGCGCGGTGCGACGAGGTCGCGGCGCAGGAATATAAGGTGCTTGCGCTGGCATAGAGCCAGCAGCAGATCATCAGGACGCCTCCGGCTCCGTCCCAACACCGTCCTGTGCCATGCGGACGCATTTGCGCATCACCGAAGGCAATGCCTCGTTGGCCAGAGCATCGATCGGGCGTTTGAATCCATCAGCCTCGATGTGCTGAACGCACGCCGCGAACAATTCGATGGTCAGTTCGAAATGGGTGAACCCGTGCCGCACCTGACCCGCGCGTCGCCACGCGACGTCCATCGGCGCCAGGGCAAGCGCCTCGGCCGTGTGCCACAAGTGGGAACGCCATTCGGTTCCCGGCAGTTCTGTCATGCCCCCAAGCAGACCAGCCAGCGGGCGACGACGCAGCAGCACATTGCCATCGGCGTCGGCAAGCCAGAAATGCACGCCATGCCGCCGCGGCCGCGCGGGCTTCGCCACCTTGCGCGGCAGGTCACCCGCAATGCCGGCCCGCAACCCGGCGCAGTGCGCCATCCACGGGCACAGGACGCAACCAGGTGCCGCCGGCGTGCAGACAGTTGCGCCGAGATCGAACAGCGCCTGCGCGAAGTCCGCCGGCTGCGCCATCGCATCAGGGTTGGCGCCAAGCTGCCCGGCAAGGCGTCGAAGTATCGGTTTGGCCATCGGCAACGGCTCCTGCACGGCGAACAGCCGTGCCACGACGCGCTCCACGTTGCCGTCAACCGGCACGGTCGCCACGCCGAACGCGATTGCCCCCACCGCAGCCGCGGTGTACTCGCCGATGCCCGGCAGAGCCCTCAGGCCGGCCAGATCGCGTGGGAATCCGCCCGCCGCGACCACGGCTCGGGCGCAAGCATGCAGGTTGCGGGCCCGCGCGTAGTAGCCTAGCCCGGCCCAGGCGGCCAGCACGGCCTCCAGCGGTGCGGCGGCAAGCGCCTCGACGTTAAGAAAGCGTCTTAAGAAGGCTTCATAGTACGGTATAGTCGCTGCTACAGTCGTTTGCTGTAGCATGATCTCGCTGACCCAGACCCGGTAGGGATCCGGCACTTCACCGGGACGGGGACGCCAGGGCAGCGATCGGCGATGGCGTTGGTACCACGCAAGGAGCAAAGAGGCAGGTGCGGTGACGACGAAGGACACAGACAGTGGTATGACCAGGGACGCCCGCCACGTCTACGGCGCCCGTCCGCTCGGGGCCCTGGTGCCGTACGTCACGCGTCCGGCGTTCCGGCGTCGGGCGCCGGCCACCGCACAGGTCCTGGCCGACTGGTCCGCCATCGTCGGTCCGGCGATTGCAGCGGTCGCCACCCCCCGTCGCCTCGTCTCGGGGACTCTCACAATCGCCTGCGCCGGACCCGTTGCGATGGAGCTTCAGTATCTCGGGACCGAGCTCACCGCGCGGATCAACACCCATCTCGGGAGCCAGGTCGTCAAAGGCCTTCGCTTCGAACAAACGATCGGCTTGGACGCTCCCGCGCCGCCACCGCGCGCCCAGCCTGACCCGGTGGACGCGGCAAAAGCCGAGGCGGCAGTCGCCGGTCTGCCGGAAGGTGAATTGCGCACCGCGCTCGCGGCATTGGGAGGTGCGGTGCTGGCCCGCGCACGCTCCTCGACGGGCCGCCGGAACACTTAGTAAGACACAAGATATAGAGGTAACCATGCCAATATCACGTCGATCCGCACTACGCCTCGCCGGACGCGCCGCAGCACTCGGCACAGCGGGCTACTTCGGTTGGCGGCAGGTCAGTGCGGCTGCCTCGCCCCTTGTCCTCGCCCAGGGTCCGGCGCCCGCGCCTGCCGCGAAACAGGTGGAAGACGAGCGCAAGTCGCCTCGCACCCTAGGCGACGACGCCGCCAAGGTGACTGCTATGGAATTCTTCTCACTCACCTGCACGCATTGTGCCGCGTTCGCCCGTGACTCCATGCCGCAGATCGAGAAGGAGCTGGTCGCACCCGGCAAGCTGCGCTTCGTCTATCGCGACTTCCCGCTGGATCAGGTCGCGCTGGCCGCGGCCACGGTCGCCCGCTACCTTCCGGCGAACCGCTACTACCCGTTTGTCAACGCACTGTTCGCCAACCAGGACCGGTGGGCGTTCGCCCGCGGCGTCAACTCGACTGACGAACTTTGGAAGATGGCGGCACTCGCCGGGATGAGCCGACCGACATTCGATCAGGCGGTCGCCGATACCGATCTGCGCGACTGGATCCTCAAGGAGCAGCAGGCTGACCGGGACAAGTGGAAGATAGACGCGACTCCAAGCTTCGTCATCAATGGGCAGAAGTACGCGGGCGAGATGAGCTTCGACGCGTTCCGGAAAGTGGTCGCTGAGGGCTGATGACCGGCGCGTTGCCCGCTTGCTCGAAGCTGCGCTACCAGATGTAGGGATGAGGATGCAATCCGAGCCGCTGCCGCTAGTATCTGTAGCTTCGTTCGTGGCTGGCACGATTCGCCCCAACTAGCAGGAGCCCGCCTTGCCCGTGCATTTTCGCCGCCTGCGCATAATGGGGTTCAAGAGCTTCGCGGAACCGGTCAGCGTCGAAGTCCATCCTGGGCTGACCGGTATCGTCGGCCCAAACGGATGCGGCAAGTCCAACGTGGTCGAGGCGCTGCGCTGGGCCATGGGCGAACAGAGCACAAGGTCGCTGCGCGCTGGCGAGATGGACGATGTGATCTTTGCCGGAACTGCCGGCCGGCCATCACGCAATCTGGCCGAAGTGACCATCACGCTCGACGAGACGGTCGGCGCTGTTCCGCCGCCGTTCCATGAACAGCCCGAGTTGGAGATCATTCGACGCATCGAGCGCGGCGCCGGCAGTGAGTATCGGGTCAACGGCAAGGAGGTACGCGCCCGCGACGTGCAGACGCTGTTTGCCGATCTGGCGTCAGGCGCTCACACCTCGGGCATGGTGAGCCAGGGTCGGGTTGGAGCACTGATCACTGCCCGGCCGGAGGATCGCCGCGCGGTGATCGAGGAAGCGGCAGGCATCACCGGCTTGCACGCGCGACGCCACGAGGCGGAGCTGAAGTTGCGCGCTGCCGAAGCCAATCTGGCACGCGCGGAGGACCTGCGGGGCCAGCTTGAGGCGCAGCTTGCGGCGCTGAAGCGGCAGGCGCGCCAGGCAAGCCGCTACCGCAATATCTCGGGCGCTATCCGGCAGGCCGAGGCCGAGCTGCTGTCGATCCAGCGCGCCCGTGCCGATGCCTTGCGCAGCGAGGCACAGGAAGCGCTGCATGCGGCCAGACTTGCCGTCGCTGCCGCGACTGACGCCGCCACCCAGGCGGCCACGCACGCAACCGAGGCAGCTGCGGCGCTTCCGGCGTTGCGCTCGGCCGAAGCCGATGCACGCACCAGCCTGGAACGCCATCGCGTTGCCCAGGAGCAGATCGCCGCCGAAGAGGAGCGCGCGCGAGCAGCCTTGGCGGACGCGGCGAGACGGCTCGGTCAGCTGCGCCAGGACCTGTCGCATGCCGAGCAGCTCAGCCGCGACTCGGAAATAGCGGAACAGCGACTAGCGACCGAGGACCAGCAGCTTGCCGTCGCGGACTCAGGCCACGCCGCGCGTGCGGAGACAGCCGAGGGAGTTGCCACGCAAGCCGCCGAAACGGTGTGGGAGGCGGAGGTGGAGGCGAACCGTGCCACCGAAGCGGCTGCCGAAGCGGCTGCCCGCGCCCAGGCCTTGGGCCAGCTGCTCGCGCAGGCGGAGCAGCGCTGGCGGCGGGTGGACGAGCAATTTGCCAGGCTCGCGGAAGAGCGCGATCGCATCCGAAGCCAGACAATCGAGCCCGCTTCGGTCGAAGCCGCCGATGCCGAGCAGATGCGGGCGGAGCGCGATCTGGGGGAAGCCCGGTCTGCCCAGGATGCCGCCGAGCAGGCGCGCGCGGTCGCCATGCAGGCGCTCGCCGCCGCCCGCGAGGGGCAGTCTGCCGCCGATGCGGTGCGGGCGAAACTGGCAGCGGAGGCAAATGCGCTCGCCGAAGTGCTGGCAGTGAAGGACGGCGAACACTGGCCGCCGATGGTCGATGCGCTGAGCGTCCCGGCGGGCCTCGAGGCCGCATTGGGTGCCGCGCTGGGCGAGGAACTGACATCGGCGGCTGATCGTGACGCCCCCCGGCATTGGCGAGAATTGCCGGAATTCGACCCGATTCCGGTTCTTCCCGTGGGCGTAAGCTCGCTGGCGGGGCTAGCCGAGGGACCGTCCGCTCTCGCGCGTGCCCTGTCGCAGATTGGCCTTGTCGAGGACGAGACAGCCGGTGAGGCGAGCCACGCCGAGCTTTCGCCTGGCCAGATGCTGGTCTCCCGTGCGGGCGCGGTCTGGCGGTGGGACGGCTACACGATCCGCGCCGGCACCCCCACGGCCGCGGCGGTCCGGTTGCAACAGCGCAATCGGCTGTCTGTGCTGCAACGTGATCTCGATGCGGCCGAAAGTGAAGCGGTGACTGCGCGAGCCGCACTGGACGGGGCTGAAACCGCCGATCAGGCGGCGGCGGCGTGCGGCGAGCATACGCGCGCCGCACGGGGCGAGGCCGAGCAGCGGCTGGAACAGGCACGTGTCGCCCACGAGCGGTTGCGCACCCAGGCCGCCGCGGTCGCGGCCCGGCTTGCGGCGACTGAAGGCCAGATCGATCGACACGCCGCCGAACGCGATGAGGCGGCGGCCAGCCTCGCGCACGCTCAGGATGCACAGAGCGCCCTGCCCGACCTGGCCGGCCTGCGGTCTGCTGTTGAAACCGCACGCACAAGCCTTTCCGCCGCTCGGGATTCAGAGGCGGCGGCACGCCGCGAACGCGATGCCCTGACGCAGGAACATGCCGTCCGAACCGCGCGCCGCGTGGCAATTGCGGCGGAGCGCGCCGATTGGGCTGAGCGTGCCGAGGGTGCGGCCCGCCGGGTCGGCGAGCTGACAGAACGGCGGGATGCCGCCGTGGCGGAGCATGCGGCTTTGCAGGAATTGCCGGCGCAGATCGCCACCCGCCGGGCCGCCGCGCTCGATGCACTGGAAGTGGCGGAAGCGGCGCACCGCCGCGCCGCCGCGACACTCATGGATGCGGTGAACCGGTCGGCCGAGGCCGATAGGGCGGCGCGTTCAGCCGAGACGGCGCTCAGCGGCTCGCGGGAGGATGCTGTTCGGGCCGAAGGGGTTGCCGGCCAGGCTGAACAGGCGTGGCAGGCGGTGGCCGAACGGATCACGGAACGCCTGGGCGCGAGCCCTGCCCTGCCCGACCCGCCGGCGGAGATCTCGCCCGAAACGGAAGACAAGGCCCGCCGCCGCCTCGACCGCCTGCTCAAGGAACGCGAGGAAATGGGGCCGGTGAACCTGCGCGCCGACGTCGAGGCGGAAGCAGTGGAACAGCAGATGGCCACCATCACCGCCGAGCGCGAGGAACTGACCACGGCGATCGCCAAGCTGCGCGGATCGATCGGCCACCTGAACCGCGAGGGGCGAGAGCGGCTGCACGCGATGTTCCAGCAGGTCGATCGTAACTTTCAGGCGCTGTTCTCCCGCATGTTCGGCGGCGGACGGGCGCATCTTGCCCTGGTCGGATCGGACGACCCGCTGGAGGCCGGGCTGGAGATCTACGCCCAACCACCGGGCAAGAAGCTCGCCACCCTGTCGCTGCTGTCCGGCGGCGAGCAGGCATTGACCGCTCTGTCGCTGATCTTCGCCGTGTTCCGCTGCAATCCCGCGCCGGTGTGCGTGCTGGACGAGGTGGACGCGCCGCTGGACGATGCCAATGTCGAGCGGTTCTGCAATCTGCTGGATGACGTGGTGCGCGAGACCGCGACGCGGTTCCTGGTGGTGACCCATCATCCGCTGACCATGGCGCGCATGGACCGGCTGTATGGCGTGACCATGCAGGAGCGCGGCGTGTCGCGGCTGCTGTCGGTGGACCTGCAGCGTGCGGCGGAACTGGCCGAGCCCGCGCGCATGGCGGCGGAATAGCGCCGCAACTCCCGCGCGTGGTCGGCATGACGAGCAATGCACGACGCTGGCCGGGGTGAGCGGCAGCCCGGCTGGCTGGTCGCCCTCAAGCGCTGGTTGCCTGTTTTCGGTTTTATCGTCCTGGTCTTGCTCGCCTACCGGATGACCATCGGTGTCGATCTGTCCGACGAGTCTTACTACGTCACCTTTCTGGACGGGTGGCTGAAGGATGGGCTTGGCCACAGCGAGAACCTGGAGATGCACCAGTCGGCAGCCCTGCTCGTGCTCCCGGCCGCGCGGCTCTACACTTGGATCGTCGGCAGCGAGCGCGGCCTAGTGTTGTTCCTGCGTGTCGTCTTCCTTGCCATCGCGTTCGCTGCCAGTCTCTGCCAGTACCGTTTCATTCGCTGCATGAGAGACGAGGCGGTCGCCTTGTCATCGGCGTTGCTGGTCCTGTGCTTCATACCATTCAGCCTGCCCGCGCCTTCTTACAATACGATCGGCATGTTTGGGGTGGTGTCCGCTTTGGCACTGTTCGGGACTGCTGCCTTGCCGCGCCGGCAGGCCGCGCATGGCGCCGTGACGGCGATCCTTTCGGGCCTTGCGTGGATGGTCGCGGTCATCGCCTATCCGACGATGGCCGTGGCGTTGCTTGCGTTGCTGGCGCTGGCATCGCTTGCGGCGCGCGATCGTGGCGAGCGGCTGCGCCTGCTTGGCTATGCGATGATCTGCGCCTTCTTCCAGTTCTGCGGCGCCTGCCTGCTGCTCGCGGTGTTCGGCTGGACACGCCTCGTGCAAATGCTGCGGTTCACCAGCGCCGGCATGCAGAGTTCCGAGAGCGTGAACCCCAAGCTTGCTGACGCGCTCGGCGTGTTCGTCAACCATCCCGCATTCGGCGCGCTATGCTTGGCAGCGGTGGCTGTTGGCATATGGCTGGTCGTGCCCGGTCGCGACCGGCGTCGCAACGTCCGGCCCAGCCTGCTCGTATTGGCGATCGTATTGGCATCGTACGCCACGGGGCCGGCGCTGTGGTTTCCCCCGAACGATTTCGTCGTGCTGCTCGCCTTGGCCGGGCTGTTTACTATGCGTGCCTGCGCCGGCACCGAAGGTCTTCCCGTGATCCGTGTCATCTACGCGACTTCACTGGTCGGGGGTCTGATTACCGCGGCGACGTCCGACAACGGCATCCACAACTTTCCGATCGGCGGCCTAGCCGCGGCGGCCCTGGCACCGGCCATGCTGGTTCCACGCGGCGCGCCGCGCAGCACGGTAGCCGCACAGTGCGGCATGATGCTGCTGACGGCCGCGCTGTTCTGCACCAGCGCATTCGCCAGCATCTACGGCGAAAGCGCCAATCCCCTGACCGCACGGGCAGTACGCGTCAAAGACGGCGCGTTCGCAGGGCTGTTGACCAATGCCGATCAGGCCGCGTTCATCGAGGCGGCTACAGCGGCACTTGGCGAACGCGTCGGGCGAGGAAAGACGATCGCCGTCCTGGGACGGCCCGCGGGGATCTATCTGCTCACGGACGCATCGCCCATGGCGCCGTCCGCCTGGGACTACTGGCAGTTCTATGGTTCGCTGCCGCCGCGGATGAATGCGCTGATGGAGGCGTTCTATAAACTGCCCGCACACCGGCCTGACGTGGTTGCGGTCTTTACCGATCCACGGACCTATCCGCTGGCGCCCTGGGTCCGTGATCTGCTCACCGATTATGTCGCCGCGGCCCGTGTCTCCGTCGGATCATGGTCGCTTGCACTGTACGAGCATTGCAAGGCGCCCGCGTGTCCCGCGCGGACAACGCACGGTGTGCCATGACCACCGGGGCAAGCGCATCCGATCACAAACCCGAGAGCGATACGCTCGGCCATAATTCCGCAACGCGCGCGATACACTGTGCCGCCATGTTGTTGGCAACGGTCCCAGCCAAAGGAGCCCGCCCATGCCAGAATTTGTAGTTTCCAAACGTCTCGGTTCATTGGCCGCAGCCGCTGCCCTATTAGGTTTTGGGGTGATGGCGATGCCGGGGCACGCGCAAGCCTGGTGGCGCGGCGGCTGCTGCGCCGTTGGCATCGGCATATTCGCACCACCTGTCTTGGTGGCGCCGCCGATCTACGCCCCGCCGCCCGTTTATTATCCGCCGCCAGTGGCGTATGCCGCGCCGCAGCGCCCGTGGATACCACCGCACTGGGAGGGTGGTTACTGGGTGCCCGGCCACTGGGGCTGAGCGTCGCTTTCGCGGTCGCAAAATGTCTTCGCCGCAATTGTTATTCCCTCCCACCCGGGAAGCCAGTACCGAAACGAGTGCGCTGCGGGATTTGGGCGCGGCGCACCGGTTCGTCCAGCAACCAGGGGCTGTTCGCAAGCAGCTCTAGGGCTCCGCCTCTGGCCTTTCCCGCCGCCTCACCATAGAGAGAGCCGCGAGAAGCCGGACAGGGGTTCGACATGACGCGCCAGCTCAAGGTTGCGGTCCAGATGGACCCGATCGAAAGCATCAACATCGATGCCGACTCCACCTTCGCATTGATGCTGGAAGCGCGGCGGCGTGGCCACGTCATGTGGCACTACGAGGTTCGCCATATGGCGCTGCGTGAGGGTGTGAAGCGCCAGGGCGAGCGGCGTGAGGAGCGGTTGCAGGCGCGTGCCCGCCCGGTGACCGTGCAGCGGGTACGTGATGGGCACTACCAGTTCGGCGAGCCCACGCTGCTCGACCTCGCATCGATGGACGTGGTGCTGATGCGGCAGGACCCGCCGTTCGACATGGCCTACATCACCGCCACTCACATGCTGGAGCACATCCACCCGAAGACGCTGGTGGTGAACGACCCGGCCGCGGTGCGCAACGCACCCGAGAAGCTGCTGGTGACGCATTTTCCCGACCTGATGCCGCCGACCATGGTCACCTGGGACCTCGATGCGATCCGCAGCTTCCGCAGCGAGTATCAGGACATCATCGTCAAGCCGCTGTTCGGCAACGGCGGCGCGGGCGTGTTCCGCATCAAGCCAGACGATGAGAACCTTGCGGCGCTGCTGGAGATGCACTTCGCCCGCTCACGCGAGCCGCTGATGTTCCAGCGCTACGAGCCGGCGGTGCGACAGGGCGACAAGCGCATCATCCTGGTGGATGGCGAGCCCGTGGGCGTGGTGAACCGCGTGCCGGCGAAAGGCGAGGCACGTTCCAACATGCATGTCGGCGGCAGGCCGGAGAAATGCGCGCTGAGCGCCCGCGATCGAGAAATCTGTGCGGCGATCGGCCCGACGTTGCGAGCGCAGGGCATGATCTTCGTCGGCATCGACGTGATTGGCGACTGGCTTACCGAGATCAACGTGACCTCGCCGACCGGCATCCAGGAGATCGATCGCTTCGACGGCATCAACATCGAAGCCATGATCTGGGACCGCATCGAGGCGAGGCTGGGCGGCTGACGACAGGCCGCACCTGCTTTAATCCTCGTCCTCGTCGTCACCGCTAGCGTTCTTCTGGACAATGGCGGCGGCAATAAGCAGGAAAGCAGCCACCCGCAGCAGATAAAACCAACTCCGTCCGCCGATCGGCTCCGGCGCCAGCGCGATGAGCGCCTCATTCAATGCCAGCAACCAGAATGCCGCGCTGAATGCCAGGAACAGAAAGTCCCGGCTGCGTGACCAGAATCGCGCGAAGAACAGCCCAGCCGCCAGGAAGCCGGCAGTGACCATTCCCGACAGAAATGCGTTCACCAACGGATCGTTCACTACGCCTCCCAGATGAAGGCGAACAGCAGCACGCAGACGGCGCTCAGTGACGTGAGAATCTGCAACAGGCTGAGATCGATGTCCGGCAACAGCAGGACATCCGCCGCGAGCACAAGGTTGTTGATCGCCAGGAGCGCGAAGCACAGCGCACTCCAGATGAGCAGCCTTGTTCCTCCCCGCCGGTAAGCGCGCCAAAGCAGCCAGGCGCACAGCAGGCTGGTGACCACGCAGAGCAGGTAGATGACGGCTTCAACATTCGAGCCAGTGAATGCGATACGCATTTATGGTTCGCCTGTCAGCGCAACGGCATGCGGGACGTTTCGCGAGCGGCCGGGGCGGCCACGGGCAAGTTCATCACGATCCGTCAGCTTTCGCGCGAGCGGTTGGATCGCAGCCTGAATGCATCGCCAAGGATCCTCTCGACCGCTGGGCGTCCGGCAGCGACCCCTTGCCCTATCTCGTCACTGTCGGGCAACGCATTTCCTGTGTAGGCCCTGAGGCGGGTGGTATCATGCAGCTGGACGCGGGAGCCATGTGTTTCGACACCATATGCGCGCAGCGCGAGGAATGCGCGCGACAGGTTCTCCGGCCGGCAGCCGAGCCAGGAGGCCAGCAAGCCCTTGTTCACCGGGAGGCGAAATTCGGCCTTCCTAGACCTCGGTTCGTCAACCAAGGTCAGCAGATAGGCGCCCAGACGCTGGGCCGCGATACGCACTTTCAGGTCAACGACCTGGCGCGTCATGGCGCCAAGTTCGGCTGACATCGCGCGCATCATCGCCATGGCGGCTGCCGGCTGTTCGTTCACCACCGCACGGATCGAAACCGCCGGTATGCTGATCAGCGTCGAGTTCGCGACAACATCGGCGCCCATCTGGTACGGCTCATCGGTCAGCACATTGGCCAGGACGAAGCTGCTGTTGGGCCCCAAAATATTGATGACGGCGCTCGACGAATCGGCCGCCGTTCCGGTCAGGCTCACGCGACCCTCAAGCAGTACATACAGCGACTCCGGCATGGTGCCTTCGCGGAACAGGACCTCTCCCTGGGGCACTTCGGCAATGTCGCCAACCGAGGCGACATGCTCCAGAACCGGGCTTGCCAGCTGATCAAAACCGGGAACCATCCGAAGCATCGCCTCAATTGACGGCATCCCGTTCTGCGTGCCCGCTTGGGGCTGTAGGCCTTGTCCCATCTTTTCCATCGTATAGCTGGCAGATCAAGGCTGGCTCAATACTCAAACTGGTATGTCAGGCCCACGCTGGAGCCGTTCGACGCGCCGGACGCGCCGACCGCGGATGTGCCGCCGGTGCCGGCGGTGCCTTCCAGCTTCAGCCCCTTGGCGATGTCGATCTGCACGCTGGCCTGCGCGCCGCCGCCGGTCGCACTCTGCTTGGCGCCGAGGTAGACGCCGGGCGCCAGGTAGCGGCCAGCCTCCAATGTCGCGCCCCCGTTGGCGCCGCTCCCGACCGCCAGCCGGTCCAGTCCGAGGCCCTGACGGACCTTGTCCAACGGATCGCCGATGCCGGATCCACCGGCTCCGGTAAGGGTCGCGAGCCCGGTGGCAATGCCGGCGATCTCGAACGGCCCCAGCGCACCGACGCCCTTGCCGAACAGCAGATGCGCCAGCACCTCGTCCTGCGGCAGGTCCGGTACGCTGGTCAGCGCGATCTTCGGATTGTGCGCGGTGCCGGTGATCGTGAGGGTGGCGACGACGTTGGCACTCGTACTATTGGCCACGAGGCGTAGGGCTGGATCGGTGATGCTGCCGCCATTGAACGTGATCGCGCCCTCGGCGAAGTCGAGGGCATGTCCGGCAAGACTGAGAACGCCTCGCCGAAGATTCAGGGAGCCTTCGGCGCGTGGCCGCGTCGCGGTGCCGGTTACCTTCATCGATCCGCCGAATTCCACGTCCAGGCCACGCCCGCGGATGAAGATCTGTTCCGGCGCGTCCAGCGTCACGTTCAGGGCCACGTCCGTAGCTGTGGCTGGCGTTGACGCAGGCTGGGGTTTGGCACCCGGCACATTCACGGGAAGGACCGCGATGCTGGACGGCAGCCGCTCTGGCACCCGCAGGTCTGCCCGGCGCACGTGCAGATTACCGGCGACAGTCAGTTGGCCGAGTGCTTCACCCCGGATCGTCAGATCGGCATCCAGTTCCGCGCTGATCAGGTCGCTGGACAGCGGTCTTGCATTCCGCGCCGTCAGCGTGAGATCGAGCGGCACGCCCGGCGACAGCACACCGATGCTGCCGCCTCCGCCCAGCGTGCCAGGGCCGGCCTTGGCGCTGAACTGGGCGATGCGCAAGGTATTGCCGTCGCCCTGCACGCGAGCAACGATGTCCGATAGATGAAGTCCGGCCGCGGCATCCTGCATCTCGCCGCCCGCAAGCTGTGCCGTTCCTGTCACGCGTGGGGCGGCAATTGTGCCGGCGATCGTGATGTCCGGTGTCAATCGACCCCGAACCTGCCGTCCGCCGGCGGCCAGGATCGGGTTGGCCATCGCGAGATCGAGCATGCCGCTGACGCGCAGGTCCAGACTGCCGGTTGCCGAAATCGGTGCCCGCCCGGCAATTCTGAGCTGCGACGAACCGACGTGAAGCTGCGCGTCAACCTGTGCCTCCGTGCCGTTCAGCGTGGCATTGGCGGTAATGCTGGCCGGCGGTACCCCGCGCCCGGGGCCGCTGCTGGCGCGCAGGCCGGTGGCGGTCAGCTTCACGGTGCCGCTCGGTTTGGCGGTCGAGCCGGTGAGACGGGCATCCGCCTGCAACGTGCCGTCGGCGGCGTAATCCGGCGAGATCGCGGCCGCGAGGTCGGCGGAGACGTTGCGCAGCGAAACGGTGAGATCGAGCACGGAGCCAACGCGCCCCGAAGCCTCCAGCACTGCCTGGCGCAGACCGACGCGCATCCGATCGATAGTCACATCATCGGCAAAGCCGACGCGCACCGGCGCCAGCAGACGGAGGCTCTGTTGCCGCCAGCCGCCCTGCAGCGTCGATACGCTGACCGTGCGCGCCTCTGCGTTCAGAACGGCGGAACCCTCGAGCCGCGCCGGGGCGCCCGACAGATCGGGGGATGTCGCCGACAGTTTCATGGCCAGCGCATCGATCGGACCGTTGACCAGCAGTCGCATCGAACCCGCGACCTGTTTGGCCTTGATACCCTCCGCCTCGAGCCGCCCATCGACCACTGGGTGCGACTGAGGCTGATCGACATCGGCCGTGAGAGCGATGCGTGCCGCCGCGACGGTCCCGGGCAGGTCGGCGCCCTGCACATCGAGCGTCAGATGCGCCTTGGCCGGCGAGGCATCGAGATCGGCGTTCAAGCTGCCGGCTATACGCTGGCCGAGCAGTGGAGCCAACTCATCGAGCCGCCCCATCGCGATCTTTACATGTCCCGCCGGAACCATGGTCGAGGTCGGCAGGTTCATCGCCCCCTCTGCGTGCGCGCTCTTCCAATCAGCCCGCTCGATGTCGATCGCCAGCCCGTCAGCCTGCTGTTGCAGCGCGACCGCAAGCTCGATCGGCGCATCCAGCAGCGAACCCTGCGCGGTGATGCGCGCGTTCGCGTTGTTGGGCAGGCCGTGCACTTCGATCCGCGAGGTGAGCGTGCCGGAAGACGTGCCGCGAACCGCGACCCCGCCGGTGAGGTCGGCGGTCAGATCGAGATTGTCGGTGGCCCCTCCGGCATGGCCGTTCGCCTGAAGCTGGCCCGACAAGGTCGGTTCGGCCGCGGCGAGATCGCTCACACCGAGCGACCAGTTCAGATCGACCTTATCTTGCACCAAGGATCCGCCAGCCGATGCGGTGAGCGATCGCCCGTCGAACTGCAGGCGCGACAGCGTCACGTCCCTGCCATGCAGGGTCGCCGCGAGCGTCAGGTGTCCCGCGTCGCCAACGAGGTCGCGTATCTGCTGCATGCCGCCGGTCACGCCGATCGTGCCGTCAACGCCGATCGTGGTGGCGTCGCCCGCCACCGCGGCGTGCAGCCCCAGCTTCAGGCCGCCTTGCAGATCGAGCCCGGACATCGCCGCGAACGGCGCCAGTTCCGCCAGCGTCACCGTCGCATCGAGACGCTGCGTCCCCGCGGTCTGTGCATTGGCTTCGGCCTCGATCAGCTTGTGGCGCAGCACCACGTGCACCGGGCGATCGGGCGCATCCAATCTCGCATCGACGCGCACGACCACCGGATCGCCCGCGAACAGGTCGGGCTTCGGACCGGGAACGTGCAGGTCGGCCAATTCGCCATCCAGGTGAACCTGCCCGGTGTTGCCGGACACGCTGGCGCTGACGCCGCCGATGCTGATGCCGGCGGCGGCAAGCGCGTCGATATGCAGGCGGCCGGTCGCGTCAGCTTTGGCAAATGGGCCGCTCACATGCGCATCGAGCGTCACCGCCTGCCACCCCACGTCCGGGCGCGGCCGCATCGCCGGTGCGCTGGCCGACAGAGTAAGGTCGCCGGCCGAATGCTCCAGGTCGAGCGTGCCCTCGGCGGTGGCATGCAATGGGCCAGCGGACAGGACGAGATGCGTTGCGATCGCATTCTGCGGCCCGTCCAGCTGCGCGGCGAGATCAATCGCGCCAAGATCGGGCAGGCCGGCAATGCCGGCGACCATGCCATGTGCCGGCTCGGTCGCCTTCAACTTCGCGTGCAGGCTGGCCGCATCGATCGCAGCGTCCAGCGTGTAGCTTCCGGCGCCGTCGAGCTGGCGAACGTTCAGCGCCACCTGTCCCTGTGTCAGGGTCTGAAGCGTGCCCGATCCATCCAGTGCGAGCGACACCTGGGTGCCGGCAATGGCCGCGGCGATATCCACGCGGTCCACCCGCAACTCGTGCAACACGACCGGCGCGGGCAGGCTGTAGCTCCCGCCGGACGAGGAGCTGACCGGCACCCTGTCCGCGACAACATGGGCCGCGGCCAGGCGATCGATCACGATCTGTCGGTGCAGCAGCAGGGAAGGAGACCAATCGAACGCGAAGTCCTCGATCGTGGCGTAGTCGCCCTGCGGGTCGTGCAACTCCACCCTGGCGATGCGCAGCGCATCGGGAAAGCGGCCGGAAATGCCGGCGAGCCGGACCGTGTCGCCGGTCAGCTTCGGCGTGTAGCGTTCGATGGCCTGCCTTCCGGGCTCGGTATTGGCGCCGACCAGGACGACAAGGATCAGCAGCACCGGCAGGCCGACCAGTATCGCCAATGTCCAGCCGATCCATTTCGCGGCACGCCGCATCAGAATGCCTGTCCGATCCCGATATACAGTTCGAAAGCGTCGCCACCCGGCTCCCGGTTCAATGGTATTGCGACATCGAGACGAATTGGGCCGATCGAGGTGTAATACCGGGCGCCGATGCCCGCGCCGACCCGCCAGCCGCCGGTGAACGGCGAGCCGTTCGCGGTGACCTGGCCGGCATCAACGAACGCCACCACGCCGTATTTGTCCAGGATCCGCTGGCGAAACTCGACCGTGCCCGCGCTCACCGCCGTACCGCCGGTGGGTTTGCCGTCGGCGAACTGCGGCCCGATCGACTGGTAGCGGAAGCCGCGGACGGTGCCCGAGCCGCCGGCATAGAAGCGCTGATCGGGTGGCAGGCTGAACACTTCGGCGCCGGACGCCTTGCCTACCAGGCCGCGCAGCGCGACGACGCTGCGTCCCGAGCCGGTCAGGTCGAGATAGGTGGATCCGGTGAGCTGCATCAGCACGAACGTGGCGCTTGGGCTGCCGAACGACTGTGTCGGTGTGACCAGAACGCCGGCGCGGAACCCGGTCGTGGGATCAAGCAGGCTGTTGGTATCGTCGAATTGGGCCGACAGCGGCACGCCGAGCAGGTTGAAGTGGCTCGTTATGCCTTCCTGGACGATCTTCTCCTGCTCGGCACTCAGGCCGACGCCGATCGTCCAGTAGGGCAGGAACTTGCGGTTGATCCCGACCTTCTCGATCAGCGCCTCCTGGTCATATGCCTCAAGGCTCTGCTTCACCGCGCGCAGGTCCACCTGGAGCGACTGATCGCGGGTCAGGAAATCCGGCTTGATGAATTGCGCGCCCACATTGTAGCCGGGGTGCTGCACCGCGCTGCCGCCAAGTTCCACGCCAGCGGTCAGGTTGAGCTGCTCGGCATTGCCGAACAGGTTGCGGTGGTGCCATCCGGCATTGACGTTGATGCCTAGGTCGGTCGAATAGGCCGCACCCACATCCACCGAATGCAGCGGCCGCTCGGTCACGTCCACAAGGACTGGTATAGTCCCGTCCGGATCCAGGTGATCGGCCGGCTCGATTCGCACCACGGAGAAGACGCCGACCCCGGCCAGGTCCGCGCGTGCCGCCTCGATTCCGGTCGGGCTGAAACGCTGACCCTGTCGCAGCAACAGGCGGCGGCGGACATAGTCCTCGTTCATCGTCTTGAGCCCGGTGATCGTGATCGGCCCGATGTCCGCATACGGTCCCGCGGCTACGCGAAACGTGACGTCCAACGCATTGTCGGCAGGCTGCAGGGTCACCGGCGGCAGATCGACCTTGGCCAGTGGGTGCCCTGATTCGCGTATGGCGGTGATCAGGCGCTGCTGCGCCGCCAGCACATCGGCGGCGACAGCGGGAGCGCCGGGGGCCAGATCGAGCTTGTCGCGCACCTCGGGCGGCGCATCGCCCTCGATCGTGACCCGGCCGAGATGGAACTGCGGACCCGGATCGAATGCCACTGCCACTTCGACCGGGGGGTCGGCGGGCGCTTTGTCCAGCAGGTCGAGCAGCCCTGGGTCGTCCAGCTGCAGCCCTGCGATGGTGATCGTCACGCGTGCCTTGTAGTAGCCGAAGCTGTTCAGCCCGGACTGGAAGCGGCCTGCATCCTGGCGCGCCCGCGTTACCAGGGCAAACGGACCGACCGGCGCATTTTCGCGCAGCGCGATGAGCTGGGAGGCGTCGTGCAGCGTCTGATCGAGCGCGCTGTTGTCGGTGGGCTTCAGCGTGACCTTGTAGGGCTGCGGATCGGCGCCGAATGCGATTCCACCCGCCAAGCATAGCGCGAGGAAGATCAGCGGGGCGGCGAGCTGCAGCAGGTTGGGCAAGCACTTCATCCCCGGACGGTAATCAATGCACTGTTCCGGCGAGTGTCACTCTTGCGCCATTGTTGTGAAACTGTCGGCGAGCTATGCGATTCCCATGAGGCAATCCTCTGGTCGCCCGAATAGCCTGCGTGCCGCACGCGCATTGCCCCCACGCCATGGCAGCCTTTCCGCGAATGAGGCGGGCGCTTCGCCGGCCACGACCGAACTCTTACGCGTGCTGCGCCACACACGTGTGGTCAGGCGCGGCGCCAGCATCCTGTTATGGACGTTGGCCTGCATGCCGGTCCAGTCGGTCTGCCTGCTGCTGCCTGGCCGACCAAAGGTGGCGTTCGCCCGGTTCTACTGGTCTGTGGTGAGCCGCCTGCTCGGATTGCGGGTGCAGATGATTGGGACCCTCGCCTCGACTGCCGGAGGGCGGCCGGTGGTATTCGTCTCGAACCACTCATCCTGGCTGGATATCCCCGTGCTGGGCGGTCGGCTGGACGCCTGTTTCGTATCGAAGGACGAAGTGGCGCGATGGCCGCTGATAGCCACGATCGCGCGGCTTGGGCGGACTGTCTTCGTCTCGCGCCAGCGCGGCGCGACCGCGCGTGAGCGGGATGCGATGCGTGCACGGCTCGCCTCCGGCGACAACCTGCTGCTGTTCCCGGAGGGGACCTCCTCGGATGGATCGCGTGTCCTGCCGTTCCGTTCGTCGTTCTTCGCAATCGCCGAGGGCGACGATCCGCCGCTGATCCAGCCGGTGTCGGTGGTTTACGACCGCCTCGGCTGGCTGCCCACCGGGCGGGCCTCCCGGCCGGTCTTCGCCTGGTATGGCGACATGGAGTTGGGGTCGCATTTCTGGCGCTTTGCCCAGCATTCCGGGTTGCGGGCAACCATCCTGCTGCATCCCCCGCTCGATCCGTCGCGGTTCGCAGGCCGCAAGGCTCTGTCACCTGCTGTCTGGCAGACGGTGGCGGACGGCGCCTCGAAGCTGAGGCAGAACCGGCCGGTGGAGGCTCCCGCGCCGGCTTCTTCCCCGTCGGAACCTGCCTATGCCTGAACGTTCCGGTTGACATGGTGGCGGCATTTCCTGCCATGCTGCGGCTGAATGAAGGAGGCGAATCCGCGCTGTCGCGTTTGACCCGACCGGCCCACAGGTTGATTGCTCCGCTGCCCACAGCCGGGTTGTCTCGGCCGGGATGGGCGGAGCTTAACCAGTGAAATCGAGCAAGCGCGTGGAGCCACGCCTGAAGCGCCTGCACGTCATCACCTGGGGCTGCCAGATGAACGTGTATGACAGCGCGCGGATGGCCGACGTGCTGGCTCCGCTCGGCTACGCTCCCGCGCCGGTGCCCGAGGGCGCCGACATGGTCATTCTCAACACCTGCCACATCCGCGACAAGGCGGCCGAAAAGGTGTTTTCCGAGCTTGGCCGACTGCGCCGGTTGCAGGAGAAGCGCGCGGCCGAGGGCGGGCGGATGATCCTCGCCGTGGCGGGCTGCGTCGCCCAGGCGGAAGGAGCGGAGATTCTCGCCCGCGCGCCGTATGTCGATATCGTCCTCGGCCCGCAGACCTACCACCGCCTGCCCGAGATGGTGGCGCGCGCGATGCGAGCCGCCCATGGCGACAAGGGCGGCGCCGTGATCGAGACCGAATTTCCCGCCGAGGACAAGTTCGACCACTTGCCGGAGGCTTCGGCGCCGCAGGGCATCACTGCCTTCCTGACGATCCAGGAGGGCTGCGACAGGTTCTGCAGCTTCTGCGTGGTGCCATACACGCGCGGCTCTGAACAAAGCCGGCCGGCAGTGGCGGTGCTCGCCGAGGCGCGCCGTCTGGTGGCGCAGGGCTCGCGCGAGATCACGCTGCTCGGCCAGAACGTGAATGCCTGGCATGGCGCGGCGCCTGACGGGGGAACCTGGGGTCTTGCGGACCTGCTGCGTGCATTGGCGGAACTGCCTGGCCTGCTGCGCCTGCGCTATACCACGTCCCACCCGCGCGACATGGACGACGGGCTGATTGCCGCGCATCGCGACCTGCCGATGCTGATGCCGTTCCTGCACCTGCCGGTGCAGTCGGGCGCCGATCGCGTGCTGGCGGCAATGAACCGCAGGCACACTGTCGGCGATTACCTGCGCCTGGTGGGTAAGCTGCGCGCCGCGCGGCCGGATATCGCGCTCTCGTCCGACTTCATCGTCGGCCATCCGGGGGAGACCGATGCCGATTTCAAGGCCACTCTGGCACTGGTCCGCGAGGTCGGCTTCGCCCAGGCCTTCAGTTTCAAATACTCGGCCCGCCCCGGGACGCCTGCCGCCACCGCGCCCGGCCAGGTTCCGGATGCTGAAAAGGAACGCCGCCTGGCTGAACTCCAGGGGCTGTTGCGGGCGCACCAGATCCGGTTCAACGCGGGCTGCGTCGGCTTGGCGCTGCCCGTGTTGTTCACCGGCCCGGGCCGCCACCCCGGACAGGTCGCCGGAAGGTCGCCGTTTCTCCAGCCGGTGCATGCATTCGGGCCGGCGGACGTGATCGGCCACGAAATATTCATGCATATCGACGCCGCACTCCCCAACTCATTGTCAGGATCGTTCACCGAGGAGAGAGCCAGCGCTTGAGCCAAGCCACCGCAATTCCAGCTACCTCCGCCGCCTCCCCTCACGGCAAGGCCGTGACTCTTCACTTCGGTGACAACACGTTGCTGCCCCTGCTGCTCGGCGACCACGACCGGCACATGGTCCGCATCGAGCAGGCGCTCGGGGTGCGCCTGGCCTGCCGGGGCAACCGGGTCGCCATCACCGGAGAGGCATCGCGTGTCGACGCGGCACAGGTGACTTTGGAGGGCCTGTGGCGGCGGCTGGAACGCGGGGAGAGCGTCGGGCGACCGGAGGTGGAAGCGGCGATTCGGCTGGCGGATGCCGACACCGATCCGCGCCTGCCGCTATCCGATGTCCCAGCCATTCGGACCCGCCGCGGGGCGGTCGGGCCGCGCAGTCCTGGGCAGGCAGCCTATATGGAAGCGCTTGCGTCGAATGATCTCGTGTTCGGCGTAGGACCGGCTGGAACGGGAAAGACCTATCTCGCAGTGGCGCAGGCGGTGGCGATGCTCCAGGCCGGCCGGGTGGACCGCATCGTGCTGTCACGACCGGCAGTCGAGGCCGGCGAGCGTCTCGGCTTCCTGCCCGGCGACATGAAGGAAAAAGTCGATCCCTACCTGCGGCCGCTTTACGATGCGCTGCACGACATGATGCCGGCCGAACAGGTGATGCGCCGGCTCAACAACGGCGAGATCGAAGTTGCGCCGCTGGCCTTCATGCGCGGCCGAACGCTGGCGCACGCTTATGCGATTCTTGATGAAGCGCAAAATACCACTGCCGTGCAGATGAAAATGTGGCTGACGCGGATGGGTGAAGGGACGCGGATGGTGGTGACCGGCGATCTGAGCCAGGTGGACCTGCCGCAAGGCGTCCGCTCCGGCCTGCGCGACGCGCTCGACACGCTGGAAGGGGTGCCCGGAATCGCAGTCACCCGGCTCGACAGGCGCGACGTGGTGCGCCACCCCCTGGTCGCCCGGATCGTCGACGCCTACGATCAGCGGGCGGCGGCGGAGGGTGACAAGCGTCGGGAAGCCCGCCGTGCACGCGAATTCAACCCGCCGGGCGAGGGAACCGGCAAGTAGCAATGGACCCCGAGGCAAGTAGCGGCCCCGCGCAAGCGGGGATCCACGGACAGGTTAGCGTGATCGTGGCGGAGCCGGCATGGCGCCGGCTGGTGCCCCGCGCCGAGGCGGTTGCCGCACGCGCCGCCCGTGCCGCCGGCTCTGGGAGGGCCGCCCCAGGGGCCGCCATCGTGCTTGCCGCCGACCGTACGGTGCGCCGCCTCAACGCCCGCCATCGCGGCCGGGACAAGGCGACCAACGTGCTGACCTATCTGATGCCGGCGCCGGAGGTCGTGCTGGCGCTCGGCGTGATCCGCCGCGAAGCCGCAGCGGCCGGGCGCCGACCCGCGCATCACTTGGCACATCTTGTGGTGCATGGCGTGCTGCATCTCGCCGGCCATGACCACCACCAAGCCGGCGAGGCCCGCCGCATGGAACTCGCCGAGGCGCGCATCCTGCACCGGCTGCGGGTGCCGAACCCGTGGAAGCGCGCATGAGTACGAACGGCAACGGAGTGCGGCCGTCCGTGTTCAGCCGCCTGCGCCACCTTGTGGGCCGGCGCCAGCCGGAACCCTCGTTGCGCGAGTCGATCGCCGAGCTGGTGCAGGAGGCGGCGGACGCCCAGCAGGAGGCCGGCGAGCAGCCGGAGCTGGACCGTCAGGAGCGCGCACTGATCGCCAACATCCTGCGGCTGCGCGAGACCACGGCCGATGACGTGATGGTGCCGCGGGCCGACATTGTGGCGATGCGGGTCGATGTCACGCTCGATCAAGCGCTGGAACAGCTTCGCACCGAAGGGCATTCGCGCCTGCCGGTGTATCGCGAGCAGCTCGACGACATCGTCGGCATGGTCCACATCAAGGACGTGTACGCCTATGTGGGCCGGCCGGAGGCGTTCCGGCTGGAGGCCATCCTGCGCCGACCCCTGATGGTTGCGCCGCAGATGCCGGTACTCGATCTGCTGCTGCAGATGCGCCAGCAGCGCATGCACCTGGCGCTGGTGATCGACGAATACGGCGGCGTCGATGGGCTGGTGACGATCGAGGACCTGGTCGAGACGATCGTCGGCGACATCTCGGACGAGCACGACGAGGTGCAGGCGGCGATGGTGGTGGAGCGGGCCGACGGCACTCTCGACGTCAACGCGCGGCTGCCGGTGGAGGAGTTCGAGCACCGGATGGGCCCCGTGCTGTCCGAGGACGAACGGGATGCGGACATCGAGACGGTGGGCGGGCTGGTGTTCACGCTGGCCGGGCGGGTGCCGGCGAAGGGCGAGGTGATCAGCCACCCGTCGGGGATTGAGTTCCGCGTGCTGGACGCCGATCCGCGGCGGATCCGGCGGGTGCGGGTGCGGCGGGCGCCCGAACAGACTGCCGCGGCGGCGGAGTGAGGGCGGGGTTTACTCAGGCCGAAAGCTTCCCGGCGTAGCGCGCAGCGTGCACCTTACATCCATCTTACCCCTTGGTACAACGATGCGCGGTTCCGTAAAGCTCACCACCACCCTCTCGACCAAAGGTCAGGTCATCCTCCCCGCCGCGGTCCGCCGGCGCCTGAACTGGAATGCTGGCGCACGGCTGATGGTGGAAGAAACTCCGGACGGCGTTCTGCTCAAGTCTGGACCGTTGTTCCCCGCGACCACGCCGGAGCAGGTGTTTGGCTGCCTGCGCTACCGGGGTGAGCCGAAGACGCTGGAGGACATGCAGGAAGGCATCGCAGCCGAGGTGCGCCGGCGTCATGCTCGCGGTCGATACTGACGTCGTCGTCCGCTACCTGGCGAACGACGACACCGGGCAGGCGGCGCGCGCACAACGGCTGCTGACGCGGGATGACGTGTTCGTGCCGCTGACTGTGCTGTTGGAAACCGAGTGGGTGCTGCGCGGTGTGTTCGGCTTTCCGGCGGCGGATGTGGTCGGCGCCCTGCGCGGGTTCGCCGGTCTGCCGAGGGTGACTGTGGAAAGCGCCGATACTGCTGCGCAGGCCTTGGACTGGGCCGAACGCGGCCTGGATTTTGCCGATGCCCTGCATCTGGCGGCTACACGTCCGCACGACGGGTTCGTCACATTCGACAAGGCGCTCGCCAGGACAGCGCGCAAGCTAGGTGCGCCGACGGTGCGCGAACCGTAAGTTCCGCGCGGTGTGCAACCTGTTACTACGATTGGTTATCGACTGACGAGCTTCGCGGCAAACAGCAGCTGCGTCCGTCAGCTTCGCGCCATCTTGAAGCGCAGAGCGTCATGCGCAATAGTACCGATTGCCGCGTATCACTCACGGTGGTGCCGCCGTACCTGCTGGCCGCTGACAATATGAACTGCGGCGGCATGAACGTGTCATTCACGGGGTGTATCGCAAGAAATAGGGGTTATGTAATTGACCAATACGCGGCCCAAGCATCCCAGTCGCAGTTGGCTAATCCCTGTCGGCAAGGACAGCAGCTATGCCTCTTCCAGAGAGCCCAAATCCGTCGTCCGATAGACTAGTCCCTGACCACACCGCACTACTCGTGATCGATGTCCAGCGATACTTTGTTCACCCGGATTATCCGTTTGGGAAGTGGGTCGCTGCTATGGTCCCAGGAGGGATCGACAGCTATTTCCGACGTGTGCGAGACTTTGTAATACCGAATGTCCAGCGTCTGCTGGAACGTGCAAGGCAACGAAGGCTTTTCATCGTGTTCACAGAAGCCGGTTCACTGCGGCCCGATGGCTCTGACTTGCCCCGATGGATGAGGCGCCACATCGCGATGAGCGGGGCGGCCGTTTACCCGCCCTTCAGCGATCCAAGCTGTCGGGTCGATGACAGGGTAGCGCCGCGCCCCGGCGAACTCATCTTACAAAAGACGACCAGCGGGCCTCTTAACTCCACGAAACTCGATCAGACATTGCGCGTGCTTGGGATCGACACCGTCATAGTCACCGGAGTCGTT
>Ga0210402_10001169_pt1 | contig 27389 bp, 26 predicted proteins | sample IncBWC7MmetaG_FD_161055 | JGI IMG/M metagenome (GOLD analysis project Ga0210402, IMG submission 161055) | Forest soil microbial communities from Barre Woods Harvard Forest LTER site, Petersham, Massachusetts, United States - Inc-BW-C-7-M | ecosystem: Environmental > Terrestrial > Soil >... | reverse complement strand
ACATGGACGCGCTTCCCATCGTGGAGGAGACCGGCGTGTCATATGCCAGTCATCTCAAAGGTAGGAATGCCGCCGGCCAGGAAGTTGGGGTGATGCACGCCTGCGGCCACGACGTGCACGTGACCACAATGATCGGCACGGCGCGTGTGCTGGCGGCGTTGAAATCCAAGTGGCATGGCACGGTGATGCTAATCGGCCAGCCATCTGAGGAAACGATCGACGGGGCCAAGGCGATGCTGGCCGACCATCTATATGAGCGCTTTGGCACTCCAGATCTCGCGATTGCGCTGCACGACACCAACACACGTGCCGCGGGCACAGTGTCGCTCGTCAGCGGCCCGGCGTTGGCGGGATCGACCTCCGTCGACGTGCTGATGCGCGGAATCGGCGGCCACGGCGCGGAGCCGCAGGTCACCAAGGACCCCATTGTCATGGCGGGCGAGTTCATCGTGCAGCTGCAAACCGTGGTCAGCCGTCAGGAAAACCCAAGAGAGCCCTCGGTCGTGACCATCGGCGACATTCACGGCGGCACCAAGCGCAACATCATTCCCTATGAGGTCAAAATGGAAATCACCGCCCGCACGTTCAGTGATAAGTCCCGGCAAATCGTCATCGACGGAATTCGCCGCACCGCCCAGGGCGTGGCGCTGTCAGCGGGTGTTCCCGACAACTTGGCGCCCGTCGTCACCGTGCTGGATGCCGAATCCACACCGGTGATGTACAACGACCTGGCGCTGGCGGCGCGCGTGAAAGGCACCCTGGTCAATACGCTGGGCGCGAGCAATGTTTTCGACGACGGCCCGGCGATGGCGAGCGAGGATTTCGGCGTGTTTGGGCTCGAGGGCCATAAAATTCCGACCGTGATGTTTGGTTTGGGCGCAATGGATCCCACCAAGTTCGCGGCAGCGCAGGCGGCGGGGAAGTCTTTGCCGGGTCCCCACACCAGTTTGTTTCAGCCGAGTCCCGAGCCGACGCTGCGCACCGGGGTGACCGCCATGTCTTCGGTGGCGATCGCGCTGCTGCAGTAGGCTACTTTAGCGCGCGCTCGCGCTCGATGGCGCGATAGCCGATATCGAGGCGGTACTGCACCAGGTTCCAGTGAATCGCATGCACCAGTGCATAGGCCTGCTGTTGCGCCGCGCCGACGCTGTCACCCAGTCCCACCGCGCACAGCACGCGACCGCCTGCGGTGACGATCTGCCCGTCATTCGTGCGGGTGCCGGCGTGGAATATTTTTCCCGGCAGCCCCGCGGCAGCGTCGAGCCCGCTGATCGGATCGCCGGTCCTGAAGGTGTTCGGGTAGCCGCCTGCGGCCATCACCACGCCGAGCGCCGCGCGCGCATCCCATCGGACCTCGTAGCCCGACAAGGTGCCGTCGAGCGCCGCCTCGCACAGGCCGGGAAGGTCGCTTTGCAGCCGCATCAGGATCGGCTGCGCCTCGGGGTCTCCGAACCGGCAATTGAACTCAAGTACATTGGGCGTGCCATCATCGGCAATCATCAATCCGGCGTACAAAAAGCCGGTGTAGGGATTGCCGTCGCGGCGCAAGCCGCTCAAGGTGGGCTCGATCACTTCGCGCATGATGCGCTGATGCAGCTCCGCGCTCACGATGGGCGCCGGCGAATACGCTCCCATGCCGCCGGTATTGGGCCCCAGGTCGCCGTCGTCCCGGCGCTTGTGATCCTGCGAGGTCGCGAGCGCCAGCACTTGGCTGTCGCTCGCCACCACGATGAAGCTGACTTCTTCGCCGGTTAGGAATTCCTCGATCACGATGGTGCGGCCGGCGGTGCCGAAACTGCCGCCGAGCATTGCCGTTGCCGTTGCAATGGCTGACTCATGCGTCTCGCAGATCACCACGCCTTTGCCGGCGGCCAATCCATCCGCCTTCACGACCAGCGGCAAGCGTTGCGCGCGCACATAATCCGCATCGAAATCCGCGGCGGTGAAGGTGGCAAAGCTCGCCGTCGGAATGCGATGGCGCGAGAGGAACTCCTTGGTGAACGCCTTCGATCCTTCCAGGCGCGCCGCCGCGCTCAAGGGTCCGAAACAGCGCCGCGCGGCCGCGGCGAAGCGATCGACGATGCCGGCGACCAGGGGACCTTCGGGCCCCACGATGGTAAGTTCGATATCCTCGCGGATTGCGAACGCGAGCAGCGCGTCGATATCTTCGGCGGCGATGCCGACATTGCTCACTTTGGGTTCGAGTGCGGTGCCCGCGTTGCCGGGCGCGACGTACACATGTTGCACGCGCTGGGACTGCGCGCACTTCCAGGCAAGCGCGTGCTCACGACCGCCGCCGCCGACAATCAGAACTCTCATTCGGACTAGCCGGGAGCCTGTCTGAACATTCCGCGTGAGCCGCGTTGGCTCTGCAAAGCAGCGGATGCTAGGCGCGCGGCGCAGCCCGTAGCGGTGACTACGGGCAAGCCGCGCAACACCGCAGACGCGCTTTGCAGAGCCAACCCTTCGGGACCGGGCGGATTTGGCCTCATTCGTTGTTGTCGCCTCCTCATTGGGTTGAACCCAACAGCGTCGGCTCCGCCTCGACTGAGGCCAAATCCGCCGCGGTCGCGGCCACGTGGAATGTTCAGACAGGCTCCTAGTGTCGGAAATGGCGCATTCCGGTGAAGACCATGGCAATGCCATGTTCGTCGGCTGCGGCGATGACTTCCGCATCGCGGCGCGAGCCGCCCGGCTGGATGATGGATTTGATTCCGAACTCGGCAAGGGCGTCGAGACCGTCGCGAAACGGGAAGAAGGCATCGGAAGCGATGGCCGCGGAATCCAGGCTTAAATTCTCCTGCGCGGCCTTCATGGCGGCGATCTTGCTGCTGATCACACGGCTCATCTGACCGGCGCCTATGCCCAATGTGGCCTTGTCCTTGACCGCGACAATGGCATTCGATTTGACATATTTCGCCACGCGCCAGGCGAAAATCAAGTCGTCGAGTTCGGCCAGCGTCGGCGGTCGTTTCGTGACGGTACGCAATTCCTGCGCCCGCACGGTGCCGGTGTCCCGCGTTTGCACCAGAAGACCGCCGGACACGCTCTTGTATTCGAGTAATTGCGTCATTGGCCGCGAAAGATCGCCTACGATCAGCATTCGAACATTCTCCCTGGTCGAGAGAGTCCTCCGGGCTTCGTCGGTTATGCCCGGCGCCAGAATCACCTCGACGAACTGCCGCTCCACAATGGCGCCCGCCGTCGCAGCGTCGAGTTCCCGGTTGAAGGCGATGATGCCGCCGTATGCCGAGGTCGGGTCGGTGCGATACGCGCGCACATAGGCCTCGCTGATCGAATTGCAGCGTGCGACGCCGCAGGGATTGGCATGCTTGACGATCGCGCACGCCGGGGTGTCGAACTGGCGCACGCACTCCAGGGCCGCGTCGCTGTCGGCGATGTTGTTGAACGACAGCTCTCTTCCCTGGATTTGCCGGGCCTGGGTCACGGAGGCGCCGATGGCGCGCGGGTCGGTGTAGAACGCCGCTTGCTGATGCGGATTTTCTCCGTAGCGCAGGTCCAGATGCTTGCGAAACGACAGATTCAGATCGTCCGAAAAGGTGGGGGCGCCGCCGCCGATGGCACCCGTGAAATAGGCGGAAACCATCGCGTCGTATTGCGCCGTGTGCGCAAAGGCCTTGGCGGCGAGTTTCTGTCGCATCGCGATATTGGTGGCGCCAAGGTTCGCCGCCAATTCATCGAGCAGCGCGCGGTAATCGCCCGGATCGACCACCACGGTCACGAATGCGTGATTCTTCGCCGCAGCGCGCACCATTGCGGGCCCGCCGATATCGATATTCTCGACCGCATCTTCATAGGTACAGTCGGCCCGGCTGACGGTCGCGGCAAACGGATATAGATTGACCGCCAACAAATCAATGGGGTCGATGGCGTGTTGGTGCATCACGGCCTCATCGACGCCGCGCCGGCCCAGCAGACCGCCATGAATCTTCGGATGCAGCGTCTTCACCCGGCCGTCCATGATTTCCGGAAAACCGGTGTGTTCGGCAACCTCCTTGACGGGGATGCCGTGGTTCGTCAGAAGACTTGCGGTGCCACCGGTGGAGAGCAGCTCAATGCCGCGTTCCTTCAATTCGCGTGCCAGCTCGACGATGCCGGTCTTGTCGGAAACGCTGAGCAACGCACGGCGTACGGGCGTGAGCACTGCTACTCGCCGATGCCGAACTCTTTGAGTTTCTTGCGCAATGTGCCGCGGTTGATCCCGAGTATGGTCGCCGCGCGGCTCTGGTTGCCCTGCGCGTGGCCCATCACCGCTTTGAACAGCGGCTCTTCGACCTCGCGCATCACGAGGTCGTACAAACGCGCGGGTTTATGCCCATTGAGCGTTTCGAAGTAGCATTGTAAGGCCTCTTCGGCCTGCGAACGCAACGGCACACCCTTGCCGTTGACCTTCAGATCGCGGCCGTTGAATTGCGGCGCAACCTCTTTGCGTGATCTTGTTTTCTTTTTAGCGACCATGGCCTTAAGTTCAGTCTCCCCGCTAAATTGTCGTTATTGTCCAAATTCGAGCGCCTACGCCGCGCGCTCCATACTCGTATCGTAATGCTGCAGCAGCGTGGACAATTGTTCCTCAGGCGTCTCGATTCGTACGAGACGGTTCCTCAAGTCCTCTTGTCCGGGGTGCTGCCGGAAGTACCAACTCAAGTGTTTACGCGCCACTCGAACACCGGTCTCAGCGCCGTAGAAGGCGTACAGTTCTTCGAGGTGGGCGCGCATAATATCACGGACATTTTCCAGCGCTAGCACCGCGCGATTTTCCCCGGTCGCGAGAAAAAAATTGACTTCGTCAAAAATCCATGGCCGGCCCTGGGCTGCTCTGCCGATCATGATGCCGTCGCATCCGGTTGTATCGAGAATTTGGCGCGCACGCTGCGGCGAGTCGATGTCGCCGTTTGCAAAGACCGGAATCTGCGCTGCGGCCTTGATAGCCGCCACCGTGTCGTGTTCAGCATTACCCTGATACATATCGGTGCGCGTGCGTCCGTGGATCGCGAGCGCCTGAATGCCGCTGTCCTCGGCGATTTTTGCGATGCGCACACCGTTCTTGTGGTGCGGATCCCAGCCGGTGCGCGTTTTTAACGTTACCGGCGCCGCAACCGCCCGCACCACGGCGTGCAGAATACGCGCCACCAGCGGTTCATCCTGAAGCAGGGCGGAACCGGCCAGTCGATTGCACACTTTTTTCGCAGGGCAGCCCATGTTGATATCGATGATTTGCGCGCCGGCATCGACGTTGCGCCGCGCGGCATCGGCCATCATCGACGGATCGAAGCCGGCAATCTGCACCACGCGGGGGCATGGCTCGCCGCTGTGATCCATGCGGCGCCGCGATTTCGGCGTATCCCACAAGCGCACGTCGGCGCTCAACATTTCGGAGGCCGCGAGGCCGGCGCCGAATCGCCGACACAGATTGCGAAAGGGCCGATCGGTCACGCCGGCCATGGGTGCGAGCAGGATGTTGGACGGCAGGGTATAGGGGCCGATTTTGACGCTCATCGCGCAGAGGCCGCCGCCGCATCGTTGGCACACGAAACTTTTCTATCGGCGCCGCGCAGACACACGTCGATTTCGAATCCTTCGGCGCTTTTCCCCGGATCCATGATGTCCATGGTTGCGTCGACCCTTTCGCCGGGGGCCAAAAGACGCGCGATCGGCTTGCCCACGTATTCCGCAGGCTCGAAATCCCGCGTGCCGATACCGCCGCCGAAGCGATTCGCAAGGGTTACCCGCAGCAGCGGGTAGGGTTCGAGCTGCGCCGCGGTATTCAAGATGCTCGCGCGTACCCGCAGGGTTCCTTCGGCTGAGGGATCGCCGGTTACCCCCCACTGCCTGAGTTGATAGGCGGAGAGATTTGCAGGCTGCGAGACCGGCGCGCCCAACCCCGAGTACAACGCTCGCAGCACGCCGCCGAGCGGAGCATGGTCTCCGAGCCACTCGCGGTTTTGGTGAACGAGCTGCCCGGCCAGCAACAGCGCCGCGGCCAGTGCGGCCGACAACCAAGCGACGAACGATCGGCCGCTCGCAGGGGGTTCCAGCAGGAGCAGCGGTGGTTCGCGCGGCTCGAATCCCGACAGCATCTCGCGGCGAACATCGTCGGGAACTTCGAAGCCGCTGGGCGCAGCGGCGCCATTCGCTGCGCGTGAGCGCTCGACGTCCTCCGGATGCACAGGTTCGACGCGCTCGGCGGCGGGCGCTTCGGGCTCGGTCGGCAGCAGCCGCTGCCGCGCCTTGGACTCGACGAATATCCGGTCCAATTCCCCCGGCGGCAGGGTGAATTCCATCGATGTGTCGGCCGAGATCTGCTCGTCGGCATCCGCGGCGTCCGCGTCCCCGAGGCCGGACAGTTCGGTGTCGCTCCATTCCAGAATCTGCAGCCGCGCTATTTCGACGCCGGGAGGCGCAAGGTTTTCGGGTTCCTTTGCCGCGGCCCGCGGAGCCTGTACCGGCGGGGATTCCAAAATGCTGTCAGCGCGGGATTCCAAATCGATTTCGGTCTCCGTGCTCGCAAAAGCGCTCGGGTCCTCGGCCAGCCGCGCCAATGCATTGAATACTTCGCCGCACTTCCCGCAGCGCACCTGACCTCCGGCGGCGCGCAGCACGTCGGCGGACAATTTAAAAACCGTCTCGCATTTTGAACATTGGGTAAACACGGCTACCGGACTCTCCGGGCGTAGATGCAGCACCACTCATCCCTTCCAATGACCTGCACCATATCAAAACCCGTTGCATATGCCGCTTTGACCGCGTGGGCCTGCGCTTTCAACAATCCCGACAGCACGATCCGGCCTCCCGGCTCGCACGCTGCGGTGAGTATCGGCGCCAACTCGATCAGCGGGCCGGCAAGAATGTTGGCGAGCACGCAATAGCAAGGCTCCAGGGCGGCGTCGACGCCCTGCACCGTGATGTTCGCCGCCACGCCGTTGCCGATCGCGTTCTCGCGAGTCGCCAGCAGCGCCTGTGCGTCGAGATCGACTGCCACCACTCGCGCCGCCCCCAGCTTCAACGCGGCCAGCCCCAAGATGCCGGAACCACACCCATAGTCGATCACCGTTCGGCCCGACAAGGGCAGGGAATCCAGAATCTGCAGGCACAGCGCTGTCGTGGAATGGGTGCCGGTACCGAACGCCAAGCCCGGGTCGAGCCGCACCACCACCGCATCGGGGTCCGCAGGGAGCTCTGCCGCGCGCGGGATGATCCAGAGCCGTCGGCCGAAGCGCATTGATTTCCAGTCCTTGAGCCAGGCGCGCTCCCACTCCTGGGCTGGAACGGCGCGGACCCGCGCGCACTGCGTGACCTGCGAGCCCAAATTCATGCTGAGCCGATCGAGCTTCAGGACGGCGTCGCGCGCCGCATCTGCGGATTCTTCGAACAAGGCGCGCACCAGCGTATCGCTCCACAGCCTGATTTCGCCGGGCTTGGGCTCGAGCACTGGCTCGTCGCCGCGATCGACAAAGGTTATGGAACTCGCGCCGATCTCGAACAGCGCCGCCTCAACCTCGCCTAAGTCCAAAGCCGCTAGCGGGAATTCGATTTCATAGAAGCTCATGCTGCAACATCCTGCAGATGTCACTTGAGCCCTAAGCGACGCTCTAAATAGTGGATGTCCGTGCCGCCCTGGCGAAATGCCGAGTGATTGAAGATCTCCTGATGCAGCGGGATATTGGTCTTGATGCCTTCGACCACCATTTCCGCCAGTGCGTTGCGCATGCGCGCGATGGCCGTGTCGCGCGTGTCGCCGAACGCGATGACCTTGCCGATCATGGAATCGTAGAAAGGTGGCACGTTGTAGCCCGTGTATACATGGCTGTCGACCCGGATGCCCGGACCGCCCGGCGAGTGCCACAGGCGTATCGGCCCCGGCGAGGGCGTGAAGTCCTTGGGATCTTCGGCGTTGATGCGGCATTCCACCGCGTGGCCGCGTATCTGAATGTCATTCTGGCCGTACGGGAGAGGTTCGCCGGCCGCGATCAGCAGCTGCGCTTTGATGATATCGATGCCAGTGACCAGCTCGGTGACCGGATGTTCCACCTGGACCCGCGTGTTCATCTCGATGAAGTAAAACTCATTGTCCTGGTAGAGAAACTCCAGCGTGCCGGCGTTGCGGTAGCCCAAGTCGCGGCAGGCTTTCGCGCAGCGCTCGCCCATGGTTTTGCGCTGCTTCGGCGTCATCCCGGGCGCCGGCGCCTCTTCGATGACCTTCTGATGGCGGCGCTGCATGGAGCAGTCGCGCTCGCCCAGGTGCACCACATTGCCGTAATTGTCGGCCAGAACCTGAAATTCGATGTGCCGCGGCTTCTCGAGGAATTTCTCCATGTAAACCTGATCGTTGCCGAAGGCAGCGAGCGCCTCGGCCTGCGTCACGCCGATGGCATTCAAAAGAGATGCGTCGGTATGGACCACCCGCATGCCGCGGCCGCCGCCGCCGCCTGAAGCCTTGATGATCACGGGATAGCCGATGTCCTTGGCAATGCGGAAATTTTCGTCCGCGTCCTTGCCCAAGGGACCGTCCGAACCCGGGACGCAGGGAACGCCGGCCGCCTTCATCTGCTTGATGGCGGATACCTTGTCGCCGAGAAGGCGGATCGTTTCCGCCCTTGGACCCACGAAGATAAAGCCGCTTTTTTCGACCCGCTCGGCGAAATCGGCATTTTCCGACAGGAAACCGTAACCCGGATGAATCGCAACCGAGTCGGTGACCTCCGCCGCGCTGATGATGGCGGGCATGTTCAGGTACGACAGGGACGATTGCGGCGGACCGATGCACACGGTTTCATCCGCCAGCAGCACATGTTTGGTGTTGTAATCGGCGGTGGAATGCACCGCCACCGTCTTTATGCCGAGTTCGCGGCAGGCACGCAGGATACGTAGGGCGATCTCGCCGCGATTAGCGATGACGACTTTTTCGATCATCGCGCTATTCGATGATGAACAGCGGTTGGCCGAACTCGACGGGCTCGCCGTTCTTCGCCAGTATCGCTGTGACCCGGCCGACCTTGTCGGATTCAATTTGGTTCATCATCTTCATCGCTTCGATGATGCACAGGATCTGACCAATTTTGATTTCGCTGCCGATCTCGACGAAGGGTTTGGCGCCGGGGGAGGCGGTGGAATAGAACGTGCCGACCATCGGCGAGGTGACGGTGTGCTCATCGTTTCGGGCTGCGTGCTCGCCGACGGCCGTGGCCGGCGCGGCGGCGGCGGCGGGCGCCGCGTGAACCGCCGGCAGGGGTTGCGCGAAGTGGGTCTGCACGCCCATTCGCGGATGCCGGCTGATGCGCACCGATTCCTCGCCCTCCGATATCTCGAGCTCCGAGATGCCGGACTCCTCGAGCAGCTCGATCAATTTTTTCACCTTGCGAATATCCATCCGCGGACCCCCTTCGACTATCGTTTTAGATTTTGGTCAGACGCGCGCTTGCGGCCTGGAGCGCGAGCTCGTAGCCGATCGGGCCCAATCCGAATATGCAGCCGACCGCAATGTCGGATAAATAAGAGTGATGCCGAAAAGATTCACGTGCAAAGATATTGCTCAGATGCACTTCGATGAAGGGCACGGCTACCGCGAGAAAGGCATCGCGAAGCGCGATGCTGGTGTGCGTGAAGCCCCCCGGATTGATGATGATGAAGGCGATATGATCGCGCTTCGCCGCCTGAATCTGGGCGATCAATTCGTGCTCCGCGTTGCTTTGAACCGCGATCAGCTCGTGCCCCAAGGACTTGGCCAGAGCGGACACTCGGCCTTCGATGTCGTGCAAAGACGCCGTGCCGTACACGCTGGGCTCGCGTGTGCCGAGAAGGTTCAAGTTCGGACCATTGAGCAGCAGAATTCGAGGCAAGGCTGTTGTACCGATAGGTGGCGTTGCAAAGGTCCGCGATAATAACCAGAACTTGGGGTGAAAAGGCAAGCTTCGGCGGCGAACGCACTGGAAAGTGCTTATCCGGCGCGATTCTTGAGAAGGGCCGCCAAACCATCTGCGATGGCGCGCTTGGCTTCGGGCAATTGGACGATGCCCTGATTAAGGTTTTGCACTACAGACAGGATCAAATCGGCCTGCGGGCGGTGCAGTTCACCAACGAACAGCGCTACTACCTCGCCGCGCCGATCGGTGAACACCGTGAACGGGAAAGCCGGGGAGTCCATGCCGAACTTCGCGGCAACATTCAGGGCGTCTTGCTCGCCGATGAGGAGCGGGTAATCAATTTTGAATTCGCGAGCGAAGTCCAACACTTTGTCGCGATAGTCGACGGCGATGCCGACTACGGCGATATCGCGTCCGGCCCATTCCGAGGCCACGCTCTTAAGCAGCGGTATTTCGCGCCGGCAAGGTGCGCACCAGGTCGCCCAAAAATTGATCACCAGGGATTTCCCCTGCCACCTGACTATCGGAGTGGGTCGGCCCTCAAGATCGTTCAACGAAAAGGTGGGCAGGCGAGCCGGAACCTTGGGATGCGGCCACGCCGGGTCGGTGGTCATCGACTCCGAGGTCGCGGCGTCGCTCGGATCTGGCGCGCCGGCTTGGGCCCCAGGCACGTCCATATCGCCATGCCCGGGGACTCGCATGAGGTAAAAACGCGCCCCTGCCCAAATACAGACGAGTATCACCGCCGCAGCGGCGGCGATCCGCAAGGCACGGTCGTTCATGCGGGAGTGTCGAGCTTGCGCCCCTTGCGAAGCACCAGCCCGGCGAGCAGAAATGCCAATACACCGGCAAGAATCGCCATGCCTTCCCAGGGATGCGATGGGAGGGTGGTTTCGGCCGGTTTGATGGCGGACGCCGGAAAGACCACTTTGGTGATGGGCGGGTAGCAAAGGCCGGCTTCCGCGCAGCCCTGATAAGTCACCTTGATTTGAATGGGGTGGGCGCCAAAGTCAATGCGTGTGTAGGGCACGGCGATCTCGACCTGCTGGGTATAAATCTCCTGCGTGCCGAGGTAGGGATCGGTCTTCATCACGCCCTTGGGCAGTTGCGGCGCTTGCACCTGCAAGTCCGGGCTCTCCGGCCTGACCTCGATTTTCTGTCGATACAGGTAGTACCCGTCGGCAATGACCCAGCGGACTTTTATCAGGTCGCCGTCGAGGTGGGCGGCCAAGCGAAATGCAACGTCGGGCGGCAGAAAGTCGGTCTCATTGGAGTCAACACCCCGCATCCACCAGGGTTTGGCGCCCGCGGTCATTGGCGCGCTAAGCAGCAGCAAAAGACCGGACACAACTACCAATTGAATGCGTTTCATGGAGGCACTTTAGCGTTCGCGGCCCAGGCGCGCCCTGCAATATCATGCTGCGCAACAGCAAAGAATTCGTCCTCAGGCACTTGATTCGTCACGATCTGCCGCTATGATTAGCAGCCTCGATGGGAGAGTGCTAACAAACTCCTGTCATGGTTAAACCAAATTCATAGCATTAGGAGTCTTGTCTTATGAAGATTCGTCCCCTTCATGACCGCGTGATCGTGAAACGAGAAGAAGAAGAGCGTAAGTCCCCGGGTGGCATCGTGATCCCGGATACGGCGACCGAGAAGCCGATTTTCGGGAAAGTGATTGCCGTCGGCAAGGGCAAGATTTTGGAAAACGGCGAGATTCGCCCGCTGGACCTCAAGGTCGGCGACAAAATCCTCTTCGGCAAGTACAGCGGCACCGAAGTGAAAATGGATGGCGATGAACTGGTAGTCATGCGTGAGGAAGACGTCATGGCTGTGGTCGAGGGCAAGTAAGCCGCGATCTTTCTATCTGTAATTTCTCGCTAGTCAAATTTTAATTTAGAGGTATCAGCAAATGGCAGCAAAAGACGTACGCTTCAGCGACGACGCTCGAGCGCGCATGTTCAAGGGCGTTAATGTTCTGGCGAATGCCGTCAAGGTAACGCTGGGTCCCAAAGGCCGCAACGCCGTGCTCGACAAGAGCTTCGGCGCCCCCACCGTCACCAAGGACGGTGTCTCGGTCGCCAAAGAAATCGAACTGAAGGACAAATTTGAAAACATGGGCGCGCAGATGGTGAAGGAAGTCGCTTCCAACACCTCCGACGAAGCCGGCGACGGCACCACCACCGCCACCGTGCTGGCGCAAGCCATCATCCGCGAAGGCCTGAAGGCCGTCGCAGCGGGCATCAACCCGATGGATCTGAAGCGCGGCATCGACCAAGCCGTTACCGTGGCGGTCGATGAGCTGAAGAAAATCTCCAAGCCCGCCAAGGATCCGAAGTCGATTGCGCAGGTCGCTACGATCTCCGCGAACGCCGACGAAAGCATTGGCAAGACCATTGCCGATGCGATGGCGAAGGTCGGCAAAGAGGGCGTGATCACGGTTGAGGAAGGCTCGGGCCTCGAGAACGAGCTCGAAGTGGTCGAAGGCATGCAGTTCGACCGCGGCTACCTGTCGCCGTATTTCATCAACAATCAGCAGAGCCAGAGCGCCGAGCTCGAGAAGCCGCTGATCCTCCTGGTCGACAAGAAGATCTCCAACATCCGCGAATTGCTGCCGCTGCTCGAAGCCATTGCCAAGGGTGGCCGCCAGCTGTTGATCGTCGCTGAAGACGTCGAAGGCGAGGCATTGGCCACGCTGGTCGTCAACACGATCCGCGGCATCGTCAAGGTTGCCGCCGTCAAGGCGCCGGGCTTCGGCGATCGCCGCAAAGCCATGCTGCAGGACATTGCGGTTCTCACCGGCGGTACGGTCATCTCCGACGAAGTGGGCTTGTCGCTCGAGAAGGCGACGTTGAACGATCTGGGCGAAGCCAAGAAGATTTTGGTGGAGAAAGAGAACACCACGATCATCGACGGCGCCGGCAAGGCCTCGGACATCAAGGGCCGCGTCGAGAGCATCCGCCAGCAGATCGAGGAAGCGACCTCTGACTATGACAAGGAAAAACTCCAGGAGCGCGTTGCCAAGCTCTCCGGCGGTGTTGCCGTGATCAAAGTCGGTGCCGCGACCGAGATCGAAATGAAGGAAAAGAAGGCCCGCGTCGAAGACGCGCTGCATGCAACCCGCGCCGCTGTGGAAGAAGGCGTGGTCCCGGGCGGCGGTGTCGCTCTGGTGCGCGCGTTGAAGGCCATCGAGAAGCTCACCGGTAAGAACGAAGATCAGACCACGGGCATCAAGATTCTGGCGCGCTCGATCGAAGAGCCGTTGCGCCAGATTGTCGCCAATGCCGGCGAAGACGCCGCGGTGGTTCTGAACCGGGTCCGCGAGGGCAAGGGCACCTTCGGCTACAACGCCGCGACCAGCGAGTACGGCGACATGATCGAAATGGGCATCCTGGATCCGACCAAGGTCACGCGTCTGGCTCTGCAGAACGCGGCCTCGGTGGCGGGATTGCTGCTCACGACGGAAGTCATGATCGCTGAGTCGCCGAAAGAGGAAGAGCATGCACATGCCGGCGGCGGTGGTGGCATGGGTGGCATGGGCGGTATGGATATGTAATTACCGCTCAAACGGTAGTTGCGATCAAGAAAGAGCGGACTTTGGGTCCGCTCTTTTTTTTGCCTCGAATGTGCCAAGCGTTCCTGTCGAAGGACTTCTTGCGGACGCGTTTGCTAGACTCGTTGACGAGGTTCAATCCTGGCGAGCGATATGCCTCTCGAAGTGGATCATGCATTCATTACCTGCGCGTACCAAGCTCCCGAGGGAGACGCGCTGCTGCGCGCCGGCTTCGTCGAGGGTTCGGCCAACACCCATCCGGGTCAGGGCACCGCCAATCGCCGCTTCTTCTTTGAAAATTTCATGCTCGAGTTGATATGGGTGGCGGATCCAGCGGAAGCGATGAGCGAGCAGACGCGCCGCACGCGCCTGTGGGAACGCTGCTCGCGGCGCGACTCCGCGAGCCCGTTCGGCATTGTGTTCCGCGCTTCCGGCGATCAGGATGCAGCGGCTCCCTTTGCGACCTGGGCCTATCATCCGAGCTATTTGCCGGAAGGCCTTTCGATCCAGATCGCCGAAGGGACCGCGCTTCACGAGCCCGAGTTGTTCTACTTACCCTTCCTCAAGATGCCGGGCATTCGTCGCGGCGAACCTTTGAATCACGCGGCGCCGATCCGGCGGGTGAGTGGCCTGCGCCTCGGGGTGCCGAGATTACAGGAACTGTCCGGCGCGTCGCGCATCATCGAAAGCCAAGGGCTGCTCGAGTATTTCCAATCCGAGCAACCCATTCTCGAGATTCTGTTCGCTTGCGTATCCAACCTCATCGTCGACCTGCGGCCGGCGCTGCCGCTGTTGTTTCGCGGCGTCAAATAAGACGCTTTCGCCTGCATTGCAGCAGCGGCCTGCCATAATCGGCGCCGATAGTTCGTAGATCGAAAAAAACGGGGTGCTTTATGCAGGCTTCGACGCGCTGGGCGACGCAAAAAACGGCATTGCCGCTGATATTACTCGCGGCCGTGGTTCAAGGCTGGGCGTTGTACGGACTTCATCACGCGATCAAGTACAGTCATTGGCCGGCGACCAATCAGGCAGCGCTCATTCCGTCATACGCGCTGGCGCTTTTCATTCCGGTCACCGTTCAGCTATTGGCGGAATACGCGCGCGCCGGGATTTTCTGGCGCTTCGTGGCGATTTTGGGCGCTGCGTTCTTCTATTTTGGCTGGCATTTTGGCGCGCATATTTCCGGCACACCCGCGGATTACGCCACCGCGGAGGGCTATCTTCCGCTCGCGCTTTTATCCGGCATTGTCTGGCTCCTGGTGCTGCCCTTCGTGCAAAGCCGGCTCACCACCGGTCAGTGGGCGAGTCGTTACAGCGCGCTGTTCATCAATGCGTGGCGCAACAAGTTGATGCTCGCCGAAGCGGCGCTCTTCACGGGTCTGTTGTGGCTGTTGTTGTTCTTGTGGCAGATGCTGTTTCACCTGCTGAAGATCGACTATTTTCGCGAGCTTTTCCAAGAGCCCATCTTCATATATCCGGTTACCGCGCTGACCTTCGGGTGCGCCATCCACTTGATCGGGTCCATCACCCAGCTGACATCGGTGGTACTGGAGCAGCTGCTCAATGTGTTGAAGTGGCTGGCGACCCTCGCCGCCCTCATTCTCGCCCTCTTCACGGTGGCGCTGGTGCTGAGCCTGCCCGGCCTGTTGTTCACGGGCGAAAGAGCCATCGGCGCCACATGGCTGCTGTGGCTGCTGGCGGTGATGGTTTTGTTGTTGAATGCCGCCTTCCGGGACGGATCGGTCCCGCAACCGTATCCCAACTGGATCTCGAATGGCCTGAGAGCGGTCGTGCCGCTGATGGTGATAATTGCATTGACAGCGCTGTATGCATTGATCGTGCGCAGCCGGCACTACGGACTCACCGTGGAACGAGTGTGGGCCTTGGTGGTGAGCGGCGCCGGATTGCTTTACTCGACAGGCTACGCCATCGCCGCTGTCAAAAAAAGCCCCTGGCTCGGCGCAATCGCCCGGGTAAACGTCGCGGTGGCGTTGGCCCTGATCGCCGTGATTTCGGCCGCGTTGACTCCGGTGCTGTCGCCCTATCGGCTTAGCGCAGACAGCCAATTTCGACTCGTTCAAGAAAAAGGGCTGCAAGCCATCGATGACGATGACAGGCGTCGACACAACGGCTCTCCCTTCCCGCGGAATACGCCGCTGCATTACTTGCGCTTCGACGCGGGCCGGTACGGACAGGTCAGGCTCAAAGAACTGGCTGAAGCATATGCCGGCGCCGACGCGGAAGAAATTCGGCGCTTGGCGACCGCCATGCTGGCGCAAAAGAATCGCTGGGAGAGAGTTGCATCCACCAACGTTTCTGAAATGCTCAGTAAGTTGAATATATTTCCCGCCGGCCGCACGCTCGATCCGGACTTGGCCGATAAGCTCGCCGCGGACCTGCGGGTGCCCGGCAATGACTTCGCCCTTCGAATTTCTTCTGAGCAATCTGCCGGCATTTTCATCGATCTGAACAATGACGGCATCGACGAGTTCGTGTTCCTGACACCGTTTCGCGGGCGCGCCTACGAAAATCGTCTTGGCAAATGGCAGTACCTGGGTGATGTCTCGCTGCGCGCCGATGATCCGTCGAATTTGCCCTTCGCCGGTGCAAAGCGGGATCTCATCGCCGAATTGGCCAGGGGAAACTGGTTTGCCAAACCCTCAAAATGGAGCGAATTGATTGTTGGCACGTGGAGATACAGGCTCAATGCGCCGGAATAGCCTGTTTCGGCTCGCACCTGGCTATGATTGAGGTATGGATCTCAACTTTTACCGAAGGAGTCTGCCGATGCGCTCGCCGCTGTTCTCTTTGCTCGTAGCTTTGTTGCTTGCATCGACCCGGGGTTTTGCGCAAGCAGTCCCGCCTCCAATCTTCACCGATCCTGCCGCGGATAAGGCGCATCCGGCAGCGGCGACGGTACTGCACATCCCGAGTCACGGCGTGCTCATCAATGGCCTGGTGTACTCACCCGCGGGCGCGGGCCCGCATCCCACACTCGTTATCTGTCACGGCTTGCCCGGAAATGAGAAGAATCTCGACCTGGCGCAGGCCGTTCGCCGTGCCGGCTGGAATGCGGTGACCTTCAATTACCGCGGTTCCTGGGGCAGCCCCGGTACATTTCGGTTTGCGCACAATTTGCAAGATGCCGACGCGGTGCTTAGCTTTCTGCGCGATCCCGCCAACGCGTCCAAGCTTGGGCTAGATCCGAACCGCATCGCCCTCGCGGGCCACAGCATGGGCGGCTGGGTGACCGCGCATACGGCCGCGCATGATCACGCCTTGATCGGCGCGATCCTCATCTCCATGGGGGATATCGGAGGGATCGGCTACCTGCCGCACGACCAAGCCGTCGCCATCATGGCCGACAACATGGAGGCCCTGGCGGGCGTCACCGCCGAGAGCATGGCCGATGAAGTCAAGGCGCATGCCAAGGAGTTCGTGGTCGCGAACACCGCAGCCGGGCTCGCGCAGATTCCACTGCTCGCGCTCACCGCGGACGATAATTTGGCCGGCAGTACCGACACGCTGGTTGCGGCGATCAAGGCCAAAGGCGGCACTCGCGTCACCTCGATGCATGTCGCGACCGATCACAGCTGGTCGGATCATCGCATTGCGCTCGAAGGCATCATTATCACCTGGCTAGCGGGTCTGAATTGAGCTGGTCAGCCAAGCAGTACGTCGCCTTCGAAGATGAACGCACGCGCCCGGTGCGTGATTTGCTGGCCGCGCTGCCGACGATTCCGGCCCGCTCGGTCATTGACTTAGGTTGCGGTCCCGGAAATTCAACTGAAAAGCTGGCCGCGCTTTTTCCGGAGGCCGATGTCAGCGGCATCGACAACTCGGGGGATATGATTCAGGCCGCGCGGCGCCGATTGCCGCGGGTGCGCTTCGCGGTACAGGACATCGACGCCTGGGTCGGCGAGGCCGGATTCTTCGGCGTGATCTTGGCGAATGCCGTATTACAGTGGCTGCCCGATCATGCGCAGTTGCTGCCTGCGCTGGTCGGCAAACTCGTTTCCGGCGGCGCTCTGGCGGTACAAATGCCGGACAATCTCGATGAACCGGCGCATCGGCTGATGCGCGAGATTGCGGTCGCGGGTCCGTGGGCGGCCAAACTAGCGGCGGCCGGCGCAGCGCGGCCGGCGCTCGCCGGCGCGGATTGGTATTACGAATTGTTGCGGCCGCTGTGCGCCAAGGTCGAGCTGTGGCGAACCACCTACTATCACTCGTTACCGGGCGGCGCCGCCGCGGTCGTGGAATGGTTCAAGGGGAGCGGCCTTTTGCCCTTCCTTGAACCGCTGGCGGCTGATGAGCGCGGCGCCTATCTTCAGCTGTATACGGCGGCAATTTCGCGCGCCTACCGAAGTCTGCCGGATGGCAGCGTGTTGCTGCCGTTTCCGCGACTTTTCTTGATCGCGATTCGGTAATCCACTCCCGAAGGATCTCTTGGTGCGGACGCTCTCGATTCATGGCCTCGAATCCGTTCCGGACATTCTGCGCCAGTCGGTGCAGCACTGGTGGGAGCGGGCCTGCTCCGCCCACGAATTTCTCGAAATCTATGCGGCGCAATCGGACGACTGCCGCGCGGAGCTGCCGCGGGCGGTCGCCGGCAGCGAGTTCATTGCATCGGTGCTGATCAGGGATCCGCAGGCTCTCGATTGGCGCAGCCGGCACGATGATCCCGCCGCGGCGAGCCGCGCGAATGCCGACTATGAAGCGCGCGCGGCTTGCGCCCGCGACTTAGATTCTGCGCAGCGCATTTTGCGTGAATGGCGCCGACGCGAAATGCTGCGCATCGCATGGCGCGACATCGCCGCGCGCGTCGACGTCATCGACACCCTGCGGGCAGTGTCCGAACTGGCTGATGCCTGCATTCGCGCAGCGACCTCCGCCGCGCAGCTGCATCTGCAGCCGGTGTTCGGAACGCCGCGCGATGCGAAACTCGAGGCCGTGCCTTTGATCGTGATGGGCATGGGCAAACTCGGCGGCCGCGAGCTGAACTTCTCCTCGGACATCGATCTGGTGTTCCTGTTCCCGGAGCCGGGAGAGACCGACGGACCGAGGGTCATCGACAATCAGGAGTACTTCACGCGCCTGGGACGCGAACTCATTCGCCTGCTGGATCTGCGCAACGCGGACGGCTTCGTGTTTCGTGTCGACATGCGGCTGCGGCCCTTCGGCGCAAGCGGCCCCTTGGCCGTGAGCCTGGCTTCCTTGGAGGAATACCTGCAGGAGCACGGCCGCGACTGGGAACGCTATGCCTGGATAAAAGCGCGGCCCATCGTTGGCGCGGCAAGCTACGCGCCGGCCTACGAGGAATTCGTGCGCCCATTCGTCTATCGCCGCTACCTGGATTTCGGCGTGTTCGAGTCCCTGCGCGATATGAAGGCGTTGATCGAGCGTGAAGTGTCGCGTCGCGATCTGGATCAGCACGTCAAGCTCGGCTCCGGGGGAATTCGTGAAATAGAGTTCATCGTGCAATCCATGCAGCTGGTTCGGGGCGGCAGCGACCGCCGTCTGCAGAAAGCAGCGCTGCTCGAGACGCTGCCGCTGTTGGAGGATTCCAAGCTGGTCTCGGCCGCCGCGATAGCCGAGCTACGCCAAGCGTATCTTCTGTTGCGCAAGGCCGAAAATGCGCTGCAGATGATTCGCGACGAGCAGGCCCACACGCTGCCCGGTGATGAGCCGGATCGCGCGCGCGTGAGTCTGAACATGGGGGTTGCCGATTGGGCCGCGGCCAGCGCCGCCATCGCAGCGGCGCGCGCGGGCGTGGCACAGCAATTTGCGGCGCTGCTGTTTGGCGCCGCGGATTCGGCGTACCGCCATGATGAAATGGGCGTGGCATGGCTGGACTCCGACGATGCGAGAATTTCGGAGGAACTCGCCAGTGGCGGCTTTCCGAGCGGCGAAATCCCCGCGGTCGCCGCAACCTTGGAGCAGTTTCGCCAGGCCGCGCCCTACCGGCGTCTGGACGAGGCGGGACACCGGCGTCTGTACGTCATTGTCGCGAGATTGCTCAAGTACGCGGCGCGGTCGAACGCGCCCGCGACCGTGGTGCAGCGGGTGCTGCGGGTGGTGGAGGCGATCGGTACGCGATCCTCGTATCTGGCGCTCCTCAAGGAGCAGCCCGCGGCGCTGGACCGGTTGATCGATGTGTGTGCGATCAGCGGATTTTTGGCGCGGCAAATAGCGGATTTTCCGCTGCTGCTCGACGAGTTGATCGACGCGAAGGCGTTCGACGAACTGCCGTCACGCGCCGGATTTTCCAGAATGCTGGCGGCGCGCGCCGAGCGGCTGTCGGGCGACGATCCGGAGCGGCAGGTGGAGGCATTGCGGCAGTTCCAGAAGGTCGCCGTTTTTACCGTGGCGCTCGCAGATCTGACGGGACGCTTGCCGCTGATGCGCGTGAGCGATCGACTGACCGACATCGCGGAGCTCATCGTGCAGTGCTGCATGGACCTTGCCTGGCAACAGATGACGCAGATCTACGGAACGCCGTACTGCGGCGACGAGGAAGCCACCTTACGGCCGGTGACGGTTGCCGTCGCCGGATACGGCAAGCTCGGCGGATTGGAACTCGGCTACGCCTCGGACCTCGATCTGGTGTTTTTGCATGACTCCAGCGGCAGCATCCAGACCACCCAGGGCGACCGGCCGCTCGACAACGGCGTGTTCTTTTTGCGATTGGGGCAGCGAATCGTGCACCTGCTCACCATGCATTCCGCCGCCGGCCGCCTCTATGAGGTGGATATGCGGCTGCGCCCGAACGGCAAGGGGGGCTTCCTCATGACCGGTCTCGATGCCTTCGAGCGCTATCAACGCGAGGAGGCGTGGACCTGGGAACACCAGGCGCTGCTGCGCGCCCGCGCCGTGGCCGGAGATGCGCAACTTTGTGCGGCATTCGAGGCGGTCCGGCGCCGCACGCTGTCGGTTGCCGTGCGCCGCGACCGCTTGCGCGCCGACGTGCTCGAGATGCGGCTGCGCATGCGCCGCGAGCTGTCGCGATCGCGCAGCGGGCAGTTTGACATCAAGCAGGATGCCGGCGGCATCGCCGACATCGAGTTCTTGGTCCAATACTGGGTACTGGCGGCGGCCGGCCAGCACCCGGAACTGCTGACCTACACCGATAACATTCGCCAGCTCGAGGGTCTGGCGGGGGTAGGGGTGCTGAACGGCGCGACGGCCCAGTGGCTCACGGAGGCCTACATCGGCTATCGCACAATATTGCATCACTTGTCGCTGGAGGAAGAGGGCGAGCGCGTGGTCGCGGCCGCACCGCATCGGCAAACGCGCGAGCGCATCGGCGGCATCTGGCGTGCCGCCTTCGAAGCAGAATCTTGAGCAGGTCTGTCTTGCGCTTGAGGCTTGGCTCACGCAAAATCCCGCACCTTAATCGAAAGTGCCGCAACCCCCATGATCCAAGATGAGTCGAAGCATCGGCTGATCGCGCCGAATGCGCTGCATCACTACACCGTGAACATGGCGGACCTGCCTCTGTCCTGCCCGATGCCGGGAATGTACCTGTGGAATTCGCACCCGCGGGTTTATCTTGCGATCGAGCCGACCGGCTGGATCAAATGCCCGTACTGCGGCGCCGAGTACACGCTCAACCGCACGGCGGCGGGTCCCGCCGATATCGAGTCCGAGGTCGACGCTTAGGCTCCTAGGCCTTGTATGCCGCGTATGATTTTTCCTCGACTATGCTCGAGCCGAGCTTGTCGTTGATGCGGCGCTTGATGGCGGCCCGTTCATCGTTCTCGAAGTAAACGGCTCTTGCGAGCCGGATGAATTCCGCGTCGAAGGCCTGCGCGCGCTCCTTGTCGCGGATGTCGTCTTCGATGACCCAGAGCCGCTCGTTGACCTTGAGCAAGGCGGTCATTTCGGAGTCTATGTCGGCCTTCGCGTATGCCGAGGCGCCCCATGTCCGCTCCAGCGCATCGAGCTCGAGGCGCACGTTGGCGAGCTTCTTGGGATCGGACATGCGTGCCGATTTGATGCGCAGGATGGTGATCTTATCGAGCATTTCGCCGGGAGAGATGGGAACCTTGATGTCGCTCATGGGCGCATCTTAGCCAAAAACCGGCGACGCGATCAGCGCGTCGAGCTTCCCGGTCACTTCGCTCACGGCAATCAAGTCCATGACGCCGGGCTGTTCTATTTTGGTGGTCCAGGGGATTTGCGCCTTGGTGCGTCCCAGGAATTCACGCGCCGCCTCGTCGTACTTGTCCACACACCATTGGCGGCTGTAGTACGGGCCGGTGCGTTCTGGATTGGTTGCCGCGTACAGGCCGATCACCGGCAGCCCCACCATCGTCGCCATGTGCGCGGGACCCGAATCCGGCGACAACAGCACGCTGCTTCGCGACATCAATCCCAGCAACTGCGGCAGGCTGTCCTTGGCAATTTGATTCACGATGGCGGCGTGCGATGCCCGGACAATCGCATTGCCCATCTGCGCTTCCAGCGAGCTGCGTCCGCCGACCAGCACAATGCGCATCTGATGCTTGTCTGCGGCGTGATCGGCGACCGCGGCGTACCTTTCGGCGGACCAATTACGGGCGCGGTGACTGGAGCAGGGGTTGATCAGCAGGGTCGGGCGATCATCGCCGATCACACTGCGCGCATACCCGAGAGCATCCTCGGGCAGGGACAGATCCCAGTGCGGGTCGCCGGTTTCGATGCCGCAGGCGTGCGCGAAGCCCATGAACGAGTCGAGCACATGCTCCGAGGTCGCGGCGGCGATCTGCGCATTCGTGAACCACCATTGCAGTTCACGGGCACGATCACGGTCGAAGCCGAGCTTGATGGGGGAATCGATCATCCGGCTGAGCAGGCTGGCGCGCAGCGACAATTGCATGTCGAGCAGCAAATCGAAGCGCCGGCCGCGCAATGCCGACCGCAGCCGCAGGAATTCCGTGAGCGTTGCCCTTTTATCGAAGGTGATAAACTCGACTTCCGGAACCAGCGCCGTCATCAACCTGGCCTCGACCTTGCCGATCACCCAGGTAAAACGGGTCTCAGGCCAGGCCGATTGAAAAGCGCGCAGCGCAGCCAGCGCGTGGCAGGTATCGCCGATTGATGAGAGACGCAGCAGGCAAACATGCTTGAGCGGCGGTTTAAAGCTCAGGGTACTCAAAAAATCGCTTATCCTAAGATGTCGCGCTTAAAGGACGCGAACAATAAAAATGACCAACGGCGGCCAACGCATTGCCACTGCCTCGGGCGTCATGCTGGCTGATCCGGCCGCCCTTGGCAATGCGCCGGGGGGCAATACCGAGGCGCTTTTTGACCCGAATTTCTGGGCCGCGCGCGGCGAGCTCAGCGCAGTGAATACCGGACGCGGCGCGGCGTGGTTCATCGGGTCCGCGACCAGTCAGTGGGTGCTGCGTCACTATCGCCGCGGAGGCTTTATCGCCGGAATATCCCAAGACCGCTATGTATGGAGCGGCGAAAGCCGCGTGCGCGCCTTCGCGGAGTGGCGCCTGCTCGAGTTGCTCGTAAAAGCAGGCCTGCCTGTTCCCAAACCCATCGCGGCGTGGTACCGGCGCGCGGGTTTCACCTACACCTGTGACTTGATCATCCGGCGGATTGCGGATGCAAATCCCTTGAGCTCGGTGCTGCGATCGGCCGAGCTTCCGCACGCCTCGTGGCGCGCCATCGGCGCCGTGATCGCAAGATTCCATCATGCCGGGGTCGATCATGCGGACCTCAACGCCCACAACATTCTGCTCGATGGCTCGCAAGGCGTCAGTGTGATCGACTTCGATCGCGGGCGGCTGCGCGCGCCGGGCGCATGGCGCCTGCGTAATTTGCGGCGTTTGCACCGCTCGCTGCTGAAGATTTCTCGTGAGTTGCCAAGCGAACGGTTTACAGCCGAGGCCTGGGAGGCACTCGTGGCCGGTTACCGGGCTGCCGCATAGCCGTGCGCCGCCTGTATTCCTTGGTGCTCAGCTGCGCCGCGCCATTCGCATTTGCGGTGGTGCTGTGGCGCGGACTGCGCGATCGCAGTTACTGGCAGGGGCTCGAAGAGCGGTTCGGTTGGGGTCGGCGGATGAGCACGCCAACCGTTTGGCTGCACGCGGTGTCGCTCGGCGAAATGTCGGCAGCCGCGCCGCTGATCCGCGCCATGCGAACGCAGCACCCGGAGATTCCGTTGCTGCTGACGACGGCGACGCCTGCGGGCAGAGCCCGCGGACAGGCGCTGTTGGGCGCGAACGCGGATGTACGCTTCCTGCCGTACGACACGCCGGGCTCGGTGCGACGATTTTTGGCGCGCATTCGGCCGCGGCTCGCCATCATCATGGAGACGGAGCTTTGGCCGAATCTGCTCGGGCAGTGCGAACGCCTCGGCGTGCCCGTGGTTCTCGCCAGCGCCCGGCTCTCGGCCAAATCAGTCTCGCGGTACCGGCGACTTGGCAAGCTGTTCAGCGGCGTGTTCACCGCCAACGTGCAGGTTGCCGCGCAATCCGCCGAGGACGCCGGGCGATTCCAAGCCATCGGAGCGGCGCCCGCGAGGACTCACGTGGCCGGCAATGTGAAATTCGATCTGCAATTGGATCCGCAGATTCTCGATCGAGGGCGCCGCCTGCGCGCGGCTTTTGGCGAGCTGCGGCCGGTGTGGATCGCCGGCAGCACGCACGCCGGCGAAGAAGAGCAGCTGCTCGATGCGCATGCAGCGCTTCTGGCCGAGCGGCCCGACACACTGCTGCTGCTGGTGCCGCGGCACAAGGATCGCTTTGCGGCAGTAGCCGAATTGCTGGCGCGCCGCGGCGTGCGCTTCGTGCGGCGCAGCGGCGGCATCGCGCCGGACGAGGGCTGCCAGGTGCTGCTGGTGGATAGCGTGGGAGAACTCGCAGAGCTTTATGCATCGGCCGATGTGGCCTTCGTCGGCGGCAGCCTGGTTGCCGTGGGCGGGCACAATCTGCTCGAACCCGCGGCGCTTGGGCTGCCGGTGTTGACCGGGCCTCATTATTCTTCCAGTCGGGAGATCGCGCTGCTGCTGCTTGAGCGGGGCGCGGCGTTGCAAGTAAAGGACGCGCGCGAGCTTAAGTCCGTGTTGCGACGGCTGCTGCATGATCCGGCAGAGCGGGGGCGCATCGGCGCCATCGGTAAACAGATCGTCGAATCGAACCGCGGCAGCGTCGCGCGATTGCTCGCTCTCATTGAGCCACGGCTCGCGGACTCTCCGTCAGCAACGCGTTGATCCGCTGCAGGCTCTGTTCGGAGAGAATGCCGGCGGCTTGCTGCAGCTTGATGACGTTGATCATGTAGGCGTAGCGGCTGCGCGAGTAGTCGGTTTGCGCCTGCACCCATTGTTGGCGGGACTGCAGGACGTCCACCGCGGTCCGGGTTCCCGCCTCATAACCGGATTCGGTCGCGCGCAATGCCGTCATGTTCGATTCGACCGCGCGGCGCAGCGCCTTGACGCGCGAAATCTCCGAAAGAACGCCGAGATAGGCATCGCGCGCATCGTGCTCGGTCTGTCGCGCCACCCGCTCCAGGCGCTCCTTGGCCGCTCGATGCTGGTAGACGGCCTGACGCACTTGCGAGGACACCAGGCCCCCGGAATAGATGGGAAAAGTCAATTGCAGCCCGATCGACTTCTGATTTTGATCCAGTGTGGTGCCGCCCGCCGGGCTGCCGTCCACGAATGTGTCCGTACCATTGGAGTTCAACTTGCCGGCGCTGCCCACCAGGTCGAGCGTCGGGCCGTGACCGCCGCGCGCCACGGAAACGTTTTCGCGCGCGATGTCGGCGCCCAGGCGGCTGGACACCAGCGACAGATTTTGTTTCAACGCCATATCGACCCAGCGGTCTTCGCTGATGGGATCCGGGTTGGCCATCTCGAAGGGCTCCAGCGGCCGCGCCAGGGAATCAAACGGGTCGCCGATGATTTCGCGGAGCAGTTCCAGCGTCGAGGACAACACTCGTTTGGCGGCAATGACGGCCGCGGCGGTGCTGTCATGCGAGGCACGGGCCTCCTCGACATCGGTCACGGCGATCAGTCCGATCTTGTAGCGCGCTTCGGCCTGTTCGAGTTGACGCGTGACCGAGGTCAGCGCCACCTGCTGCGCCTCGAGGTCATCCTGCGCGCCGAGCACGTCGAAATAGCGCTGCGCGACCCGCTCCATCAAGTCTTGCTGCGCGGTTTGATAATCCGCTTCGGCCTGCGCCACCTGCGAGTCGGCGCGCTTCAAGGTCTCCCAGTTTCCCCAGCTGAATAGATTTTGCCTGAGATTGACGGTGTATTTGTGGGTGGTGGTTTCGATTTTGCCGTCGAACGGAAAGGTTTCGAAGATGGTCGTCGGCGTGGGGTTGGACGAGCAGGGCGGCGGAATCTGGGGACCGCAAGGTGGCAGGCTGACCGCTTGGGTGGTGTTCTGCGAGCCGGTGTCGCGCTCCTTGGATATCAGCCCGTTGCCCGTGAGTTGGGGCAATAGCGCGGACAGCGCCTGGGGCTTGGCTTCGAGCGCCGCAAGACGCGTGGCCTCCGCCTCCCGCAGCTGCGGGTCGTTTTGCAGGGCGCGCTGGTAGACAGCCAGGAGATCCGCGGCCGATGCCGGAATCGCGCTTACGCATAAAGCAATTACGATCAACAGTCGCTTCATGAATTACCCATATTGGCTAGCAAGGTAGTATAGTGTTATATACTACTATATCACCTACGAAGGACGGGTCAATACTGTGGAATCCTAGGATCCAAATCCCGGGACCAGGCCAGAATGCCGCCTGCGAGATTGAAAACCGTAGTAAATCCCCGGGAGGCCAGAAACTCGGCCACCTGCGCGCTGCGGCCCCCGGAACGGCATATGACCACGGTCTCCACGTGCGGATCCAGTTCGCCGAGGCGCTGCGAAATCTGCGGCATCGGGATGTGCACGCTGTCGCCGGGGACCGGCGCCACGGCGATTTCCCAATCCTCGCGAACATCGAGCAGAATCGAGCTCACGCCGCCCGCGCGCCGCTCGAGAAATTCCCCCGGGCTCAAATTCTTGACCATCTCAAAAGATGAACCTTTGCAGCGCGGTTGCATTGATCAGCGGGTCAATCACCGTCTCGAACAGGCTTTCGCGGATCCATTCGCCGCCATCGACTCGGCGCACCAAGATGGCGTCCATGACCGGCGCCGGGCCGACCACCGCGAACAGGCGTCCGCCGATGCGCAGCGCGCGCTCAAAGCGCTTGTCGTAAACCGGCATCGAACCGGTGACGGCGATCACGTCGTACTCGCCGAGCGGCGCATCGCTGAACGCATCCCGCGTCTCGAATTCAACCCGTGAACCCTGGATGGCGCGCAGGTTCGCCGCCGCCGCCGCGGTAAATTGCGGGTGAATGTCGATGGAGCGGGTCGAGGCGCCCAGCAAGCTCAATGCCGCGGCGAGATAGCCCGAGCCGCTGCCGATCTCGAGCACACTGTCGGTTGCAGCCACGCTCACCGCTTGCAAAATGCGTCCCTGGAGTTTCGGCGCCAGCATGGATTGGCCGAATCCGATCGGTATCGGTGCATCGGCGAACGCAAGTTCGCGGTATTCGGGCGGTACGAACGCTTCCCGCGGCACCATGGACAAAGCATCGAGTACGCGCGGATCGAGAACTTCCCAAGTGCGAATCTGCTGATCCACCATCTGCTGCCGAGCGGCCAATGTATCCATGTTTTCTCGAGCGCGATTAAGACCGCTGATTATGGTCAATTTCCGCAGGCTACGCGAGCCCCTTGCGCTATTCTTCGCATCACGGCGGTTCGTGACATGTAGAACCCTAAAGGGTCCCAAGCTGAAAGATCCCTAAGAACCGTCGCGCGAGGTCAAGGTTGATCCTGTCTTCCCTGCTGTTGTGGTTGTTAACCGCGGCCATTCTGGCAGTGGGCCTCGTCGTGCTCCTCGCGTGGAAACAGCGGCAGGAGCGCGCGGTCAACGATTTCTCGAACCAGATATGGCATCTCACGCGCGACAGCG
>Ga0210402_10001168_pt1 | contig 27402 bp, 23 predicted proteins | sample IncBWC7MmetaG_FD_161055 | JGI IMG/M metagenome (GOLD analysis project Ga0210402, IMG submission 161055) | Forest soil microbial communities from Barre Woods Harvard Forest LTER site, Petersham, Massachusetts, United States - Inc-BW-C-7-M | ecosystem: Environmental > Terrestrial > Soil >... | reverse complement strand
ATTCGGGACTGTCCCTTAGGGCCTGCGGCCCGCGAAACTTCATGAAAGCCGTGCAGTGCAACAATAGCCCAGTCGTAGCGCCAAGCCCTTTGTTTTCTTTCGAGCCAGGGTTAACTCGCGTCCCTACCGCGGCTGTGGCAGGAGAGGACGGGCAACCGTCCCCCCATGCCGATTTTAAATCCTTTAGATTCTGTGGTTGCCGGAGCTGCTCCTTTTCCAGTGCAGAATGACAATGCGGGCCCGGGGTCCTAACTCGCACGTTTAATTGCAACTTGTGATAGTTTTGCGGCGGCTGCCGCGTACTAATCTATGGAACCGCTGAGACCAGGGCGAATGAGCGCACCGGGAAATACGGAGCCGACGGATGTAATCGCTCGGGCCCGGACTGGGGATACCCAGGCTTGGGGCGATTTGTACCGGGAATTTGCCCCGGCAATCTTCCGCTTTTGCCGGAGGGCGATGCCCACCCGCGAAGACGCGGAAGACGCCACGATGGAGATTTTCATGAAGTTGCGCGACAAACTTGTCCAGTACGATCAGACGCGATCTTTCACCGCGTGGCTGTACAAGGTTGCCGCCAATCACTGCTGGGATATGTTGCGCCGCCGCAAGGCTCGCCACGATAAAGACATGGACGATGTAGATGACGTCGCTCTGGAATGCCCGGAGCCGAATCAACTCGAAAAATTGATCGAGGAGCGTACCAGCGAAGAGGTGCGTAAGGCTCTCGACACACTCGGCCTGCGCGCGCGGATGGCGCTGGTGATGCGCTACTACTCGGATATGAGTTACGACGAAATTGCGGACGCCTTGGGCGTTCGCAGGCAGTTTGTAGGCGTCGTGCTCCTGCGGGCACGGCACGAATTGCGGCAGGCGCTGGGGGAGAACAGCGCACTGGCCGTGGGAGGAACCCGGTGAACGAACCAGATATGAACAGGGATAAGCACCCGAACGAAACTCACGTCGATGAAATGACTTTGCTTTTGTATGTCGAGCGGCAGCTCGACCGCGAAGCCGCGCAAGGCGTGTCTCTCCACACGCAGACCTGCACGCGCTGCATGACCCTGCTCCGCGCACTCGACCGCGAATCGCGCCTGCTGACGCGCTCCATGCTGGAGCAGGATGAGCCGCTGCCCGCACGGCTGGCGGAGTTTCAAGCGAAGGTAAAACGCAGCATGCAATGGATTTGGGGCGTGGTTTTTGGCCTGGCGGTTCTGGGCGTCTACGCCTTGTACACGGGATACATCGTGCCCTGGGAAAGCCAGTTCGAACAGGCCGGCTTCGGCAGCACGAATCTGCTGAATCTGGTGGTATTTCAGGGCGCATTCTGGAAAGGATGGCAATCCATGTTCAGCTTGTTCGAGGTACTTGCCGTGATGACCATGGCTGGCTTCGGCTTGTTCGCATTCCGGCGCTATTTGCGGCGCGGCTCGGCGATGGCCGTCCTGTTCACCGGCTTTAGCGTACTGATGGCCGTGGCCACGCCCGCTTCGGCCACGGAATTTCGCAAGGGAGACGCGGTCAATGTGAAAAAAGGCGAGGTGATCAAGGGCGACCTCTTCGCCACTGGCGAGCACATCCGGATTGATGGAGACGTGGACGGCGATGTTTATGCGTTCGCGCACCAGGTGGATGTCACCGGTCACATCAACGGCGACCTCATCTGCTTCGCGCAAGCCGTGCGCGTCAGCGGCGTGATCGACGGAAACCTGCGCACAGGGGCAAACAATGTGACGATCACGGGCACCGTCGAGCGCAATGCCATGTCGTGGAGCGAGACTCTCAATCTGGACTCCAACGGGAAAGTTGGCCGGAGCCTTACGGCCGGCGGTGAAACTCTGACCCTGGATGGAAAGATTGGGCGCGATTTTCTTGGCTTTGCCGATACCACCACAATCTCCGGCTTTATCGGCGGCTCCGTGCGCGAACAGGGCAAATCACTTTCGATCGTTTCCGGCGCGCAAATCGATGGGAAAACCAGCTTCAAGGGACAAAAGGAACCCAGCGTGGCCTCTGACGCCAGGCTTGCCTCACCCCCGGAATTCACGAAAATCGAACACAAGCGCGAAGCCCGCAACGGAGGCTACTATCTCTGGCGGATTATCTGGACCGCGACGTTTATTCTGTTTGGCCTGGTGCTGGCCAGCCTGATGCCAAAATTTGCGGTTGAGACGGTGGATTCCGCCGGGCAGATCGGCGCTTCGTTTGGCCTGGGTGTGCTGGTCTTCTTCGGCGTGTTCATTGCTTCGTTCATTGCTTGCTTCACGATCGTCGGCATGCTGGTGGGCATTTCCTCGCTGATGCTGTGGATGGTGATGCTGTTTGCCGCAGAGGTAGTCATCGGCGGCATCGTGGGCCAATGGATCATGGGCCGCGACGACGAATTCTGGCCCTTCTTCCTGCGCGTGGTTGTGGGCATCGCTGCTGTCCGCGTTATCACCAGCCTGCCGTTTATCGGGTTCTGGGCGGGACTCGCGGTTGCGGTGTGGGGAATGGGCGCCATTTCGCTGGCGCTGTATCGCCGGCTGCAGCCGAAGCTTGCGCCCAACATTCCGATGGCACCTATGCCGCCGCTGAGCACGCCGCTTCCGCCGAACGCCACGGTTGGCGGGATTTAGCGGCTTTGGAGTGCGGCGACTCTGCCGCCGCTTTTGCGATGCAAACACAGGCATCCAGACTTAATTTCTTTTGGTGCTAACAATCTCAAAAGCGGGAGCAGAGATCTCGCACTCAAAAAAAAGACGGGCCCCGGAACTTCCGGGGCCCGTTGCCTTTTGCGGAGGCAGGTGAAAACTCTAGTGTTTGCGAACCTTTGCCGCGGTGAACGACGGCGTCACTGCACTTCCGAAGTAAAGGGCTCGGATGCCCAAGGTGTCACCCGAATTGATGGAACCGATACTGGAATACCCATCCAGATAGGTAATGGGGCTTCCTATGCTAGTCAGGACCTGGGGCTGGACGGTGAGCCCAAAAAACGGTGGCAGCGATCCAATGCTGAACTGGGTAGCTCCGGCTGAAGCCGCGGCCGCTGCGAAGCGTGTGAAGCGAAGCACAACGGCGTCGGCGGTTGCTAAAGCAGGAGTATTTCCGGACCTGGCAGTAAAACCCGTTACGCGGACCATTACGGTCTGGCCGGTATGAATGTTCGTTGCTGAGTTGCTGCCCAGGAAGGTGGAGCCGCTGCTATCCGGCAAACCCTTGCTGTCGATAAAGAACGGCAAGGCTCCGTTGCCGAGCGTAACGTTTACGGTATCGCCAAGGCGCAGGCCGCCGATGTGGCTGCCGCTTGTGGCTGAAACATAATCGTTCGCTACGATGTGGAACTGCGTATTGGAAGTACTCTCCGAAGTGACTATTCCTTCGATCAGGTCAACGCTTGTGAGAGACAGCGGGTCAAACTCGAGCATCGTGGAGGTGCCATCGGAATTGAGCGTGGAGTCGATACTGACAACCTGCCCGACGGCAGGTGCACAGGGTTGATTGTTCAAATTGGTAATCAAACAGTTTTGGGAAACGATGGTAGAGCTGTTGATAATTGAGGTGACCAAGCCCCGCGTCGCGGTTTGTACGGTCACGGACGAAGACGAAGCGGCGGTGACGTTGCCGGTTATATCCTCGAGGTAGTCCAATTGACCGGTGGAGAGGGTCGACGCTGCGGGCGGTAGCGAAACGGCGGTCACGACATTGGCAGCAGCGAGATTCACGCCGGTAACGACCTGCGTGGCAGTGTTCACGGTGACGGCGTTGCCGATGTTGAATACCACTTGAAGTCCAGCCTGTTGCCCATCCGCCAAAGTCAGCGAAAAGGAAGAGGTCGGCGGCGCGGAGGCGCCAGCACTGAACTGCGCGACACTTCCCGAATTGCAGCCAGCGGTGCCGCTGCTTGCAGTGCAATAGGTGACTTCGGCGCTGGTGACTCCGACGGTGACCTTGTTGTATGTGCCTGAGGGCATGTTGGAGATGACTTGTCCGAGGAAAGCGGAATCGCTTTGCAGCTTCGTGAGATCTACCGAATAAGTTGCGGCATTCAGGGGAATGGTAACGACGCTTCCGCCGCTGGCGGGGGTTAGAGAAACGCTGTTGATGGTGACGGCGAAGGAAAGCAGGGAAGTGCTGGGCGGCGGGACAAATGGAGCAGCCGCAAGCGTCAGGTTAAGCGACGCTGTGCCCCCGCCCCCGCCGCAGTTCGTGGTACACGGACCATGCACGCCGCTACAGGAACAGAGCGACAGAATTGCGGCAAAGACTCCGAAAACCAGGTATTTTCTTGGATTCATGCAAACACCCCGCGACGGATTTCACCGCCACCCGTGGCGGCAAAGGGCAGCTGGAATTCCCCAACAACACTCTATCCCACTCCACTCGTTGTGAGGTGCGGAAAACCGGGAATTGCCCAAATATTAACCTCGGAGATCGAGGTCAACGCAGGCTCCGTAGGTTGAACTCGATCGACGTGTCTCGTCCATCCGGCGTTTCTATGTAGATTGTCAACGCTGACCCATCCAGCTTCAACGCATCCAGCTCCAGGTCCATTATTTCTCCAATACTTGGCAATCGGGTGTATGGGTCGGTGGGCGGGTAAAACGCCGCGCGCTCCGCCGAGGTGGGAACAATTTCTTTTCGATTCTGAATGAGCTTGATTTTAACGGCATCGGGTGGCGCATTCGGCATATAACAGATTTCCAGGTGGATTCGAAACGGCAGCTGTTTGCCGAGAAAATCGTGCTCCGCGCCCTGGGCGCTGTAATTCAGCTTCCGGCTGGATTGCATGGCGACCTGCGCGAACGGCGTCTCAATTCGTGCAAACGAAATGAATTCTTCCACCCGCAAGCTCGGGATTATGTGCCGGTATTCCGCGGAAAACTCCGTTCCCAATCCTCCCTGCCGTCTCCCAAGAAAGTAGGCATCGCGAATTGCGCTTGAAGAGAGCGGATAGTCATACGCCGGCGCCGGAAGGGCCGTGGCTAGGCTGAGAATCATGACTAGAAGCTTGGGGAGCGCGGTTCTAGATACTTTGAAGATTTGGCTCATTGTTCCCCCATTGGCTCGCGATGCCGTTCAAAGCTGGGTGCTACCCTGAAAATGAGACGAGCGGGAGTGTGTTATCGTTACTGATTCAGAGTAGGCAGGGTTTCTGGTCAAGCGTAAATCCAAGCCGGATTTTTTCGAGGCTCCGAAGACGAATAGGGCGGTGGTGCAGGAGCGCGTATATGCGCCGCTGGAGGACGAATTGCGCGCGCACGACGCGGAAGGACTGCCGGTGCGGCAGAACCGCGCCGTTGGCGACGCGCACGGCTCGGCTGCGGGCATGGCGCCTGCTCACGAGGACGAAACTCCTTCCACCGGTCCGACGATGCAACAGATTTTTGGCCCCGGGGGATTCCTGGAGCGCAGCATGATCGGCGGCTACGAGCACCGGCCCGCTCAGTTGCAGATGGCGGAGGCGGTGCACGACGCGTTTCAGAAGCACCACCACACGGTGGTGGAGGCGGGCACCGGGACCGGGAAGACTTTGGCGTACCTGCTGCCGGCGATCTGCAGCGGGCGCCGCGTGGTGATTTCGACGGCCACGAAATCGCTGCAGGAGCAGCTTTACGAGAAGGACGTGCCGTTCCTGCAAAAACATTTCGCGCCCAATCTGAAAGTGGCGGTGATGAAGGGCCGCTCGAACTTTCTGTGCCTTTCGAAAATGCACGCGCTGGCCGACCAGCAGATGCTGAAGGGCATGGAAGAGATGGACGCGTTCCGGCAGATCCGCGAGTGGTCGAACCTGACGGAAACCGGCGACCGCGCGGAGCTGACGTTCCTGCCGGACGATTCGGAATTGTGGTCGCGCATAGACGCGCGGCGGGACACTTGCACCGGGAAAAAGTGCCCGGAGTTTGAGAAGTGCTTCCTCACCCAGATGCAGAACCGCGCTAAGGAAGCAGACCTGATCATTGTGAACCACCACCTGTTTTTCGCCGACCTGGCGCTGAAGCAGGACGATTTTGGCAGCATCCTGCCGGAATATTCAGCAGTGGTTTTCGATGAAGCTCACGAGATGGAGGACGTCGCCAGCGATTATTTTGGCCAGCAGATTTCGAATTTCCGGTTTGAGGAACTGGCGCGCGACGCGGACCACGCCATGCAGTTGACGAAGACCGGCTCGCCCACGCTGCTTCGCCGCACGCAGCGTATCCGCGAAAAGAGCCGGGCGTTTTTTGACAGCTTTCCGCCGCGCGACGGCCGCTTCCCGTTTACGCGGCAGGAGCGCGAAGCCTTTCTCGAGCAGAACCGCGAGGGCTACGACGCGTCGCTCAATGCCTGCAAAGCCATGGAGACGGAATTCGCGGCGTTGACGCAGAAGCCCGAAGAGTTGACGCGCATCGGTAGGCGCAGCTTTGAAATCCGGCAAGAACTTTCTTTCCTGTTCGAATCCAACGAGAAGAATTATGTCTACTGGTTCGAGCGCCGCAACAAGGGCGTGTTCCTTGCGGCAACGCCGATCGACATCAGCCAGATTCTCCGCGAAAAACTTTTCGAGGCGTTCGATACCGTAATCCTCACCTCGGCGACCCTGACGGTTGCCGGCCGCTTTGAATTTATCCGCCAGCGCCTCGGCCTGGACCACGCAAAAGAGTGCGCTTTGCCGCCGGAATTCGACTTTCAACAGCAGGCGCTGCTCTATCTTCCGCAGAAAATGCCCGACGTGCGCGACGCCGGTTTTGCCGCTAAAGCCGCCGATGAAATCGTACAGCTTCTGGAGTTGAGCCAGGGCCGCGCCTTTTGCCTGTTCACCAGTTACTCGCAGATGAATGATCTTTTCGAGCGGGTGCGCACGCGCGTTGACTTCCCCCTGATGCTGCAGGGCACAGCGCCGCGCTCCGTGCTCCTCGAACGTTTCAAGAACACGCCGAATGCCGTCCTTTTTGCCACTGCCAGCTTTTGGCAGGGCGTTGACGTTCCCGGCGAGCAACTTTCCTGTGTGATTGTGGACCGCTTGCCGTTTGCCGTGCCCAGCGACCCGATCGTGGCCGCGCGGGTCCGCGCTCTCCAGGACGAAGGCCGTAACCCATTCTCCGAGTTCCAGGTGCCAGAAGCGGTGTTGGCGCTGAAACAAGGGTTCGGACGCCTGATTCGCGCCAAGACCGACCGCGGCGTGCTGGCTCTGCTGGACACGCGAATCCAGCGGATGCCCTATGGTAAAATTTTCTTGGAGTCGCTGCCCCGGTACCGGAGGACCAACGATCTGGAGGATGTCTCCCGGTTTCTTTCCGCGGCCAGCCCTGCCTGAAAGCATCGTCCCCAGAGGAGAAGAGGAAGAGAAAGCCAGCTATGTTTCAAGTGAGTGTGGAAGATACGTTTTCGTCGGGGCACGCCCTGCGCGGGTACAAGGGTAAGTGCGAGAATCCTCACGGGCACAATTACCGCGTGCAGGTGACGCTCGAGGGGCCGCAACTCGACAATATCGGGCTGCTGATCGATTTCACGCAGTTAAAGCACGCGATGCGCGGACTGATCGCGCGGCTGGATCACCAGTTCATTAACGACCTGGAGCCGTTTACCACCGTGAATCCTTCAGCGGAAAATCTGGCCAAATATTTTTACGATAATCTGACCAGCCAGCTGACCGGCTTGCCGCCGGGCGCGAAACTAAAAGACGTGGTGATCTGGGAGACCGACACCGCCATGGCCCGCTACAACCCGTAGACGGTTGGGCCGTAGCGTGTGGGGTAGGGAACAGGGGACGCGATGAATCGATCGTTTTTCATCATCATAGTGCCGGCGCTGCTGATAGCGGCGGGATATGTCGTGGTCCTGCGGATGATGGGCGTTTCGCCCGGCTATCCCCGGCTGCTGATCGCGATGGCGCTGTTCTTTGGCGGCATTTACTGGCTTTCGAAACGTTCCGGGAAAAAAGCCAAGACCGGCGGCTAGCTGTCGCTGCCAACGACGAGTTTTGTAGCGGCCTCCTTCTGAGGCGGCGCAGTTTGCTGAGAATTTGGTTCGACTCGTCTTTGAGCGTGGGAATTCCAAACAGGATTTAAATGTTCATCACCGAAATTTTCAAATCCATCCAGGGCGAGGGAACGCGCGCGGGCCTGCCGTGCATATTCGTGCGGCTGACCGGCTGCAATTTGCGCTGTACCTGGTGCGACACGGCGTACGCCTTTCATGGCGGACAAAAGGTGACCCTCGACGAAGTGACGGAGCGTGTGGAATCGCTGAACCGGCGCTCGGACGGCAGTGTTGCGGGCATTTCTCTGGTGGAGCTGACGGGCGGTGAGCCGCTACTGCAGGAGGAAATTTATCCGCTGGCCGAGCGGCTGCTTGCGACGGGCTATACCGTGATGATCGAAACCAGCGGTGAGCGGTTCGTAGGGCGTTTGCCGAAGGAAGTCATCAAGATTGTGGACGTGAAGTGCCCGGACTCGGGCGAGCCGGACACGTTTGACCCGCGAAACCTCGCAGAATTATCCGCGAATGATGAGGTGAAGTTTGTCATCTCCAGCCGCAAGGACTACGAGTTCGCACGGGAATTCACCTGCGAGCATCGGTTGTCGGAGCGAGTGCGCGCAGTGCTCTTCTCGCCGGTCCATGACGATCCAAACGGAAAATGGCACGGCCTGGAACCGCGCGAGTTGGTCGAATGGATGCTCGAAGACGGATTGCCCGTCCGGTTAGGTTTGCAGCTTCACAAAATCGTGTGGAACCCCGCCATGCGCGGCGTGTAAGCAAGTAGAAGAGGGATATGTTTCGTGGGAACAGTCGATGCCATCGTTTTGCTGAGCGGGGGAATGGATTCCTGCGTCAGTGCAGCCGAGGCACTTCACAAATATGGACGGGGCCGCGTGGGCCTGCTTCACGCCAGCTATGGCCAGCGGACAGAGGCGCGGGAACTTCGGGCGTTTTCAGAAATCGCAGAATTCTACGGAGTGCCGGAAAGGCTTACGGTTAGGCTGGACTACTTCCGCGCCATCGGCGGATCGGCGCTGACCGATGCGAATATTGCCATCCCCGAAAATGAGCTGGGCGCCTCGGGGCCCGGCGGTAGCGCGATCCCCGTGACCTACGTCCCCTTTCGCAACGCGCATTTTCTGAGCATTGCGGTCAGCTGGGCGGAAGCGACCGGGGCGGGCGCCATCTACATCGGTGCCGTAGCCGAGGACAGTTCGGGCTATCCCGATTGCCGGCCGGAATATTACGATGCATTTCAGGATTTGATTCGCCTGGGTACGCGGCCCGAGACAAATATTGAAATTGTCGCGCCTGTGATTCGCCTGAAAAAAAGCGAGATCATCCGGCGCGGCGTGGAACTGGGCGCACCGCTGCAGTTATCGTGGTCGTGCTATCAAGGCAAAGGACTGGCCTGCGGAACGTGCGACAGTTGCCTGCTGCGCTTGCGAGCGTTTGCCGAGGCCGGTATCCGCGACCCCATCGCCTATCGGCCGGAATCCCGCACCGGGTCAGCGATATGATGTCGTGACGCTTGGATTCGGGGCGATATGAGAGATAATGGTCGAAACCGGCCAGCGGACAGAGGCCGGAGCTCCTCTAGAAAAAAGGAGAATGGGGCATGGTGAAATGGACGAAGACGTACGCGCTCGTTGCAATCCTTGCGCTAGGAGTGCTGGGATGCTTTCTGACGCGCACGGCTGCGCAACAAGAAGGAAAGATGACCGGCACGATCATCGACTTCGATGGTAATCCGTGGGCCAATCTTCCGGTGAAAATCAAGAACGACGTCGGAGCTATTTCCGAATCGAAGACCGATGCGGCCGGCAAGTTTTCCTTCTCGGGTCTCAAAAACGGCAAATATACGTTTACGGTGCAACCTCCGCAGATGCAGGCTCCATTCGATGTCGTGGTTGAGGTGCGCGGAGCGGATACTCCGCCAGTCAACCTGAACTTCAAGGAAATTCTGGAGAAACAGAATCCGGAAGCGGCGGCAAAGTACAGACAACAACAGGCAGAGCAGAAGAAATTTGCAGGCATGAAGGAGCAGTTCGCCAAGGGCGTGGCCCTCCTGGACCAGGAGCGCGCTGCGAAAGCCGAGTTAACGAAGGCCAAGCCCGAAGAGAAGGATGCGTTGAAAGCTAAAATCGCCGACCTCTCCAACCAGGCCGCGACGACCTTTCAGGACGGGCTGAAAGCCGCCCCCGAGAAGGATCCAAACATTCACCTCTTCTGGGCTCGCATGGGCGAGGCGTACGACCTGGCGGGACGCAACGACGAAGCGATCAACGCTTACCAGCAGGCGATCGCGGCAAAACCGGACAATCCGAGCTATTACAACAACCTGGGAAATATTCTGGGACGCACCGGCAAAATCGACGAAGCGCGCGCGGCCTATACCAAGTGCGCGGAACTCGATCCGCCGAACGCGGCCATGGCGTGGCGCAACTTCGGCATCAGCCTCTACCAGGCGCAGCGCATGGTGGAAGCCATCGAGCCATTGAAGAAGGCCATCGAGCTTGATCCCAAGAACGCGCAAGCCTGGTATCTGCTTGGCGCGTGCATGGTGGCGGACCCCTCGATCTATAAAACCGTGGGCGACAAGATTGAAGTGACGCCAAAGCCAGGAACGATCGAAGCGTACCAGAAGGCCATCGAGCTGGATCCGAGCGGCCCCTGGGGAACGCAAGCGAAGCAGGGACTGGAACAGCTCCAACAACTGACCGGCGGCATCGATACGAAAGTCGGCAACAAGAAAAAGAAGCCGTAAACCAAAGGGGAAAATACTAGCATCGATTACGAAAGACGGCCCCGGCGTGCGGGGCCGTTTTTCTATTTAGCGGTGCGTTAGAGTGCCGGTAACTTTCGTCCGGCGAAGCGACCACGAGAAAATCAGTATGGACGAGGGTAGAAGGACGGCGGCGAAGGCAAGCAGGACCACAAGAGGGCGAACAATGGCTGCAATGCCTGCGCCATCGAGAAGGGCGCTTCGCATCGCGTCCATCGCGTAAGTCACGGGATTCAGATGGGCGACGACCTGCAGCCACGGCGGCAAAATACTTACCGGAAAGAGCATGCCACCGGCGACGCTCGACACTCCGAGAATGAACCATTTGCCGGGATTCCCACGCTTGAACAGCAAAAGATACGCGGCGGAGAGCACCCCAAGGCCGGAAAAGGCCAGTAGCGTGGCGAGCAACACGGCGAAAACGGCCAGCCAATTTGTCGTGCCCAGGGGAAAATCAAATAGCGCCGCCGCCCAGCCGAGATAAACCGCGATGCGCAGCGTGGTCGCGGCGAACGGGTAAAACGCAGAGCCAATCAGGATGACCGGCAAAGAAACTTGCGTCACCAGCAGAGGTTCCAGCGTGCCTGCATCCCGCGCTTCCTGCAGGCTGCGATCAAATGTATCCAGCGCGGCGTTCAAGTAGTCAAAGAAAACAAATCCGGCCAGCGAATAGGCGAAATAAGTTTTGCCCTGCGGCAGCGCCTCCCGTAGCGCGGGCGAATCCACGAATCGCGCCACGTAATAAAACAGCGCCGCGCCAAAAAGCGCTTCCACCGCCTCCAGAATAAACGGACTGCGATAAGTGCTGGCAATCCGCAGGTCGCGCTGGAAGAAAAGAAAGATGTCGCGAAGGATTTGCCTCATTCCGGTATCGACTCCGCCGCGGAGTAGAGCCGTCTCCCCGTAATCTGCGCGAATGCTTCTTCCAGAGAAGAGGACAAAGTTCTTGCCCTCAGCGCAGTAGGCGTATCGAACGCGAGCAGTTTGCCCTCGTCGAGGATGGCCACGCGATCGGCGAGCAGTTCAATTTCCTGCATGGTGTGCGAGGCAAAGAGCAGCGACGTGTCTTTTCGCGCGAGAACTTCCGTTTTCAGGAAATGCCGGAAATCTGCGGCGGCGATGGCGTCCAGGCTGCGCGTTGGCTCATCCAGCAGCAAAACTTTCGGTTGATGCAGCAGCGCGCGAATCAGGCTGAGGCGCTGGATAGTGCCGGAAGAAAGCGTGCGCGCCTGGCGGTCCAACGCGCCGCGCAATCCGAAGCGATCACCCAGGCTTTCGATGCGCTTGGCGCTGAATTCGTCGGAGAGATGATTCAAGCGCCCAAAGAAGCGGAGATTCTGGCGGCCGGTCAGCCGCGGGTAGAAGCCGAGGTCGCTGCCCGCGTGATACCCAATTTGCCGGCGCACAGCGGCCGCATCGCGCTCCGTATCGTTCCCGGCCAGGGATGCGGTGCCGCGTGTGGGCAGCAAAAGCGTAGCCAGGATGCGAAGCAGCGTCGTTTTCCCGGCTCCATTGGCGCCAAGCAACGCCACCGCCTCGCCTTGTTTTACTTCAAGGGAAATGCTGCGCAGTGCGGGCGAGGTGGGCGGGGCAAAGGGTTGGAGATAAGAGCGCCAGCCATTAAGCGCCGGCGGAAACCATTTCTCGAGCGAATCGAGGATTATCGCGGGATCGGACACTCTCGAATTTATAGCGTTTCTCAAGCTAGAAGACAATCCGCAGTGAATGCTACGCTGCACCCTGTCCGCCGAACGTGGCAGTCTGAAGCAAACCCCGGTAAGATACCCGTGTATTTCAGAAATCACTTTCCCTCGGCTGGAGTCCAGAAGATGGTGGAGTTGACCATGCGCGCGGTTGTGCCGGCATACGTGCTGATCCGGCATCTGGATGGGGAATCCGTGCTGCTCAATCTGGAGAGCGAGCGGTATTTCGGCCTGGACGCCACGGGCACGCGGATGTGGGAACTGGCGACCTCGGAACCCACTATCGCTCTGGCCTTCGAAGAACTTCAGGAAGAATATGAGGTGGAACCTGAGACGCTGCGGGACCACCTCACCCAACTATTGAGCGGGCTTGTCGAAAATGGCCTGCTGCAAGTGCTGCCCGCGGATGTTGGAACCACTCCAACGATATAACGCGCTCGACCCCGCGTCGCGGCGCATATTCCGGCGCGCGGCGATGCTTTTGGCGTTGGTGAGATGGTCACTGCGCCTGCGGGGGTACGGCGCGACGTTCGCCTCGCTTCAGAAACGCATTCCACCACAAGCCGCCAGTGCGGAATCATGCCCGGACGCGCGGGAAAAAGTATGGGCCACATGTCGCATGGTGCGCGCCGCTTTGCGCTATTCGCTCTTCGAATCTACCTGCCTCGAAGAGTCCCTGACTCTCTGGTATCTACTCCGCAAACAGGCAATCCCCGTGTGCCTGCGGATTGGGGTTCGGAGGGAAAATGAAAAGTTTGAAGCCCACGCATGGGTGGAACATGCCGGAGAAGCGCTGAACCAGACCGACGCGATGCACCGCCACTACGCGGCTTTCGAACAGGATTTACCCGAACCGCCGGTGGAGCAGTCATGAGCGGCTTCTTCGGTATCCTGCGCACTGACGGCGCGGTCGTGGAGCCGCGATTCCTGGATCAAGTCGCGGAGCGGCTGCGTTTTAGCGGGCCTGATGGCGGCCAGACCTGGGCGAATGATGGCTTGGGCACCTGCTTCGCGTATCTGGACACTGGAACTCGGCACCAGACTCGGTGCCAGCCGGTACAGCTTGGCGAGCGGTACACGCTGTTGGGCGAAGTCCGCCTGGACGAAGGGAACTCATCGCCGGGCTGCTGGAAAAACAGTGGCCCGCGACCGAGGAAACTCGCGGGCAAAATTCCCGGCGAATATCTCTTCAAGCGATCTGGCGCGCAGCAGATCGTGGAACTCCACACGGAGAAGACCTTTCGCTATTATCCGCGCGCGATGCGCATCGAGGATCTGTATGCGTGGCAGAGGAGCGCGCCGATTGAGGGACGAGAAGTTCCTGCGCTATGCCTAGAAGACGAATTCGTGCTGAATTGCATCCATGGTGCAAAACATTTCTGGGAACGCCTGATGTGGCCTGCGGACATTGCGGCAATTGTGGCGCGGCCACCCGGAGATAGTCTGGGCGCGCGCGCGACAGGCGGTGAGAGACGTGGGCGCGGAGCGACTGGGCCGTAGGCAGGGAAGAGCGTGGCTCGCGCGTGTGGGAAGCGATCAAGAGGCCGTTTCGGCTGATACGGAAGTACGGCCAGGACGGGTAATCGATTCTCAAAACGCATCAACAAAAAAGCTTGCGACCAAAAAGGGAGGCCCGGCTCTGAAAAATCGCGAGCCGGGCCGCTGTGTCTGCAGTGGAATCAGATATGGGTGGGTTCGGAAAGGAACGGAACTTCTTCGTCTTCCTGCTGTGGCAGTTCTACCGACAAGCTGAGTTCGCTCTTGTTGCGTAGCACGCCGAGCTTGATGCTCTTTTGCTTGTGGCCGGTCATCAGCTTTTCCCGCAGTTCGCTGGCATTGCGGATGCGTTCTCCGTTCAGGCTGGTGATCACGTCGCCTACCTTCACTCCCGCCTTTGCCGCCGCGGAGTTTGCAAACACTCCGCGCACCAGGACGCCTTCTCCATCAGGCGCACCAAAGAAATTCCCGAACTCGCCTCTAAGATTTTCCGCGTCGATTCCGAGCAGCGGGCGGCCGGGAGAAATCATGGAGAAGGTTCGCAGGTGTTCGAGTCCAGACATGTCCGGCATTTCCGGAAGCGTGGGCATCTTGAAAGCGAACGATTTCGGTCCATCCGCAAAGATCTTCATGTTGCCCGCTTCGCGTTGCCCTACGGTGACCTTGATGTTTTGTGAGCTGCCGTCGCGCCAGACCGTCAGGTTCGCCGTTCGGCCTGCGGGGATTTCGTGTATCATCCGCCGAAACTGTTCGGAGCCTTCGATGCGCTGGCCGTTGATTTCCAGCACCACGTCATTTTCTTTCAGGCCGGCCTTGGCCGCCGGGCTGTCGGGAACAATCTTTCCAAGGAGGGCGCCGCGCTCTTCGGGGAGCTTCAGCGACTTCACTTTGTCGGTGGAAACTTCTGAAACGCCCACGCCCAGCCAGCCGCCGCCCGCGCCCATAAAGATCTGAAGATTATCGTCGTCGGCCATCTTCGGGTCATCGAATTCCCGAACCAGCGTGCCGGCGTCTTCGTCATCGTTCACTACGACGTAGACCTCGTTGTCGATCGGCTCGACCTGCAACTTCATTTCGGGCCTTATTCTGACTTTCGGTTGCGAAACTTCCTGCGGAGAAGATCCCGCAGGCAGTGAAGAATTTGCGGAAACTTTCGTAGTATTTGAAGAGCCGGGCAGTGCGATGAAAGCAATGCTCAACGCGCCCAAGCCCAGGCTTGTCCACATTTGCCGTTGAATCATGAGTATTTCTCCTTCGTCTTGTTAGACGCAGGAGAAGCTAAATGGTCGACCGGAGCGCCACGACGCGGATGGCGCCATTAACGGTGCCAAGCCGTATTGGGGCTCCGCCCTTGCCGAGCCGCCCCTTCAGGATGCGAGGCTGGATGGCCCCTTCCATGACAAAGGGGAGTTCCGTCGAGAAGCTGCCGTTCATGCAGCGGGCTTCCAAGTCCGCTTGCGAATCCGCGGGAATGGCCAGTAGGACGGAACCGTTGGTGGTTTCCGCCTGTGTGCCATGCAAATCCGCGGGATGCTTCAGATCCACGTATACGTTGCCGTTCGTCGTGCGCGCGTGCAGATTGCCGCTGCTCTCATAAACTTCGATGTTTCCGTTAACGGTGCGCAGATCGCCGAGCGACTCGAGGTCCTTCACCCGCAGCGTGCCATTGACCGTGTTGATATGCTTCAGCAAAGTGTGCCGCGGCACATGTACAGTGTATTCAACGGCGACTTCCACGCCCTCCTCCGAGGGATACCGCGTGGAAATGGTAAGACTGTCGGGGCTGGAGTTCACGTCGATGGAGACGAGGTCCAACTTGGATTCCTTGTCCGTGGTGGTCTTCACCGCGCGCACCTCAACCTCATCCTTGTCCCAGCCCTCAATACGTACCGTTCCGTTGATGTTGTTCAGCTCCAGTGTGCCGTCGGACTTCAGATGATAGGTTTGTGCGAATTCACGCGTCACCCCAAAACACGCGGGAATCGCGAGCATGGACAGGGCGGAGAACGTCAGACCAATCGAACGGATTGCGGAGCGAAACTTCATACAGCCTCCTTCGCGAACACCTGCTGACACTACCCCCGGGACGACCGACAAATCCGAACCAGCTGACCCCGCCACCACAGCCTAGCGGAGCTGGAAGTTAAAAGCCAACGTTGATATTACGTCCACCTTGTTGCCGCAGATCCCCGGATTCACCCGCCATTGCCGCACCGCGGTTCTCGCCGCCTCTACCAGCGCTGGCTCCCCTTCTATAACCTTTTCCACCTCAATCGTTCCATCCGTTTTCGCTCGCAGTTGCAACCGCACCACGCCCTGAATGCCGGCGCGCCGCGCCATTTGCGGGTAATCGGGCGGAGGTGAGTTGATCAGACGTTTCTTGAACTCCTCCGGCTCTTCGTGAATGCCGCCCAGAAACGTTTCCTGCAAGCGGCCTTTCCAGGCCCCCCACCAGTCGCCGCCGCTACCCTCGCAAGGAGCCGAACTTGGGGCTCTCTGTGGGCCTGAGATCGCCATGTTGGGTCCCGGCTCTTCAAATCCGATCTGGCTCAACTTCTGCGCCAACCGGTGTCTCTGCTCTTCCTGCATGGATTGCAGCAGAGCCATCTGCTCGTCCACGTACTGCAGACGTATCCTGCCGGCGTTGCTGCGGAGCTTCAGCAGCGCCCCGCCGCCATTCAGCGCGCCCGAAGCGCGGACCGGGCCGTCCTCGCGCTTCTCCATGCTCAGCCCAAGAGCCGAATCGGCCTCGATGCGGTCCACGCCGCCATTTTCGACGCTGGCTTCGATGGTGGCCGCCAGATTTCGCGGAAGGAACACGACGATGTCGCCGCTGCCGGAAGACAATTGCGAGGGACCAGCCAGTCGAACGGGACGCGAAGCATCCCCGGATTCAGGCGAAATCCATGCCGTGATGGTGCCGTTGCCCGTTGCCGCGCGCACGATGTTCGAAACGCGCGTCAGGCAGATCCCGCCGCCGCTGGTTTCCACTTCCATTGGCCCGGATACATACATCACGCGAACGCCGCCGCCTGCTGTTTCCGCGTGAACGGAGCCGTGTACCTCACCGAAATCAATCTGGCCGCCGCCGGTGCGCACGCCAACCAACGCTCCAGCTTCTCCAACGGTAATATTTCCCCCATCGGTTTCAAGTTGCGCGGTGCCTCGAATTTGCCTGGCGCGAATATGGCCGCCGCCGGTGCGGAGTTTGGCGTTGCCCGACACTTCGCGCGCCTGGATAAAGCCGCCCGCCGTGAACGCATCCAGGTCCCCGGCAATGTCGAGGACGGTGATGTGACCGCCCTGGGTCTCAATCTTTGCGACGGGTGCCGAACTTGCGTTGGCGAGGTGGTCGATCCCACCCACCCGTCCCGTGGTGATGTTGCCGCCTTCGGTCACCAGCAGCGCGTGGCCGCCGATGTCCCCGGTTTCGATATCCCCCGCTCCGGTGTGCACTTCGACGGAAAAATTCGCGGGCACGTACACGGTGAATTGCACCCAGAATTGCGCGTTTCTTCCCGCCACACTGCGAAGCCTGGGAAGGAGCCCCTTCAACGTGATCGTGCCGCGGACATCGCGGGAATTCAGGATGTAGCGGTCGAATAGCGTTTTCGAAAGCGGTTCGTGCGCATCCGTTTCGAGATGCACCGTGTAGCGGACCGTCGGGGGCGCACCCGCTGGCTGCGGAAGAATGTGCACGGATCCCATGTCCGCCAGGAGTGAAAAAGTGCGCGCGTCGCCCGCGGGCAGTTCCCCGGAGCGCTCCGCGGAAGCATGCAGCGGAACATTTTCGGCTTTACAAACGGGACAGAACCCGCAGGTAGTGCCCAGGCACAACCCCACAGCTAGGCCTGCGGCCATCAGCCACGGCAATAACTTTCTGAAATCATTCACGAAGGGGATCGCTTTCATCGGTTCGATATCTTAAACCAAATCCGTCAGCCGGTTACTGATCGCCGCGCGCGTTATTCAGCTGGCGCAGGGCAGCGGCGCTACGCAGCCGCACGTAACTGCTGGGGTCGCTATGGCGCAGATCTTCCAGCGTCCGGATCACGCCCGTCATGGAAACCTCTTTTGCATTCCCGTCAGCCATTGCCGGAACCATGTTCCCGTCCCCGATGGACGGCATTCCCGGCACCATCGTCGGCATTACGTTTCCATTGCCTGATTTTTCCAGCGAGTTCACCAGCAAATTCACGGCTTCCACGCGAACTCCGGGATTCGAATCGTGCCGCAGGGCTTCCAGCAGCACGGCCCGCACGGCATCTTCAGAGGCAGAATCGCGCAATGCTTCCAGCGCCTTCAGGCGAACCGCGGGGTTCTGATCTTTGCGCGCGGCGGACAGCAAGGCTTCGCGCACATCGGCATCGCCCGAGCGCGCTTTCAGAGCTTCAAGGCAATCCAGTCTCAGGCCGGGATCAAAGCGGTCGCCGCCCTTTACCACATAGGTGACTACGCGGCGCACATCGGAATCGTCCAAGCTGCCGGTGATTACCAGGGGTTGTTCCGCATTCAGCTGCACGCGAACATTTTGCGATCCGTTGCCTGCAGAGGGCGAAAAATTAATTCCAGCCACTGCCATTGTCGAAAGCTGATCGTCCGAAAAATGCGGGCCGGGGCGCACGTTCACGGCATCATCGAGAGGATTCACATTGTTGCGCGCGAAATACCATTGGGAAGTCTGCACGCCGAGGAGCAGCCCAAGCGCCACCAGCACCGCGCCGCTCCAGGCGGGGCGCAATGCCATCCAGCGGCGAAACGCGCCAAACACCGGCGTCTTTTCCAGAACCGGAGGCCGTACCAGATCGTCCAGAGTTTCGGCGAGTTCGCTGCGACATTGGGAAAGCAGCACACCAGCGGAATCCAGCCGGTCAGCCTCTTGGGGGAGGGAAGCCATAAGCGTCTGCAAATTCTTCTCTTCGGCGAGCTGCGCGCTGCACGCGGCGCAAACGGCCAGATGCTGCTGCACCGTTGTCAGTTCGCTGGCGTCCAATTCGCCGCAGGCATAAAACACCAGCAGCGGCGCAACCTGTTCGCAAGCGTTCTTGATTTCACCGGAGGTCATCGGAGTTCTCCCAATTGGCTGCGGAGTTTCCGAGTGGCCCGGAACAGCGAGTTCTTGACGGTTTCTTCACTGGTGCCGAGAGCGTCGCCAATGGCGCGCAGCTTAAGGCCCTGGTAATGCTTCATTTCAAAAACGATGCGTTCACGCGGGGACAGCCGCTCCATTGCTGTGGCCAGTCGGCGCTTAATTTCCTGGCCGATCAGGTGGCGCTCTGGATCGGAGGAGGGTCGCTGTTCCTTCTGGCGTTCAAAGAAATCCGTGATGCCTTCGTCGTAATGAGCGGGATGCAATTCCGGGGCTTGGTCCTCGGGCCGTGCCTGCCGGCGACGGAGGTGGTCCAGGCAGACGTTCGTGACAATGCGATAGAGCCAGGTGTAAAAGCTGCATTCGAAGCGGAAGCGGTGCAGGTTGCGGTAGACCTTCAGGAAAGCTTCTTGGTAGACGTCCCGGGCGTCCTCGGTGCGCTTCATCAGGTTCACGGCCAGCCGCAGGACATCGCGGTCGTACCGGCGGACAAGCTCCTCGAACGCAAGGCGGCTGCCGGCCTGAGCTTCCTGGACAAGCGCACGCTCTTCAAGGTGGTTCAAGGAGGTCCCCGATGCCAGCGCTGCACCGGAGGTGCGGGACTGGCCGCTATCGTCAGCTAACGCAAAAGCCAAACGGGGTAGAGGCATCGCTTGTTTCTCTCTGCCGACTCTTGTGTAACCACTTAAAACAAGAGACTTTAGTGAATCGGCGGACGGCCTGTTCGAAGGCTACACGACCGATACACTGGTTGGACGCTTGGGAGCCGCTTTTGTAAGCAGGTCCCCTGCGCACAAGCGCAACCACCACGGACCACTCCACTCACCCTGTTCGATGCCTGAAACGATTCCCCGTATGCCTGGGCCTTAGGTTGTAACGCTGCCCTGCTGGGAATCCGTCCGCCACTCCACCATCGGCCACAAGACCAGGATCGCCAGGGCAGCCAAAACGATGTAACCCTGGGAACGGTAAAAACTGTCCGATTGCCTCAGCAGTTGCTGCGCTCCGCTCATAAGGGTCGTGTCGGCCACCATCAAAGCTAATCCCAGAACGTTGAAGCGCACTACCCGGCGCATAACAAACACTACGAACGCCAGGAGGATTAAGTTCGCAATAAATTGCTTCAAGAAATCCGACGGCGACCCCCAACTGGAAACCAATCCGGCGGCTAGCGCCAGGAACAGCGCCAGACGAAGCCACCGGACCCGTACTTCGGCTCCCAGGCAGGCGGCCGCCAGCGCCACCAGGCCCGTCACCGTAACAGCGGACAGGATCGCGCTTCCTATCACTACAGCGGAGGGAAAGACACCGTCAAACATCTGTCCAACGCCGGCCGGCAGCCCGCGGTGTGGCGTTGGCCACCATTGCGTCGCTGCATCCAGCAGCCGGCGCAGACCAATCAACGCGAAACTCCCACCCAGGCCAATCCAGAACGCATCGCGGTAATAGTCGCGCGGCATCCCAGTCCAGGACGGAATCGACTCCTCTCCAAACGCCCGGGCGGCGTAATGCCAGGCCAGGCCGAACAGCAGCACCAGGAATCCCTCCAGGGCCACCACCGCAATGAATTGACGAATCACTATTCCAGAGACGAAAAGCTTCCATGGAAAGGTGGTGGAATATTCGTTCAGCGTGCTGGGAATTCCTTTGCCGAGCAGAAACTGGCAAAGATAAACAGCGACCACCACGGATGCCCAGAGAAGCAGGCGCCGCCAGGGCACGCGTGCGCCTGACTCTTTGCGGGTTCGGATGAAATAGAAAACGAGGACGAGGATGGCAGCTGCCAGGACCGCAACGATTTTCAAGATGAAGAACAGAACCCGCGGCAGCGAAAGTTCTTCCTGTTTTTGAACGAACTCGTCGGGGATTTTGATGTAGCTCCGGAAGTCCGTGGGCTCGTCGCCGAGAATTCTCAATTCCACTCTCTCGAAGGGGTGATCGGCTGAATCGAAATTCGAACCGCCGCCTGACGATGCGTCCAGAGGTGTTTTGGATTGCCAGGTCAGAACGTGATCGATACGATTGGGCTGTTTCTTCGACTCATCTTCCACCAGCTGCCACTTTTCCAGGTCGATCTGTTTCTGGTCCCGCAGATATTTCTCCGCAATTTTCTCGGCCGGTTCCTTTTCCAGCGACGCACCCTTGGCCGCTTCGGGCAGGGTGTGCCAGAAACCGTGCAACCCGCCATCCGGCTTCAATGCAACGGCAAATTCCTCGGGTTGCGAATCCTTGAAATAGCGCACCCGCCAGAGCACCCCCGGCACCTGCTCGGCGTAAATCTGATTGATGTGTTTCACCGGCATCCGGCGCCGCAAATATTCGTTGATGGTCGGGTCCATCTTGTTCACAAGTTCCGCAGCATGGCGAAACGCGCGCGGATCGAGGCCGTGATCTTTCATGATCGCGTCTGCCTGAGTGACCGCGGATTTGGAATTAATCGAAAGCCGTAGGTAGTCACCGACCGATTCGCGTTGAAGCCGCCAGGCAAGGACTCCTCCCGCCGCCATGCAGACCGCCACGAATCCCAGCGTGCCGATTGTGAGCGGCGCGTATCGCTTGGAGGTTTGGGTGACGGGCTCGGCGGCAAGTACTTTGGCGGTGGGCTCAAACTCGGGTGCCGCCGTGGCGCCGTTCAGAAGGTCGTCCACCGGTTCAAACCGTCCGCGCATCAGGTAGGAGATGCCCGACCAGATCAACGGAGCCAGGGCAGCCAGCCCCACGGCCACGCCGGAGATTTTGTAGTACAGATTGTCGGAACGAATCAGAAGCAATCCCACCAGCGACGCATCTACCGTGTAATGCCAGATCAGCGTCGCGAGAATTCCCCAGCGCAACATCACCAGTCCCGCCACAATTCCGATCAACCCCACTTCTAATCCCCGGATGTAGCCGGGTTCCTGCGGATAATTGCTGTGGAGAAAGCCCCAGAAAAACGCCGGCAAGATGACGGCCAGGATTCGCGAGCCGGTCAATCGGTGAAGGAAGGGAATCGCGAAGAGCCGGAAAAGAAATTCTTCGCTGGTTGCTGCGGTTACTCCGATCGCCACTCCACCGATCCACGGAATCGCGGTGTTGAAAGCCCCGGAATAATTCGTATCTTGCGGCGCCCAAACTCCGTGCTGGCTTCCCAGCAGGTAAAACGCAACGATGAAACCCATGTGCGCCGCCGCCATGGCCAAGCCGACCAGCGAGGAGCAGAAAAATTCCTTGGAACGCAGCCCCCGCAAAGTGAAGGCCTTGGATAAACGCAGCTTGTCCGGTTGCGTGGCGCGATAGAGTGGTTCGCCGCCGGGCAGGACCAGCGTTACGGTCAACCCGGTCCCGATTGCCGCCAGCAGCGCCAGGAAAATCCGCTGGGCGAGAAAACTTGGATACGAATCGTGCGTGACGTAACTGGGCGGCAGCGTGTTCCATTCGTTTAACCGCATTAGCAAAAACAGAACGGCTACCAGGCCGCCGATTTTCAGCGCAGGCAGCCAACGCGTTTCGCCGCGGCGGGATAAGCTCACGCCCAGCCACAGCGCCCCACTCAACAGGAACAGGTACGGAATGATCGCGATGAGCTCGTAGAAATCATTCGTTGCTCGCAGGTGAGCGTACGAGCGCTTCCAATCTTCCGGAGCTTTCAACGAAGCCTGGGAGCTTCCGATCCGGTCGCCTTCGAGGCCCACCTGCAGGCGATAGGGCGCCTCCTTGGCTTTGAATCCCTTCTTCTCCCAGCTGAACGACCAGTCCAGCCGGTTTGGTTTGACCTCCGAACCCGCTTCCTCCGTCAGATAATTCCACTGGTCGAGATCGAGCCCTTCATTGACGCGGAGAAACTGCTCGGCGGCGGCCAGCGCTTCCGCGCGTGAAAGTGATTTCGCGCCCCGAGCCTCTTCGATCTTGTGCTCGTAGGCGACAACTTTGCCGGCTGGACTGATCCGCACCTCATATTCTTCGATTTGCTTTGGCCGGAAGAACCGTACGTTCCAATACCAGACGTCCACCTCGCTGGACATCAGCCGATTGGCTTGCTGCAGGCCGACTTCGCGTTCCAGGTAGGTTTTTGCGCTGTCGTCTACCTCAAACACGACGGACGATTTGTAGCCGTCTACGTTTTCTCCCAAGCCCTCTATAAATTTCTTCGCCCGCTCCACGGCCTCTTTCTGGGGCACTTTGAAATCGATGGAGGCTTCCGGGAAAGCGCGGAAGAAATAGCGCTGCGCGAACACCAGGCCCAGCACGCCGCAGACGACCCACAGGATGAGCGCGCGCTTTTCCGACCCCGCCAAACGTGCATCCGCCAAGGCAACCTCCTCGAGTGAACCGACCGCGACAGCCACTCTAACGATACGCATGGCGGTCGCGCAAGTTTCACGAAAAGCGAAGCTTAGGCGGGGATGATATAAAGAAGGAAGGATGCCCATCAGCCTGCAAACCGAAGTGCGCATGGTCAAAGGAGTTGGCCCGCAGCGCGCCGAACTCCTTGGCAAGCGCGGTATTTTCACGCTCGAAGACCTGCTGAACTACCTACCGTTCCGCTACGAAGATCGCATCCACTTTTCGAGTATTAAAGATGTGCAACCCGGTGGCACGTACACCCTGCGCGCCCGCGTGATGAGTGGGCAGGCCGTCCGCGGCACGTACGGTCGCGACGCTATCTATCACCTGCTGGTGCAGGACGACAGCAGCTCACTGCCCTGCAAGTTTTTTCATGGCGGTTATCTGGAAGACCGGTTGAAACCGGGGCAACAGCTGATCCTGCACGGCAAGGTCGAAATCGATAAATTGCGCCCTGCGCGGCGCGAGATGGTAAATCCGCAGATCGAAGTGCTCAGCAGCGAGGAAGTGGATTCGACCGAGATGGGGCGCATCGTGCCGATCTATGAGGCCGTCGGCACGTTTGGCTCGCGGATGATTCGCCGCGCGATTTACAACACGCTGCAGAATCTGGATTCGAATATCCTCGATGTGCTGCCGCCGGAACTGCGGGAAAAGCTGCGTTATCCCGCGCGGCGCGAGGCTTTGATCCAAACGCATTTCCCTCCGGCAGAAGAGTCGCTGGAAGCGCTGAATCTTTTCCGCTCGCCCGCGCAGCAGCGGCTGATCTTCGAGGAGTTTTTTCTTTATCAGCTGAGCATGGCACTGGGGCGCAAGACGCAACGCAAGGAGAATGCTATCGCCTTTCGAGTTCGCGAGGACAAAGTGCGCGAAGCACTCAAGCGCATTCTCCCCTTTAAACCAACGGGCGCCCAGAAACGCGTGCTGGCCGAAATTGCCACCGACCTCGAGAAGCCGGTGCCCATGAATCGCCTGTTGCAGGGCGACGTGGGCAGCGGGAAGACGATTGTCGCGATGCAGGCGGCTGTGATTGCCATGGAAAACGGTTGCCAGGCCGCACTGATGGCGCCCACAGAAATTCTGGCCGTGCAGCATTTTCTTTCGGCGCGACGGATTCTGGCGCCTGGCGGGTATACCGCGGAGCTTCTCATCAGCGGCTTGAAGCCCTCCGAAAAGGCAGCGGCGCGCGAGCGGATTCGCACCGGAGAAGCGCGCCTGGTGATCGGGACGCACGCGTTAATTGAAGATGCAGTGCAGTTTGCGAAGTTGGGTTTCGTGGCCATCGACGAACAGCATCGCTTTGGCGTGCTGCAGCGCAAGCGGCTGATGGACAAGGCGGGGAAGATAGGCTTCGCTCCACACGTGCTGGTGCTGACCGCTACTCCGATTCCGCGCACGCTTTCGCTCACGCTTTATGGCGACCTGGATGTTTCGGTGCTCGATGAATTGCCTCCGGGACGCACGCCCATCAAAACGCGGATGACCACGGAGAAGCACCTCCCCGGCGTCTGGGATTCTTTGCGTCGCGAAGTGGAGGCCGGGCGCCAGGGCTACATCGTTTACCCGGTGATTGAGGAGTCGAAGCTCGAGCTGAAAGCAGCGATGGAAGAGTACGAACGCCTTTCGCGCGATGTTTTCCCGAAATTGAAAGTGGGGCTGCTGCACGGGCGCATGTCCAGCGAAGAAAAAGACGACGTGATGCAGCGCTTCCGGCGGAATGATGTGCAGATTCTGGTGGCGACCACGGTGATCGAGGTCGGGGTGGACGTGCCAAATGCCACGGTCATGGTGATCGAGCATGCCGAACGCTTCGGCCTGGCGCAGTTGCACCAGCTTCGCGGGCGCATCGGCCGCGGCGCGCAAAAGTCGCACTGCATCCTGGTGGCACCGGGGCGCATGACCGACGATGCGCGCGCGCGGCTTGAAACCATGGTGCGCACCACGAATGGATTTGAGATTGCCGAAACCGATTTATTGATTCGCGGCCCGGGCGAATTTTTTGGCACTCGGCAATCCGGGGAACTTGGCTTCCATGTTGCCAATCCGCTGCGCGACCGAGAACTGCTGGAGCGCGCGCGAAAAGAGGCGTTTCAACTAGTGGAGGAACCCGCGCAGAAAGATTCATTGCAGCGCACGCTGCGACTGCTGCCGCCGCTGTGGCAGCGCCGTTATCATCTGGCGCGGATCGGCTGAGGCTCGTTTCCCATGCGCATCATTGCCGGAACATTTCGCAGCCGCCAGTTGAAAAGTATCAAGGGCATGGCCCTGCGGCCCACCAGCGACAAGTTGCGGGAAACGCTTTTCAATGTCCTGGGAGAACTGGTTGTTGACGCCCGCTTTGTGGATTTATTTGCGGGCACGGGCGCGGTGGGAATCGAGGCACTCAGCCGTGGGTCGCGCGAAGCAATTTTCGTGGAGAAACATCCGCCCGCCGTCGCGCTGATCAAGAAAAACCTGGAATCGCTGGAAATTCGAAAGGGGGCGCGCGTTTTAAAATCGGATGCGTTGCAGGCCCTGAACGAAATCGCCGAAGCGCCCGCTCCGGCAAGCGCGCGCATTGACATTCTCTTTCTGGATCCCCCTTACGCGGACGGGAAGCAGTACAAAAACGTCCTCTCCTTCCTGGGCAACGCGAGTCTGCTCGCTGAAAACGCAGTGGTTGCCGCCGAACACCAAAGCAAGCTTGACCTCCCCGAATCCTTTGGTAAGCTCGAACGGGTCCGCGTGCTTCGCCAGGGCGACGCGGCGCTGACTTTTTACAGGTTTCGTTCCCCCAGTCTGCCGGAGAGGCCCCGCTCCGAGTAAACCTTAGTTTCGCCCTGTTCATCTATCTTCAAGGTCCTTGAATGGGCCGGAAGAAGCAGGCGCGCCCGCGCAAGGCGCGATACAATTGGGAGTTCATGGGCAAGCGGTTCCAGGTCAATCGATATGATTTGCTCGGCCAGGCGGAGCTTTACCCGCCGCAGATCCTTTTGCCGGGCACGCTGGGGCCGAAACTCGACATCGCCTGGGACAGCTTTCACCAGAATTTCTTCAGCAACATTCCGGTATTTTTCGAGCGCACGAGACTGACCGGCGCGGTGCCCCTCGCCTACGTCCTGCGCGATTGCCGCGTTGAACATCCCGCGCCGCGCCGCGCAATCCTGCTGGCCGCGCTGGTGCAAATCCTTTTGCTGCTGATTCCGTGGCCGGATCTGCCAATGTCCGCGAAACGTAATCCTGCTTTCGACAACACGCAGCTGACCTGGTCCGGTCCGATCGACGATCTGCCGCTCCTCAACATGCCGCGCGCCAAAAAAGCTGCTCCGCGCGCCAAAGTTCCTGCCGATCCGCCGCCCGCGGAAGGCGCCGACGCGTTTCATCCCCGTCAGCGTATTTTTACCGATCCTTCGCGGCTGACGCATCCGCGGCAGACACTTGTGAATCTCGCGGCGCCGCTCGATGCGCCGAAGATTTTGCCGGATATGCCCAACGTGGTGCATCTCGCTTCGGTGGCGGCTCCTCCGCGCCCGCGCCTAGAGATCAGCGAGCAAACGCTGATGAAGTTGCGCCCGAAGACGAAAAAGACGGTCGCCACGACGGATGTGCCGTCGCCGGATTTGCCGAATCTGGAGCAGAAGCCCGCGGAAATCAGCATGGTGACCCAGCAAAATGGGCCTGCTAAACCGAAACTCGAAATCAATGCGGGTTCCGCGCCGCGACTGGGCGCTCGCAAACAAGACGGCGAACTCGCTGCTGCCCCGGAGGTTGCTCCCTCAGCAACGAATACTCCGGCAGGCTCGACGGGAACTCTGATCGCTCTTTCCGCTGTGCCGGCGCCGCCCTCGCCCGTGGTTCCCGTGCCCGATGGCAATCTGTCGGCGCATGTGGCGATTTCTCCTGAAGGCAGGAAACCGGGTGTGCCGGGAGGCTCGCCCGTGGCTTCCGCTTCGACCGGGGGGACTACCGAGGCCGCTAGCAACAGCGCAGGCGGGGCCAACGCGACCGGCATCACCATCAGCGGCGGAAATCCAAAACCCAATGCCGGTGTCTCCGGGCTTGACGGCGTCGGTAAGTTCAGCATG
>Ga0210402_10001165_pt1 | contig 27409 bp, 26 predicted proteins | sample IncBWC7MmetaG_FD_161055 | JGI IMG/M metagenome (GOLD analysis project Ga0210402, IMG submission 161055) | Forest soil microbial communities from Barre Woods Harvard Forest LTER site, Petersham, Massachusetts, United States - Inc-BW-C-7-M | ecosystem: Environmental > Terrestrial > Soil >... | reverse complement strand
CAGTGGGTTATTTTTATTTTTGTCCCCTACAGAGAATTTCTTAATTTATAGAACGGTCCTTAAGATTTTTTTAAGTTTACAGAGGTATTCTGATGAAGACTTAGTTTATCAAGATTAAGTCAGTAAATAATTTTATCAATATAATTTACGAGAATATAGTATGCGACAAAATATACGTAGAATGAAAAAGCTTAATATTATAAAAAAATATAATTCATACATGGAAAAGAGATTTCTTTTAAAAAAAAAACCAGTGAATCTGTTAGTGAGTAATGTCGATTTAAAGGAAAACTATTCTGATACGGCGGTGATCGATTACGTTTTTTTAAAAACAGATAACCAACTAACTTAAGGGGGCGGTACTCACTAGACTTCTTTCAAAACTCAGAAATTTAGTCAAGTTCGCGGCGAACGACTGGCGAGGACCGGAGTTTACTGCGGGTAAATGAGGACCGTAGCCAGGCGTTCAACAATGAAATTGACTAACACCACGTTTCGAAAGAGGTCTACTGTCGCAGATGGAATTTTTTATAAGCTTACTGAGCACTGTTTTCTAAACAAAAGCGTGCTATTTTCCTAAGTGCTTTTTGAGTGGCCTGGTTGGCAGCGATGACACCGCCGTGTGGGTTTTCCATGGGCGCTTTTTCGGTAGCTATAAAATCTTTGGTTGCAATAATACGATTAGTGCGAGCGTTAATGAGTTGCGCTCGCAGTGCGATGCGAAATTGGCTAGGAGTCGTTAAAAACTCTTGTTGGAAGCTGAGCAGTTGTGTATTTAGAATCCAATCGTAGCAAGTGGTGGAAGGCGTATTGATAATCGCTTGAAAGTGGCCTGTGTTCTGTAATGACCTAATTAATAAAGGGTGTAGCATGTGTGGCGGGGTGTCAGCCCATCGATTTTGGGTAAAATACTGTAGCTGGTAGTAATCTGGTATATAAATCATTCGTGTGCTGCTATAGATAGCGTTGGCGCGGGGTTGTGTTACCAATACCGTGTTTCGTGTGTATTGTTTGGCGGCATGGCAGGAAGAGGACAAGGGTGTGGCTGCAATGGTGTAATAGTATAAAGGTGATCCTTTGATAGGTTTAAAAATAGAGCAGCCATGTAATAATAGAATGCTGTAAAAATAGATTAGTGAGCATTTTTTTTTTAATAAAAAAGTGTGGTGGGACATTTATTTTTCTCCCGGCCCAGGAGGCAGTGGCGCTTGGCCCCGCAACAAGATGGCCGGATTTTGTTTTAGATTATCAGAAAGTTCAAGTAAATTATTACTCATTACCGTCAAATTTTCTAAAACTTCATTGGTGCTAGGCAAGATTCGTTGGTTTATGGTGTTAAGCAGTGGAGGAAATAACTGCGTTGATTTGGCGGTATTGATTAAGATGTTATCGAGCTGTTTGCTTTGGGTCGCTAAATGATGGCTAGTAATAGTTAGATTGCCTAGAATTTCTTTAAGTAAGGCAGGATTTTTTCCACCTAATATATCATTTATGTCTTGCGTAATTTGATTCATGTTAGCTGTTAAATCACTTAGAGCGGTATCTAAGCGAACAAATAACGAGGGAGTACTTCTGATAATCGGATATTGTTCGCCGGGCAAAATAGTGATAGGTATTCGATTGCTATTACTGCCTTGCAAGGCAAGGTAGGTAATACCCGTTAAGCCTTGGCTATTCACGGTTGCTGTTGTGCCAGCGGTGATAGGGGTATGTTCTTCTATTTGTAAAAATAAGCGTACTTGTTTGGGGTTGTCTGCATTCAAAGCAATCTTTTTTACGCTGCCTACATTCACACCATTGTATTTCACAGAAGAATTCGTCGTTATTCCGACGACGGATTCATTCATGATGACCAAATAGGTTTTATAGTGTTTCGTTGTAAAGCCAGCGGATAACCAAGTAATAATAATAATCAGTGCCACTATCAAAATGAGAACAAAAGCACCTACCAATGTGTAGTTGATTTTAGATTCCATGATGCTTCCCATAAAGCTGTTGCGTGGCGCGTCCTCGGCGGCCTTGAAAATAAGCACGTATCGCAGGTTCAGTGGATTGTGTTAGTTGCGCGATCGGCGCAAATGCTAAAACACGTCCTTCGCTTAAAAAAGCAACTTTATCCGTTGTTTGCCATAAGGTGTCTAGATCGTGGGTGACTAATAAAATTGTTAAGTCTAAGATCGCGCGTAAATTTAAAAGTAGCTCATCAAAGGCCTCCGCACCTTGCGGGTCGAGTTCAGCAGTGGGTTCATCTAATAACAGTAGTTCAGGATCCATGATTAAGGCACGTGCTAAAGCCGCACGTTTGAGCATGCCTCCACTGAGTTCTGACGGGTATTTAATAGCTGATGCCAGAGGTAAACCGACCGCTAATAACTTAAGTAAGGCTAATTCTTTGATGGTTTTTTTGTCTAGTTTAGTATGTTCATGCAATGGGAAAGCGATATTTTCCAAAACAGTTAATGAAGTGAAAAGGGCGGATTGTTGAAATAAAACTCCCCAGCGACGTTGTATAGAAAGGATCCCAGAAGGAGAGAGCTTGTTAATGTCCTGACCGAATACCTCAATAGTTCCTGATGTGGGAATTAATAACAGTAAAATTTCACGTAAAATAGTCGATTTGCCAGAGCCGCTACTTCCGGCAATCGCAACGATTTCCCCTCGTTTAACTTCAAAGTTAATACCTTGGTGCACCCATTGGTCGGCGATGGAAATTTTGACTTGATCGAGTTTTATAACCGCATCAGATACATCCATGATGAAATTATAGCTGATTTAAATATCCAGCGTGCTGAATAGGATAGAAAAGAGCGCATCGGCGACAATAATAAAAAAAATAGCTTGTACAACACTGCGTGTTGTTTGTTTCCCTACGCTATCAGCCCCCCCCTTGACACGTAACCCTTGAAAACACGCAATACTTGCAATGATCAGTGCAAATACAGGCGCTTTGCCTATGCCGATTAATAGAGATGAGAGTTGTACGACCTTTGGAAAGTGGTATAAAAAATCAATATAGCCGATATGTAGCATGTTATGTGTCATAGCCATGCCGCCAAGTATGCCAAAAATATCGGCCCAAACTGTTAACAAAGGTAGGGCTATCGTTAAGCCTAAAATACGCGGAAAAATTAATAGCTGATTAGGTAACACTCCCATGGTATTTAGGGCATCGATTTCTTCTTTGAGCTTCATCATGCCAAGTTGAGCAGTAAAAGCAGAACCACTTCTTCCAGCGACCATAATGGCGGTGAGTAAGGGGGCAAATTCTCGAAGTATCGAAAGCCCTAATAGGTCAATAATAAAAAGGCTAGCGCCATAGTTCTTTAGTTGTAAACCCATTTGATAAGTTAATACAATGCCGATCATGAAGGACAATAAGGCAATAATTCCTAAAGCAGAAAATCCGGTGTTTTCAATAACACTTACTAGCACACTGAAACGGAGTTGCTTAGGATGTGGAAAAATAGTAAGACTATTGATAAAAATTTTACCAATAAAACGTAGAAATGATTGTGTTTCCAGTAATTGGTCGACAATTTTTTTTCCGAACAGTGCTAAACCTTGATATTCTTGACGCTTAGGAAGCGTCTGCAATTGTTTCGCAGTTTTTTGTATATCTGTAAAAAGTACATTGTATTTCTCGCTTAGTCCTCGCAGGGAAACTTGGGCTCCTTGTTGTGAAAGCTGGTTTATCCATTGGTAGAGTTGCCAGGCACCACTGGTATCCATTGCAGTAATAGCACTGGCATCCAGAATCAGTGGAAAGATGTTTTCTCGATTGTTTCTGTGTTGATCTTCGTTTTTACGGGTATCATTTTCGATGCCTGCCAAAAAAGCCATAAAGGCTCGTGTTAATGCCTTTTTATTAATTCCTGTCAGTGTCCAATTGCCTTTACAAAGAAGTTTATTTTTTTGAATACCCGGAGAGAATGAAAGTGAGGCGATAGATAAATGTGACATAGGCTATATATACCTATCATGATCTCGCTAGACCGGGAGAGTACATAAAAAGCACGACGGATGTGTCAACAAACTCATCTTAGCTATAAAAGTATCCCTTCCTAGTGGAAGGGATGAGCGAATAATCCTTTGTATTAAAAAGGTTGTGAAGTACTCCAATAAATGGCTGGACCTTGGTTGGGTACCAGCTTATTGTTTGCTAAGTAATGATATTCGCTGCATACATAGCGATATTGACATGATGCAATATTTGCACAAGCACTGGGGGTAACGTAGAGCCTAGATAGTAACTGGCGCAGAGTTGCCGAATCGTAGTACGATCCAGAAACAAAACCCGCTTTTCTTACTAAGTAAGAATCAAATGCACAGGCACTTTGGCCTGAATGGGCAGCGTTTGCCACATTGATACTACTTAATAAACCCATGCAAATAGCTGAAGCCATTAGTAATAATTTTTTCATACTATTCCCCTTAGGTGATATCAGTAAAACCTTATAGCGCCCGCTATAGTGGTCTACTTCTTTCCAGAATAGCTTATGAATCACTAAGATTCAATTTTACGAGTTAGCTATCGTCTACATGTTGAGGTATAAAAACGGGTACGATTCGCCATTCAACACTAGCTTGGAACGCTTTCTTTCGGTATAAAAGAGGGCATATGAAGAACTCCTTACTTAAACGATTAACCACGCTGGTCGAGCGCTACGAAGAATTAGCGGCTTTATTGGAAAGTATAGGTGTAATTAACGATCAAAATCGTTTTCGCGAGTTAGCTAAAGAATATGGTCGATTAGCGCCTCTCGTACAATGTTTTCAGCGATACCAGACCAACTTAGAGGTAATAAAACAAGCTGAACAATGTCTACATGACCCTGATTGGGAACTGCAAAGTTTAGCTGAAGAAGAACTTAAAACAGCTCAAGTTAAACAGGAAACTTTGGAAGCGGAGTTGGAGCGTTTGTTAATACCACGCGATCCCAATGATAAACGCAATATATTTTTAGAAATTCGTGCGGCAGCGGGTGGGGACGAAGCGGCAATTTTTGCTGGCGATTTATTTCGTATGTATTTACGATATGCGGAAACACAAGAGTGGTCTGTTGAGATTATTCACAGTAGTCCTAGCGAACAGGGTGGTTATAAAGAAATTGTGGCTCGTATTGCCGGAGTTGAGGTTTATTCCCATTTAAAATTTGAATCAGGAGCACATCGCGTACAACGTGTGCCAGAAACAGAAGCGCAAGGTCGCGTACATACGTCTACTTGTACCGTTGCTATTCTCCCTGAAATAGCAGCGGTTGATGAAGTCACTATTAATCCAGCGGAATTGAAGATTGATACCTTCCGTGCTTCGGGGGCTGGAGGGCAACATGTGCAAAAAACTGATTCGGCGATTCGTATCACACATTTGCCTTCCGGATTAGTGGTGGAGTGTCAGGACGAGCGTTCCCAGCATAAAAATCGTGCGCGTGCTATGTCTTTGTTACAAGCTAAATTACTATCTACGCAACAAGCGAAGCAGCAGGAGGAGGAGGCACAAACACGGCGTATTTTGGTGGGGAGTGGTGATCGTTCTGAGCGAATACGTACCTATAATTTTCCTCAAGGTCGATTAACCGATCATCGAATCAATCTAACCTTATATCAATTATCTGATATCATGGAGGGGCATTTGTTGCCTGTTATTCAATCCCTCATGCGGGAATATCAGGCTGAAAAGCTATCTGCATTAGGTGAAAAATGAAGGAGATTTATTGTGTTTAGATCATTGGCAATTGCATTGGTCATTTTGTTATTGTTAATTCTTGGGGGGCATATTGCGCTGGCTCTGCTCAATGGAGCGGTGGCGATTAGCTTGACTGTATGGGGTCTTTTGGTGGCGTCTGTTTTCTTTTTTTGCCTAAGTATTTTATTGTTTTTCATCTTAACTTGGACAGGTGTGCTTATTTTGGGTTTTATTGCGGCTGTCTGGACAGTATTGGCGGTTGTTCTATTCCCAATTTTATTGCCTATTTTGCTGCCCTTACTTGTGATTCTGTTTTTTATTTCTTACATAAGACGTAAGCAGAATTCCAATTAATTGTTAATCAAATCATCCTAAACTGACTATGTTGCTACAATCTCTATGGCGCTGGGCGATTAAGGAGTTAAGTCCAAGCAGTGCTACCCCCTATCTAGATGCTGAGCTTTTGTTGGCGGCTCATCTAGGACTGACTCGGGTTCAGCTTCATAGTCAGATGACTTGTTTCATAATACCAACTTCTCAGCAACACGCTATTGAGGCAACCGTAAAGCACCGTAAAGCAGGCCAACCCATGGCCTATTTATTGGGGCGACAAGAGTTTTGGTCTTTAACCTTGGTAGTCAATTCCTCCGTGCTTATTCCACGTCCAGAAACTGAATTATTAGTTCAGTTATTACTTGAAAATTACACACATGAAACAAAAAAAATTGCTGATTTGGGTACTGGCTCAGGGGCAATTGCGTTGGCTTTGGCAAGCGAAAGATCGGGTTGGCACCTGATCGCAACGGACTACTGTCAGGCGGCCTTACAACTTGCGGAACAGAATAGGCATCACCATGGACTACGAAATGTAGAATTACGCCAGGGGGATTGGTGTCATGCTTTTAGGACAGGCGAATGCTTCGATGCGATCGTCAGTAATCCGCCTTATCTTTCTCGTAATGATATCCATTTTCAATCTGAACTAGGTTTACGCTTTGAACCAAAAATAGCATTAATTGCCGGAGAAAATGGTCTAAATCACTTAGAAGCGATTATTCGTCAAGCTTGCCATAACTTGAGGGCAGGGGGAAATTTGTTTCTAGAGCATGGTTGTGACCAAGCGGTGTCTGTTAGCCAATTATTTTTAAAATATGGTTACCATAGTCTGCGACAACATAAAGATTTAGCAGGGCACCCACGAGTTACGAGTGGAAAATGGCATTAATTGAAAATATGATCTATAAATCACTAATAAAAAGAAAATACATGGCTAGGTCATAAGAATTAGAAGTAATTGCCATGTTGAAATATTTTTGGTATAGATGTGTTTGGTTTTTTTGAGTGTGCCAATTCCGGCAAATTGTAAATTCTCAAGGAGAACTTTATGCCAGTAAAGAAAAAACCTGCAACTGCAAAGCGACGTAAAAGACGTGCTACAGCTGCAAAGCCCGCGACACGTAAAAAGACTGCTAAGCGCAGAAAGAGAAGGACGACAGCGGCGCATGCTACTACGAAACGTCGCCGCCGAAGAGCCAAAGCGAGTACTAGCGCGGCTACTAAACGGCCTCGAAAAAAAGCGACAGCTAAGCGAAGAAAGACAAAAACGGGAGTAAAGCATAAGAGGAAGACTGCCGTACGTAAAAAACCTAGAAGAAAGGTAGCGGTAAAAAAAAAGCCTAGTGAAAGCAAAGCCTCGAAAGGAACGTCGAAATCTTCACGTACCCGAGTCAATAGAGAACTTAGAGCTTTAAAAAAGATACCAAGTGAAAGTTCTACGATGACGAAAGCTACCCAGGTAGGCTCTAAAAAAAAACGAAAGCAAGTAAAGTCTGATTCCCAGGCGCATCCTGTAATAGAACAACAACTATCACTAGAAGTTAAAATGGTAAAACCCAAGAAACTTAGAAAACGAGTAGAAAAACAAGCGCTATTACCAGAAAAAAGGCAAGAATCGATTTCTTCTAGTACGGAAATTGGTTTGAATCTAGCGCCTTATAAGGAACGACCTGGGGAAGACTACATGAGTGGAGACCAGCAGGCACATTTTCGGCGGTTACTATTACAACGAAAACATATGTTATTGGAGGATATGGGACGCACGGTACATCATTTGCAAGATGAGGGCGCTTCTTTGCCCGACATTAGTGATCGTGCTACGCAGGAAGAGGAATTTAATTTAGAACTGCGTGCTCGAGATCGCGAGCGTAAGTTGATCAAGAAAATCGAGGACGCGTTGCAGCAACTTGATGAAGGACGTTATGGGTTTTGTAATTCTTGCGGCGTCGAAATTGGTATTCGTCGCTTGGAAGCGCGCCCTACGGCTACGCTATGCATTGACTGTAAAACCTTAGATGAAATTCGAGAAAAACAAATGGGCGGTTAGTTCTTTACCCAAGGGGAGGTTATCGATCCGCTCTTGCTGGGCTTACTTCGTCTATGTCGAATTTATTAAAGCAGATCTATAAATCTTCTCTACTTTTGTTAACTGATTTTTATCAACTTACAATGGCGTGTGGCTATTGGGAGGCTGGTATTCATGAACGTGAAGCGGTTTTTTATCATAGTTTTCGTAAGGCACCTTTCGGTGGTGGTTATGCGATTTGTGCTGGTTTAGGGACGTTAATTGACTATCTTGATTCTTTTCATTTTACAAAAGAGGATATTGACTATTTAGCAGGGCTTAATGATTCTCGAGGAAACGTATTGTTTGGTCGGAAGTTTTTGGCTTATCTCTCTCAACTCCAATTCAGTTGCGATGTCGATGCCATAGAAGAAGGTTCTGTTGTATTTGCTCAAGAGCCGTTAGTACGTGTGAAAGGGCCCCTGTTACAATGTCAATTGCTGGAAAGCATCCTATTAAATATTATCAATTTTCAGACTTTAATTGCGACCAATGCGGCTAGATTGATTCAAGCAACGCGTGGGGAACCTGTGCTTGAATTTGGTTTACGTCGCGCACAAGGATTTGATGGTGCGCTAATGGCGAGTCGTGCTGCCTATGTTGGTGGCTGTGTGGCTAGCTCAAATGTATTAGCGGGAAAATTATTCGGTATTCCCGTTCGTGGTACCCATGCGCATAGTTGGGTTTTATGTTTTAATTCTGAACTAGACGCTTTTCGCGCCTATGCAAAAACTTTTCCTGATCGTTGTATTTTTTTAGTAGATACGTACAACTCACTGGACGGTATAAAAAATGCGATAAAGATCGCTCAAGAATTAGCGCCCGAGGGATTTCGATTAGCGGGGATTCGCTTAGATTCCGGTGATTTAGCCTATTTAAGTAAAGAAGCACGTAAGCTTTTGGACGAAGCAGATTACAAAGATGCAATTATTGTGGGGACTAACGATCTCAATCCTGCTGTGATCACTAGTTTGAAAGAACAACGAGCACAAATTACTACCTGGGGTGTGGGTACACATTTGATAACGGCGTATGAACAGCCTGCATTGGAGGGAGTTTATAAGTTAAGCGCCATTAAAACATCACAAGGGCAATGGGAATATAAAGTTAAATTATCGGAGCAGGCGATTAAGATTTCAACACCTGGTATTTTAGCCGTGCGGCGTTTTTATTCAGAAAGTAATGGCTACGCTATGGCCGATGCGATTTATGATGAACTGCAAGGGATTTCGGAAGCGTGTACGCTTATCGATCCACTGGATCCCACAAGGCGCTGCTTTATTTCTTCCGGTACACCTTTTCGTGAATTACTGCAGCCGATTTTTAGAAAAGGCGAATTAGTCTATACAAGGCCTTCTTTGCAGTCTAGCCAAGAAAAAACACGCAATGAACTTAGCCAATTTCACGAAACGATCTTACGGATTTTAAATCCTCATTTATATCCGGTAGGATTAGCCGAAAATCTCTACAATTTAAGGCTAAAACTTGTTTTAAGGGCTAAAGGGCAGCTCTAGAAAAATGTCAGCTATCCAAAAGACACTAGACTTCTTTCGAAACTCAGAAATGCAGTCAAGTTCGCGGCGAACGACTGGCGAGGACCGGAGTTTACTACGGGTAAATGAGGACCGTAGCCAAACGTTCAACAATGAAATTGATTAAATTACCACGTTTCGAAAGAAGTCTAATAGTAAAATCAACTAAGAATTTCCTATGTTAAGAATGCCGCCGTTGTCACTTTATATCCATTTTCCATGGTGTATAAAGAAATGTCCTTATTGTGATTTTAATTCCCATACCTTACGAACGGATTTACCAGAAACAGCTTATATCAATGCCTTGCTTGAGGATTTAAATCAGCAACTGCCTAGGGTGTTTGGACGCTCTATTATTAGTATTTTTATGGGAGGTGGTACGCCAAGTCTATTTTCACCTGCGGCTATTCAATACTTATTAGACGAACTAAAGAAGCGATTAGATTTTTCTACAGAAATAGAAATTACCTTAGAAGCGAATCCAGGCACTGTTGAATTTCAACGTTTTTCGGCTTATCGTGCGGCCGGCATTAATCGGCTTTCCTTAGGAATTCAAAGTTTTCGAGATCAGCAATTGGAGGCCTTAGGGCGTATTCACGGTAGCCAAGAAGCAAAAAATGCAGTGATGGCGGCTAAAGCAGCGGGTTTTACCAATATTAATTTAGATCTTATGCATGGGTTACCTTGCCAGAGCATACAAGAAGGTTTAGAGGATTTAAATACAGCGATTGCACTGGATCCTACACATATTTCCTGGTATCAGCTGAGTATTGAGCCGAATACTGAATTTGCAGCCAAGCCACCGAAACTGCCAGTCGATGATATGATTTGGGAATTGCAGGAACAAGGTAAAATGCAACTCGTACAAAACGATTATAAGCAATATGAAATTTCTGCGTATAGTCGAGATTCCTATAATTGCATACATAATCGTAACTATTGGGAATTTGCTGATTATTTAGGAATAGGTGCGGGGGCACATAGTAAATTAAGCAATGAAAAAAACCAAACGGTTGTACGTTCTTGGAAGAAGAGGAACCCAAAAGATTATCTAGAAAAGAAGGATAATTTTTTGGGTGATGAAAAAATTATCGTACCGAAGGAATTAGCATTTGAATTTATGCTAAATGCATTGCGATTGTATTATCCTATTTCTACAGAGTTATTTGAATGGCGTACTGGATTGCCGTTTTCCAGCTTAAATAAGCCAATTGAAGAAGCTAAAAAACTAGACCTTTTAACAGTAGATAAAAGTAGCATTTGTTTAACGGAGCGAGGAAAATGCTTCTACAATGATCTCGTTGCTTTGTTTCTGAGTACGTAAATTAAAAGGCGAGTCATTTATAGTTAAAATGAAATTGACTAAATGACCACGTTTCGAAAGCAGTCTAATGAAATAAATAATTGCTTTCACCATAACTCAACAATTTTCGCGAATCGTGCTAGTCGTAGAATAAAATTCTAAATCCCAAATTAAATGCCCTAGCCGTTGGCCGCGTTGCTCAAATTTAGTGAGGGTACGTTGCGGTAATCTTGGGGAAAATTTGTTTTTTCCAGCGCTATTTTGTAAACCAGATGTATTTTCTAAAACAAGTAACATGTGTTGGGCATAATTTTCCCAATCGGTAGCGAGCTGTAATCGACCGCCTGTTTTTAGTTTATTTTGCAACAGTCTAGTAAATTCGAGTTGTATGAGTCGGCGTTTATGATGTCTTCTTTTAGGCCAGGGGTCAGGAAAGAAAATTTGAATCATGTGCAGAGAATTATTTTCAATACAGCGATCCAATATTTCTACTGCATCAGCATAGATAATTCTTAGATTAGAAAGTTTTGAGTTTGCAATGTCTGTTAACACGGTAGCAATTCCTGGGCGATGTACTTCTACACCTAGAAAATTTTGCTCAGGGTATTGTTTAGCTTGTGCCAACAAATGATGGCCCATACCAAACCCAATTTCTAACGTGGTGGGTGCTAGGCGTTGAAAAATTTTATCCAGATTTAGGAATCCTTGATTGGTCGCTAGACTATAGGCTGCTAAAAGTGTATCGAAAGCGTCTTGCTGTTGTTTACTTAAACTGTTTTGTCGATGTACAAAACTACGAATAGGTTTAATGCTTGGAAATTTATCCGATTTTAATAGACTTCTTTCGAAACGTGGTAATTTAGTCAATTTCATTGTTGAACGCCTGGCTACGGTCCTCATTTACTCGCAGTAAACTCCGGTCCTCGCCAGTCGTTCGCCGCGAACTTGACTAAATTTCTGAGTTTCCGTGGTAATTTAGTCAATTTCATTGTTGAACGCCTGGCTACGGTTCTCATTTACTCGCAGTAAACTCCGGTCCTCGCCAGTCGTTCGCCGCGAACTTGACTAAATTTCTGAGTTTCGAAAGAAGTCTAATGAGATAATGAGATTCATGATGTGAGTAATATGACGAGTTCTTTGACTAAGCATTCAATGCCGGTAGCCACTTCATTAATCGAATGTGCCAACATATAAGCTGGAGTACTAACCACCTTATATGTTTTATCGACGACACATTTTGTTGCGAGACACGGTACATGCTGTGCGCCCATTTTTTCTAAGATAGCGGCGATTTCTGCATCATCACCAATGGTTATTTTTACGCCAGGGGCATAAAGTTTGGGTACTAATACCGGAGCAATACAAATAAAGCCGGCTGGTTTTTTAGTTTTTATAATCGCATCATTAAAAAATGTAGATACATCCGCTTGTACCGTATAGTTTTCTTTATCAAGGCCAAAATTACATAGATTGAGCGCCGCACCATAACCGCCAGGGAATATCACGGCAGCGTAATCAGTAGGATTTACTTTTGCAATATCTAGAATTTTTCCACGCGCAATACGTGCGGATTCCTCTAATATATTGCGTGGTGATTCGCTAATCGTTTTTCCGGTTGCCATATTGACAACACGGGTTTGCGGAATATTAGGTGCTAAGCATTGATAGGAGATTCCAGCTCGGCTCAAGGCGAGCAGTGTTAGGGTGGCTTCATGTACTTCGCTGCCATCTAAAGCGCCACACCCTGATAAAACGACAGCGACTGTTTGTTCTTGCATTGCTTTTCCCCACTAGAAACGTTATAAATTCGGGCGCATTATAGCAGTATTTTATTGGCTTAACCTCGGAGGCAACTAGCGCTTATGTCGTTCATACAGCAATGCAGGCGAGGAACATGGAGTGCAGATTTGCTAGGGCTGGTTCTTATTATGGTTTTACTATTTGGATTATTTTTGGGTTCTAGGCCCTTAAGTGTTCCTGACGAAGCGCGCTATGCGGAGATCCCGAGAGAGATGTTGGCACTGCATGATTTTGTTACTCCGCATCTCAATGGAGTTAAATATTTAGAAAAACCGCCTTTATTCTACTGGACACAGGCTGCGTCTATCAAATTATTTAGTCTTACTTCGGGTAAAAATGAGCACTCAGAGGCGGTGGAGGACCTTGTTTTACCCGTAAAATCTATTAGTGAATGGGTTGTTAGACTCCCAAATGCCTGCATTGCGTTATTAGATTGTTTATTTCTTTATGGCGCAGCGCGGTTGCTTTTCGATCGGCAGACCGGTTTAGTGAGCAGTATCGTGTTGGCCACGAGCTTGTTGTATTTTGCCTTGGCGCGCATGGTAACTCTCGACATGTGTTTATCGGTGTGTCTATCAGGAAGCTTGCTAGCCTTTTTAGTGGCGGTAAATTTTCCGCCAGGTAGCAAACGTCGTTATTTATGCTATGTCGCTTATAGCTTTTCCGCTTTGGCGGTACTGACCAAAGGCTTAGTGGGTATTGTATTTCCAGTAGTTATTATCGGTTTATGGATTTTGTTGACGTATCAGTGGCGTCTTTTAAAGCAGATTTATCTTCCGAGTGGAATTTTATTATTCCTGTTAATAGTTGTGCCCTGGCATATCCTTGTTCAGCACAAAAATCCTGAGTTTTTTCAATTTTACTTCGTTGACCAGCAATTTTTACGTTATGCGACCTTGATTGCAAGGCGATATAAACCGAGTTGGTTTTTTATCCCGGTTCTTATTGCTGGGTTTTTACCTTGGATTGTTTTTTTATTACAAGCTATCGTCGGCAATTTTCCCACAACGCAGCAACAACTCCAAGAAAAAAGTACGTCAGTGTTTTTATTACTCTGGATAATGGTTATCTTTATTTTCTTTTCGTTTTCTCATTCCAAATTAATTCCCTATATTTTACCTATTTTCCCCGCGTTGGCGTTACTCACAGGGAATTACTTATCTACCCATTTTACGCAACGATCTTTGGGAATTAAATGGGGAATTATTGCATTACCTTTTACCTGGCTAGTGTTAGGTATACTAGGAATTTTATGGCTATTATTTTATCCTTCGGCCGATCTACCTAGATCAGGAATTCCATTTGTAATAGCCGGTTATAGTGTTTTTCTTTTAACAAGTGTCGTGGCGACATTTTTTTATAAAAAGTACGGAGTAAAAGCCACCTTTATTTTATTGGTACTAGGTAGTGCAATCAGTTTTATTATTTTTTCTACGGGTATTCCTCAAATCGATACGCGTTCAATTAAACCTTTCGTTCAAATATTGAAACCATTGCTGCAGCCTCATGATAAAATAACTTCCTACAAACATTACTATCAAGATCTTCCTTTTTATTTGAACCATCGTGTTCTCACGGTTGATGTGACGGATGAGTTGAATTTTGGTATGCAACATCAAGATACGGCGTCTTGGATGTTGCCAGCGGCCCGCTTCTGGTCTTTATGGCATAGTCGGCAGCGTGTTTTTATGATAACCGATAAAGCTTCGTATCAATCTCTCAAGGAAAAACAAATTTACTTGATCGCGTCAACGCCACATGATGTTTTATTAAGCAATCAGTTTACGTGGAAAAAGAAGCAAATAGGCCTTACCCAAAAGGATTCACCATGATAACGCCTTACTTAAGTGTAGTGATTCCTGTGTACAACGAATCAGATAGTTTAGAGCAGCTCTATCAGCGTTTAACGACAAGCTTGGATAAGTTTGCTAAACCTTATGAAATAATATTTATCAATGATGGTAGCCAAGATGATTCTTATGAGCGCTTGAACGAATTACAAAAACGACGTCCTGAACAAATTTGCGTTATTCACTTGAACAGCAACTTTGGGCAGCATATGGCAGTGATGGCGGGATTTGAGCGTGTGCGTGGAGAAATAATTATTACTTTAGATGCAGATCTGCAAAACCCTCCAGAAGAAATTCCTGCTTTAATGCAAGCAATAGAAAAAGGCTATGATTATGTGGGAGGGGTTCGTAAGAAACGTCAAGACACTCTCTTTCGAGACTACGCATCCAAACTCAATAATTGGTTGTGCTACAAAATGACAAAGATTCGCTTGAGCGATCAAGGTTGTATGTTAAGGGCTTATCGGCGTTCGCTGATAGAGCTGATGGTAGTTAGTAAAGAAACTTCGCTTTTTATTCCGGCGCAAGCCTACAGTCTTTCCAGTAATCCCACCGAAATTGAAGTGCGTCATGAAGCGCGTGAAGCGGGAGAATCTAAATATAATTTATATCGCTTATTACGGCTCAATTTTGATCTGATGACAGGATTTTCCTTGGTACCCTTGCAGATTTTCACCGTGTTAGGCATTTTCATTTCAGTTTTGAGTGGATTGTTTGTCGTATATATGTTTTTACGTCGTTTAATACTCGGTCCCGAAGCGGAAGGTGTTTTTACACTGTTTGCTATTCTATTTCTCTTAATCGGCATTAGCTTAATGGGCTTAGGAATTATCGGCGAATATATTGGCCGTATTTATCAGGAAGTGCGGCAACGTCCTCGCTATGTTATTAAAGAAGTTGTCGAGAGTCAGAACAAAGATAGCTAACAAAATGACAAAAATAATAGCGATTAAAATCGACGTCGATACCGAAAGAGGGACACGGATAGGCGTTGTTAATCTACTCCAACTATTGAAACGATTAGCCATCCCCGCTACTTTTCTATTTTCTTTAGGGCCAGATAATACAGGACGCGCGATTAAACGTTTCTTTCAGCCTGGATTTCTTTCTAAAGTTTCGCGTACTCACGTAGTTAGCCTTTATGGTTGGCGCACATTACTGAATGGATTACTATGGCCAGGACCCATGATAGGCCAGCGTTGTGCGACCATAATGCAGCAGACAGCTCAAGCTGGATATGAAGTAGGTATCCACTGTTACGATCATGTTTTTTGGCAGGATGAATTACATCGTTGTACACAAACGCAGGTGACGCAAGAATTCCAAAAAGCCTACGATGAGTTTTATCGAATATTTTCACGCGCCTCTTTAACGGCAGGAGCGGCGGGTTGGCAGGCAAATGCTTATAGCTTAGCAGCTTACGATGCCGCTAATTTATTATACGGCAGTGACGCGCGAGGTATTTACCCTTGTTTTCCAAGAATAGGTGAAAAACAATTTAAAACCTTACAAATTCCAACAAATTTACCGACTCTCGATGAATTGCTAGGTCGTTCAGCATTTCCATTAGCTATACTGGATGAGTATTATTTAAGTTTATTACGAGACGATGTTGTTAATGTATTGACTATTCATGCTGAAATAGAAGGGATGAAGTATCTGAATTTTTTTACAAATTTTTTAGAAAAAGCCCAGCAACACGCTATACAATTTCAAACTTTACAAACAACAGCCGAGCATTGCTTAGCTAATCGTGAAACCATTCCCGTTTATGCATTAATTCAAGGAACTGTCGATGGTCGTTCTGGACGTTTGGCGATTTTGGAATAAGCTTCATGTGATACAAGTACTCTCTTCTTTTACAGTTAAGTCTATTTTAGATAGACAGAATTTTTTGATATCTATCTGTGACATTTTGCTAGGGTATTAATTATGTAAGGCCCCTAGGGTGGTCTCATACATTAGACCTCTTTCGAAACGTGGTAATTTAGTCAATTTCATTGTTGAACGCCTGGCTACGGTCCTCATTTACTCGCAGTAAACTCCGGTCCTCGCCAGTACGTTCGCCGCGAACTTGACTAAATTTCTGAGTTTCGCAAGAGTTCTATTGGCTAGACCTAGCCAACAACTTGTTCTACAATCGTACAGAAGTTCTTGCAAAGTACAAGAGTGGGGGTGTCAATTTTAAGAATAGACTTCTTTATTAGATAAGAACGGTTGAGTAATTTATGTCAGTAGATAAAAATATGATGCGAATCGAAAGCGATAGTATGGGTGCTGTTGAAGTCCCTGCGGAGCGTTATTGGGGTGCACAAACGCAGCGTAGTTTGCATCATTTTGCTATTGCTAACGATAGAATGCCGTTAGGCGTTATCCATGCTTTTGGATTATTGAAGGAAGCTGCTGCCAAAGCGAATAGTGTGTTGGGGTTACTATCAGAGGAGAAAGCCGAATTCATTATTCGTGCTGCCAAAGAAGTAAAATCTGGACAGCGCGATAACGAGTTTCCCTTGCGTGTTTGGCAAACCGGTAGTGGCACGCAAAGTAATATGAATGTTAATGAAGTGATTGCCAATCGAGCAATTGAATTAGCTGGCGGCCAGCGAGGTAGTAAAATCCCCATTCATCCCAACGATGACGTTAATAAATCACAATCCTCTAACGATACTTTTCCGACTGCCATGTATATGGCCGCAGTATTAGCAGTCGTCAAGCGATTATTTCCGTCTGTGCAGAAATTACGTGATGGTTTAGCGGGAAAAGTGAAAGAATTTAATGAAATTATTAAGGTAGGTCGCACACATTTGCAAGATGCTGTCCCTTTGACACTAGGACAAGAATTTTCAGCGTATGTGGCTCAATTAGATGCTGCCAAGATTGCTATAGAGCAGTCCTTAACTGGACTTTATTCTTTAGCGATCGGTGGAACGGCTGTAGGGACTGGTTTAAATACACATTCAAAATTTTCAGAATTAACCACGAGCATCGTCGCTGAAGAGACAGGATTACCTTTTGTTTCTGCAAAAAATAAATTTGCTGCCTTAGCTTCGCATGATGCTTTGGTGTTTGCCAGTGGGGCGTTAAAGACATTGGCCTGTGCTTTAATGAAAATGGCCAATGATATTCGTTGGCTAGGTTCAGGACCGCGTTGCGGTTTGGGTGAATTAATTTTACCTGAGAACGAACCGGGTTCTTCCATCATGCCAGGAAAAGTCAATCCAACTCAGTGTGAAGCGATGACCATGGTTTGTGTCCAAGTGATGGGAAATGATGGTGCAATTACCATTGCTGGCAGTCAAGGTAATTTTGAGTTGAATGTATTTAAACCACTGATGATCTATAATTTTCTCCATTCAGTTGATTTGTTAAGCGATGCTTGTCATTCATTTAATGTCTATTGTATCAAGGGATTGAAAGCAAATAAAAAAAGAATCCAGTGTTTTCTCGAGAATTCCTTGATGTTGGTAACAGCACTAAATCCGGTAATAGGCTATGATAAAGCGGCTGAAATTGCTCATAAAGCTTTACATGAGGCAATGAGTTTGCGCGAAGCGTGTGTAGCCTTAGGTTATTTAACCGCTCTGCAATTTGACGAAGCGGTTAGGCCTGAAAAGATGCTAGGGCCTACGAGTGAGGGAGCTTAATTTCACCATGAAACCCTATTTCGCCTTTTCCTGTTAAGAAAACAGGTGATGCGTTTCCCTGCCACTTGATGTCAAGTGTGCCTCCCGGTAAATGCACTTTTACCTCCTTACTTAAACGCTTTAGCAAGCGACCTGCAATGACAGCGGCACAGGCGCCACTACCGCAGGCCTGTGTTTCTCCTACGCCACGTTCGTAAACGCGTAGATCAATTTGTTTAGAACTTTGAATTTTCATGAATTCCACATTACATCCTTGTGGGAAGTGAGCATGAGGAGCTTGATTGAGGTAAGCGCCTAATTCGTCCACAGCAGCGGTTTCCAAGCGATCGACTGTCAAAATGCAATGTGGATTTCCTAAGGATAGAACACAACAGTCAAAACGTCCAAAAGGAGTATCTAATGGATAAATAGGGCCTTTTAAAAAACTCGTGAAGGGAATTTTTTCTGGATCAAAAATAGGCGCGCCAAGATTTGCAGTAACTTCATGATCTTTGCCCAATTGTAATGTTAACAACCCAGTTTTGGTTGTAATATGAATAGGATTCTCTATACATAATTTTTCGCTCGCTAAAAATCGTGCGATACAAAGCGCGCCATTGCCGCATTGTGTTACTTCACGACCATTTGCATTAAAAATACGGTAATGAAAATGAGTTTGCTCGTGACGCGGTTTTTCTATTAATAATAATTGATCAAAACCGATGCCTTTATGTCGATCAGCCCATTGGCGTATTAATTTAGCATTGGGTTTAAACGATTGTGTAATACCATTAATGACAACAAAATCGTTACTGAGTAAATTCATTTTTTTGAAGGTAATTTTCATATACCGCGCCTCGTCTTGAAGCAAAATTGCTAATTTCTAGAGCTGCCCTTAAATGACACAGAGAGTTCATTAGCCCAGCCCTGTTCTACTGTTTCACGTGAGCGAATTAATGAGACAGTGTTATTATCAACCATAATTTCCGCACTGCGTGGTCTGGAATTATAGTTAGAGCTCATAGAAAAACCATAGGCTCCACAATCCAGAATAGCTAAGTAATCGCCTGATTGGGCACGTAATTTTTTGTTTTTTCCCAAAAAATCACCGCTTTCACAAAGTGGGCCAACGACATCATAAATGGCCTCCTGGATCTCAGAATTTAAATCAACCGATTGAATACGCTGTTCTGCCTGATAAAGTGCAGGACGTAGCAGGTCGTTCATGCCTGCATCGACGATGGCAAAATTTTTGTAGCCGTTGTTTTTGAGGTATTCAATACGCGTGACGAGTATCCCCGCTTTAGCAATCAGTGCACGTCCTGGTTCGACAATTAAACGTAAACGAGCGTTTTTTTGAATTAGTTTTTCTACAATTTTTTGGCCATATTCCTGCACTGTGGGCATAGTTTCTTGATGATAGGCAACCCCTAAGCCACCGCCTATATCAATGTGTTGCAAAATTATTTTTTCTTTTCTTAACTGATCAGAAAGTGTTAAGAGCTGTTCAATCGCTTGTAAAAAAGGTTGCAATGTAGTTAATTGGGAGCCTAAGTGGCAAGCAATACCTTGCACCTTGAGATGCTTAGACTTTGCCGCCTCTCGGTAGAGTAGCCGTGCATCTTGTTCGTTTACCCCAAACTTAGTTTCTTTTAAGCCAGTGCTAATATAGGGGTGGGTATTGGGATCAATGTTGGAATTAATACGAAAGGCGATGGGAGCAATGGTATTTAAATTTTTTGCTTCTTCTTCAATGCGCAGCAATTCTTCCTGGGATTCTACGTTAAGGCAAGCGATCTTCGCTTGTAGTGCTTGTCTAATCTCTAGGCGGCTTTTGCCTACCCCTGAAAAAACACTTTTTTCAGGTTGACCGCCGGCTGCTATCACACGAGCGAGTTCTCCGCCAGAAACAATGTCAAAACCAGCACCTAGTTTTGCAAGAATGGCGAGAATGGAGAGATTGGCGTTCGCCTTAACAGCATAACAAATCTGATGAGGATAGGCTTCCAGCGCATCACAAAAGGTCTGCCATTGTTTTATTAATGCGGCGTAAGAATAAATATAGCAAGGCGTGCCATATCGTTTTGCGATGAGATGAACAGGCAAGCTTTCGACCTGCAGATGATTGTTTACATAATGAAAAGACATTTACTGTACTGTTTTGTGCAAAGAATGAGGCACATAAATGGGTGATTTTTGCTCAGGTAAGTAAAGAGGGCCCATTTGCCCACAAGCGGCCAAGGAGAGGGCGGCTATAAAATAAACGAAATTAAAGCGAATTTTCTTCATTAGAATGTTCAGGCGTTAGATTGTGAAACTATGAAGTTCCTAGTATATACTCAAACTACAAGCGCGAATATTAGATAACAAAACAGATAATAGACTTCTTTCGAAACTCAGAAATGTAGTCAAGTTCGCGGCGAACGAAAAGAGGTCTAATACAATAGGATGAATCTTTTTGGATTTTATGTATCGCTTGAGTTGTCTGGATATTTTGACAAAAATATTTCCAGCAGTAAGATGCTTCAATTTTCTAGTGAGGTTTAACAAAATGGAAAATACCAAACCATTATCCTGCATAGAAGTCAATCCACTCACAACACCCTCAGCAAGCATCATATGTCTACATGGACTGGGTGCAGATGGACATGATTCTGCCAGTATGGCAAGGACTGTTGCGATTGGAACAGGTGTACGTTTTGTATTTCCGCATGCTCCAATACGGCCTATTACCTTAAATGGCGGTACACCAATGCGAGCTTGGTATGATATCCATGGGTTAACCTTTGACTCTGTAGAAGACGAAGAAGGGATTCGTGCGGCTGCTAAGAGTCTTTTTGAATTGGTTGAACAAGAGATTCAGCGAGGTATTCCCGCCAAAAGGATTGTGTTAGCTGGATTTTCTCAGGGTGGGGCTATGGCTTTGTATACAGCACTACGTTGTCCGCATACCTTAGCGGGAGTACTTGCCTTATCGACTTATCTGCCATTACATCGTTTTTTAGCTCAAGAAGGAAGTCCTGCAAATAAGACCACTCCAATTTTTATGGCGCATGGTGACGAAGATGAAGTAGTCATTCCGGCCCTCGGTGAATTTTCTTATAATTGCTTAAAAGACCTGGCTTACCCCGTGCAATTCAACCGTTATCCCATAGGCCATAGTGTGTCACCGCAAGAGCTGGCAGATATTGCACAATGGTTGCAAGAACGTTTACAAAAATAGCTTGAAACCCGTTATACTCTCGCCTAACCGTTAAGTAATTTCACATTTTAGGGCGACGTTTTAAACTCAATAGACCTCTTTCGAAACTCAGAAATGTAGTCAAGTTCGCGGCGAACGACTGGCGAGGACCGGAGTTTACTGCGGGTAAATGAGGACCGTAGCCAGTCGTTCAACAATGAAATTGACTAACACCACGTTTCGAAAGAGGTCTAATGCAACTGATTCGTAATTTTTCTATTATTGCCCATATTGACCATGGAAAATCCACGCTAGCGGATAGGTTAATTCAAGTATGTGGTGGTTTGAGTGAACGGGAAATGTCATCTCAGATCTTGGATTCTATGGAGTTAGAGCGTGAGCGGGGAATCACCATTAAAGCACAAAGCGTTACGCTAAGCTTTCATGCTACAGATGGGCAAGTGTATCAATTAAATTTTATCGATACGCCAGGCCATGTTGATTTTTCCTATGAGGTTTCACGTTCCTTAGCAGCCTGTGAAGGTGCGTTGCTTGTGGTAGATGCTGTGCAAGGGGTTGAAGCACAGACCATCGCGGTTTGTTATACTGCTATTGAACAAGGCTTGGAAGTGTTACCGGTGCTGAATAAGATCGACCTTCCACAAGCCGATCCAGCGCGTGTTATTCAAGAGATCGAGGATATTACCGGCATTTCGGCGCAAGATGCTGTGAGAGTCAGTGCTAAAACAGGAGTCGGCATTCCCGAGTTATTGGAGCGATTAATACAACGTATACCACCCCCATCCGGCGAACGGTTAGCGCCCTTGCAAGCCTTGATCATTGATTCTTGGTTTGATGCTTATTTAGGTGTTGTCTCTTTAGTGCGAATAAAAAATGGTTGTCTTAAAATAGGCGAAAAAATTCAGGTGATGACAACGGGTCGTAGTTATATTGTCGATAAGTTAGGAATTTTCACACCCAAGCGCCAAGAACGCAGAGAGTTAAGTGCTGGCGAAGTCGGATTTATTATTGCTGGTGTTAAGGATATTCATGGTGCGCCGGTGGGCGATACTTTAACGCACGCAGCCAACCCGGCGACACAAGCATTGCCAGGCTTTAAACAAGTTCATCCGCAAGTGTTTGCTGGTTTATTCCCAGTTAACGCAGAAGATTTTAGCGATTTTCGCGAAGCTTTGGAAAAATTAAGTTTAAATGATTCTTCACTCTTTTATGAGCCTGAAACCTCTGAAGCACTAGGATTTGGTTTTCGCTGTGGGTTTCTGGGGTTACTGCATATGGAGATTGTCCAAGAGCGTTTAGAACGAGAATATGATCTGAACCTAATTACGACGGCGCCGACAGTTGTTTATGAAATAGTGAGTACGCAGGGTGAAACCTTACTTATTGATAATCCAGCGGATTTACCGGCAGCTAACAAAATTCAAAAGATGCGTGAACCGATAGTGCTAGCTAATATATTGGTGCCACACACTTATCTGGGTGCTGTGATCAGTCTTTGCAATGAACGGCGTGGTACTCAGACTCGATTACATTATACCGGTCAACAGGTTTCTGTTTCCTATGAGTTGCCTATGAGTGAAGTTGTGCTGGATTTTTTTGATCGATTAAAATCGTTGAGTCGAGGCTATGCGTCGCTAGACTACTATTTTATTCGCTTTCAAGAAGCTGATTTAGTGAAGTTGGATATTCTGATCAATGGTGATAAAGTCGACGCCCTAGCTTTGGTCGTTCATCGTAGTCAAGTACAATATCGAGCTCGCCAATTGGTGGAGCGACTGAAAGAACTTATTCCACGTCAAATGTTTGACGTTGCGCTGCAGGCGGCTATTGCTGCCCATGTGCTTGCTAGAGAAACAGTTAAGGCCCTGCGTAAAAATGTATTAGCGAAATGTTATGGCGGCGATGTATCCCGTAAACGAAAGTTATTAGAGAAACAAAAAGCAGGTAAGAAGCGCATGAAAAAAGTAGGGCGAGTAGAGATTCCGCAACAAGCTTTTTTGGCTGTGTTACAGCGAGAGAAAAAATAGTCAAAACGAGCGTACATGTATGAATTTTGAATTAATATTAACAAGTGCTGCATTGATAACGGGGTTCATCGCCTTAATGGATGTCTTAATTTTTTCGTCACGACGAGAAAATCTTGCCAAACCTTCGGTCATTATCGAGTACTCACGTTCTTTTTTTCCAATTTTACTACTGGTATTGGTGATACGCTCTTTTTTAGCGGAACCTTTTCGTATTCCTTCTGGTTCAGAAAAACCTGATTTACTCGTAGGTGATTTTATTATCGCAAGCAAATTTACTTACGGAATACGCGTACCTGTGTTGCATCATAAAATAATGGCCATTGGCGAACCTAAGCGTGGTGATGTAGTCGTATTTTTGTGGCCGCGAGATAACGCTACGTATTTTGTTAAACGCGTGATTGGTCTTCCTGGCGATTTTATTGTGTATAAAAATAAAATACTGACTATCAATGGACAACTCGCTTCTCAAACACCGTTAGGAGAACGTACTGATCAAGATGGAGCTACAAAACAATGGCCGGTATTGCTACAAGAAGAAAATCTACTGGGGGTACAACACCCTATCTACATCCGGCCCAATCAGCCAGCCGATGATTTTTCACTACAAGTACCACCCGCTAGTTATTTTATGATGGGTGACAATCGAGATTACAGTTATGACAGTCGTTATTGGGGAGTTGTGCCAGAAAAAAATCTGGTAGCTAAGGCGATGTGGATATTTTTTAGTTGGGATAGTGAGCATAATCGAGTGCGTTGGTACAGGCTTGGATCACGAGTGTAAAATATTTTTATCAGTGCTGAGGTAGCAGTGAGATCAGAAGTAGGAACTTTATGTAAACGTTTAGGGTATCACTTTAAAAATCCTGAATTACTGGAAGATGCCTTGAGTCATCGTAGCTTTCGTGGCAACAAAAATAACGAACGTCTAGAATATTTAGGAGATGCCGCCCTTAATTTTGTAATTGCAGCCGCTTTATTTCAGCAAAATATACTTGCGCGCGAAGGTGAATTGAGTCGATTACGTGCTAATTTAGTTCGAGGCGAAACACTGACCGAGTTAGCACAAGAATTTGAATTGGGAAAATATTTGCGCTTAGGTGCTGGCGAATTAAAAACGGGTGGTGCGCAACGTAAATCGATTTTAGCGGATGGTTTGGAAGCGGTTGTTGGCGCTATTTATTTGGATGGTGGATTCCAAACCTGTGAAGAATGCATTCTTCACTGGTATGAGACGCGACTCGCAAACCTTGAGACACTTCCTGATCTGAAAGATGCAAAAACGCGTTTGCAAGAATATCTACAAGCTCATCAGCTTCCTTTACCACGGTACACCATCTTAGTTCTCGAGGGGCCTGCGCATCAGCAAATATTTAAAGTCGAATGTCAACTAAATGGATTACCTAACAAGGCGATAGGAATGGGCAGCAGCCGTCGCCGTGCTGAGCAAGCGGCGGCAGAAAAGATTTTAGTGGTTTTAGAATCTGAGCCGGCTTGTAAAAATAATGCAAAATAGTCAACCAGTGCGTTGCGGTACAATCGCTATCATTGGACGACCCAACGTGGGCAAGTCAACTTTGCTCAATAAAATTTTGGGAGAAAAATTAAGTATTACCTCAGCGAAACCACAGACCACGCGGCAACAAATTATAGGCATTAAAACTCGGGAAAATATTCAATGGATATACATTGATACACCCGGTTTGCATCAGCAAACTCGGCGTCGTTTGAGCCGCGAAATGGTTCGTGATGCGATGAGTGCCTTAACAAAAGTAGATGTCATTGGATTTGTAGTCGAAGCAGGTCGTTGGACCTCCGAAGACGAAGCTATTTTAGAACGACTTAAACGACAAGCACAACCAGTTGTTTTGATTCTTAATAAAGTAGATAAAATTAAAGACAAGACCCGTTTGCTTCCTTTTTTAGCAGCATGTAGCGAAAAAATGGCATTTTTAGCAATTATTCCCCTCTCGGCGCAAAAGGGGGACAATGTGGTTGAACTAGAAAAAACCGTTGCTGAACGGCTGCCTATTGCTGATTTTTCCTATCCTGCTGATCAATTTACCAATCATAGCCAAGGGTTTTTAGTGGCTGAATTCATCCGTGAAAAACTCATACGCGCATTGCATAAAGAGATTCCCTACCAATTGACTGTTGTGATTGAACAATTTGAAGAACAAGCCAAGTTAATTAAGATAAATGCTGTTATTTTGGCAGAACGTCCAGGACAAAAAGCGATTATTATTGGTAAAAAAGGAGCATTATTAAAAAAAATAGGAACTGATGCGCGACTAGATATACAACGTTGCTTCGGAAAAAAAATCTACTTAAATCTATGGGTGAAAGTAAAAGCAGAGAGCTCAAAGGAGCACTGAGGTTATATTAGACCTCTTTCGAAACTCAGAAATTTAGTTAAGTTCGCGGCGAACGACTGGCGAGGACCGAAGTTTACTGCGGGTAAATGAGGACCGTAGCCAGGCGTTCAACAATGAAATTGACTAAATTACCACGTTTCGAAAGAGGTCTATTAACAATATACTAATTCCGACCTAGTCGTACAAAGCGCGAATAACTTGGCAAATTTGAAAAATATTTATTCCAATAAATTTTTACAAAATTACAGTAAAATATTTTAAAAGTCCGATATCCAAGCATTTGAAACACAATTTGGATTGTCATCAATTCACTCACCGCTAAACAGCATGACGGTCCTCTCCGTCCTTTTGTTGATTCCGTTAACAACAGCTGTGGTATATTTTTATATTTAAATCCTTGCAAAAATCATCAATTTCGCAAAAAATAGAGACGAGCTAGTGTGGCGTAACCATGTCGAAATTCCTTTCGCAAGTAAAATCAACATGTTATTTCCGTCAGCTCTTTCTTTCAATAGACCTCTTTCGAAATGTGGTAATTTAGTCAATTTCATTGTTGAACGCCTGACTACGGTCCTCATTTACCCGCAGTAAATTCCGGTCCTCGCCAGTCGTTCGCCGCGAACTTGACTAAATTTCTGAGTTTCGAAAGAAGTTTAATGTAATCACTATACTCAAAAGATTTAAAATTATTGCTGACAAGTATAAAAATCGAAAGAAACGGTTTGGACTCAGATTTAATTTAATCGCTGGTATTTATAATTTTGAGCTTCAGTAGAGTTATGCAAGAGGTCTAGTATAATTTTTTGAGATTACGTTAAGGGGTTTTGCCGTGCCGAAAAAGAAATCAGCTGAATGCTGCAAGGAAATAGAAAAGAAATTATTAACGTTAGGGTATAAGCCTAAAGACATTACACGTGTAGCAGCCCGTAGTGGCGGCTCAAAAAGTCTCGAAGCGTTGGGGGAGTATGGATCGGTACTGTCGGCAGCCGGTTTTTCACGAGAAGACCTGATCAAAGTTGTGGCTCAAAGTGGCGGCTCAAAAAATCTTAAAGCTCTTGTTGACTCTGTGAAACCTTTAGAAGCCGATGCAATCAAGTCGAGAGAGAAAGAGGAACTGCTGACGGCTGATGCGCGCACGCAACTGATCCAGATTCTGTCTCATGGTGGCGGCTCAAAAAATCTCGAAGCGTTGGGGGAGTATGAATCAGTGCTGTTGGTAGCCGGTTTTTTACGGGCAGAGCTGATCAAGGTTGTGGCTCAAATTGGTGGTTCCAAAAATCTTAAAGCTCTTGTTGACTATGTGAATCGTTTAGAGGAACTGCTGACGGCTGATGCGCGCACGCAACTGATCCAGATTCTGTCTCATCATGGCGGCTCAAAAAATCTCGAAGCGTTGCAGCAGTATGAATCGGAGCTTCGGAAAGCCGGGTTTTCACGAGAAGACCTGATCAAAGTTGTGTCTCGTGATGGCGGCTCAAAAAATCTCGAAGCGTTGCAGCAGTATGAATCGGAGCTGCTGGCAGCCGGTTTTTCACGGGAAGACCTGATCAAGGTTGTGGCTAATAATGGCGGCTCAAAAAATCTTAAAGCTCTTGTTGACTATGTGAAACTTT
>Ga0210402_10001164_pt1 | contig 27437 bp, 46 predicted proteins | sample IncBWC7MmetaG_FD_161055 | JGI IMG/M metagenome (GOLD analysis project Ga0210402, IMG submission 161055) | Forest soil microbial communities from Barre Woods Harvard Forest LTER site, Petersham, Massachusetts, United States - Inc-BW-C-7-M | ecosystem: Environmental > Terrestrial > Soil >... | reverse complement strand
AACGCCCGTCCTTACCCCCACCGAGCACAAACGAGCCAATAAGCATGATCCTCCCCGATCCGAGGTCGGTATCGTTCATGTTCAGCGTGGCCCAATTCGAAGGCGTTGCAAAGTCGGAAACGGAAAGGCTACTGCTCAACTCCACGAAGCTTTCCCCGTAATTGTTCGTGCCGGTCCATGCCCCATTGCCCGTGATGAGGTAGACGTTGCCGCTTCCATCGGCCGCAAGCCCGCCACCGGCCATCCAAATTCCCGCTTGTGAGTTCGATCCGTTTACATCGCACCAAGCCGCATTGAAGGCGAGCGTGGAAGCGTTGTAGGAAAACACCCAACCCTGATACGGCGTCGTGTCCGCAAATCCTGTGAAGGCGAAATAGATGTTTGATCCGGAGAGAAGAAGAGCGCTGCGCTGAAGATGCCGCGTGGTGGAAAACGTCAAAGAGTTCGAGGTCCCCGCGATCGCGACAGAGCTTTTGAACTGGGAACCGTCCGCAAGGTTGAAGCTGTAGAGCGACCAGACTCCGGAGCTGCTCACGCACGTTTCATAGACCACCCCGAGGGATTGACTTACAACCGGGGTTGCCAAGCAACCGATTTCCGCCATGTACGAGAATCCATCGCTGATCCCCGGATAACTGGTCATCGACGTACCTGTGTTTACGTGCCAGATGGGGGAGTTTTGCGGGGAGTTCGCGTCAAAGGCGTAAATCGAGTTGTGCATCGTCGCCGCGATCAAGCACAGACTCACCCCGCAGGCGTTTTCTACCAGGATCGGCTGGGCGTATGCAAAGCCATCGATCGACCATGACCCGAGCAATCCGAAGCGGCCCGCAGTTACATTCGACTGGTTCAGGATATTTTCTTGCGTGTTTGCGTTCGTTCGTGAATTGCTGTATTGAGCCGTGGGGACGGAGATGCCAAGCGCGTTGCCTCCGGCGAGCACCGCGGCCAGGAGAAAAACACTTTTGTAGGTCCCGCAGACGCAGCGGGCGAGGCATCGAACCCCGCGCCGGAGGTCAATACTGTGCATAGCTCACCCACCCTCCGATGGTGACTGAGGTTGAGAAATGTAAGCACACGTCAAGAGCAGTAGCTGTGGTGTGGATCGGCGCCCACGGCGTGTAGTCATCCGCGAAAGTGACGACGTTTTGATAAGCCCCGGAAAGAGCCGTGGTGGACGTATCGCAGGGCGTCGTCATTTGCGTCCCTTGCCGGATGGTCATGTTCGCCGAGGCGTTTGAAGCCAGATCAACGTGGCAGATGTAGACCGTTTTCCCCATCGCTCCCGAAATGATCGTGACATCGGTTCCCGCGCTCAAAGTGATCGCCGCTTGGTCCGGGCAGGAGTGCGTTGCAAGAGCGTTATTTGAATCGTCCCGCGTGCCGAGAGTTACCGGGTTTCCGGCCGCCGCGCCTACGGCCGCGCTCCCGTCGACGTGCTGTGTTCCGCTGGGCGTGAAGGTTGCGTTGACGTTCAATTTCCCGGTATTATCGGTGCTCAGTGTGCGAACGTCGGTCCCGTCCGATCCAGCAACGAGAACCGGAGAGCCAGTCGGGACTGCCCCCGATGCATCTTTTCCAACTACGACGCAGGGGGCCGTGCAGCCGCCGCCGCTGGTGGTTGTGACCAGTTTTCCGTTTACGTCAACTTGTACGCCCTTCCAAACTTTCCCCGCGGGGTAGAAGCCTTGAATTCCTGGAAAGGTCGGGGATTGCGCTGTGAGCCATGCGCCCAAGGAAATGGCGAGAGTGACGAGGATGAAGCCGCGGGTTCTTTTGTTCATGGATGGTCCTTTTGTTTTTTACCTCCGGCGTAGTTTAAGCATCCGCGCAATTCTGTTTTCAGGCATTGCTGCTACGAATCCCAGAAGCGAAAACCGCGCGGTTGCTTGAACCACGCCGGAGGCAAAAGAAGAAGCACAGCCCCATGCCGAAACACAGGGCCGTGCAACGAACTACTGGACGCTGGTGTCACCAACACCGTCGAGGTACGCCCACATACGCAGACCGACACCGGTTGCGCTCATGGTCGGAGGAGTCGACGGGAAGATGATTTGCAGCGTGAAGTTTTGCTGAGGCGCGATGTACTTAGCATAGGGGCCATAGTCCATCGTGAATTGCGGCGCCGGAATGCCGTTCTGAAACAGTCCGGTACCGGACTGCGTCGAAACGCCGGTCAATCCGAAGCCCGCCGGGAACTCGCCGAGGTGGCCTTCCCAGAAGATCTTCGAGTCGATTTTAAACTCGATGTAGCAGGCATCCCAGAGGGCCAGGATGTCAACGAGTTGCATGTTGGGCGAGAAGCTGAACTGAAGCCGCCGCATGACCAGGCAATTCGGCGGGGCAAACTGGTTGCCGCGCGTCATGTTGGTATTGAGCTTCGACTTCTGAATCAGCGCCAACGGGTCCTGTTGACCGATCGGCACGGAGAACGGATTCAGTGTGGACGGAATCGCAGTTCCCACGGGAACTTGGATTTCGTCCCACCACCGCCAGGGTCTGCGGTCCACTACGTTTGGAACCACAGAGTTGATGTTCATCGGAGATGCACTCATGTTGTTGTCCTCTCTTTCCTCTGTGTCCTAGTTGTAGAGGCCCGGAAACATCGAGTAATCCGATGTCTGCGGGTATCCCGACACGCCCCGTGCGGGCGCAGCAGCAGGCGCGGCCTGCACTCCGGTTCCCCAACCGTTCGGAGGAACGACCATGGCCGAATTGTTGGGGTCCGCGTAAATCTGCGGAGTGACCCAGTTCGACGCGATGTAATCGCCCAAACCCGCGTTGGTCAGATAGCTGCCGAACGGCGTGTAATCCCGGATCGCCCGCATGACGATCTGCAAGATGGCGCCCTTGAACAGCGCGCGGCCGATCTTCGGTTGCTTCAGGACCTTCGAGGCCACGAAGCTGAGCGCGAAGCCCGCCACACCGTTTCCGGCATACCCCATGAGCCCGGTATTGTTCGATCCGAGCACCATTTGGGTCAACATCTGGGTACCGACGGCACCCGTGATTAACCAAACGGTGTCCATGATCTCCGCACCGAAACTCATTCCGCCCCCGCCCGCGTTGTGACGCCGGTTAATGCGTCTCCGCGTGCGGTAAGTGCGCCTCCGATGGCCGCCGGCGTTCATCCGATAGCTCCGCCGGCGACGATGGGTAGTCGCGTGATGTCTGACAGTCGACCGACGACGCCGACGCCGAGTCCCGCCCGTGTTAGGGGCGCGACGACGGCGGCGCCGATGTGCTTTTGCCATTGTGGCTCCTTTCGTCCTGTGGGAGGCTTTCGCCTTCCGTCTTGCCTTCCTGGGCGGGTTGCCCATAGGTAGGGTCAAGCTTAAAATCTCGCCGATGTTTCTCCGGCGAGCCCGCCGCGTGTGTCTCGCGTGCGTCCGGGTAGCACGCCGGCTTGAATTCGCGCGCTTAGCGGATCGAGACCGCTTGAGCGCCGCTTTCTGAGCGGGCGTACCAAAGAATTTGATCTGTTTCGGAGACAGCGTGCGGTTTTTCCGCCGATGCTTCGATGCCCCGCGGTTATGAGCCCGTGCGCGGCGCCGCGGTGGATTCCCCACTACGCGCACGGTTCTGACTGTTCGAGCCATTCAGTTTCTCTCCTTTACCGCGTTGCCGTCTGTGGGCGCGAAATCGATAGAACGCCGGTGAATGCGGAGCCCACTTGAGCCACTTTGGTAATGGTCAAGATGTTGGTTCCGACGACCATCCCCAGCGCGTTTGCCAGAGTCGTGGTGGGCGGGCTGGTGTAGTAGATTGCAGGAATCGGGAACCCGCTTGCCAGATCCGTAACCGCGTTAGGCGGGAAGATTTGGCTGGACAGGAAATTGTGAGTGATGACCGCGGTGGTATCGAGGTCCGTCATCACAATCTGAGCCATGACCAAGTTGGCCGTTTGAGAGGCGTGGCTTGAAGGCACAGATCCCGCTACTGGATACAGATAATTGATTGTTGCCATGTTTCTCCTTTCTATGCGGGAGTGCCCGCCATTTTCATTGCCTCCGGCCAGCTCCGGGTGAGCCGTTCGGTTTTTGCTTCTAGGGCCAGAGCCGGTTGGTTGTCCTTCAACTTGAGGTGAGGGGACACGCACGCGCCGGTCAACTACTTTGAGTTGATCTTTCACGCGCATGCAAAACGAAATGTCTTCGCCCATCAGGTAGTAGGGAGGCCCCGTGGGCATAGGGATGAACGCCATCGGCCCCGCGTCGACCAGGAGCGAACCGCGCATCAGAACCGCAGGGAATCCAGTCCAGTCGATTTTGAACAGATCGTGCGGACCATCCATCAGCGTCTTGTGTTCGATCCGTCCGAACGTTCCATCTGGTTGCTGAAGGCCTGCCGTGATAGATTTCCCGATCGAGTCCCACGACCAGCCCGCGGCAAGTTGGATTTGGGGATGTTCGACCATGTCCACGTAGAGTTGCAGAAGGCCATCCGGACTCAGGAGGTTGTCGTCATCGAGCCACAGAACAAAGTCCGGGAGTTCCCCGCGGAGGATTTCTTCGCGGATGCCTTGCCGGGTGACGTGTGGCGCGGAACTGTACCCCGTGATCGGCGGGAGAAGGCGGAAGCGTTCCGATATCACGAAAAGCAAAGAAGTCCAGGCCATCACCCAATCTCTGGAGAATGTCTCTCCTGGGATGCAGGGTTGGATGCTTGGCCTCCGGCTGGAGTTTTCGAGAACCCGGATTGGCGTTGGAGGATTCGGATTCACGTCTTTGAACCCGTTTTCCCGTCGCACATTCAGAAGTGCTTCACCAAACTCGTACGCCTCAGATCGGTTCTGTTCCTGATACGCCTGGTCAATCTGAACGCCAGGCGTGAATAGGTAATGCTTGTGCGGGAAGATCGGAAGATGCCGAGCTTCGACTAGCACGCCTTCCGCTTTCGCGTGCTCGCAGAGATCGTTGTCCGAGTACATCGATTCGTAGCCCGGATAAAGCACGTAGCCCCACTTTTCGTAAAGCGCCCGGCTCATGATCGGCATGACGATGATGGCGCGCTCGAATTCGGAGGGGGTTCCGGTGGGTGCCCAGAAAACGAAGGCATCCAGCCTATTAACAATATGCCGTTGCATCGCTGCGTCGATTTCCGTGTCCCAGTGCTCACATGGGAATTGGTCATCCGCTACCACAATCAGAATGTCTCCGATTGCGTGCTTTGCTGCGAGGTTCACGCCTTCCACGTAGCAGCGCCGTCCGGTGTTCCAGACGAGTTTGTCTTGAACGCGAGACATCTGGTGGACAAGTTCATATCCGCCTTCATCTCGTTTTGGAGTAAAGCCCCAGCGCTCATCCGCCACCAGAATGTATTCCACGTCTTCCGGCCGATCCGCCGCGGCCAGCCAGGCGTCATAGACTGCTCTCCAGGCTTGGGGACGTGCTGAGGTGTGCAAGATGGAGAATCGGGGCCGTTGCGTCCCGCGTGCGGTTTCTACGCTCGAGTTTTTATTTTCAGAGTTCATGGGTTATTGCAGCAACACGTACAGGTCTGCGGACGTGCCGTCCAGTTTTATCTCTTGCCAACCGAGCCGATAGCCGTCGTGCTTCTTTCTCTCAGCCGGAGGAGGATTCCCGTCTTTGGTCAACTTGAAAAGCCTGCCCGAAGAAATCGCCGCTGCCGCGTCGTCTGCGCTTACCGGAATCGCTTCACGCGGTCCACCGGGATAGGCCAACGGGAACCGTGCGCGAACATTTTCGATGAGTGACGGAGAACCCTTGAAGGGCACACGCAACACCATCCCCGCACCGAGCTGGCGGATAATTTCGTACGTGATTCTTTGGTCAATGGTCATCGCTTCACCGTTACTCGGATTCCGTTTTTCACCTTGCGAATTTTCACTAGACCGCGGACTCCACGCGCCAGCTTCGCGGCTGTCAGTTTGTTGCGCTTCACTGCTTTCCGTTTGGTCCGCTTCATAGCAGGCTCATCTCCTCTTCGAGTTTCTTCCGCCGTGCCGCCCGGCTCCGTCTCCTGCGAACCGTGCGCTTGACTGTCGATGCGCCCTTACCCACGTCGCTCATCAGCTTCCACAGGAAGTACGCGCCCGCCGCGATCGTGAGCCACTCGCCCCAACCCCATGTGGTCCAATCCGCCGAATCGAAAAGCCCCATGCCCTTCTTTGCCGGTTGTGCGACGGGTTGAACTCCCCAGCCGTTCGGCGGGGTCACGATCGCCGAATTGTTCGGGTCTGCGTAGATTTGAGGGTGTACGTAGTTGGAGGGTGTGTACATTATTTGCCTCCGGCGCGCGCTACTTGCTCGATCACCGCACGTTGGCGGAATTTGCACGCTTCGTTATCGCAGTGAAGAAGCCCGTCCTTTGTTCGGCGTAAATCGTGCAGGCAAAAACAGCAGACGGGTCCTGAAAACCAAAACTGAACTCGCTTTAAAATCTGCCGGAGGTAAGACATCACTTTTCAATCCCTTCATCCGGTAGTGAGTAAGACCCACCCGACAGCAGCATGAGTTTGTTGCGCGTGTCGTAGATCACATCCGGCCCCACGGCACCATCGGTTTCTTCTTCGAGTTCCGCGAAGTACTGCGAGTTCGACAAGCCCGCCGCCCGCGCCATTTCGTGCAAGCCCCACTCTTTGAATTCCGCCATGTCGAGAGGCATCTCGATCACATGAACGTATTCCGCTTCCCCGCCCTCGTCTCCCAGATGGTCTTTGGTGGTGAAGTACGCCACGCACACCATGCGGCCCAGCGTTTCGTGTTCGTGGAGCGGGGTACCGATTTCGAATTGTTTCAGGTCCACCCGCTGATCCCCGCCCGTGATGAAGAGTTGCGGATTCTTGTGCCGCTTCTCATTCATTGCGAGCAGCGCACCGTCAAACTTGCGGAGCACCACATCTTGGATTTCATCGTCTGCCGTTTCATAGCGGATCACGCACCAGACGAGCTCTCCGATTCCGGCCAGGTTCGAGTGCTCTACGATTTCGGTTTCGATGATCGTGTCCACTTCCGGCGGGCGACCGTGGAAGGCTTCGTAGGCTCCGGCTGACCCATCCGCATTGTTTCGTTTGCGCCGGTTACCGCGAAGCGAACGCGCCAAGGAAAGGCCGGCGACCGGAGGCACCACGCCAACGAGGGTCTTCACAAACTTTGGAACACGCGGCATTCAGTTCTGAATTTCTCCCATAAACAACTGCTTCCCGTTCAACTCCCGCACGCGAGACGGAAGAATGTGAATCCCGTGGTCGTTCCGGAACCGTGCTGACAGTTTTGCAAACGCCCGCTCTTGCTCTGCCTCGGGAAGAGCAAGCGCCAGCTCGTAAAAAGCTTGCTCAGTACCCACGAACCCTCCGCATCGCTTTCCGCGAACGGCGCCGCCGGTTCATCTTCTTTGCGGCGAACATCAGTAAGAGCGCCCCGCCGCCGATCAGCGCCCATGTCCCCGGTCCCCATGTCGTCATGTCCAACAGATCGCCCATGCCGACCAGGTTCCGGCCCGGCATCGGGTTGAACAGGGGTTGACCCAAGGAAAAGGCGGCAAACTCTTCTTGCCAGGAATTCGGGACGTACTCTTGAACTCCGTGGCCCAATCCGGAAACACCGTGCGAGTGCTTGTCTTTACCGGAGCAGCAGGAACCTCCACAACCACAGGAACCTAATCCAGAGACTCCACGGTTTAGCTGAGAGGGTAGAAGTGCTAGATTTGCGTAGGCCATCAGGCGTTGCCTCCGGCGTGGAGTTCGAAAGCGCGCGGGCTGCGTTCGAGGATTTGAATTTTCATCGTCGCCCCATCAACATCGGAAGAACCACCATCATCCCGACCAGCGCAATTCCGCCGATTAAAAGCGGCGTGGTCCAATCCGGCAAGCCGGTTGCCGCAGGCACGGCCGCGCTGACTGCCCCGCCTACAACGGAGCCCGCGGTGCCGCCGATGACGCCACCGACCGCCCCGCCCATGCTTTCCGCGGCCTGCACCACCTGAGAGGCGAACGGCGCGTTATTGTATTCGGCGTTGCTCTCCGTCAGATCGTTCATCCAGTAGGGCATCCATGAAGGCCGGTTGGGATCGTAGTAGGAATCCGTGGGATAAGCACCCACGCCGCGCGCGTAGCTCATCGACGACCGCCCCCCATTGCCACAGCGAGAACAAACACACCGACCGCCGCGCCGATCAACCAGAGATTCGTGGATGGAACCGCACCCCCTACACTTTCCGAATTGAGAAGCGTAGTCGCCGGGCTTGAATTTGCAGCGCTTCCAAATAACGGAAGTACGTCAAGCGCGCCAGGCCCCGCCGGAGGGAACAGCGAATCGGAAATTGCATCCCCCACACCCCGTCGACGCCGCTGGATTCCGTACCTCATGCGCGCCTCTTTTTCAAAATGCCAAGTTCACGCGCAATCGAAACCGGAGAGACTTCCACCCGTGGCGCATTTTCGCGGATCACTTCCCGCGCCACGTCGCCTAAGCCGGATTTCCAGTTGAGGCCCAAGCGTTCAAACGCAGTTTCGGCCACGCGCTCCATCAGTACGCTTGCGGAGTTCGGATTGAACACTTCAACGCGCGCCATCAATCCTCATCCTCCAAAATGTCTTTTGTCGCGTCCGGTTGCGAAACCAGGTAAAGCACAACACCAGCCGCGATCAGCCAGAACAGCGGGCTTTGCAGAAACGCGCAACTGGTTTGGTTCGAAGATCCGAGAATCCCCGTTGGATTCGTCCATGCCGGTGTCCCTTGCTCGTTTGGGTTCACTTATTACCTCCGGCGAGTGCTACGTAAAGAGACAGATTGTTTTTTTGAGTACCCGGTGATAGAATCCCTGCCATGACAGAAGAGACCGCGCAGCGAATCGCGACCGCCCTCGAACGAATCGCGGATGCGTTCGAAAACTTCGAAGCCGTGATTTGCTTCGAAGACGACGACGGCAAGCCAACCGAAAAAGCTTCTGTCCGCACACGCCAGACCTGAAGCCCTCGAACGAAAACTGCGAGTCTCTCAAAACCGCGCCGGAGGTAAGGCATCAAAACGACCTCCGCACTCTGCGAGTAGCAAAAGGAAGCACCATCACTGGGCTTGCCAATCTGAGCGCACCGAGCCCGCGCCATGGATTCACGCCTTGAAGGCCGTACCCCAAGCCGAAAATATCGTTTGTAAATTCACTCGCAGCGATCGGCACGGTTCGATCCGCCGCTGTCTTCGGGTTCACGTTGAGGAGCGCCGAAACTTGATCCGCCGTGAGAGTGAGCATGTTCCGCTGTTGCCGGAGTTGGTTGTACTGATACACCCACTGGTCGATGTTGAGCGGCCCGGACTGTCCGCTCATCGTTTGCAGTTGAGCAGTCAGCGCCGCGAGGTTCGCCATGTACGCTGGTAGCGTTGAAGTAGTCCCCGTCGCCACTGTGCCGGATGAACTGGTTGAGGCCGGAGCTGAGGCCGCCACCTTGACGAAAAACGTTTCGTACAGCCAATAGGCCGCTACGCCCGCTACTCCAAGACCGATAATTGTTCCGATACCGTCTTTTGCCATCAGGCGTTACCTCCGGCGTGGGCTAGTACGAGTGGCCCATTTTGTTTCTGGGAGCGGGCGGTGGAAACGCAGGGGCAGCCCGTCTTTAAAAAACCCGGGTAGGGTGGGGTAGCTCCCCACTCGTTCCCGGCTTCCGCCAACGAAGCGGGCGAGCCTCACTAAAGCGCGCTGGAAGTAAGTCATCATTTCGCGATCAAAAACAACAGAACTCCACCACCAGCCAACCAAGCCCAAGTAGGAATCGAAGAAAGATCCGGGAGAGTGAAAGCCGGAGTTGTCGCCGTCGAACCGCCCGTATTCGAAGTGCCGCCGCCATTCGCGCCAGCGCCGGCGTTCGATCCGGATGGATCCGGAGCGGGCGCAACCGAAAACGAGATATTGACACCTGGAGCATTCCCCGCTTTCCACGTTTCCTGCCAGCTTCCAACCTGTCCCGTCGTCATTGTCCCCGTCAAAACCATCTGCCCTTGAGTGTTCAGGGATCCAAACGGCGTAGTGCCCATCGAGTTCCCGTTTTGCGAAGACGATCCAGTGACCGCGGCGCCCGGAAGTCCGGAGATGGTCAGTTGCCACTGATCCCCGACCTGATAATTCGAGTCCGAACCAGCGCGCGTGAGATTCTTCATCACGACCGCCGCAAGTGGATCGTTACCGCTCGCCGTTGCGACTGGGGTAACACCGCCGCCGCCCTGCGGAGGAGGAACGGGAGGAGCAACGGAAGCCGGCGAGGAATACGGCGTGTACGAAGTTTGGTTGAACTGCGAACTCGGAACGTTCTTGAAGGCCGCGACGGCCAGCGCTCCGTAGTTCGCCGCGATCGAAGCCATGTTGGCGCAGTCCGAAGGAGAACCGGCCTCCTGGCAATAGCGTTGGGCCATCGAAAGCGCCGACGCCATCAGATCGTTTGCGCTGGAGATTCCCAAGGAATCCGGAGCGACGGCGGTAATCGATGAGAGCCAGTTTTGCATGAACGCATCGAGCGTTGGAATTGTGGACGTGCTCATGCCGAATGGAACCGTTTCAGAGGGGGAGCCGGAATAGTTCGGCGGTTGATACGTGGGAGTGTTCGACGGGACGACTCCACCGCCCGAGCCGCACTGCGGAGCCGCGCATGGGACCAGACTTCCCGAAGCGTTGTCGCGGCAGTATTGGACGCCGCCATAGACGTCGCCCACGAACGGCGCGCAATCACCCAGCCCGCGGAATCCACGTCGAGCCGGGCGACGACTTAGCAAGCCCAGTGGAATTGGAGGACGCGAAGGACGCGATACGGGTACGCGTACGATCATGCGCGACCTCCGGCGAGGATTGGTACCAGCGGGCTATGGCGTTTGAAGGTCCCGAGGCGTAAGCTTGCAGCATGAACACTTGCGTTTGTGGTCATGTAAAAGAGGCTCACAATTTCGACCCAGCGGTTAACGACGCTGGCCCAAACATTCCACCCGGACTCTGCAAGTTGTGTCTCTGCTACTCGTTTGTTCCCAAACCTCTGTTCGAAGGCCCGCCGCCCAAGCCCGCCAGCGAGTACCCGGATTGAGAAACCGCGCGCCGGAGGCGTCATAGAGCGATCACCAATCCCACAACCAGAGCAGCAACTAAAGCGAGCGGAAGAAAGTTTCCGCTTTCGACGGAAGTCAGAACGGAAGAGACTGCGGACACCGGATCCGGTGAGACATTCGGATCGTTTGCGATGTCATCGTAGTAGTAGGTCACCCAATCGCAGCCGGTGTGGTCCGGGGTGTTGCACCACGGCGCCGAGCTGCCGCGGACCAATCGTTGCGAGATGCACGCCTTTCCTGCATTTCCAAGCGCGGGGTTTGAGCAAGCCTGCTGAAGGGCGTTGAACACCTGCTGAATTTGCGCAAGGGTAGATTGCTGAAACGAAACCGTCCGGTTCGGAGTCGCAAAGTACGTCGCGCGTACCTGGTCAAGAGCTGCCGAGGCTTGATTCGCGTACTGCGTTGCTTGCGTGCAGGTGGAGCCGCACCCAGTCAGATTTTCGATAATGACGGCCAAGGAAGTGGCGATCGACGCCGCGGCCGCTGCAAGAGGCCCAACACCGGGTATGAACGCAAGCCCAGAGGAAACCATTGAGCCCACTTGCGCAGAAAGTTGCTGTGTGGTAAGGCCACCCACCCCGCGCCGCCGCGATCCCCTCAGAACACGGCGGCGCGGAATGAATGCGGGCGCGGGAGAATCGTACAACGCAGCGTAGCTCATGCCGCCGCTCCAACACCGCCAACGCCAGGCGCGGGCTTGTCCATCACACGCCGGAGGCAATGAAGGAGAAGAAGTTGAAGAAGAAACACTCCGAGTATCATTTCTTCCCCAACGCCCCCGCGATCAACACAACGCCGAGAATCGCCCCGCCTGCGAGCAGAATGGTCCCCATATTCATCCCGGCCCCGAGATTCAAAGAACTCAGTGGGACGCTGGAATTATTGGCGATGGTGTATTGCCCATTCGGCCCCTGAACCAAAACACCGCCGGTGGGATTGATTGCCAGTTGGAGAGTCTGAAACCCCTTGCTGATGATGTTCGATAGATTCGACGCGAAGGCCGCGCCCCAGATCGAAGGAGTTGAGCCCACAGGAGGATTCGTCAGCGTCCCTTGCGGAAACGACGCGGTGTAGCCGGATGCAGTCGTGCCCGCTCCCAGCGTGTACGTCACTCCCGTCATGGGATCGGTGACCACTCCACCGCCGCCCCCCGTGCATTCCGCGTTCGCCGGATCCAAATCGCAATCGACTTGGCCAAGTCCGAACAGCCCGCGCCGCCGGCGAACCGCGCCCATTCCCGTCCGGGTGTACCCGTGCAAGCGGCTATCACGGCGCCGCGGTTGTGGGGTACGCGCGCCTTCGTCCGCGATCCGTTGTCCAGTGCGGGAATCCCAGGTGCGTTTCTGATAGAAGTAAGGAACCTCCCAGCCGGGGAAGTCGCCGTGTGAGGTGTCGAGGATCATGGGACCTTGCTCCGTTTGTGCCGAGCAGTAGACGTGCGACCAGCGGCCGGGGTCCGGTTGGTCTGCTTTCACGGTGACGATGTCCGCTTGTACGCCGAGCTCGTGAAGCAGCGCACAGCACGCCATGGTGAAATCGTCGCAGTCGCCTTCCGGCTTGGGGTGTCTCAATAGCACCGGTGGGGAAACCAACAGCTCGAGTTCGTCCTGGCCGATGCGCATCAGTGCAATCAGATCATCATCAGTGCGGAACCGAACGCGGGATTTCAGGAAATAGAACACCGCCCGCGCGAGTGCTGAAGCCGGAGCACCCGGCCCGCAAGACTTCGCTGCCTGGTGTGCGCACCACTTCACTGCCGGGTCACCCGCGGAGTTGCGGATGTGTTCCGCCATCTTCGCTACGGTCTGGACTGTGGAAGCTTCGGAATCGTTGAGAGGCGCCTGCTCGCGTGTGAGTACGGGACCGCCAACGTTACGTGGTTGCAGCGATCGCTGCGCGCCGGAGGCTACGGCCTGCATTGAAGCATGCGTGCTCGTTCCCCACGGTTCAGCTCGTAAGCGAACACCGAGAGGTACGCGGAGGGATCCGGCATGCACACACACCCGAAGGTGAATTTTAGGGCCAGATCCGCGCTCCGCATATCAGGTATCATAGTACTTCAAAAAAGCGCTGTTTTGCTGGCCTAAGGTACATGTACATGTACTGTACGTGCGCTTTTAGGTGTTTATGGATACCAACCGTACCACTTGCATAATTTGGTACTTTTGTGCTATCAATCACTTGCATGGACCAAGCTTTTGGTGTCCAAAACTATATTTTTGGAGTATCCGACATGGCAGAAACCGAAGTTTTATTAGAAGAAAACCAAACCGAAGACCAGGAAGAGGTTTCCGAACCTCAATCAAGGCGCGGAGGGAGGCCGCCGGGCGCACGAAACAAACCAAAGGAATCAATCCCATTCTTTGATCTGATTCGAACGGTAGACTACAACAATCACCAGATTCATCTCTTCAGGGTGGAGCCGTTGACCGATCGCAAGCGCACAGGTGATTACGCCTACATTCAAAAGTTTGCGGAGCCTTTCGATGAAGACACCGTACTGAAAGATCCGACATGGGGCGGGTCGGGTGTCTACCGGGCTACGCTCTACTATGAACCGCCGGGAACAAAGAAACAGAAAGAAGTTGTAGCTGAGAAGTATTTCGAAGTCATCGACCAAGCGTATCCGCCACGGTTCCCATTGAGTCAATGGATTGACGAACCGAAAAACAAGAAATGGGCATGGGCAAGAGAAGTGATGGAACGCGAGCAAGGCAAAGATTCCAGCAACCGCGGAGGTGGAAGCCGAAACGAGATCAAGGAAGTACTCCAGGAGATCCGCGAAGGCCAGGTGAGCCCAAAAGAAACCTTCAGTTCGATGATGAGCGCCCACCAGACGGGCGTAAAGCAAGGGATTGAGATGGCGAAGCAAAGCGCGCCGGCCGCCGCGGGCGATAGTGGGGTAGTAGAACTCCTCAAGACCTTTATCCCGCTCTTGAAGCCGACGCCACCGCCACCGCCTGACAATTCGATTGTGGAGATGCTTAAACTCCAAATTCAAATGCAGGAGAAGCGCGCCGAGTCCGACCGCGAACAATCAAAAGCCGACCGGGAAGCAGCCGAGCGCCGGGCCGAGGCCGCGGAAAAACGGCACGACGCCCTCATGACCGGACTTCTAGCAGAAAAGAAAAACACCGGCTTTGACGTGATCGAGCAATTCACGAAGATGTTCGGCGCCTTCCAGCAATTGAACGGCGCCGGGCTGGGAGCCACAGACGAATCATGGTCTGGAATCTTCAAGGAAGGGCTACGGGAGGCCGCCCCAGACCTGATGCGCACCCTTGCCCCTGGAGTCGGAGCGATGCTCGGAGGTTTGGGACAGGGAGCACCGCGGATTCCCCCGCCGAGTGTTTCACGTGAAACACTTTCTACGTCTGTTCCCCCTGCGCAAGGGCAACCGGCTTCCGTGGCTCAGCCCGCCGCCGCCCAGCCGCCCCCGCCCTTCGATCCCCAGTTCACCCAAGCCTACACCTGCATTTTCATGAGCCAGAGTACGCTTTTGAACTACATGCGCACCGGCCGGAGCGGGCTGGACTTCGGAGACTGGCTTGCCGATGGACCGGGAGCCATGGAAATCGAAAAGATCAAGGCGGCCGGCCCCGAAAACATCATGAAGTTCATCGCAACCCAGATTCCGCCGTTGTGGGCCGAACTCCAGCCTGTCCAGGTCAAGTTTCAGCAGTTCCTAGGAGAATTGATGGCATGGGAACCGCAGGAAGACGACCCGGAGGGAAACAACAGCGAAAGTGTTTCACGTGAAACACTCGAAGTCCTACCCGGCGGAACCTCCAACGCCAAAGGGAAGGGCGGTAAAAAGCCCGCCGGAGGTAAGCCGCAATGAAAACACTGCTACGCTACCTCCGGCGTGCTTTGGGAAGCCGCGCCTCTTCCGTTGGAGGCCCCGCAGTGTTTGGCTCAGGTCAAATCCTCAAGACACCGCCGTGGATAGATCGGGATGAGCCGTACACAGGCCGTCCCTCACCGGCCACCTACGGCCCCTTCTGTTACCACATCACAGGGCCATTTATCGATGTAATTCACGTCGGACAACTTGAATCATGCGGTCCCGAGACCGTCCAGATGCTGAATCTAGCCTATCGCGCCGGCCAACGAAACCCAGAAATCCGGCAACCGCAATACGGGACTGAAACAACCTACGCCGGAGGCAAAAAATGAGCACACTGGTATCCTTCGCGACATGTAGACGCTGCCAGGTGAAGATCGAAATACCGCCCCTGCCTGTGATAATCGGAGAGGAACCACAGCAGAAAGCAGCCCGTCTGGGAGCTCTGGAGATGGCCACCATCTGCACTCACTTGGTAAAAGAGCACCCGGAAGCACGGGATCACATGACCGCATGGGGAACTCTCTTTTCAGAGTTCTACTGGCTTGCTCAGTTTGACCTTACCAGGTGCAAAATACTTCTAGATCAATACGATGCACAGAGGTTACAGTTGTTGAGCACGTGCCAGCGTGATATTAACGAGCACCTGGACGGAGACGCAGGAACTACGCCGCGGGAAGTATTTGAATTTTTCACCGAACACGACCGCGCCGCCGAGCTCGAAAAGGCCGGGTACAGAATCTCAAAGGGGTTCCTACAGGTTGCCTCCGGCGAGAATCTCATAAAAACAGGGGGTTGACACTGGCGGATTCGTGGTATCCTGTAGTTGCCTGCTTTCCGCAGTAAACGATGAAGCTGTGGGTCGGACTCGCGAAACCGATTTCGGCCCACTTCTAAAATCACCCCTCCAAAAACTTGACATAGAATCGAAGTTTACCGCATACTGTTTTCCTCTCGCCTGTTTTTTCATCGAAACGCGAGGGAGAAAGTCAGGCCGGATGCTCACCCACCTTGGCGCGTCAAAAGCGCCGATGAACACAGTCCAAGGAATTCTCCCAGGACTCGAAGTCTACTTTGTCGAGCCAGCGCCGTACACCTGGAAGCCGCGGCCGGGAATGCTGGCACGGGTGAAGTCGTACTTTGAAGGCTACCTTCGAAACGGGCGCGATATTTACGCCAGGCGGAAACACATCGCGGAAAAGTTGGGGTGTTCGATTCGGACACTCGCCCGCTATATCGCGTGGCTCACCGCGGAAGGATGGATAGAGACCATCAAACGCACCGCACGCACCGCCATCCGCAAAGTGCTTTCAGTCCAACTAAAAAGTACTATTACTGTCCCACCATCTGACCCACGCATTGAAGTAAACCCCCACGGTACGAAAGTACTACGACAGCAGATGTTCACTCCGTCTGTAATCTGGGTGTCCCCATCAAATCAGGTGAGGGATTCGAAACGAACCGATCAAGCCAAGCCGGAAGCGCCACTCATGCCGGAAGGTTTGGGGTTTGAAGCGTACCGGAGATTGCGTCAGAAGCTGAGGGACTCGTTACCGTGGATTGAAAAGGCTCTCAACCGGAGAGCGTATGAGCGGGCGATAGTGAAACAGGAACTTGCGCTCATGGGTGTCGCGTGACCTCCGGCGAAGTTAGTTCCGGCGCGCCCACTGAGTTTCAGGAGCAGACCGCGTGAACCTAAAAGCCCCCTTCCCATGGTTCGGCGGAAAGTCCCGCGTATCCGATATCGTGTGGGATCGCTTCGGCGACGTGGACAACTACATAGAACCCTTCGCTGGGTCGCTTGCTGTGCTTCTGGCGCGTCCAACCGCAGCACAAACCGAAACCGTAAACGACATGGATTGCTACCTTGCAAACTTCTGGCGCGCCCTCGGCGCGGATCCGCTGGGAGTTGCGGAGCACGCGGACGGGCCCGTGAACGAAGCGGATCTACACGCCCGGCATTTGTGGCTAGTGAACCAACTCGAGTTCCGCGAGCACATGAAGACCAACCCGGATTTCTACGATGCGAAGGTTGCGGGCTGGTGGGTGTGGGGAATCTCGCAGTGGATCGGGTCGGGCTGGTGTTCGCGGCCGGAGTGGACCGGACGCACGAACGCGGGCCGTGGTGGCCGTGGAATCCACCGCAAGCGGCCCGTAATCGACCCGGAACACGACGGTCGCGGCGTCCACAGGAAACTCCCTTCCCTTGGCGACAAGGGTATGGGAGTCAGCCGCCAGCTACCGCACTTGGGCGATGCGGGAAGGGGAGTCAGCCGCCAGCTACCGCACTTGGGCGATGCGGGAAGGGGAGGCGAGCCGCCAGCTACCGCACGGAAACGCCCGCACCTTTCGGGGTGCGGATCCGGCATTGGAATCCACGGCGACGAAGCCTACTCCGCGCTGGAAGAATACATGCTGGCTTTGGCTGCGCGATTGCGCCGGGTACGCGTTTGCTGTGGGGACTGGACGCGCGTGCTCGGTCCGTCGGTGACCATCAAACACGGCGTCTGCGGAATCTTCCTGGATCCGCCGTACGACATGCGCGTTGTGGCGGAAGACGCGGCGGGACTGTACAGCGGTGGCCATGACAACGAATTGTCAACAGCCGTGCGTGCGTGGGCTGTTGATAACGGCGGTAACCCACTGCTGAGAATCGCGCTGTGTGGATACGAAGGCGAGCACGTCATGCCGGAATCGTGGGAGTGTGTCCCTTGGAAAGCTCACGGCGGTTACGGCTCCCAGCGCGGCGGCCCCGGCAATCAGAACTCGGCGCGGGAGCGGATCTGGTTTTCTCCGGCCTGCTTAAAAACCCCCACGCTGTTCAACGCCAGGGACCTGAAAGCGGAAGACTGGGTATTGCAGCAATCTACGCGGGACGCAATCGCACGCTGTCTCACAGAACAGAAAGACGCCGTAAGCCGTATCCCAGAACACGGGAACCTTGCAAGATTAGGAGTAGAAGACTGGGTGAAAGAAGAAGTTCTGATTCGATTAGAGTCTGGATGTTGTATCACAGAATTTGAGCCGTTGCCTCCGGCGGATGTTGCGGAGCAGAGGGGTTGACGTTTGCAGGAAGAGAAGACTTTCACGTGTGCCCACGAGAAACTGTGCGAGAGAGCGTAGTACTTTCTACTCACGCGGGACGCAAAACCGGCTTGACTCATGAAATGTTTTAAGCGTATAGTTGTTACGTTCTGTTTTAAACGCTTCGTTACCTCCGGCGTGGAATGAGAGGGACTTTGGGGTTGACGTTGGAGGGATAGGGGGGATTTCATGCAAAGAGACACACCGGCACTCGCCGAGCAAGCACCGCTTTCACTCGCAGATAAACTCCGCGTAAAGCGCACTCAGATTGTAAAAGACGCCACCGAGCAAAAAGAGCAGATCAATCGGGTAGCGCGCGCCGCCGTAAGTAAAATCGATCGGCAGATTCAGCTCTTGGAAGACACCGGCTCAGAGGCAATCATCCGCAAGGCCGCGGAAGTCCTGGCAGAGTAGCATGGCAGAGCGCACCTACAGTAGCTCCGAGGTTGCCGCACTCACGGGCGCGACGTTGCGTCAACTTCAGTGGTGGGATGAGCGCGGATTGATCCAACCGCGCCACGACGGGCACGCGCGTTTCTACACCGAGGCTCAAACCCAAGAGGCCCGTCTGGCTGTCGCTCTAAAAGTCAAAGGCATGAGCCTTCAGTTGGTCCGCAAGGTGTTCCGCCAACTCGAAACTCTGCAAGCCGCAAACAAGGGGTTTCGAGAAATTCAGAAGACCGGACGTCGGCCCGGCCATCTCATCTTGGACAATCCAAGAGCCTACCTCATCACCAACGGAAAGCGTACCAGTATCGTCCAGGACGCCCCGACCGCGCTTGGAGAGGCTGAGTTGCTTTCTTCGATGGTCGCTGTTATCCAACTACCGGGGACCGCCAACGGAAACGGGAGTAGCCCAAAAGTACCCGCTGGAAGTAAGACAAAAACAAAAGTCGGTTAGGTGTATCGTGCTATTTGAAGACTCCTCAATCTCGGATATTCTATTCCCGATGACACCACACAATCCCTCTCCCCTCACCCCGGATCAGGATTCACTCCTGCGCCGAACGATCACCAAGAACCTTTCGGACGATGAACACGCGCTGTTCGTCCAAACCTGTGAGCGCTCCGGGCTTGACCCGTTCGCCCGCCACATCTACCCGATCAAACGCAAGCAGTGGAACTCCGAAACGCGGTCGCAAGAATGGACGTACGCAGCAGAGGCAACGATTGACGGCCTGCGTCTGACGGCAGAGCGCACACAACGCTACGGTGGGCAGCTCGGGCCGGAGTGGTGCGGGAAAGATGGAATCTGGCGCGACATCTGGACATCGGATGAGCCGCCCTGCGGCGCCCGTGTCGGAATCATACGCCAGGACTTCGATCAGCCGGTATGGGGCAAGGCCCTGTACTCTGAATTCGTCCAACTGAACAACGGCGAGCCCACCGCATTCTGGGTCAAGATGGCGGCAAACCAGCTCGCGAAGTGCGCCGAGGCTCTTGGTTTCCGTAAAGCCTTCCCGCGCCAGTTCTCCGGGATTTACACCGGCGACGAGATGGCCCAAGCCTCCAGTTTCGAAGCGGAGAAAGCGAGCCCGACCGTTATTGCTACCACGGTCGTGCCCTCCGCTTCAACATCGGCGGGTGCCACGTTTCCTCCGAGCGTGGCCGATTCCGAACACGGGCGCGCGGTTTTACAGGAGCCGCGGCCCGTGCCTGTTCAACTCCGTGTCTTTGTGGATCGCGGAACCGGCTACAGACCCAACGTAGTCGCATGTTTCGAGTTCATCCGGCGAGAACTTCTTTTCGCCGGCGGATCGGCTCAGGAGTTCGACCGCATCAAAGGGCGGTTGCCTCACACGTTCCGAACCAAGGAAGCATACAGAGCTGCTACGGTTGATTGCTGGCTTGATCTTTGGGAACTGGTTGAAGTTGCGCGTAAGCAGGTGGCCGCGTGAACTCGCATCACATGCCGTTACCTCCGGCGAAGAGTGACGGAACCGTGCAGCCGGTTGGCGGATTATCGGCTTGCGGTCACACCTTCAGGATCATCAAACCCGATGCGACATGGGGAGAGGAAGCGCTGATTTTACGGCGTGTCGTAGTTTGCGGAGTGGAAGGCTTTGCTCTTCACTACGACGATCTCGGATTCCGCGTCAGCCACATTGAAACAGGCGCACTGTGTTCTGAAGGCTACGCTTCAAGTGCACAGGCAGCAATCACCTCAGCGGAATATCGGTTGTCTTCAAGCGCGCAACATCGAAAGACAACTCCCGCGAAGGAGATGGATCGCTGCATTGCGCTCGTGAAAGAAGCGCAAGCCCGCGCATCCGCCAACGCCCCATCCGCGCCCGCCGCCGATCCCGCCGGAGGTAAGAAATGATGCCAGAGTACTTGCAAGAAAAGCTCCGAGACGAAAGACTGCTCAGAGGCAAAGACATCTGTCCAGCCTGCATGAACGGATTTCACGAAGAGCCCGTACTACCCGCAGTATGTGAGTGTCCGTGTCATGGCTCGCTTCCAGCGCAGGAGTTACAACGCGCGGCGTAGGCGTTGGAGGTCCCGATGGTTTCCCGTCCCATTCCAGGAAGAGCCCGCCAGGCGATTCAGATCGCCGCTGAAGAATTCGAGATCACCGCCGCTCAGGTCATGGGTGACAGTCGCGAGAAACGGATTGTGCTCGGGCGCCGCCGGGCGATTCGTTATCTGATCCGGTTGCAGTTTTCACGAGCCCAGATCGGCCGCTTTCTGAATCTCAATCACGCCTCCGTCTTGTATCACGAGCGGATCGACAAGGGGTTGCCGGGCAGAGGCAAACTTGCGCCGGCCATAATTGAGAAATTGCGTGAGATCCCCTGCCCTGATCTAAGCGGAGAGTGGGCGATATGATGAGCCCTAAGCACTTCGATACCGGAGCCCGCGGACTCTTTCGCATCGTGGGAGCGTTGGCCTTAGGGTATGCACTCTGCTACGGCACCTTTAAGCTTGCGGAGTGGTGGGTGACTCGATGACCACGCCTTACGTCCCGCGAAGAGTTGAAGAGCGCGTCGTGTGCGTTGGAGGTCCCCGGTGAAGTTGATCGCAGGAGTGTGTTTCTTTTTTGCTGGAGTTTTTATTACAAACTTTGGTAGTGGGTCAAATTCGGGACAAGCACTTTGTTCCGCAGAGTCGGACGGCGAATCGGTCAAAAACGGCGAAGTGTGCCAATCCGCCTTAGAATGGTGGATATGGTCAGCCTCAACCCAGTGGAAGTTACTCGGATCTTATGGAGGTTCCGCCTGATCGGCGGGCTCCGAAGGTTGGCGAAAGAAGAGCAAGCAGCCTACACGGAGATGGTTAGAAGAAATCGCTCGGTCTGGGAAGAGATGCTCGCACTAAGGGAGCGAGACCCGTATCATTGCGTTTTAATGCATCCCTTCACTAATGATTGCAGGCCCTATATTGGAACACAACCAACTGACCTACAAAAAGAATACATGCGGATCTTAGACCGCTTTTGGGCATACCTGGATGAGTTAAGGAGCGTGCTCGCAAGGTACAAAGAGCCAGATAGTGATTTCATTCTTTTGCATACGCAGGTCGCAAGCGATTTGATTCCTGGGCTTGAAAAGCATGACCACATCCTCAGTTGGATGGCAGGCAGGAAGACATTTTCCGACGTTGCTAGAAAACTAGCCGTGATACATGACCGCAAGACTAAGCCGCAACTATGGCAGGCGCACTAAGTGCGTCAATTCCGCGAGGATCTAGAGATGCGCTTGAAAGCCTCTGTTAGCAGCACTGGAACTGCTGCGATCACCAGAGGCATAATCCAGTTCGGTTCTGGTGGCGGCTGCGGTGCTTCAAAGACATTTACGGTTACCTCAGGCACAAGCGCTAACTCCAAGGGCTCAAGTGCGCGCGGAAACCCATTCTCATCGGGGCGCGCTTTCATTAGCATGGCTCTGTCTCCTTTTCGGAGACGCCGTGCTACGATGAGGATTGGAAGACTACTCGCCGTAGCACCGGCGTCGTGGTTTAAAGCGCCCTTTGGTGTTCAGACCATCGGGCGCTTTCCATTCTATCACTCCTCTTCGGGATGATACCGTTTATTTCGGACACAGACTAGATGACCGCCAACGCCATGCCGCACGAAGCACCAAAGCCCGCCGGAGGCAAACTGCAATGGGCAGATGTGCTCCATTTTCAATACTGCGTGAACTGTGGAGAGAAGAAGAAAAGGATCAAGCGCGGTCTCTCAAAAACATTCTGTCCGTTCTGTGAAGCGAAACTGCCCGATGTGGTTGCTTGGCACTTAGACACGGCAAGGGGGAACTCCTGGTATATGCGATGGTATCGGTTTGCTTTAGCTTTGCTGAGGAGGATTGGCTGATGCCTCCGGCGAAGAGTGACGGAATCGACCAGCCGGTTTCAGGTGACAGGCTACTTGCGCTTGGTCTAGAACTCCTCAGCACGCCCCCAGATTCCAGTGAATCCAAAACACTCGAACGATTGATGGAGTACGAAGCCGATAAACTGTACCCCGCCAACGCCCCGCACGCGCCCGCCAAGCCCACGCCGGAGGCAAAACATGGTTGACATACTATTCTTAGCCCACAAGCGCCCGGAGTTCACCAGAGCAAGCTTACGGGCGTTGCTGGCGAGTCTTGACTATAAGCGACTGACCGTCACTGGAACCAGGATAAGACTCTCGATATTCACGGATGGGGACCAACCTCCGGCCAACATCGAAGGTCCATTCTGCGATATCAACCGCTATGGTGGTCCGGTGGCGTGCATGAACGCCTACTTAGATTCCTGCAACAAAATCGACGCCAAGTTGAGATCTTCGCCGGAGGCAACACCAGACTTTATCGCCAAGGTCGACAATGACACCATCGTACCCCCAGGTTGGCTACCAGCCTGCGTAGACATCATGCGCCGCTACCCCAACATCGACCTGTTAGGAATCGAGCCCTGGACCCCAGACCGCAAGCTTTTCCCGCGCTGGTCGGAGCCGCTTATGCCGGTGCCCGATAATCACTGGAAGTTCCAGCCGCGGGTTGTTTCTCACGTGGGAGGGATCGGGCTGTTCCGGCGTTCCGCGTTTGAGCGTTTCGGCCGACCCGTCCCCAACTCGCAAGATGGAAGGTACGGTTTTACGGAGTGGATGTGGCAACATCCGCGCATGGTGAAGGCTTTCATTGACCCGCCGCTCCCGGTGTTTCTGCTGGATCATCTATTCCTTGAACCGTGGCAGCACCTTTCCCAGAGGTACGAACGAGAAGGTATTCAGAGAAATGTGGAATGGCTATACGGAGTCGAACTTAGGGTACTTTGGGATTGGTGGCTTGCCTCCGGCGAAGCTGTGACCCGCGGAGAGCGTGAGGTCCCCGGTGAAAAAGGGTGAACGTTCGGCGAGCAAACGCGAAGAAGAACAGGAAGCAAAGACTTCCTAGCCTCAAGCGACCAAGGGCTAAAACAACCGCCTTCTCCGAAGCACTGCTTATTGATTTAGCGTTGGCCGCATTCAATGTGTTTATTAAACACGGACTGCTTGACGTGCCATCCAAGCTCGCCAACGGAGAGTACTTCAAGATCCAGCCCTTCGCCGGAGGCAAACCATCGTGAAGCTATTAATATCCCCCCACAACGACGACGAAACCCTGTTTTCGGCCTTCACCATCATGAAAGAAAAGCCCCTGGTAGTGGTGGTGTTCGACTCCTACGTGCAGGTGCGGCGGGGGAACGCGGGAGCAACCGCGGACCGGCGGCGCCGTGAAACGTACAACGCGCTGTGTCACCTCCAGGTGTCTTCAGATCCGATATTTCTAGGACTCCGCGACGACGCGCCCGACTACGAGTACCTTCGCAGCCAGTTGAAAGTCATGCGCGATACCGGGCAATTCGACGGCCTGATCTGCCCGGCATGGGAGCAAGACGGACACGAGCAGCACAACGGGATTGCGCGCATCTGCCGCGACATCTGGCCGGATGAGCAGCGCACGGAGTATTTGACCTACACGCGGACGCACGGCCGCTCCAGAGGTGTCAGGGACGAAGCGGAAGGCATCACGCGCCCAGTGGTCGAAGTCATCCCCACGCCAGGCATGATCGCGCGAAAACATCGAGCTCTTGCGTGCTACTCCTCACAAATGGAAGTTGAAAACTGCCGAGACTGGTTTCTTAATGACATTCGCGAGTATGCGATTTTACCTCCGGCAAAAGATGATGCCGGGCGCGGGGTTTACGCTGGAGGTCCCAAGTGAGCAAGATGGACAACTGGTTTCGAAATCACGATCCGCGCAAGCCTAAAGATCCCAGCCAACTGTTCGCGTTCAAGAACGGAAAGCCGGTTGCGATTGTTCGCCCCGAAGACCCCGCCTACATTCTTGCGCATCTGCCAGCGGAAGGAACTCCGCATGAGGAAGCAAAGCAGATCTTCGATTCACTCCTGTACGACCATCCACACCGATTCATCGGGTACGCCAGTAAGAAAGGCGCAATCCTAGACAAGTGGGGACGTGAAAAAGAGGCCCACTTTCAACCCGGAGACGCGATGATCTGGCGGGATGATTTTGAACTACCCATGTTCATGCAGTCCGGTCACTTTCACAAAGAGGTATGGGATGGTCGCACAGTGATGGTGCTCCCCCGGCATGATCTGAAGGCCGACTCCAACACCGGGATTGTTTTGGAATCTCCAAAACCGGAGGAGCGCGCCAGTATCGTCATGCGTCCAGGTTGCGGCCTGAGCGAGCCAGATTGTCACCTACCCACGTTGAATAGGCTGTGGACGGGTGACCCGGAAAGACACTGGAAGAACGGACCAGAGCCGCAGACCGCCAACGCTCCCACCGCTCCCGACGCCCCACCCGCCGGAGGTAAGCCATCGCCTCCGGCGAGCAGTGAGGTGAAACCGTGAGCGCCGTTGGAGGACTTCCATTCTGGTACGATCCCGGCCTAGCGGCAAGCGACACGTGGTCACCTTGGCCGTTCCCATTCTGGGATGAACCAGACCCCATCCGAACAATGGAGCGCGCCTCCATTCGAGCCTTCATGGAGCAGCATAAGGGAAAGCTGAAAGGCCGCGTACTGGACTTCGGAGCGGGAGAGCAGCCGTACCGGGATTTAGTGGAGGGAGAGTACCTGCCCTTCGAAGGGTCTGAAATCCAATTGATGGAAACCGCCGAGGGGGAAATTGACGCGATCATATGTAACCAGGTGCTTCAATACGTGGACCTGCCAGATTTCACAATACAGACTTTCGCCGCCCGGCTGAAAGAACACGGGCATTTGATTCTGACCTACGCGACAAACTGGGATGAGGTTTCAGGAGACTGCTACCACGGCTCCCACTGCGACCGCTGGAGGTTCACCAAAAAGGGCATGGAAGATCTGTTGGACCGCGCCGGGTTTGAAGTGATCGACCATCAGAGACGATGTGAAGTGAGGGTGGGAGCGTTTACGTTTCCTATTGGGTATGGGGTTGTAGCTCGCCTCAGGCCGTTGCCTCCGGCGTGATTTGTGGTGCTGAGAGATTGAGTTTGGAGGGATAGAAAGATGCGCGGTGTTCGACAAAGACGAAAGAATCACAGCCCGAAAGAAAGGCGATTGTACAAGGTCTACGACCGGGCGCACACCCGTTCTCGGGTTCTCGCGTGCGGAGTCGCGGAAGAACTCAAGCGGTCCTATGACCCCGACGAAATCCGCACGGTGTTGGACATCGCGGCGATTGATTTGATGGGAGCCTGCCGAGGCGAAGAAGACGCCTACAGGGCGTGGCAAGCGGCAATCCCCCCGTCTACGCGTAAAAACCCAAAACGCTTTACCGCCAGAGCCAAGGTGACCCGAAAGAAACACTTCGCCGGAGGCAACAAGTGAGATGCACAGCAGTCTTAGTAACCAAGGGGAATGTATCTCTGCATGAGGTCGAGGCATCTTTCGCTGGTAACCCATCACCATTTGACCTTTACCAGTGTTGGGACAATTCAACGCATCTAGATTTCAACGTTTTTGGACGTTACGTTGCAGCCACAAAACACTACCCGTGGGAGACCAGACAAGAACTGATCTACTTCCAAGACGACGACTGCGTAACCTCGCCGGCGGAAATCGTGAAACTCTGGGAGCCCGGCAAGATCGTGTGCAACATGCCCGTCAGTTTGGGCCATCGTGCGAACTACGAGAACCAGCTCGATAAACTGATTGGTTTCGGTTCGGTGTGCGAGCGATCGCTCATCAAGGAAACCTTTGAACGCTACTGGAAGTACTTCCCCATCGACCAGGTGTGTTTAAGGGAAGCCGACCGGATCTTTACCGGACTCAACTCAGAGCGGATTAAACTGGTGGACGTGCCTGTACGACATTTGGAATGGGCGACGGCGCCGGATCGGTTGTACCGGCAACCGGATCACGCGATGATGACCTACCAAGCCAGGCAGAGAGTTATATCGGTGTTGGCTTACGAGGCCGGGACAGCATAGCCAAATTACATTGCCTCCGGCGTGAAGTGACGCGGGGTTGACGTTTTCAGGATGAGCACCACACGCAGAACGGCAGGCGTTTACTCGCGTAAACGGCCGCTTGGTCCGAACGGGGAGCGGATCTGCTACAACTGCAACGGGCCGCTTCCGAAGGGCAGGCCGTTCAACTGCTCCCCAAAGTGTTCGGAAGAGTGGCGTTGCAAAACATCCCCAAGTCACCTTCGTTTCGTTTTGTTTCAGCGGGACAAGGGCGTGTGTGCGATTTGCGGAGTAGATACTGTCGCGCTCAAGAAAGAGTATGGCGCCCTTCGGGACCGCTTGAAAGAAACACACACCTACCGATATCAGGAAGGGGAAGCCGGAGAGTTTCTAAAGTCCCACGGCATCCCGTGGGGTAGAATCACATCCGATTGGTGGGACGCGGACCACATTGTTCCGGTGACCGAAGGCGGGGGAGAGTGCGGGACGGATAACCTCCGCACACTCTGTATCCCGTGCCACAAAAAAGAAACCGCCGAGCTCGCGCGAAGGCTTGCGCATGCGCGCCACGTCGCCCGGCCCCTCCCGCTGTTCGATTCCGCCAACGAGGAGCATCACGCGCAGGCAAGCGCCACGCCGGAGGCAACGTAGTGCAATCCCCCGATCAAATAACGCAAGAAACCCGTGAGCAGTTTCCCATAGGCTGCTTAGTTCAGCTGAGCCCAAAGGGAGCCAAGTTCACTGCGAAACGCTGGCACGGCCGGCGCGGGCGCGTGGTTGGATACGACGTTCACACGGTTCTGCAACGCAGCATCTTGAGCATCGCCGCGCCCAGGAGCGTGGTGTGTGTGGTATGGGAGGGGAGAACTAGAAGACGTATTTGTAGAAGGCACAGGTCTGATTTCGTTTTGCTTCCAGCGAAGCGTGGACGCGCGAAGCGGATGCGCATTGGAGGTGCCCGGTGAAACTCTTTCACTTCATCTGTCAACGCTGCCTCCGAAGAAAGCGCCGTACTCTTGAATCTAAGATGAAGCCGGGATGGTGTTCAAACTGCTATAACCGTCGCCTTACGTT
>Ga0210402_10001163_pt1 | contig 27444 bp, 33 predicted proteins | sample IncBWC7MmetaG_FD_161055 | JGI IMG/M metagenome (GOLD analysis project Ga0210402, IMG submission 161055) | Forest soil microbial communities from Barre Woods Harvard Forest LTER site, Petersham, Massachusetts, United States - Inc-BW-C-7-M | ecosystem: Environmental > Terrestrial > Soil >... | reverse complement strand
ATCAAAGCCTGCTTGCGGCTCCCCGAGGCTTATCGCAGCTTGCCACGTCCTTCATCGCCTTCTGGCGCCAAGGCATTCACCGTACGCCCTTAGTAGCTTAATCATAAAACTTACCCAATCCGTCTTCTGCCAGACTCCGCTCTGGACTCTCATCCTTTGCGATTCACACGGTGCTTAGTCCGTGCTTTTTAAATCCGAACTTCGACGCTCCGATTCCCGCAGCTCCATATATCCTCGCAACCGATCTTCACGCAACTCGGGCATGAGTCACGAAGAAGTCTTGATGATTTTTTTTGGAAAATCACTTCAGGTATCTGTTGCAGGCTTTCGACTCTGTAGTCCTCGGAAACCAGCTGTCAGCTGTCGGCTGTGAGCTTCTCACCCCCAACCTCTGCCATCTGGCTTTGAATAAGCCGCCTTTTCTTCCACAGTATTGCTCGATTCTCGAGCAAAACTTGTAAATAATCCACACCATTGCCCCAGCAGGAACCGTAATCCCTGCCAAGTTATCGGCGTGGACTTGCCAGCCTTTCTGTTGTCAAAGAGCGTTTTATTCCGAGCTTGTCGGAACGCCTCGATTGCCTCGAGGCTTGTCTGGAGGGTCTTACTCGGTCACTTTCGCGATCTCGCCTTCCAGCTCTGCTTTTGTTTCCGTGTTAGATGAATCGTGACCGCAGGAGGACTTACTTTTACGCCGCCCACTTCTCACTATCCACTACTCACTTCCACAAAATAAAAAACCCGGCGTCGAGCGCCGGGTACAGCCACCCACACTTAGGTGGCTCCACGCGATGCTCGACTTCGTTCTAGCCTGTGCTCGTAAAGAACCTCACTATAGGATCTACTTCTGGCCTTCGCTTTTACCCTGGAAGACGCTTCTTCGACCCGACTGTGATGCCCCTGCTGGCCCCTGGACCCAATACAACCCCCGAGCCATTTGTAAGTATACCCGCTTTTCTCTATCCGTCAAGTCCCCTCAATAATTATTTTTGCCATTTATCCTCAGCCCTGTGGACGCTGTGCAAAACCTGTCGATTCCGAGTCAGAGAGGCGTCTCGCTCGTAATCAATGAGAAGCAATTTGGGCGCCCTTCATCAGGTTGCCCTCCATGTATTCTAGAACTGGTGCTTTGGGGACGATCTAATGGTTAAGGCCATTCGGCTGCGCACTAAGTACTCAAGCTCGACTGTGCTTCGCGACAGTCTAAAGACTTGCGAACAGGACTTTTTCCCAAATTTGGGGCTACGCTTCACAATTGAGTCAGTGGAGGGTGGCACATCCTTTGGGTTTTGGTTCATCAAAGGGTGCGGGTTTTGACTCTTAATTCCTACGCTCCTGAACCTGCAGCCAAGCCTCCTGCAGGTCCCGCGCGGCAATCTGCTTTTCAAGTTCAACGCGGTCGATCGCGTCCGGTGATGCGTCGAGCATGGAGCGAATGTCTCGCAAGTGTTTCTCGGAGCCGCCTTCCCGGTAATACTCCAGCTTACGTACGATGACGTACTCCGGCGGCGCAACGACGACCACCTGGCCTTCCACTTCCAAACGCCGCGCCCGCGCCAAGCCCCAGCCGTGCAACGGATCCCGCCCACTCAAATACACGTCCGCCTTGAAACCGGTCTCGTGATGAATGATGTTGAAATGCCCGCGTTGCTCGCGCATCGCTTCCACTGCGATCACCTCTGTCGGCGGACAGTAGAATTCCGTGGGCGGGAAAACCTCGGGCAGCCGCGCAATGTGCTCCCGGTCCAGCACCACGATCAAATCCACGTCATGGGTCAGCCGCGGCTCTCCATAAATGATGACTGCTACGCTCCCGCTGACCATGTAACGCACGCCCAGCGTGTTCAACCGCTGGGTGAACATCAAGAAGAGGTTAGCTTCGGGCATACAGGAAAATCTGCCGCACAGCCTGCTGGATGGCTTCCTCTGTCCAGTCCGGGTGTTCCGCCCGCAGCGCCGCCGCTTTGAGTTGTCGCGCGGACCAATACAAACGTTCAGCCGCCCGCAACTTCTGGACCGGCGTCATGGCTTGCAGCACCTTTTTCACTTCGGGGTCCATCGTGGGAACAATTGTAACTGTTTCGCTGGCGGGTGGCAGCGCTTTAGCTCTTGGGTGACCTGTTCCTTGCAAACTGCGGGGCAATCTCCCCGGCGCTAAACTCCGAACTGCCGCAGATGATGATCCAGATGCTTGTACATCAATATCGCCCACTCGTCCGGCGTCATCGGCCCAAAGAAGGCATGCGGCTGCGTGGTGCACCCCGCGGGCCCGCCTGCGGCAAACCGGTCGATCAATCCGCACAACCGCGCGCGTTCCGTTGCCACATCTCGCTCGTCCTTTACCACAAGTTGTTTCGCCGTCGGCGAATTCCGGCGCATCGGTTCGTCGTTCCCAAGCGCCAAGGGCTTCACGATCCATCCCAGGATCCTCCCCACCAACACCCTCGGCGGAGTCTTGTCCCCCAGCGCCATTTCCATGCCTCGGGAGCAATGCTCCAGTGCTTGCGCTGGATTCATCTTGCCCCACTGCCGCGCGCTGTCCGGCCCAATCTGCGCAATCCGCTGCTTCACTTCTTCCACCCTCGCCGCTTCAAAAAGGTTTTTCATACGGAAAGCTCTCCCCAGCCAACTCACCTCATTTCAGCAGTGCCACGCCAGCCTTACCAGCCGCCGCCCGCAATCTCTTATCCAGCGTCGCCAGCGGCAAATCCGCCCTGGTCGCAAGTTCGACATAGGAAGCGTCATAACTCGTCACTTGGAGGGATCGCGCTAGCATTAGGGTGTCCTCCAGCAAAGAGAGGCCCGCATCCAGCCGCACGGACGTCGCCAATAACCTTTGCATTTCTACAAAACTTTCATCTACTTCATTACCCGATAGGCTCCCTCTCCGTTCCGCTTTTACAAATCCGTTTATCATTTCAAGTTGCCAGATTGCAGGAACTCTCGCGCTCCACCCCTTGGTTAAGAGCTGTCGTGCGTGTTCGGCATCCTGTGCCACAGGCTTGTCTACAAACCAGGACAGCGCCACCGATGCATCCAGCACGAAACGGTTCAACGCCGCCCCTCTTCAATCAAATCCTTGACCGTCACACCGCGCGGAAGCGGCTTGGCACGCCGCCGGATCTTCTCGATATTCGCGAATATCTTCTTGATCTCGGCCAAGTCTTGCTCTTCGCTCTGCGCCGGCACAATCTCCGCCGCCACCTTCCCGCGCCGCGTAATCCTGATCCGCTCGCCCCGCGAGGCCCGCTCCACCAATTCCGAAAGCTTCTGCTTCGCTTCAAATATCCCGACAGTCCGCATCGCCAGGCTCCTCTCGAACAACCTAGATTATTGACCTAGATGATTAGTCTAGATGATTCGCCGGTAATCTGCAAATCGCCCGCAATTCAAACTTTGGCGGCCAGCCTATGTGCCAGCGGGCGGTATGCCTGTCCAGACCTGCTGAACGATTTGCCAACTGCCGTTTGGCTGCCTTTTGAAGATGATGATGTAGCTGCCTTTGGAAGTGATGCTGGCGCCAGTGGCGATGGTAGTGAGGGTTTCCTGAAAGTCGCCGCTGTCGTAGGCGAAATCGCAGGATGTTTCGAGGTTCTGGCTGTGCAGGGTGAGGTCGCTGTTGAAGGTCGCCATCACGGTCTGGAAGAGCGTGCGGAGAGCGGCGGCCCCGGTGATGCGTTCGCCTGTGGGCTGGAGGAAGACGGCGTCTGGAGCATAGAACTTCAGGATGGGTTCGAGCTGCTTAGTGCGAAGGTCTTGGACCCAGGCTTCACGGATTCTGGCGAGAGTCACGATAGTCGAGGCTTGGGCGCCGGTAGTGGTCGTGGGAGAAAGTGTCGGGGCGAGCATGCTAGCGAAGGCCACGAAGGCAATGGCGGCCCGGCGTGAACAGGGGAATAGCGACGATTTGGCCGGGTGCGTCGAAGTGATGTTCATGGCGGCTCCTCTTGTTCGCAATCTCTTTTTTGACTTCAAGCCCGGTGCCGATATTACACCTATCCCGCCGATCGGAAAGTGCACCACCCTTAACGTGATTAGACATCCTTGGGTGCTGCACCGCTTTGAGGTTTGGTTTAGAAAGGGTGCGTGTTTCGAGCATCGCGACGGGGGACCTCTCTGCCCACCCAACCAAGGGTTTCTATTCCGAGCGAACATCGATGGCCAAGGGTTCTATCCGACTGTCTCAGGCGGTAGCCCGTCTCTCCGCGCGTGGTACGATTGCCGCTGAAAATGGAGGATCGCCGTGCGGAAACTTTCCTTAACCATCGCTACTCTGTATCTATTCCCGCTTGCGGGATTCAGCCGCGCTCAGGACGTCGTCAAGGCCGCTCCCGAGCACAACAAGATCATCCTCGAGAACGCCGATGTGCGGGTAATCGAAAACACTCTTGCCCCGGGCGAGAAAGACGCCATGCACACCCATCCCTCGGGCTGGTATTACGTCACAAAGCCCGGAACGATGAAAATTGTTTTCGCCGACGGCAAAGTGGCCAACTGGGAAGCAAAAGAAGGTGAGGGCGGCTGGCTGCAAACCAAAGCTCAGCACACCTCCGAAAATGTCGGCAAAACCACTTTGGTCTACGTTCTGGTCGAGGTGAAAAGCGCCGATGCGCCTCACTCGCCGGCGGAACGCTCTCCCGGAAGCAACCAATGACCCTGAACCGCAGCGTTATTTTTGTTATTTTCGTCCCGCTTGTCGGAATCGCGGTTCTGATCTACGAGTTCGCGCACCCACCCTGGAGTCCCATGCGCATCGCCGGACTGGCTCTTATGTTTCCAGCTCTCGCGCTTCTCACCATAGCGCGCTTTCAACTCGGCAATTCGTTCTCCGTCTCGCCCCAGGCTAAAAAACTCATCACCCACGGCATCTACTCTCGCATTCGCAACCCCATCTACGTTTTCGGCACATTCGTTTTTGCGGGGCTCTTTCTCTTCCTCGAACGGCCGTGGTTTCTTTTGCTCGTCGTGCCTGTTGTAATTCTGCAGATCACTCGCGCCCGCGCCGAATCACGAGTCCTCGAAGAGCGCTTCGGCGACGAATACCGCCGCTACAAAGCCTCCACCTGGTTTTAGCCGCGCGGCCTTCGGAAAACATTCCCGCATCTTCGTGACGAAGGCGTATCTGATTCAGCCCTCAGTATGGAAACGCCTTCGCATCCATTCCGGGTACCAGCCTCAACGCATTCTTGTAATACACTTTTTTCAGCACTTCGTCCGGTACTTCGAATCCATAAATCCGCCAGAACGCGTGCCGGTCCCGGTAATAGCTAAAATACTCGTCGCGCGTTTCCAGGCACCGGAAATACCACTTGTATTCATTCACCTCGTAAATGTCTTTCCCCATCAGAATCCGGTCCTGATACTTGATCAAGAAATCGTGCGCTGAATAGGGTTGCCGCCCCAGTTCCGCCAGCACCGCCGCAATGTCCACATTCACATTCGGATAGGTATCGAACAGTTTCCCGAGACGTTCCAGGTCATTCCCGTGAAACGCCAGATGCGCCGCGATGAAATTCGTCCTTGGGTGTTTCGCAAACAAGCGATTGCGCTCCGTCATGAGCGTTTCAAAGGCCGGATACTCCGAAGGCGGCCGCGCGCGTCTTGGAAACTGTTTCAATTCCAGCCAGCGTTCGTTCGAGTAGTCCCACGGGTCAAAAAACGCCGACGGTTCCGCCACGTGAATCAACACGGGAATCTTCAACTCCGCGCATTTCTCGAATACCGGATCGAATTCCGGATCGTCCACATGCACGCGCTGCCCGTTGGCGTACTTCAGCTCCATTCCAAAATCCTTGAAAATCTTCAAACCTTGCGCGCCGTTTTTCACATCCTGCTCGAGCCGCGCGGCCTCGCGCTTGCCGAATCCCGGCGCGTTCAAGTCGTCATAACTCATGTTCGCGAATACCACAAACCGATCCGGGTAGCGTCCCTTCATCGTCGTCACGGTTTGCCGCAACTGTTCGCCGGTTCCCCCGCTCAAATTCACCAAAATTCGCAGGTTGATCGAATCCATTCCCTTGATTAGTTCCTCCACGTGGGCGGGTGTGGGGTTCCAGTGATGGCTGTGAATGTCAATAAATGGATACTTCGCCCGGTCAATCTTGTGTTCCCTAGTAACGAGCGTGGACTTCGGCTGGTATTCCTCAATTGTCGGTGTTTGCACTTTTTGTGAATTCTGCTGCGGGGACGCCTCTAGCCGTGCCGACGCTCCATAGGACCACGCAAACAGAAAACTCACTGCGGCAAGGATCGCTGCCAGGAATCCAACCATGCGCCAGGATTTCATCATCCGCCTCTGGTGAAAAAACGTCGCGCTTATCTTCCCACAGGACGGCGCGAGCTTGCTCGCTTGGCCTTTTCTGTCTTTGTGCAAGGCGGCGGGAAACGAGGAGAGGTTGGTTTTCGCCACGAGGGGCAAACGGCTGCGCACGGTCAGCCGAACACGAGGGGAGCACAACTCTCCCGGAAGTGCTCCCCCTACGCGTCTCCCGACCAATTACCCCCACGACTGGCACCTGGAACAACGGTGCCCCCATTGGTTAAAACGGAGGCATTTGAATTGGGATTGGCCTAACTAACTGCATAGTGTGCAATGCAGAGAAATCGTTACATGCGACGCATGAAGAAGCGGTGCGTGGCCAGCCTTCTTAGACCGTTTCCCTTTTGGGACAAAATATTCGACTGGGCGATCGGGGATTGACGCGTTGGCACGTTGGTGGATGTTGTGGGCGTTGCACTACACGCAGTTTGATAGAATCGCTGCTGATGCCGCAGCGCATAGTCTTCCGCTTGGTTTTGCCCGCTATAGTCGGCTTGATGGTTGGATTTTTGGCGCTGGCTTTCACAGTGCCAAGCGAATCCACAATGCCGGTCCCGCTTGTTTCACTGTTTTCGCCCGGTCTGAAAATTGCCGAACTCGTCATGCCCGCCGCACACGAATCGCTTGCCTGGACGTTCGGATGGTTTCTCCGCATCGCCATTGGCGTCAATGCCGCGTTCTACTTTGCGATTTTTGCGCTACTCGCCTACGTCGTCGATCGCCGGCGCTCCACAACCTGATAGGAACTCCGCGCCGCCTGTTAGACGGAGACCCTTCTCCCTGACACGAAGTGCAAAACGAGAAGGACCAGGCCGATAACGAGCAGAACGTGGAATAAACCGGTGGATACGTGAAATGCGAACAGGCCAAGTAGCCAGGCTATGATCAAAATAGCTGCGATGAGTCCCAACATGATTTCTTCTCCTCACAACTGCACGCGAAACTGGGCCCTCTCTATGGTCGCGCACAGCGCCCAAGTCTAAATGCGGTGTAACTTCCTGCAGACCTAACTTGCGCCTCTCAAAATGTAATGTCTGTACACTTAGGCACACTACGAGCGTGGCTGCGCTTAACAGCGTCAACAGAAAATCGCGCTGAAACAAATGAATTCCCACCAGAGTCGTGACGTTGAATTCAATTCCCCGACCGCGGCACATACCGCTCTCGGTTCAAGTGCTCATCTCATCGTGCAACCGGCTGTGTGGTTCGTTTCGCACGGGCGTCCACTTCGGCGCGGCAGTGGCGCAGCACTTCGTCCGTGTTGCGCCCCGATTTGCCGTCCAGACTATCTGCATCTTCGGGGAGAAGACCGATGATGTGTCCAAACTCGTGCAGCAGGGTGACCATTTGTGCGGGCAGGGTGTTGCCGCTGTAAGACCCCACTGTCAGCAGGCGCGTCCCATCGAGTTGCAGCGGAATGCCTTCTTGACTTATTTTTTGTACGTGCCCTTGGGTGCGGTAGAACGCACCATACGCATTGATCGTAATCGCGGTATGCGCTCCCCCATCCTGCGTCGCCCGCGCAACGTATGGCTGCCGCAGCATCAAGCGCGACTCGCTCTCCTTCGACTCGAATATGTTGTGCTGACCATGCTGATCTAGCGAAAAATCAAGCGACTGGAAAGTCACTGCAGGGCTTGAGTCCTTTGCTTCGAACCATTCCGTGCAGGCATTTTCGGAACGGAGAATCTCGAGAACTTCTTGGCGAGCTCGCTCGATTTTCAGGCCCGCTTTGCCGAGCGCCGAAAGTTCCGCCGGAACCATATCCGGAAGCTCGTTGCAAGGGAAAGGGCCGGAGATATCTGGAAACCTTGTGACATTCTGACTGCAAGGATTGTCAGCCCGGGCCCCGGGCGGCGCAGATAAAGCCGGTTCCACACATGATGCATCCGGGGTAGTGACGTTCGGATCGCCAGCTACCCCGTCCGCGATCGCCGGCCATTCCCTTCCGTAGCTAGTCCGCGAGGCGGCGAACGCGTTTGTGGAAGACGGCTCGCATTTCGCCGGCCAAGATCCTGAATTCGTTCGGTAGTTATGAATCTTCAAACCGCTAAAAAAGGCAGATTCTTGTGGATAAGTGGATGTGCTGCCAATGAAACAGAAAGCCAGAGCTAGAAAAACAACCCGTGAACTCGTGCCTGCGGCCAGCATCGTTTCCTCCCCTGCCCTGGCTGCACAACCACCACAGTCCGTTTGCCGGGGAGCTTTCTCGGGTGGCCACCAACCCGATCGAGCTGAGCAAACGGTTCAATCATTTGCCGGGGCTATTGGGAGAAACGAGAACTTCGAACGAATGTCTCATCAAATGTTTCTGGAATTCTTGCGAGTTAGAAATCAGAGAGGCGGGGTTTGTAGCATTTACATAATTTTCTTATCTAAGGCTGTTCCAGTTCAGGGCTTGCATGCGGCCAGGTTGCTATACCGCGTCAGATTTTCTCGCTTACTTTCGCTCCTGCCACCTTGGCGGCCCACGCCTTTTCGGAAATGTGATAGGGAGAGGAGACGGCAAATATGCGCTCGTTCCCGTGGACGAGCAAGGCCCACTCGAGCAGCCGGCCACGCTGGTTATGCAGAAAATATTCGTACCAGTGGTATTCGACCAATTCGGGGATGACCACCACAATCTGCCGGTCCGCATGCTTTTCCGAAAGATCGCAGATGTACTTAACCAGCGGAACGATCACAAAACGGTACGGAGATGGAAGTACCTCAAACTTGGGCGGCTCGGCGCCGGTTTCACGGAAGGGCCGCTCCACGTAGCGTTCCCAGTCCTCGAGCAGCAGCTCGGAATGCTCGCCTGGCTCGACGTGAATGGCGATAATTTCCGGCGAGAGCTGCGAAGCGAATTCCAATGCCTGTTTGAGGATACAGCTCCAGCGATCGACGGGCACCACGACGATGGGAGGCCGTCCGTGTCCCGCGGGCGCGACCGCCTCGCTGGTGGTGGTGGCGACCACGACCGCGTGATAATGGCGGCGCACTCTGCGAAAGAAAAATATCAGTAAAGGAATGAAAAGCAGGGTGATCCAAGCACCTTCCGCGAATTTTGCGACAAGAACGACAATGACGGTGATCCCCGTAACGAAGCCACCCAGCCCGTTGACCATCGCGCTTTTGACCCAATGGGGGCCGCGTTTTTTCCTCCAGTGCACCACCATGCCGAACTGCGACAACGTGAAGGCCAGAAACGCGCCCACGGCATAGAGCGGGATGAGTCTGTCCGTGACGCCTCCGAAGACGATGAGCAGCACGGCCGTCAGCAAGGCCAAAACGACAATTCCATACGTGTAGACCAGCCGCCGGCCGCGATAACCGAATGCGTGCGGCAAATAGTTGTTCGAGGCGATGGCGCGGCAGAGGCGTGGAAAGTCCGCAAAGGCGGTATTCGCGGAGAGAGACAGCACCAGAAGAATGGAGGCCATCGTCAGGTAATAGAAAATTCCTTTGCCAAAGACAGCGGCGATCAGCATCGAGAGGAGACTCTGGTAGCCAGGCTTGCCCGGATCGGTGGCCGCGATGCCGTAAACCTTTGCGAGATAGGAGATGCCAGCGAGCAGCAGCGCCAGGAGAAAAATAATAATCGTGAGAGTGCGCTGCGCGTTTTTCACGGCTGGTTCGCGAAATGCTTTCACGCCGTTGCTGACAGCCTCGACGCCGGTAAGCGCGGTACAGCCGCTCGAAAAAACCTTCAAGAGCAGCCAGAAGCTTACCGCTTGCGTCATCGCCGGAGGCGGAGGCAGCGGCGCGAGCGGCAATGGGTGGCCGCCACTGAGGAAGGTCCGCACCAATCCACCGCCAATGGTGATCAAGAGAGTGCCGACGAACAGGTAGGTCGGCACCATGAAAACGACTCCGGCCTCGCGCACTCCCCGAAGGTTGATGACCGTGATGATCAGCAGAATTCCGAGGCAGATCACAACGGTATGGGGAAGCAACGAGGGGACCGCGGAAACCAGGGCTCCAACGCCCGCGGAGATGCCCACGGCCGCCGTCAGAATGTAATCCGTGAGCAAGGCAGCAGCCGCCAGCAAGCTCGGAAACGCCCCAAGATTGTAGCGGGCCACGGTGTACGAACCGCCGCCAGAAGGATAGGCAGCAATGGTCTGCTGGTAAGAAAAATAAACAATGATCAGCAAGGTGATGATGGCAGCACTGACGGGAACGATGTACTGCACGCCAAGAAGGCCGAGCGGAATAAGCAAGCTGAGCGCCGCTTCCGGTCCGTACGCCGCAGAACTGAGCCCGTCCAACCCAAAAATGGGAATGCCTTGCGCTGGACCGATCTGTTCGGCACGTTCGTCGGTGGTTTTGATGGGCTTGCCAACGAGTAAGTCGAGGATATTCATACGCGGCTTGGTCCGTTTTAGGAGCTAATTCCAGCGTGTCCATTTGCAACGAGAACAGACGTAAAGTCAACCAGGGGCCCGAAAAAATGGCCGGCGATTGTTGACTTTTTAAAGTACTGAATGGCGAGCGGACCGTGAAAAACAAGCAGACCTCCAGGCGGCGCTCCGAATGACCACCGGACGATTTCATTGCTGGCGTTTTTCGATTGGGACGTTCTGCGAAGGGCAACAAACCAGCGATGCTTGCCCCTCCCGTTGTCAATGGTTTGCCTCACGCCGTTCGTCGAACAGACATATGTGCGATGCGAGGCGGCTTGCGCAGGCTAGAAAGTAGTCATGCGCTCGGCCAAAACTGCCAGAAAACAGTTTAGAACCTAGTATTAAGCCCATGCGAGAATGGGCGCTGACTCTTAAAGAGAATGTTCACTCGCCTGCTCATCGCTGCAGCCAAACCAACCCTGGAGCGCAGTATGAGGCGCTGGCTAGTCCATCTTGGCGCCGTGGGCTTCATTCCACTTGGACTTATCGACAGCTCGATCATTCCGCTACCGGGCAGCATGGATGTGCTGACGATTGTGCTGGCGGCGCGGCACCCGGAGTTATGGCTGTACTACGCGGTGATGGCGACGATTGGATCGGTGATCGGGGGGTTCGTCACTTACAGACTGGCGCGCAAGGGAGGGAAGGAATCGCTTTCGCGCAGATTTTCTGCCAAGACCTTGAAGAGGGTTTACGCGATATTCGAAAGGTGGGGGTTTGCCGCCATCGCTATTCCCGCGGTGTTGCCGCCGCCGATGCCCTTCGTCCCATTTCTGCTGGCGGCGGGGGCCATGCAATATTCCTTGAAGAAATTCCTAGTAGCGATGACGCTGGGACGGATTGTGAGGTACATGATTCTGGCGTATCTGGCCGGGCGGTATGGACGAAAGATGGTGCCATTGCTATTGCATCACGTCCACCCGGTGCTGATCGCAGTTGTTGGATTGATTGTCGCTGTGGTCGCGGCTTACTTCGTCATTCGCCAGAGCAAAAAGAAAAAAGGCGCAAAGAGTTAAACCTCTTGGAGACGGGTTGCCGGCAAGCGGGCCTGAATTCCGAGCGGCAGGACCGAGCTATGGAGCCGCTGTTGCTTGACAGATGCCGAGAGTGAGCCTAGGCTCCACAACTTTCGAGGGGAACCAGAGCAATCCGGGAGAGAGGCACAACAATGCGGATGAATTTGCGCGATAGCTTGAGGATTGGGCGGCGGAGGACCGCGCTACTTATTGCGGGCTTGGTGACGTTCGCGATGATGACGGCGCGACTGGCGCGAGCGGCTGAAAATTATGAGGTAGTGGTGGAAAGGGGCGTGGGTGCGAAGATGCGCGACGGCGTGACGCTGCGGGCGGACATTTACAGACCGAAGGCGGAGGGAAAATTTCCGGTGCTGCTGGTGCGCACACCGTACGACAAGACGGGGGAAACGAGCTTTGGAATGAAGGGAGCGGCGCGCGGGTACGTGGTGATCGCGCAGGACGTGCGGGGGAGATTTAGTTCGGAAGGCGAGTGGTACACGTTTAAGAACGAGTCGCAGGACGGGTACGACACAGTGGAGTGGGCAGCGGCGCTGCCGTATTCGAATGGAAAGGTGGGGATGTTTGGAGGGTCGTACGTGGGGGCGACGCAATACCTCGCAGCGATTGCGAAGCCGCCGCACCTGGCGGGGATTTGCCCGACGGTGACGGCGTCAAATTATCACGACGGATGGACGTATCAAGGAGGAGCATTCGAACAGTGGTTCAACGAATCTTGGAGCACGGGGCTGGCGATGAACACGATGCGCCGGCGCGTCGAGGAGAGCAGCGCGCTTGAGGGGACGAAGACCCTACCGCTGGCGGATTACTCCGTGCTCGAAGCACCTTCGGCGGCGGGGATTGCGCCGTACTTCAAGGATTGGCTGGCGCACCCGAATTACGATGGGTATTGGAAACAGTGGTCGATCGAGGATCACTACTCGCAGATTCAGGTGCCGGTGCTTAGTTTTGGAGCGTGGTACGACATTTTTTTGGGAGGGACTCTGCGGAATTACGAACGATTAAAGACGGAAGCGGGAACCGAAGCTGCGAAACGGGGGCAGAGGCTGGTGGTGTACGTAGGAGGACATGCGGGAGGGTCGAGCAATAGAAAAGTCGGGGCAGTGGATTTTGGTGAGAAGCTGCCGATCGATGAAGACGAGATGACCTTGCGGTGGTACGACTCGCTCTTAAAGGGGCAAGCGAACGGCGTGGAGCACGAGAAGCCAGTGAAGATTTTCGTGATGGGCAAGAACGAATGGCGCGACGAAGATGACTGGCCGTTGGCTAGGGCGAAGAGCACTCGGTACTATTTGCACTCGACAGGCGGAGCCAATGGAGTGGCGGGCAACGGAACGCTGAGCACCGTGACGCCCGGCGAAGAAAAGCCGGATCAATATGTTTACGATCCGAATGAAGCAGTCCCCACGATTGGCGGGCCGCTATGCTGTGGAGCGTTGCCGACAGGGATTGGGCCGCAAGATCAACGTCCGGCTGAAGCGCGCGCGGATGTGCTGGTGTTCACGACGCCAGCGTTCGCAAAGGACACGGAAGTGACGGGGCCGGTGACGCTGGATTTGTACGTGAGCAGCTCCGCAGTGGACACGGATTTCACCGGGATGCTGGTAGATGTATGGCCGAATGGATTTGCCCAAAACCTGACGAGCGGGATTTTGCGGATGCGTTACCGGAATTCGCAAGAGAAGCCGGAGCTTGGGAATCCGGGCGAGACGTATCACGTGACCGTCGATTTGTGGGCGACGAGCAATGTCTTTCTGACGGGGCACAAATTGCGGCTGGAGGTTTCGAGCAGCAACTTTCCCCGGTTCGACCGGAATCTGAACACAGGCGAAATTCAGGCGCGTGGAGCGCGGATGACGAAGGCGACGAACGTGGTCAACCACGACAAAGCGCATCCTTCGGCGCTAATTGTGCCCGTGGTGCAGTAGTCGGGCCACGGATCAGGATGCAAGTATCCTGGAAAAAGAAACTCCCAGCAGGGGCGAGCCGGTTAGAAGAGTCCTATTATGATGACCTAAGCGGCGGGTCTGTCGCGTCCGTCCATGGGACGGAATGGATGATCAGAGTCGCAAATTCACATGTACCGATCCGATTCTTTACCCCAATCAACGCCCTCCGGCCGAAACTCCAACCCGACACTGAAATTTCCATTCCGCAAAGTTTCGCAGTAAACCACTCTCGCTTTAACCTGAGAGCGAGTGGTTGGCGTCGCGACCAGTGCCATCTCTCCGGGCTTGCATCTACGCTTGATAGTTAGACGAGCGCCGTGAGGGCTTACATCCGCTGTCGTGGATTGTTCGGCAAGGAACCAGTCTTCGCCAATCATCACGTAGACCGGCACAGTCTTCGCGATGCGCCTCTCCGTTCTTCCTTCCAATCGTGTAAATGAAGGTTTTCCCATGGGACATGTCTTTAGAGAGCTCGCCAGTCTTGATTCCTTAAATCTTGCTGGTGGAAATGAGCTGATGTTTTCGTTTTCGCTCATACATGGCTTTATCGGCCTGGACCATCAGATCGCTTAGCGTTACGGGGTGTTTTGGATCGAACCGCGCTACGCCAACGCTTAAGGAAAGCTGGTATCCGCAGCCCGTGCCATTGGATTTTTTCAAACACTTTTCCAGTCGCTGGAGAAATGCCTCCTGGGATTGATCGTGCGTCTCCAATGCCAGGACGACAAATTCATCTCCGCCCAGACGAGCCAGGATGTCGGAACTCCGGAAAGTCCGCTCCAGGGCATCCGCGGTTCGTATCAGGGCCATATCCCCTTCTCGATGCCCGAAGGTGTCATTGATTTTCTTCAGATTGTCGACGTCGCAGAAGAGCAGCAACAGACTTTGGGAGTTGCGCCGCGCCAACTTCAGCTGTTGCGTCGCTGCAGCAAGAAAGCCGCGCCGATTGTAGACACAAGTGAGATCATCCGTAAGGGCGAGATAACGCAGTTCTCTGTCTAAGAGAGCCTGCCTTACCGCAGACCAGACCGCCGGGTGACCGGCGACGCGCAAAGTATCCGTATCGGGGTCCGGCGCTTTCAATAGGTTCGAAATCTGATCGACCTCTTGCAGAATCAGCCCCAATTCACCGTCCGCGACCTGCAAAGCGGACGTCAGGCTCTCTTCGAGTCCTTTCTCGGAAAGACCGTTCTTTCGGTCCATGTAAACGACTCTGCGATTCGCAGCCAGATTTGAGAGTTCGCTCTTAAGCGGGCTCTCGCGAGTCCCGTTAACCTTTGCCAATTCGCGCAAACCCATGAGGCCTCCCGTTAATTCCGCGGATATGCTGCTACCCGCTGTCAGCGCATCATCCCACCCAGGCAAATCTTCAACAAGCGGGTAAGGTCCGCGTTCTGTGTGCAGGTAAATCCACTAGTACCCAGGAGTGTAGAAGCTCGTAAAGAGCTCAAACCCACGGGCTTAAGGATGGAGACGCGGTACCATCAGGTATTCACCTGATGCCGCGCCCCGGGTTTTTCCCGATTGAGCTGGAGGGTAAGTCATGGTATTCGTCGTCGATCTAACGGGGTACCCAGCCATGTCCATGCTTCAGCTGGATGGCGTCCGCAAAGAGGAGAATAGACCGATGGCAAAGCGAGAAAGCCCAGCCAAAGACTTGGGGACTGGTAACAGTCCTGGAGTGGATCTGGCACGGAGTGAGGCCTCGTCAGAACTTCTGCGCGAACTGGTCTCCCACCTCCGCCAAAACCGAACGCAACTGCGCGAGGAGTGGGTGGGACGCATTTCGGAAACGCGCCTGCTTACAGCAATGACCAAGGAAGAGATCTTCGCGGAAGCGACCTCGGTCTACGACAGCTATGTGGAGGCCCTGGAGACCGAGACCTTTGAAGCGCTCCAAGCCTACGCCCGCAACCTTTCGGAACGCATCATTCCCCGCGGAGTTGAAACGCACGAAGTCGTCGGGATCGTGCTTCTCCTGCGCGACGTCCTGGCGCGCTCGCTATTCGCCAAATACCAGAACGACTTCAGAAAGTTAAATCGCATCCTGGACTCTTACGAGCCCGCCGCCAATCGCATCGCCAATACCGTGGCGGTCGGTTTTGTCCAGGAACGCGAACGAGTCATCCGGCAGCAGCAGGAGGCCATTCGGGAGCTGTCCACGCCAGTCTTACAGGTTCGTGAGCGCTTGCTGATTCTTCCCATCATCGGCGTGATCGATCCGCAGCGAGCCCGGCAATTAACGGAACAGCTGCTCCGCGGCATTCGAACGAACCGAGCCAAAGTCGTGGTTATTGATATCACGGGAGTGGCGGCGATGGACGTGACGGTGGCAAATCACCTGGTGCAGACGGTTGAAGCGTCGCGGCTGCTGGGCGCGACAGTGATCGTAACGGGCCTTTCGCCGGAGATTGCTCAGACGCTTGTTACCATCGGAGTCGACCTTGGGAAAATGAACACGGTGGGCGATCTACAAGGCGGTATTGAACAAGCCGAGCGCTTGTTAGGCTACAAAGTAGTGACCCTCGCGGAATCTCATCAGGCGTCTTGAAGAAAGGTGAACTGTGGAAGTCCCGATTCTAAAACAGGGAGAGGTGTTAATCGCAACGTTTCAGGCGGCCCTCTCCGATGCAGATCTGAACCAATTGCGCAGCGGCCTTATACAGCAAGTGGTGAAGCTCCGCTCGCGGGGTGTGATAGTGGATGTTACAGCGATGGATGTGATGGATTCGTTCGCTTCACGCACGCTGCGGGAGATCGCGCACATGATTCGATTGAGAGGCGCGGAAACGGTGATAGTGGGGATCCAACCCGAAGTTGCCTTCGCGATGGTACAACTCGGTTTGACACTGGAAGGTGTTGCCACGGCGCTCGACCTCGAGGAAGGCCTGGCGTACTTAACCCATAAATTTAAGAACATAGACTGAGAGCGCGATGGTGCCGGCTCTAGAAATCCGGGTGAGCATAAACTCGGACCAGGATATCGTGACAGCCCGCCACAGGGGTCGCACTCTGGCAGCGGAGCTTGGGTTTTCAGCAGGAGACGCCACCCTGATTGCCACAGCCATTTCGGAACTCGCGCGCAACATCGTGACGTACGCACGCAAAGGACTGATCACGCTCCGGGCTATCCAGGGTTCAAGCCGACAGGGCATCACGGTCGTTGCGTCCGACGACGGCCCCGGAATTCCGGACATCAGACAAGCGATGCGGGATGGCTTCTCCACATCTGGAAGTCTCGGATTGGGACTTCCTGGAGTGCGGCGCTTGATGGATGATTTTGAAATCAGTTCCCAACCCGGCCAGGGAACGACAGTCGCGGTGAAAAAGTGGAAGCCATAGATATACCTTTGATTGAGTATGGGGTGGCCAAATTCGTACTTCCGGGCCAGACTGAGTCTGGCGATCAGCACGTGGTCTGCTGTAGCAAACATGCGGTGCTTCTTGCTGCGATCGATGGCATTGGCCATGGCGAGGAAGCTGCTCGCGCCGCCAAGACGGCTGCCACTATTCTCAGAAATGGCATCGATGAACCAATCCTCTCTCTCATCGAGAATTGCCACGAAAAACTGCGGAGCACCCGCGGGATTGTACTTAGCCTGGCATCCATCGATCCGGTGCATGGCATGATGACGTGGCTCGGCATCGGCAACGTGCAAGGAGCACTGATACGAGCAAGGGCCAGCAAAGGGACGGCACAAGAGGTGTTGCTGCTTCGCGCCGGTGTTGTCGGCGCTCAGCTTCCCTCGCTCCAAGCGGCCGTATTGCCGGTTAGCCAGGGCGACACTCTGATTTTTGCAACGGACGGAGTGCGCAGCAATTTTTTCGAAAATTTGTCGGCCCTGGCGGCTCCGCAGCGGGCCGCGGACAGAATTCTGGAGCACTATCACAGCGGCACCGATGACGCACTTGTGGTGGTAGCGCGATTGACGGGGATTCGCTCGTGAGGACAGCCGCGAAGCCGAAAGCGAAACGTTCTCCAACGTTCGAGCAGCATTACCGCGCAGCGCTTTTGGAATACACGGCAAATCCGTGCGAAGCGGCACTCGGGTGCGCCTATAAACTCGGGCGTGAGGCCATCGAAGAGGGCAAAAGCCTGCTGGAGATCGCCGCGGTTCATCACCAAACGCTCCAGGAAATTGTGTCGGGGGCGAGAGATTCCGGGCCGCACGGCGAGCTGCTGAAGGCAGGCGCCGAATTCCTGGCAGAGTGCCTGCCCCCCTATGAGATGGCGCATCGGGGGTTTCAGGAGGCGGTGAAGGCGCTGCGTCGGTTGAACGAGACTCTGGAGGAAGAAATCAAGCGGATGGCGCATGCAGTTCACGATGAAGGGGGCCAATTGCTTGTCGCGGTGCACATCGCGCTCGCCGAACTCGCCCCCAGTTTGCCGGCGGCTCAAAAGGAGGAGCTAAGCCGAATAGATAAATTGCTGAATCAGGTGGAGACCCAGTTGCGCCGCTTCTCCCACGAGCTTCGCCCGGCTGTACTCGATGACCTCGGCTGGCTCGCGGCCATACGCTTTCTGGCTTCAAGTGTTTCCAAAAGGACCAGCATCCCGATCGAGGTCCACACAAAAATCAAAGCGCGTTTCTCCGGCTCTCACGAAACGGCGCTTTACCGCATCGTGCAGGAAGCGCTCACCAATGCGGTCAAACATGCCAGACCGAGACTAGTCCGAATCGATCTGCGTAGGGAGAATCAGCAGCTGTGCTGTTCGATCCAAGATGATGGTGTCGGCTTTGATCTTCGCGCGGTCAGGTCTAACCGGGAGCGGGAGGGCCTCGGCCTGATCGGCATTCAGGAACGCGTGAATGCTTTGGGTGGAATTCTTTCGATCGATTCGGCGCCGGGCAGCGGCACAAAAGTTTGCATACGTTTTCCTCTGGAGGTTTCCAATGCCAATTCGCATCGTACTCGCTGACGATCATGTGCTGGTGCGTCAGAGCCTCAAGTCCTTGCTGGAGCGAGAAGGACACCAGGTTGTGGGTGAAGCTGCCGAGGGCAAGGAGGCAGTGCGTCAGGTGAACACGTTGCAACCTGAGATCGCCATTCTGGATATCAGCATGCCGATTATGAATGGCCTAAACGCGGCTCGGGAAATAAGAAGTTTTTTTCCTAAAACCAAAACCATCCTGTTGACGCAGCATGACGAAGATGAGTACATCTCCGAAGCGCTTGAAGCGGGGGTGAAGGGCTACGTGTTGAAGAGCCAAGTCGCAAGTGACTTGCTCGAGGCCATCCGCCAGGTTTCTCGCGGCCAAGTCTACCTCAGCCCCGGCGTGGCCCACAGCGTCGTGGAGGCGTATCGCACGAGATCCGACCGGCCCAAAGAGCGGCTTTCTCTTCGCGAGCGCCAGGTTCTCCAGTTAATCGCTGAAGGCAAATCCACCAAGCAAGTTGCTTCGGTGCTTAGCATCAGCGTAAAAACCGCTGAATCTCACCGCACGCGGCTCATGCAAAAGCTCGACATCCACGAAACTGCCAGCCTCGTGCGTTACGCTATTCGCCGGGGCATGGTCCAAGCCTGAGCCGCGGCGCATATTTGGCGGACGGCCAGCTCGTTCATCCTCGCTGAACTCCGATTTCCGAACTCGCGCAGGTCAGCCACGCCAGGGCGTAACGATGTACCGTTCCAATCGCAAGAAGGCCTCTAACTTGACACTCTCGATGGTCAGGTCTACACTACGGAGTTTTTAGATGGCCCCGAAAGCAGACAGAGGGGCGGGACTTCCATGGACAAGAAAAGGCTCGACTACTACAAAAAGAAGTTGGTGATCCGGCGCGAGGAGTTGATGAAGACGATCGCGCGAACGCAAGAAGAGGGACGAACCGCGGACGAAGATCCGACAGTGGACCTCGCGGACAAAGCAGCGAATTCCTATACCAAGGAATTTCTCTTTGGCATGACCAATACAGACCGCACGATCCTGAACATGATCGACGCGGCGCTCAAGCGCATACAAACCGATGAATACGGAGTGTGCGCGAACTGCCAGGAAGAGATGCAGCAGAAACGGCTCGAAGCAGTACCGTGGGCCAAGCACTGCATCACCTGCCAGGAGAAGCTGGAACAGGGACTGTTGTAACCCTCAGGAAAAAGCAGGAAGAGCATCCCAGCTTCACGGGCAGGGTGAATTCCAGATTACCCTACTGTACACTCACCCTTTCATTATAAAACTAGGAGGAGTAGATTTCTCCTTGCGCGATGGGAGGGCGCGCTTCCATGCAGGAGGCTGGGAGTGTGCGGAGGGGTCTGCGCGGATGGCTCGCCGAAGCCAGCGACGCAATTGTCAGTGTGTTTTTCCCGGCGGGGTGCAGGATCTGCGACAAACTGCTGACACAGGCGAGCCGGGTGCCTCTTTGCGAGGAGTGTCTGGCTTCGTTTGAGGCAGCGCCTGAGATGGCTTGCGCGGTTTGCGGACAGGCGGTTACCGGGATAACACAGAATGAAGGAGAACCTCTGGTCTGTCGCGCATGTCAGCAGGAAACATACGCTTTTGAGCGGGCGAGAAGTTACGGGATTTATGAGGGACCTCTGGTAAGAGCGGTTCGACTTTTGAAGTTCGAGAGGATGGAGCCTCTGGGAGCGTGGTTCGCGGAACGACTGGCGGAAATGGCTAGGCGGGAGAGCAAGCTGCTGGCTACGGATGTTGTTGTGCCGGTTCCGCTGCACCGGGACCGCGAGCGAGAGCGTGGATATAACCAGGCAGGGCTGGTCTCCAAGCCACTGTCCCGAATGCTGGGCCTGCCTCACCAGGCGGTGTTGTTGATGAGAACCAAGCCACGGCCGAATAAGCAGGTACTGAGCTTGGAGGAACGATGGGAGTCCGTTCGTGGCGCTTTTGCCACACGTCCGGGCAGCCAAGTTGACAATAAGCGCGTTTTACTGGTAGATGATGTAATGACTACTGGAGCGACGCTTGATGCGTGTGCACGGGCGCTGCTGGAGTCGGGAGCCAAGTCGGTTCTAGGACTGACAGTAGCCCGAGCAGCGAGAAATCCCCTGCCGACGCCACAGAGTGGTATCCTAGATAGGGTAGCGCGATGAGCGCAAACCGGCCAAAGTCGGTTGATTTCCGAGGGCGGTATGCCCCCGAAGCGGGCAGTGATACTGTGCCTGGGTCCGCGGATCCCGCGGACAGTAGACCCTACAACCCGATACTGCCGAGGCGTGCATCGCTGATGCAAGAGCCCGTGCTGGTACTGAATGCCACGTATGAGCCGATCAACGTAACGGCGGTGCGACGCGCGATGGTGCTGCTGCTGAAGGGAGTGGCGCAGGCCGAGGAGATGCACAGCGCAGAAGTGCACTCAGCGGCGCATGCGCATAGAGTGCCGTCCGTCATTCGCTTGCTGGCGTACCGGCACATTCCGCAGCAGAGCCGAGCGCTTTCGCGGAAGAACATTTTGTTGAGAGACCGGAATACATGCCAATTCTGCGGCGGGATTTTTCCAAGCTCGGAATTGACGCTGGACCATGTGGTTCCCAGATCGCGTGGCGGTCGTTCGTCGTGGGAAAACCTGGTGGCATGCTGCTACCACTGCAATAACAGCAAGGGCGACCGAACACCGGAAGAGGCGGGACTGAAGCTGGCGCGGAGGCCGCGGCCGTTCACGCTGCATACCTCGAGGCAGTTGATGCGGCTCATCGGGCACCGGGACGAGCGGTGGCGTAAGTACTTGTTTTACTGAGAGTTTTGTCCGAAAAAGAGACCGGCAAGAATTTTTTAAAATCGTCGAAACCTTTTTCGCTGCGGTGCATCTAAATTAATAACTAACCACTTCGAGGACACACCCCGGGAAGCAGTTAAGGCTCAACGCCTTAACTGCTTCTCTCCTTTTAGGCGTGATATTTTCTAGTATTTTTCTACTAGTTGCTTCCAGGCGGCTTACCAGTGCTCGCCCCAGGGAAGCTTTGCAAGGCGGCTTCCTCGTCGGGAAATTCGGGGAACACCTGATAGAGATGGGTGACCTTAAGAATTTCCTCGATGTTGCGGGATAATCCAACAACCTTCATTTCACCGCCGCCCTTGAGCACCATCACATAGATGCGCGCCAACTCGCCAATTCCGGAACTGTCGACGTATTGCAGTCCGCTCAAGTTGAGGACGATATGTTTGCGGCCTTCGAGGAGAAGGCGAGAGATATTTTCGCGGAGAACGCCGACTTCAAAAAAAGTGAGGCGGCCGCGAAGATCGATCAATGAAGCTTGTGCCGCATGCCGTATGGTCGCGGAGAAATCCAATAGTGACACCTCGGATGGCTGGTACACGTAATTCTACTTTGCCACGGCGGGCCGGAAAAGAACATTTCGTGAGGCAAAAATCATGGTGCGGAGTTGCGGAAAAAGGAAGCGTCGTCGGCCAGAAATTCACAGGCGGACCGGCCTATTGCCGCATGACGACACGCAAGCCCCGGCGCCAGTTTTCCGCCAGCCCCACGCGCGTGGTCTCCAATTCGGGTGATAGATAACGCAGAAGGGTGTCCGTCGAGGGATGGAAACGAAGTGCGGGAGCGACGAGATACACATGAGGCGGAGCGGCTTGCAGTTCGATCCCAGGAAAATAGCCATTGCGAGGAAAATCGCGCTGCTCCAGATGACCTCGAATGCGAAGCCAATAGCCGGCGGCCTGCAATGGGAGATGAATGTGTTCGCTTGCTTTTAGCTCCAGAATGGCGAGACGTCCGGAGCGAGTTACCGTGAGCAGGTCGAGAATGCCGTGTTCGCTGCCGGCGTGCGCGAAGACTTGGGAATAGACAAAACGCGAATCCAACGAAGCATCGACGCGCGTCACGTCTTCGCGCACGAGAGCCTCGAGCCAGCGTTCCGCCTGGGCGCGATATAGTTCGTGACGCGTGTCCATGGCGAGAGGATGACGATGATTTTCAAGCTGCTTGAGCAATAGTTTGAGAGCAGGTCGAGTAGACGGAGTGAGCTCCTCGCGGGCTTCGGGATAACCAAAGAAAACGCGTCCATCGTCCCAGCGGGCAAACGAGAGACCGCGGAAACGCAGAATGACTTCGCGGGACTGTGCGACGGGATGGATGGTGATGGCACGCGACGAAAGGGCAACGACGGGGTCGAGCGCGGAGCGCGCTCGATCGAGGAGCGCCTGCGATTCGCGATGGGGGACAAGCCAAGTATCCAGATTCCCTGGACGGCGCGGATCGATTCTATCGAGCGTTTCGCGGACAGGATCGCGCTCGTAGAGTTCGATGGATAAATTCTGAGTGAGCGCCGCGGCGCGATGCGCCACATGTCGCGCGGCACCTTTCGGCAGAATCAAGCGGAGAGCGATTATGTTGCCACGCCGACTGTAGTTTCGCGTGAGGTCCAGCCAGAGCAGAGCGAAAGTGAGGATGCTCTCCGTTGTATGAGCGGACTCCCCGTCGGAGACGGCGAGGACCGCGATATAAGAGGAACCGCGGCGAAGAAGGCCGCGGACGTAATTGCCAGAAATGGAGTGTTCGAGATCGGGAGAGGCAGTTAAAGATTCCAGAGATTCATCGGGAAAACGTTCCGAGAGGAGATGGCCGAGAGCATCACAAAAGGCTTCACGTGAAAGATCGCGGAGGGCGCGCTCGAATTCCAAACGAACAAATTCGAGGCGGTCGGGTTTGGCGCGGCCGAATCGCTCGACCGCAAGAGCTAGACGCTGGTCGGAATGGTCGGTGATGGCGAGGACACGGCGCGTGAGATTGTAATTCTCCGACCAGAGGTGCAGGAGAGGTTTTTCCGCGGCGCCGCGGACTTCCCAAGAGAGTCCGGAGAAAGGAGCAACCCGTCCACCGTTTTCGCGAATTTCGATGGAGCCATCAGCGGTAAATTCCTTGAGACAAGCTTGCAGTTCGGCAGAGAGGTCCACGCCGGGAATTATAAAGGAAACAATTAGCTTTTGAACTATTCTTTCTTGGAAGTAAAGATGATGCCAGAGACGCGGACCATTGGCTGCTGAATGTTCCAGGAGGAAGGGATGTGCTCGAAGGAGACTTCAAAATTGCGGCGCTCGCCCGGAACAAACGGAGGCGCCTGAGACGCAAGTACGGCGCGGGTTTCGCGCAGAACGACCTGGCCAAGTTGATCAGAAAATTCAATGGTGACCTCGACGTTGGAGAGCGACAGGTCCCCCGCATTCATAAGGCGACCCGCAAGAGTGGTGACCTCTTGATTCAGAAAGTTTTCGGCGCGGCTGAGGGCCAGGTTTTCAATTTGAAGTTTCGGCGCGTAGGCCTGCTCGGCGGGCCCGAAGGGAAGATGTGACTCCCGCGTGCTGGAGGAACGCCGTCCTGCGCCAGGCCACATCACAACGGCCAGCGCGATAGCTATTGTCGCTGCACCCATCCAGGCAATCCAGGAACGGCCGGTGCCGGGCTGCGGCTGATCTGGCGTTTCGATTTGCAGAGTGTCAGTCATGGAATTCGGTGAAAGGAAGATGCTGGCCCGAATGCCGGCGTGCGTCAAGGCAGTCTAAGAAAAAAACGAATACGCTTCGAGACCCATAGTTGCGGGCCCATGATTACCGGCCGACGAGTAGCCGCTGGACAAGAGGCTCGGGAAGCTTGGCGGCGCGCATGCGCTCCTGCACTGAGCCGATATCGTAGGGAACGCGCCAGAATTCGATGGTTTGGTGCTCGATATCGGCGATGGCGAAGCCCGCGCGTGGGTCACCGTCCCGCGGCTGACCGATGGAACCGGGATTAAGCAAATAGCGACGAGGCCGTTCGATGCGGAGCGCGGCGAACGATTCCGAGGGGCGCGGCCGAATCTGGAGCACTTCAAGATTGGAGTTTTGGTAAGAGAAGCCGCCTTGGTGATGGGTGTGCCCGAAAAAAGTGACTTCGGCGGTGGAATCGAGAAGGCCATCCAGCGCCTGTGCGGGTGTGAAGACGTATTCATCCTCGTCCTGAAAAGCGCCATGCACCAAAACAATTCCGTCGGTGGCGAGCGGGCCCTGGGGGAGCGCGGAAAGCCATGCGAGATCCTCGGCGGTGATTTGCGAGCGAGTCCAATCCACAGCGGCTTTTGCAACGGGATTGAAATCAGTGGTGTCCATCAGGCCTGTGACTGCTTTGTCGTGGTTGCCGCGAATGGTTTGCGTGCCGAGTTCGCGAAGGCGAGCAACGACCTCGTGCGGATCGGGTCCGTAGCCGACAACATCGCCGAGACAGACGGACACGTCCCACCGGCCCGCGGCAGAATCGAGCGCAGCGGCGAGGGCCGTGGCGTTTGCGTGAAGATCACTAAGAACAAGAATGCGCATTCATGCCATCCGCAAAATGCCATTGAGTATAGATGAAGCGGGCAGCCGATGCACCTTGCTCGGGAAAACAGACGGCACAAATTGAACGCGACGCAAGAGACGGAAAAAAGTCTCTAAGGAGATTTCGATAATTTATAAGAAATTTAGCAGCAGTCGATAAAAAGAGAGGCAGCAGAAAGTAATCGCATCTTATATTGACGAGAATTAAACAAGAAAATCTGATGACTCGCGAAACATTCACGGCGGCCGGCTCGTCTATACAGGTGCAGCCCGATGAGCTGCGCAGGTGAGCCAGAGGCTCCACAAGAAAAACCCCGCGGTGGCAGCCGCGGGGCGATGACACGCAGTCTTTCCGGCCGTTAGTCCAGGAAGAACGAGGTGTCTTGCGGGTGAGACTACTCGCCCTGAGAACGCGTGTCAACTCTGTTCAGCTTGCGGCAGCTGGAGAAAAGGCTGACTCGATCCTGAAGGAAAGGAAGTTGACACGCATGAAATTCAATTCGATTCTCCGCAGTGCAGCATTAGTGGCCGCGTTCGCATGCACGGTACCGCTCCTCGCAAAACCGGTAAGCAAGACCATCAATATCACCCAGTCGGCAAAGATCGGCAAAGCTGATCTGCAAGCAGGTGAATATCACCTGCTGATTGACGGGAACAAGGCAACGGTCCAGAAAGGAAACCAAGTGCTGGCGGAAACCGAAGGACGCTGGGAAGACCGCGCCACGAAATCAGCGAATGATTCGGTGCTCATTGGGGAGAACGGGCAAGTGAAGGAAGTCCGTTTTTCGGGAAAAGCCCGCGTTTTCGTTTTTAACGAGTAGGGGAGGAGTTTTCGTGACTCCTTTCGAATGGACGAGAGGGAGGCCGCGCACAGCGGCGGCCTTCCTGCTCGTAAGATTACTCATAGAGGTTTTGAAATAGCAGGAACCTGGTTCCAGGACAGCGGAGACGACTTTCACCTTGTAACCGCTCAGCAGATTTTCAAGAAACAACTCCTTCCTTCGAAGACTTCTCTTGGCGGGCGCTAACGAATCAACATGCAATCTCCATAGCTGTAAAAGCGGTAGCCTGCCTGAACAGCATGTCGGTAGGCCGAGAGCACGCTTTCACGTCCGGCAAACGCGCATACCAGCGCGAGCAAGGTCGAGCGCGGGAGGTGAAAATTCGTCAGCAGGGCGTCCACCACGCGGAAATCAAATCCCGGATAGATGAATAGCCGGGCGTCGGCTTTGCCGGAGAGCAGTAGTTCGGCGGAACCGGACTCCACAGCGCGGAGTGCTGCGGCTTCAAGAGCGCGGACGACGGTAGTGCCGACGGCAAGAATCGGACGGCCAGCGGCTCGCGCTTCCATAACGCGCTGTGCTGTTTGAACAGGAATTTCATAGGCCTCGGCGTGCATTACGTGGTCCTCCAGTGTTTCGCTGTGGACCGGTTGGAACGTACCCAGGCCAACCTCAAGTGTCAGCTCACAGAACTCCACTCCACGAGCGCGAATTTTTTCCAAAATTTCCGGAGTGAAATGCAAGCCGGCGGTGGGAGCGGCAATGGCGCCGGGTTGTTTTGCAAAGACCGTTTGATAACGCTCGTGGTCGGACTCTTCATCCGGGCGACGGATGTAGGGCGGCAAGGGAATGTGGCCGAGGCGTTCGAGGTGTTCGGAGACGCCGCGTGTGTCACGTGAAACAAAACGCAGAGTGCGGAGACCCAGTTCGCCGCGTGAAATCACCTCGGCTTCGAGTTCGCCCTCGCCGAACAGGACGCGTTCTCCGGTTTGCATCTTGCGGCCTGGACGAACGAGCGCTTCCCACTTCTGCGGATCGAGTTGGCGGGTTAGAAAGACTTCCACCCCGCCGGTGAGGTGCTCTTGACGCGTTGACCGCGAAGGAGGCTGAGCGTGTACCCCAGCCCGGCGGCCAAAGAGACGAGCGTGGATGACGCGAGTGTTGTTCAGGACGATCAGTTCATCGCCCCGGAGGAGATCGGGAAGATGTACAAAAAGTCGATCTTCCAGGCTGCCTTCGGAGCGTGCGAGTAAGAGAAGGCGGGAAGAATCGCGTCGGTCGAGGGGCCGCTGAGCGATTTGGTCGGGGAGTAGGTTGTAATCGAGGTCGTCGAGACGCATCGACAGGAAGTCTAGCAGCATCCTGAGCTGATAGCGGACGGGAAAGGCAAGGAGGGGGTCCTTCTAAGGAGTCAAGGGTATTTGAGTGTATAAGGACGGTCAAAAAAAAATTGTTCCGTATAATATAGAAAAATAACATCTTACGTTATTCTACGGGAATCAAAAAATAGTTGACAATAATACGCTCATATAATATTATCCGAATGCAGTAAATCATGAAGGAGAACGAAAAATGAGAATGACATTCAACCGCTGGGAACCTTACCGCGGGGCTGCTACCCTGCAGGAGCAAGTCAACCGCCTGCTTGGCAATGCGCTGGAGCGTTCGACGGAGGAATCAAACCTCACGAGCTGGGCGCCAGCCGCCGACATTT
>Ga0210402_10001162_pt1 | contig 27488 bp, 30 predicted proteins | sample IncBWC7MmetaG_FD_161055 | JGI IMG/M metagenome (GOLD analysis project Ga0210402, IMG submission 161055) | Forest soil microbial communities from Barre Woods Harvard Forest LTER site, Petersham, Massachusetts, United States - Inc-BW-C-7-M | ecosystem: Environmental > Terrestrial > Soil >... | reverse complement strand
CCCCGGTGGGACGGCCACCGGCGACGGCATCTGTGGCGGGCCCGGTGGGACGGGCACCGGCTACGGCATCTGTGGCGGACCCGGTGGGGCGGGCACCGGCTACGGCATCTGTGGCGGACCCGGTGGGACGGGCACCGGCTACGGTATCTGCGGCGGGCCCGGTGGGACGGGTACGGGCTACGGCATCTGTGGCGGTCCTGGCGGCGTAGGCACCGGCTACGGTCTCTGCGGCGGTCCGGGTGGGACGGGCACCGGCTACGGTATCTGTGGCGGACCCGGTGGGACGGGCACCGGCTACGGTCTCTGCGGCGGGCCCGGTGGGACGGGCACGGGCTACGGCGTCTGTGGCGGTCCTGGCGGCGTGGGCACCGGCTACGGTCTCTGCGGCGGCCCCGGCGGAGTCGGGACGGGCTACGGCGCCTGCGGCGGTCCCGGCGGGACGGGCACCGGCTACGGCATCTGTGGTGGCCCCGGCGGAGTTGGGACGGGCTACGGCGCCTGCGGCGGTCCCGGCGGCTTCCAGACCTCGATCTTTACCTGCGGGATCCCGACGATCCCGACCCAGGGCTGCTGATAGCCAGCTGAGCCGAGCTGGTCGGCTTCCGAAATACCGTCATGGGCGCGCGCCGAAGCGCGCGCCCTCCACAAATGAGTCAGACGATGATCGGATCAGCGCACATCGCTCAATATCTCGTCGCCAACGGGATCGTCGACACGAATTCGATCGTCGGCGGCCAGCTGAGCATCACCGTTGCCCAGGGCAGGAACTACAATTTCATCGTCGACAGCGACAAACGTAGCCTGCTCTTCAAGCAGGCGCTGTGGCTTGAAGAAAATCAGAAAGCCACTGGCCGGGAAATACGATTCTACGAACGTGCGCTGCCCGGCCTGCCTTCCGCGCTGGCGGCTCGAATCCCAGCCCTGGTATTTGCCGACGAGGCGGGCGGTACGCTCGCCGTCGAATTCGTCGCCAATGCCTCGCCCATGTTCCAGATATTTCATGACGAGCCGCTCGACGTCGGCGCCGTGGATGCCGCACGACAGCTCGGCGAGTTTCTTGGCGATCTCCATGGCGCGTCACCCTGCGTACCCGCAAGCGACGCCGGGTTGCCGGACGATGCACCTTGGGCCTTTCGCGCGCATGAGCCGACACTGCGGGAATTCGGGGTGCTCTCTCATGGCGCCTACAATTGTCTCAAGCTCCTGCAACAGAACCAGGCTCTTTGTCAGTACCTCGATCGCGCAAGCGCGGCCTGGAAAGCTGATGTCTTGATTCACGCCGACATCAAGTCGGACAACCTGCTGTATGCCAATGCGGCCGGCGACGGCGATACCCCGGCCGGCAAACTGCATGTGGTTGATTGGGAATCGGTCCAGCTCGGGGATGCGGCCTGGGACATTGCAGGCTTTCTCCAGGACATCATCCTCTATTGGCTCTTTTCAATTCCGCTACTGCCCGGCGCGAGCGTCGCGGCTGCCGCTCTTCAGGCACGCTGCCCCATATTGGCCTTGGTTCCCGCGCTTGGCATGTTCGTGCGCGCCTACGGGAGTCGCTCCCAGCGCGAATCGCTGCGCACGCTCCTGCCACGCGCGGCCAGCATGACCGCGGTTCGGCTCACGCAGTTTGCCCTGGAATTTGCCCACCAGCACAATTCTCTCCTGCCGCAGTCGTTAATGGCGCTGCGTGTGGCGGAAGGCATGACCCGATCACCGGATTGGGTCTCGATGCTGTTGCGCGGTGAGCAGCCGGCGTTCGGCAGGCCGTAGGAGGTGCCGATGCCCTACGCTGCCCTGGATTGCCTGCGGGATAGTATCCACGACATCAATCTCATGAGTCCGACGTCGTACACGATTGCCGGCGTGCGACAGCATCTCTCCGCGCAAAGTTCTCAGTCGCCAGGCACCGCAGTCGCGCAGGACGTTCCGATCGTGCTCGCCTTGGCGAACGATATCTATCTCCGGAAATATGCCAAGCTCATGGCCCCCAAAGCGCCATCGGGTCGTCTGGAGAGGCTGCCGTTCCTCGCCGCCCTCTCGGCGGCAAATGCCAGCATTGCCGGCTGGGACGGTGGTTGGTCGTTGGAGCGCCGGCTCGACGATCGCGACTATCTCTTGCAACGCGACGGGTTTTTCCTGCGCGCCTCGGCGGCCGAAATCGAGCCGGACCCAGGAACGGCCGGCGCCCAAGCAAGATACAGCGTCAATGTCGGCAAGGAGCAGTTGGCCTCGGGCAGTGGCTGGTACGTCGCGTTCGGCAACGTTGCCATGCGCTCGGACACTTCAGAAATACTCACCAGGTTGTACTGGAATGTCACCCCTCATGCGGCGGCAAGGCTGGTCCGCGCGCTGACGCAGCATCTCAACGATTTCTCGGTCGCCTTTAAGATGAAGCTGCCTGCCGCGCCGGACGCTTATGACCGCGTGGATACCGCCGTTCTCTACCTCGCAAAGTGCGACTACTTGCGCGGCAAGGCGCTGTTCTCGAGCATACATCGCGGGCTGAGCGGGCTTCGGTCGGCAGTGCCGGTGTTCACCAAGTCGATCGCGCCCGGCCTAGGCGTCGCCGAAGATCCCGGCAACGGACTGAGCTTCGGCCAGCACCGCTGCCTCATCGTCGCACGCGCGCTGTGGCGCGCCTTCATGGATGGCGAGGATTCGCCGGCCGCCAGGATGAGTTTCCTGGAGCAGGAGTTTTGCCTTCACGGACTGGATTGCGCGGCCCCCCATCTCGGCCCGAACTCCGACGACGTCTACGAGAGGTTCGCAGCATGAACGCGCCTGCGGGAAAAGCACCGGAGGCGGCGAGACGCATCGCGGATATGCTGTGCGAGACCGCCTTCTGGAGCAGCGACGGCCGGACCTGCAACTGGATGGGCGCAGCGATCGGCGTCGAGCAGCACCATCGCCTGCGCGCCCTCGGCCCCGATCTCTACGGCGGCCTGAGCGGCGTTGCGATGTTTCTGGCGGGGGCATACATCGTGTTCGGCGCGCCAAGATACCAAGCGGCTTGCCACGCCGCCCTGCAGGCAGCCTGCCTTCAATTCGCCGGCGGGCAGCCGGCCCGCTCAGACCTCTCCCTCTTCGAGGGGCGATTGGGGCTGTATTTCGCGGCCGGCCAGATCGCGTCGATGACTGGCGCGGCGAGCCTTGTTCCATTATCCGATATCGCCCGGCTGGTGAGCGAAGCCTCGCTCAGGGCCCATGCGCTCGACGTCATCGGCGGCAATGCCGGCGCCGTCTGCGCCTTGACACGTTTCGAGCCGATCGAGTTGCGCCCGCAGCTGTCCGCCCTGGCTCTGCAGCTGGGGGAGGAAATCCTGCGTCACGGTCAGCCGTCCGGCAGGGCCCTCGCCTGGCCACCCGCGGCGGCGAGCGGCTTCCCCATCGCCCAGGTGCCGTTGTGCGGGCTCTCGCACGGCGCGTCCGGAATGGCAGTCGCAGCGCTGCGATTGTTCGAGCTCAGCAAGCGGCCCGAGTTTCTGTCGGCGGCACGTGGCGCATTTTGCTACGAAGACCAGATGTTCGATCGGGCCTGTGGCAGCTGGCCGGACTTGCGGTCGGGCGGGGCGGGGGGCGCTCCCGCACAGGCGTTCGACGCGTGGTGCCACGGGGCGGGCGGCATCGCTGTCGCACGAATGTCGGCTTGCCAGTGTGACCTCGAGTTCGGTGATCACCATCGCGACGTCGCCCTATTGGCGCTTGAACGGACAGTCGCGACCTTGGTCGAGCGGCTCGACCACGCCGACGCGGACGACGGCTTGTGTCACGGCACGGCCGGATTGGCAGAGATCTGCATGGCCGGCGCGCACCTGTTCCAGATTCCACGGTATCAGGCCGTCGCGATCCGGGCGGCCGACAAGATCGCCGGCCGATATCTCGACTTTGGTCCGATTTCGGATTGGCCGGGCGACATCGTCAACCGGCCCGGCTTGATGCTGGGTTGCGCCGGCGTGGGCTGCGCCTTGCTCAGGTTGAGCGGCTACGAGCAGCTGCCTTCGGTGACGACTCTGTTCGCCTCGGCGGGCCATGTCGCGGCGTGAAATTCATTTGTACCAGTGGAGAGAGGCATGACGATATACGTTCCTCCCGGCAAGGGCATTGAAATCATCAGCGCCCCTGGCGCAGCGCCACTCGAGTCGCTGGCCATCCGCTACGTCAGTCAAAGGCCTCAGGCGAACTGGTGCTGGGCGGCCTGCTGCGTGATGGTTGCGAGCCATTTGCGGGCGAACGATCCCGACTTGGGCGGCCCGCCGACGATGTGCCATCTCGCGGGCTTCGTCCACAATCAGCCGAATTGCTGCGCCGACCCGTCGGTTTGCGACGACGGCGCTTGGCCCGAACCGGCCTATGCGCACCTGGGTATCCAGCTCGATCCGGATGTGCCGTCCCCGCCGGTCAATAGCGGGCGCGTGCTGACGCTCGACGAGATCAGGGACGAGATCGTCAATCACCGGCGGCCGGTCGAGGTCCTGTACAAGTGGAGCACGCACGGGGCCCATGTCGTGCTGATCAGCGGCATTTACGCCGATGGACAATTGGAGGTGCTGGATCCCTGGTTCAACATCGAGTCGCCGGTTTCCTACGACTATGTGAGGACGGCCCGGGGACTGGGCCGATGGGAAGGCACCTATCGGCGATTTGCGATGGCAACCCCCCTGCCAGGCGCAGCATCGGTAACCTCGAATGACGCGCCGAGGCCTGCGGCCTAGCGGCGGAGCCCGCATCACGACATTGCAAGTGGGAGATCTCCATGGCGCACACGATCGAGCTCAGCGACGTTCAAATGGCCAGCCTTGCCCGACAGATCGGGACCCGGATGGGCTTCGTACCGTCGGGACAAGGCGTCACCGACGAGATCGCCGAGTCCTTTCCGGTCTTCGTCGTCGACGATCGCATAGGTGCCGCCCCTGGCGCGGCGCCCAAGCTGCTGATCAGCGCCGCGGCGCTGGATACCGGAAGCGTCCATCACAATATCGCCCGGACGACAAACCCCGCGCCGGGCTCCAGCGCGCCAGCCTCGCAGTCGGTCGTTGGCGCGGCACGCTCTCGCTTCGACCCTGCCAGCAACGGCTACAAGGTCGAGGCCATGACCCAGGCGGCGTCCGGCAACGATCTGCCGCGCTGGATACGCAATGCCGCCTACTGGGTGGAGCAGCACGCGTCCGGGGATCCGTTCGTCAAGCTCCTGATGGTCCCGTCGCGCTACATGCACTGCTTCTGGCTGTCCTACCCGGACAAGGACTGTGTCGTCGTCATCGACATGCCGCAAAAATTCAGCAACCTCGAATATCGAAAAATCTACGACAGCGACGAGTTCTTTGCGCTGTTGCAACGCGAGCCGCCCGTGAGCGGACTGGGATCGTGAGGTCGGCCGTCTGTAAGCGCCAGGGCCGAAGTCGAGCAGCAGGAAGGTGGGCAACATGACTGCGAAATACTCCATCGATCAAAATGACACTCGCATCCGGTCGGGCGTCACCCTGTACAGAATCAAGCGGCCGGACGGAACCAAAGGCGGGTTCGTGCAATCCGAAGCCAATCTCAACCAGGCCGGAAGTTGCTGGATCCATGGTGATTCGGAAGTATTCAGCGACGCGCGCGTCAGCGACGACGCGCAGATACACGGATCGGTGTTCGGCAGGGCAACCGTGTCCGGCAACAGCAAGGTCAGCGGGCAGGTGTTCGACTCCGCATCGGTGGGCGACTATGCGGAGGTCTCCGGTCGCGTCTTCGGGCATGCAGTGGTTCGCGGCGGCGCGCGCGTCATCGGTGAGGCTAGCGAGAATGCTGTCGTCGAGGGCAATGCCCTCGTGCTCGGCAGAATTCATGGCAACGCCAGGGCCTCGGGCAATGACGTCGTTACCGGAGATCGGGGAGGGCCGGGTGCTGCCGATGCGCCCGGCGGCGCCGGCAACGACCCGCCATCGCCCTTGGGCAGCTCGGCTGCCGACGTCTCGACTGTTCCGATCGTCGGCTATGTCTCGCTGGCCCTCGCCGACGGATCGAGGCGCGTCTACCTCGATGCGACACGCTCGATCCATGTCGATATCCCGCAGCCCGATCGCAACATCGTCACTTGGGTCGATATCGACAAGAGCACCGGATTGGCTCGCCTTTATGTTCGTGCCGATGCCAAGGTCGACGTCGGACGCATCACCAGGTCCGTTTCGGCCTCTGTGCTGGCCGGCCGTGGTCCCGCCTGAGGCCGCGGTGCCGGCGCGCGTTCTGCACAGCCGAAACGAAAAACACGTCTAATCGCGACTTGACCATCGCGCCTGGTCGCCCCCCGGCGGGCGGACAAGCCGCTGACGCCTGATCGACCGATGGACGGTCGGGAGCTATCATGTCGCCGTCATGATTTACCGCCGGCGTGTGCCCCGTCCCCCTTTGTCGGAATTCATCGAGCTGCTGTGGCTCTTTGAAAACGCGGCGCCATCGCACAAGAGCGAACGCGTGTTGCCGACCGGCACGGTGGAGCTGGTGATCAATCTTCACGAGAGGACCGGCAGCTTCGACGCCCTCGTTGCCGGACCGCATTCGCGTTTCTTCGTCCTCGACACGAGCCGGCCGGCCGCGATCATCGGCGTCCACTTCAAGCCGGGCGGGGCGTTTCCCTTCCTTGCGCTGCCGGTCGACGAACTGCGCAATCGGCATGTCTCGCTCGAGGCGCTATGGGGTGGGCGAGCCGCCGAGTTGCGTGAGCGTCTGCTTTCGGCCGAGGGCGCGGAGGCGAGGCTCCTGCTGCTGGAGCGTGCGCTGCTGTCCCTGCTGCTACGGCCGCATTCCCGTCATGCTGCCGTCAGCCACGCGCTGTCTGCGTTTCGCCGAGGGCAGCGCCGCATCGCCGACGTGGTCGACGAGACCGGCCTCAGTCCGCGCCGCTTCATCCGCCTGTTCAGCGACGAAGTCGGTTTGACGCCGAAATCCTTCTGCCGCATCCGGCGCTTCCAACGCACCCTGGCATTGCTCCATCGCGCGCGAGCCGTCGATTGGGCCGAAACGGCGCTCGACTGCGGCTACAGCGATCAGTCGCACATGATTCACGATTTTAAGGACTTTGCCGGCTTGAGCCCCGCCAGCTATCTCTCGCGCCGGACGGAGCACATGAACCACGTGCCGCAGTGACGGCTGGTTCCGTCGGCAGGCGAGCCCGGTAAAAAACCTACAATACGCGTCGTCTTGTCGGCGCCAGAATGGGCGATGCAAAGGAGGCGCGCATGACCAAACCCATTCCCGACGGCTATCACGCGATCACGCCCTATCTGATCGTCTCTGGCGGTGCCAAGGCGCTCGAGTTCTACGGGCGGGCTTTCGGCGCGATCGAGCGCGAGCGGATGCAGGACCCAAGCGGCAAGATCCGTCACGCCGAGATCAGAATTGGCGATTCGTGCGTGATGCTGGCGGACGAGCATCCGGAGATCGGCGCCCTCGGCCCCGCGACCATCGGCGGCTCGCCGGTCAGCATCCATCTCTATGTCGAGGATGTCGATGCCGTCGTCAGCCGGGCGGTCGCCGCGGGCGCCAGGCTCACACGCCCGGTGGCCGACCAATTCTATGGCGATCGCGTCGGCGGCATCACCGACCCGTTCGGCCATCGCTGGTTCATCGCCACGCACAAGGAGGATTTGACCAGCGACGAAATCCACCGGCGGGCCGCCGCGCAAGGCCATTGAGTGACGGGCCAAACGGCACCCGACCTACCCGTCGATCACCATCGCTTCGACTCCCTCACCTAGCCTCTCCCGCAAGGGGGAGAGGAACATGAGTGTCGGCGGTGGATCAGACGTTGAAGCGGAAATGAAAGACGTCGCCGTCCTTGACGGCGTAGTCCTTGCCCTCGAGCCGGAGCTTGCCGGCATCGCGCGCGCCCGCTTCGCCATCCAGCGCGACGTAGTCGTCGTAGGCGATGGTCTCGGCGCGGATGAAACCCTTCTCGAAATCGGTGTGGATCACGCCCGCCGCCTCCGGCGCCGTGGCCTCGCGGCGCACCGTCCAGGCGCGCGCCTCCTTCGGCCCGACCGTGAAGAAGGTCACCAGATGGAGCAGCTGGTAGCCCGCGCGCACGACTCTCGCGAGACCCGTCTCTTTGAGGCCGAGCGAGGCGAGATAGTCGTCCTGGTCTTCGGGCGGAAGCTGCGCCACTTCGGCCTCGATAGCGGCCGAGATCACCACGGCCGGCATGCCGCGCGTCCTGGCGTAGGCCTCCGCCCTGGCGCTGTGGGCGTTGCCGGCTGCGGCCGAGGCCTCGTCGACGTTCAACACATACATCATCGGCTTGGCGGTGATGAGCTGCAGCAGCCGGAACACCGGCCGCTCCTCCGCGGCGATCGCGGCCTCGCGGGCCGGCTTGCCCTCGCGCAGCGCGTCGAGCGCCTTCTTCACCACTGGCGCTTCGGCCGCCGCCTCCTTGTCGCCGCCCTTGGCCCGCTTCTCGAGATTGGGCAGGCGCTTCTCGAGGCTGTCGAGGTCGGCCAGCATCAGCTCGGTCTCGACGATCTCGGCGTCACGCACCGGATCGACGCTGCCCGAGACGTGCGTCACGTCGGAATCCTCGAAGCAGCGCAGCACATGAGCGATGGCATCGACCTCGCGGATATTGGCGAGAAACTGGTTGCCCAGCCCTTCGCCCTTCGATGCCCCCTTCACCAGGCCGGCGATGTCGACGAACTCGAGCTGGGTGTTGATGATCTTGGCCGAGCTCGCGATCGCCGCCAGCTTGTCGAGCCGCGGATCGGGCACGGCGACCCGGCCGACATTGGGCTCGATGGTGCAGAACGGATAGTTGGCCGCCTGCGCCGCCTGCGTGGCGGTGAGCGCATTGAACAGGGTCGACTTGCCGACATTGGGCAAGCCGACGATTCCGCAATTGAAACCCATCTTACGCTTTCGACTCTTCGACTGGTGGTTTGGGCGGCGGCGCGAGATGCGCCACCCGGCTCATGTAGCGTTCGTCCGCCTTGCCGGTGCCCTCGGCCAGCAGCGCCGCCTCCTCGGCCAGCGCGCTGAGCGCCTTGGGCAGCCAGCCGTCCTTGGGAGCGCGCTCGTCGGGCTCGAAGTCGCGCAGCACCCAATGCAGCACCAGGTCCTTGTGGCCGGGATGGCCGATGCCGATGCGTACGCGGCGATAGCCGTTGCCGACATGCGCATCGAGGTCGCGCAGCCCGTTGTGGCCGCCGGCGCCGCCGCCCTTCTTCATGCGGATGCGGCCGGGGGCGAGGTCGAGCTCGTCGTGGAAGACGACCACGCGGTCGAGCGGGATTTTCAGGAAACGCACCGCTTCGCCCACCGCTTTGCTCGATTCATTCATGAAGGTCATGGGCTTCAGGACGAGCGTGCGCTCGCCGCCGAGATGGCCTTCCGCCGCCTCGCCGTTGAAGCGCGGGCGCCAAGCCGAGAAAACACGGCGGCGGACGATCTCGTCCACCGCCATGAATCCCACATTGTGCCGGTGCCCCGCATAGCGCGGCCCGGGATTGCCGAGCCCGACCAGCAGAAGCATCGAACGGACGGAGGCTCTCGCCCGCCGCTTACTTCTTGGCCGGAGCCGGGGGCTTGCCGCCGGCTGCCGGCGCCGCAGCGGCACCCGCCGCCGGAGCCGGGCCCGCCGCTGGAGCAGCACCCGGCGCCGCCGGAGCCGCGCCCGCTGCCGGAGCCGCACCCTCGGCCGGAGCCGGAGCTGCCGCCGCTGCCGCCGCATCGGCCGCCGCCTGGGCCGCCGCCTCGCGCACCACGGTCGGTGCAGCGATCGACGCCACGGTGGCGTTCCTGTCGCGGCTCACCACGCGCACGCCCTCGGGGACCGCGAGCGTGGAGAGGTGGATGGAGTGGCCGATCTCGAGGCCGGTCAGGTCGACCTCGAAATACTCGGGAATGGAGGCGGGCTTGGTGCGCACGGTGATCTCGTGCAGCACGACGTTCAGCACGCCGCCGCGCTTGATGCCGGGCGCCTGGGATTCGTTCTTGAAATGAACCGGCACCTGCACGGTGATGATCGAGTCGGGCCCGACGCGCAGGAAGTCGAGATGCAGAGGCTTGTCCGTCACCGGATCGACCTGTACGTCGCGCGGCAGGACGGCATAGTCCGTGCCCTCGACGTCGATCTTGAGCTGGTGATTGAAGAAGCCCTCCTTGTGCAGTTCGCGTTCGATCGATTTCGGCTCGACCGCGATCATCACGGGGGCTTGCTTGTCGCCGTAGATCACGGCGGGAATCAGTCCGTCGCGACGGCTGGAACGGGCGCCCCCTTTGCCGGCCCGGTCCCGCATCTTCGCGACGACCTTTGTCGTCTCTGCCATTTCAACTTCTCCTTAAGGTTTGCTCTTTCTCTCTCTCACTCGCGGCGTGGCCTCCAGGGGTGCCCAACGCCGGATCTCCAAAATTCCTCAGTCGACCAGTCCTAGTCAAACAAGCTCGACACCGACGTCTCCTCAGAGATGCGCTTCATGGCCTCGGCCATCAGCGTGGCAATGCTGAGCGGCCGCACGTTGGGCGACACGCGCACCGCCTCGGTCGGCTGGATCGAATCGGTGATCACCATCTTCTCCATCGGCGAGGCCGCGACACGGGCCACCGCGCCGCCCGACAGCACGCCGTGCGTGACATAGGCCGACACCGACTTGGCGCCCTGGTCCATCAGGGCGACCGCGGCGTTGCACAGCGTGCCGGCCGAATCGACGATGTCGTCGATCAGGATGCAGTCGGCGTTCTTGACGTCGCCGATCACGTTCATGACCTCGCTGGTACCGGCCTGTTCGCGGCGCTTGTCGATGATCGCGAGGTCGGCGTCAATGCGCTTGGCGATCGCACGGGCGCGCACAACGCCGCCGACATCGGGCGACACCACGGTAAGGTTGCGGTTTGTCAGTGTTTCCTTGATGTCCTTGCTGAACACCGGGCCGGCAAACAGGTTGTCGACCGGGATGTCGAAAAAGCCCTGGATCTGGGCGGCATGCAGGTCGAGCGTGAGCACACGGCTGGCGCCGGCATGGGTCAAGAGGTTGGCCACCAGTTTGGCCGAGATCGGCGTGCGCGGGCCGGTCCTGCGGTCCTGCCGAGCGTAGCCGTAATAGGGCAGCACCGCGGTGATGCGCCGCGCAGAGCTCCGGCGCAGCGCGTCGATGGTGATCAGCAGCTCCATCAGATGGTCGTTGGCCGGAAAGCTGGTCGACTGCAGCACGAACATGTCCTCGCCGCGGACGTTTTCCAGGATCTCGACGAAGATCTCGTTGTCCGAGAAGCGGCGGATGTTGGCCTTGACCAGCGGCAAGGCCAGCTTGGCGGCAATGGCTTCTGCCAGCGGGCGATTGCTGTTGCCGGTGAGAATCTTCATATCGCGACCCCTGCCGCCGGGCGGTTTCTCGTTAAGTCGTTGATTTCAGACGACAAAACGGCCTTTCCCGGCCGCGACGCGGCGGACCATACCAATGAGTCCCGGTTCTGTAAACGCCCTGAAATATCGCGTTTTTCGGGCCTTCTCGGCAACCTGCGTCGGTCCATTCACAGGCTCGATCCGCTCGTCTGGTAAGCTTCGCCGGACCGCGGGTCTTCTTGCGAGAGAAATCATGAGCGAAGCCAAATTTCATCTTCTCGATGGCTTCCCTCGTTCGGTTTCTCCCAGCAGCCATGCCACGGAAGCGAGCGGCTTCGTCTTCCTGACCGGCCAGTTCGGACGGGATCTCGATCAGCCAGCCAAAGCCTTGCCCGAGGGAATTCGGGCGCAGACCGACCTGACCCTGCGAAACATGGCGCGCGTGCTGGCGGCACTCGACCTCTCGCTGGGCCACGTGTTGCGGGTCCGGGTATTCCTCACGCATTTCAAGCGCGACTACGAGGCGATGAACGAAGTCTATGCCGGCTTCTTTCCGTCACACGCCCGTCCTGCCCGCACCTGCGTCGGAGTCACCGATCTCGTGCGCGACGCGCTGATCGAGATCGACTGCGTCGCGAAGAGGTGAAGGCTAAGGGTGCGGACCCCAGGGCGCCGCATGCAGCAACTTCACTTCTTGCGTCATCACCAGTGGCCGAAACTTCGGCACGAAGCCCTCGGTGAAATCGGTATTGGCGAACACCGCCGCCCAATGCGCGCGGCGCGCCGCGTCGTCCTCGAACTTCCAGAAATGGACGATCTGGTTGATCATCCCCGTATCGCTTTGAAAGTAGCCGATCAGGTTCTTGTCGTGACCGCCCTTTTTGAACGCCGGAAAGCCCAGCTCTTGGTAAAGCTTGACGGCCTCGGCCATTTTCCCGACGTAGAGCGTGTAGGTCCTGAGCTCATAGAGCGCCATGGATGACTCCTCCTGGATTGCGCCATATTCTCACGCGCATGCGCCTCAGCATGCGCGAGGGAGGAATCAATGCCTGACCTGTTCGAGATAATCGAGTCGACTCGCGCCATGCGGCGGCTGAAGCCGGACCCGGTGCCCGATGAATTGATCGCCAAGATCCTGCGCGCTGGCAGCTGCGCGCCGAACGGCGGCAATACGCAGAAGTGGCGGTTCATGGTCATCAAGGACCCGAAGATCAAGAAGGCGGTGCAGGTCTGGTACAAGAAGGCCTTCGACGAGGTGATCGGTCCGCGCTACCTCACCAGCGCGCCGCCGCCCGGCGTCACCAAGGAACGCTACCTTCGCCAGCATGCCGCGGTGGAATATCTGACGGACCACTTCCACGAGGCGCCGGTGTGGATCGTCGCCTGTCTGGAGGACGGCCCCAATCCCAACCGGGCGGCCGGCTCCTCCATCTACCCTGCCGTCCAGAACATGGTGCTGGCGGCGCGCGCCCTCGGGCTCGGCACCACGCTCACGACGCGGCATCTGCTGTTCGAAAAGGAAGCCGAGGCGGCCCTTGGCCTGCCAAGCGGTGTGCATTCCTACGCGATCCTCCCGATCGGCTATCCGATGGGTAAATTCGGGCCGGTCGGCCGCGGCCCGCTCAACGAGATCGTCTACCAGGACCGTTGGGGCGAGCCCTATCGCGCCGTCTAATTCAGGAACTGTCTGAACTGCTGCAGCGCGAACGCCGGCCGCTCCCGCACGGAGGCGTGGCCGGCCAGGGGCACTTCGACGATCCCCTTGCTGCCCGGAATATTCGCGTTCATCCACTTGGCCGCGTCCTTGAAAGGCTGGCCCTCGTTTGAACCGAGCATGATCAGCGTCGGCATCTGCATGCGCCTGGCCTGTTCCTGCGCGTCCACCATCGCCAGCATCTCGCACGCCAAGGCGTAACCCTCGCCGCTGCACGCCGCCCACGACTCCTTCACGTAGCGTACATTGGGGCCGTTCTCGTCGATCGAGGCCTGGGTGAAGAAGATCTTCTCCAGCATCGGGATCAGGCTCGCCACGCCGTTCTGGCGCGCCAGGCCCGCCCGCACCGGCCAGTTGGCGCGCGCCTCGTCGTTGTAGCGCGGCGTGCAGTCGCACAGGATCACGCGGTCGACCATCTCCGGGTAGGTGCCGGCGAAATGCTGGGCCATGGAACCGCCCATGGAAATGCCGGCGATGTGGGCCTTCGCCACCCCTTCGCGCAGCATCAGCGCGCGCAGCTGCTCGGTGAGTTCCGCTTCGCCGTACTGCCCCTTGGGCAACGGCGTGTCGTGATGGCCGGGCAGGCTGTAGGTGAAAAGCTCGAACTGGTCGGTCAAGGGCTCCAGCACATCCCAAAAGTGCCAGTCCATGCCCAGGCAGTGGATCAGCACCAGCGGCTTGCCCTTGCCCCGGCGCTGCACTTTCACGTCGGCCGGGTCGAGCGGTTTCGGATTCCAGTCCATCGATCATCGCTCCTTGCGTGGTGGTTCAGGCTGCGAAGCAGTCGGAGAGCGGATAGAGCTCGAAGCCCGCCTTGCGGCCCGTGCGTTGCGCGCTGTCGGCCGGCGCTGTGTCGGCCAGCCAGGTGTTGGCGTCGAAACGATAGCCATGCACCTTGTCCGCTTCGCGCGAGACGACGAAGAGCAGCGGCGCCACCATTTCGTCCGGCTCGACGAGCTTCGCGGCCTTGCCGGTGGCCGACCATTCGCGCATTTCCTTGGCCATGCCCGGCGTGTTGGCGCCGGCGCCGGGATTGACGATGTTCACCGTCACACCCGTGCCCACCAGTTCCTTGGCCCAGATCTCCGTGGCCATTTCGAGCGCCGCCTTGGACGGGCCGTAGGGCACGCTGCCCTCGCGGTTCATGGTGTCGAGCTTGGTCGTGACGTTGATGATCCGCCCCCAGCCGCGCGCCATCAGGATCGGCGCCACGCGGCGCGCCAGCTGGTCGGCCACCATGTAGTTGGTATCCATGGTGTTCTGGACGATCTCGTCGGTGAGCTCCCAGAACTTCCGCGGGCCTTTCACGAAGCGCTCGGGGTCGGTGTAGGTGAAGGTGAGCCCGGCATTGTTGACGAGAATGTCGAGCCCGCCAAAACGCTGCTGCGTTGTGGCCACCAGTTCGTCGCAGGCGGCCGGCTTGCGCAGGTCGAGCGCCAGGCAATGCAAGGCGCCGGCGTGATTGCCGGCGTCGCGCTGCAATGCCGGCATGTCCTCGGCGATATGGCCGACCGCCACCACCTGGCGCCCGGTCCGCAACAGGCCGAGCGTCATGGCCCTGCCCAGCCCGCGCAGGCCGCCGGTGACGATCGCGACTTCCGCGCGGGATGTCGGGGCGCTCATTGCTTGGCCGGTCCCATCGGGTAGCGCAGCTCGCCGGTGCGATATTCGGCCGGATGCAGGACGACCTCGGCCGACGGGCTGGTGAACTGGTCCATGCCCTGGCCCTTGAGGCCGCGGAACTGCACGGTCAGCAGGCGGCCATGGTCCCACTCGCCGTCGGGCCCGAACTTCACGTCGCCGACAATGGTCTTGAAGGTGTTGGCGTGCAGGAACTTGGCCATCTTGTCCTGGTCGAGGCCGCCGGCGCCCGTCACCGCCTGATCGAGGATCTGCATGGTGCAGTAGGCGAAGGGCGGCACGTAGTAGCCGTGCGGATCGATGCCCTTTTCCTTGGCGAGCGGCTGATACTTCTTCAGCAGCGGCGCCACTTCGGGGAACTTGTCGGCCACCGCCGGGCAGTAGAGTTCGTAGCTCACCACGTCGTTCAGCATGTCGCCGAGATCGCCCTGCAGCGAGGCCGCCTGCGTGCCGACCATGCCGCCGCCGAACAGCTTGGGGCTGAAATTCAATTCCCGCGCGGCACGGATCAGCCCCGACGTGTCGACCGGATAGCTGCCGACATAGACGAGGTCGGGGTTGGCGGTGGCGATGCCGCGGATCACCGGGCCGAAGTCGACCGTCGACGGCGGATAGGTGCGGTCGTACACCACCTTCAGGCCGCGCTTCTTGGTCTCGTCGCGCGCCCCCTCCACCGCGCTCTTGGAGAACTCGGCGTCGGCGCCGACCAGCGCCACCGTCGTGGGCGCAGGCTTCATGCCCATCGCCACGTCGAAGAAGCCCTCGCTGATCGAGGCCTTGCCGTGCGGGCCGTACGGCATGGTCTGGAAGAAGCGCGTGTACTTGAACTTGTCGTTGATGGCGAGGCTCAGCATGCAGAACACCACCTTGCCGCGCTGCATGGCGATCGGCATCGCCGGCACCGTGAGGTTGGTGCCGTTGGTGACGATGAGATCCACTTTGTCGACGTCGAGCAGCTTGGTGTAGATCGGCGGCACATTGGCGGGACTCGACTGGTCGTCATAGGTCACGAGCTGCACGGGACGGCCGATGATGCCGCCTTTGGCGTTCACGTCGTCGGCCCAGATCTGCATGGTCAGCAGCGCCTGCTTGCCGATGGCGGCCAGCCCGCCCGATTGCGGGATGGAGAAGCCGATCTTGATCGGATCGGCCGCCCAGGCGATGCGGCTGTGTGCGGCGACGACGCCGCCGAGCGCACCGGCAACGGCGGCGCGGCGACCGATCAGGTTTTTGGTCATGAGCGTTCCCCTTTTATAGTCCCATGTAAAACTTTTTGATGAGTTCATTGTCGTTCAACTCGCCGGCGGAGTTGCCGGCGAACACGATCCGACCATGGACGATCACGTAGCCACGATCGGCGATGGTGAGCGCCTGGTGAAAATTCTGCTCGGCCATCAGCACAGTCAACCGCTTCTCTTCCTTGAGTTCCTTGATCTTCGCGATGGTGCGCTTGACCATCACCGGCGCGAGCCCGACCGAGGGTTCGTCGACCAGCAGGATCCTGGGTTCGCTCATCAGCGCCCGGCCCAGCGCCAGCATCTGCTGCTCGCCGCCGCTCATGCTGCCGGCCAGTTGGGCACGGCGCTCCTTGAGCCGCGGGAAAGCTTCGAAGCAGAAATCGATGTTGCGCGGCAGCACCTTGCGCGCCAGGCGGCGGGAGGCGCCGATGGTGAGATTCTCCTCGACCGACAGCCGCGGAAACAGCCGGCGGCCCTCCGGCACCATCACGACACCGAGGCCCACGATATCCTCGGTCTGGGCCCCGGCCAGTTCGTGCGTGGTGCCATCGATCTCGAGCTTGATGCTGCCGGCCGTTGGCGCGAGCAGGCCCATGACGCAGCGCATCAGCGTCGACTTGCCGTTGCCGTTGGTGCCGAGAAGGGCCACCGTTTCGCCGCTCCGCACGTCCATCGAAAGATCCTCGATGACGCGGACCTGGCCGTAACCCGCGGACAGGTTGCTGATCGACAGGCTACTCACCGAGATACGCCTTCAATACTTCCGGGTTGCCGGTCACCTCGTCCGGATTACCGTCCGCCACCTTGCGGCCCGCCACCACGCAAATCAGGCGCTGCGAGAAGCTCATGACGGCGCGCATGATGTGCTCGATCATGATGATGGTGACGCCCTGGGCGCTCAGCTGCAGCAGGAGGGCCACGATTTCGTCGACCTCCGCGTGGGACAGCCCGGCCATGGCCTCATCGACGATCAACAGCCGCGGGGTCGCCGCCATGGCGCGGGCAAGTTCCAGCTTGCGCATCTCGATCTGAGTGAGCTCACGCGGCAGGCGATCGGCCTTGCCTTTGAGCCCCACCATCTCGAGCAGTTCCGGAATGCCGGCGGCGCCGCTGCGGCCGGCGTACACCGTCGCCACCCTGAGATTGTCGGCGACCGTCAGGCTGCCGAAGGGACGCGGCAACTGGAAGCTGCGGACGAGGCCCAGGCGCGCGCGCTGGTGCGGCGGCAGCCCGTCGATCCGCCGGTTGTCCAAGGTGACGCTGCCGGCGCTGATCGGCACGGTGCCGCTGATGCAGTTGACCAGCGTGGTCTTGCCGGAGCCGTTGGGGCCGATCAGGCCCAGCCGCTCGCCCGCCATCACGTGCAGCGAAATATCGGCCAGTGCGGTGAAGCCGCCGAACTGCTTGGCGAGCCCGTTCACGGCCAGCAGGGGCTGCGTCATGCCTGTCTCCGTAGGTTGCGGACGAGACCGACGATGCCGTTGGGGGCGAGCGTGATGAAGGCCACCATCAGGAGCCCGACCAGCATCAGGTTGAAGGCCGACGAGATGGTGACCATGGCCGTCTGCTGCACCATCGTCAGCAGCACGGCGCCGATCACCGGCCCGATCCAGGTGCCGGTCCCGCCGATCAGCGGCATGGCGATGGTGTTCACCGCGTAGGAAAGGTTGAAAGCCGACGGCGGATCGAGATAGGCGACGTAGAACGGCAAGGGCGCGCCGGCCATGCCCATCAGCGCGCCCGACAGCATGGTGACGAGCAGCTTCAGGCGCAACGTCGGCACGCCATAGGCCTCGGCCACCAGCTCGTCATCGCGGATGGCGGACAGGCCAAGGCCGACCGTCGACCGCTCGATGGTTCGCGCCAGCGCCACCGCGCCGACCGCCATGACCAGCATGACGTAGAACAGATACTCGACGTAGCTTCCGCCCCATGGACCCTCGCTCGGCCGCAGCAGGTAAGCGCCCGACGCGCCGCCAACGAACTCCCAGTTGGTCACCGCCGCCTGGGCGACGATGGCGAGCGCCAAGGTGGCGATGGAGAAGAACACGCCGCGCAGCTTCAGGGTCAGGTAGCCCATGGCCAGGCCGACCGCGCCGGCGGCCAGCGCGCCCGCCAGGATCAGCACCGGCAAGGGGACCTCGACGAGCTTGTTGATGGCCACCGAGACGTAGGCGCCCAATGCGAAGAAGGCGGCGGTGCCGAAGTTGATGTAACCGGCATAGCCGCCCAGCAGGTTCCAGGCGGTGGCGAGCAGGATGTATTGCGCCACCGCGTAGCCCATGAAGAACACGTATTCATTGGTGATCAGGCGGCCGGCCAACCACAGCACCGCCAGCAACGTCGCGCCGAGCGCCCAGAACCACGCATTGCTCACAGCTTGCGCCCCAGCAGGCCACTCGACCGGAAGGCGAGCGTCGGCAGCAGGAAGCCGAAGGCGATGGCCGGCGCCCAGGACGGGTTCCACATGTCGGAGACGATGCTTTCGGTGATGCCGAGGATGATGCTGGCCAGCAGCATGCCGTAGAAGCTGCCCATGCCGCCCAGCACCACGACCGCGAAGGCACGGCCGATGAAGTCGCGGCCGATGCTGGGCTCGACCGGCTCGATGATGATGAGCAGCGAGCCCGCGACGGCGGCCGTGGCCGTGGCGAGGCCGAAGGCGAGCGTCTTGATCCGCGTCGGGCTGACGCCCATCAGGCGCAACGCCACGGGGTCCTGCGACACCGCCTGGATCGCCCGGCCGGTGAAGCTCCGCGTCAGGAACTGATGCAGCAGCCCGATCATGGCGATCGATACGAAAAACGGCACCAGCATCCGCCCCGGCAGGGTGATGCTGCCGAAGGTGAGGCTGGCGCCGATGTAAGGCGCCGCCACCGAGCGGTAGTCGGCGCCGGCGGTGAGCACCAGCGCCACCTCGGTGATGAACAGGATGCCGAAGAAGAAAGCCAGGCCCTGCAGGGCGGCGTCGCCGCGGCGTTCGAAGCAGACGTGATAGAGCCGGTAGAGAAGCGCGCCCAACACGAAGAAGGGCGGCGCCATGACGAGCCCGGCCAGCACCGGATCCAGCCCGAGCTGGCTGTTCAGCAGCCAGGTCGCGAAGGCGCCGACGACGACGAAGGCCGGATGGGACAGGTTCGGAATGTCGAGCATGCCGAAGGCGATGGCGATGCCGAGCGCCACGGAGGCATAGAAGCCGCCCAACAGCACACCAGCCATGACCGCGTTCAGGACGGCCAGTGGATCGAGCATCCGGTCGCTCCCCCCGATACTTGCGTTATTCGTTCTCGCCAGAATGAGCCAAGGCCGATGCCAGCGGCACGGCATGGTTGAGCATAAGAGCTATTCCGAATTGTCCGAAATCGCCCTTACGTCGCGTCGATTAATGCTGAAATCGGACGCTTTATTTCGGACAATGCGGCACGTCTGATTTGGCGATTTCGGCATTTCACTACGCCAAGCGCACGCGCAGCATGATGTCGGAAGCTGTGACGCCGTCCAAGGGAGCGCGACATGCAGTTCGGACTGTTCGGGGGCGCGAGGACCAAACGCAGCGCCGGCATCGAGGACAGCCAAGGCTACGAAAGCTTCATCGACTACGTGGTGGAGGCGGACCGGCTGGGCTTCCGGCAGATGTTCATGGTCGAGCATCACTTCACCGGCCAGGGCCAGGTATCGGCCTCGATGACGCTGTTGGCGTATCTCGCCGCGAGGACCCAGAAGATCCGCCTGGGCACGGCGGTGGTCGTGCTGCCCTGGCACAATCCCGTTCTGGTGGCCGAGCAGGCCGCCACGCTCGACCTGCTGAGCGGCGGACGATTCGATTTCGGCGTCGGCAAAGGCTACCGCCAGGCCGAGTTCGACGGCTTTTGCATTCCCATCGCCGAGGCCACCGAGCGCTTCGACGAGGCGATGGAGATCATCCGCAAGGCGTGGGCCAGCAACGGCCGGTTCAGCCATCACGGCAAGCTGTGGCACTACGACAATATCGTGGTCGAGCCCGAACCCCTGCAGCGCCCGCACCCGCCGATCTGGCTGGCCGCCGGCAGCCACGACAGCGTCCGCCGCGCCGCGCGCGAGGGTTATAATCTCCTGCTCGACCAGCTCGCCCAGGTCGACCAGATCATCCAGCGCATCGCCATCTTCCGCGACGAATGCAAGCGCATCGGCCGCGCTTACGATCCCAACATGGTGGCGACCTCGCGCGCCCTGCAGTTGATCCATACGGAGAGCGAGCGCGATCAGGCCTACGAGACCCGCAAGCGCGTGGTGACCATGATCGGCGACCTGGCGCGCGACAAGCTTGCCGACCGGGTCGAGGAGGACACCGCGCCGCTGCTCGGCACGCCCGACGAGGTCATCGCCCGCCTGAAGCAGCTCGAGGCGGGTGGCGCCACCAACATCCTTCTGGTCGATCCCAACGCCTCGGTCGCCAACCTGCGCGCCTTCGCGCGCGAGGTCATGCCGGCCTTCCGGCCCGCCCGCGCCGTCGCTGCCGCGGAATGAACCTGCGAGCTTCGTCTTAGCCAGTCCGCGTGATCTGCACGAGAAAGTCGATGAAGGCCCTGAGCTTCACCGGCAGGTGGCGCTGCGGCGGATAGAGCACGGACACCGGCGCGCCTTCCAGCTCGTAGTCGCGCAGGATGGCACGCACATCGCCGCGCTCGAGGTCCTTGCGGTAGAGCCACCAAGTGCCCTGGGCGATGCCGGTGCCGGCCACCACGGCCTCGCGCAGCGCGTCGCCGCTGTTGATGACGGCGTTGCCGCGCACCCTGACGCCAAAAGGCCGGCCGTTTCGGCCTTTGAAGCTCCATTCCGGACCGAAGCGGCTGATCAGGCAATTGTGCTGCTGCAGCTCGCGTGGCGTCTTGGGCTCGCCGTGCCGTTCCAGATAGCGCGGTGCTGCCACTGTCACCTGCGGTCCGCGGGTCAGCAGCCGCGTGGTGAGACGGGAATCGGTGATGTTGCCGGTGCGGACCGCCAGCTCGAAGCCCTGGGCGATCAGGTCCACGGCACTGTCGCTGAAGTGCAGCTCCAGGCTGATCTCCGGATAGCGCTCGAAGAAGGCGGGCAGTTCCGGCGCCAGGGTCACGCGGCCGAAGGACAAAGGCACCACCGCGCGAATGCAACCGCGCGGCACGGCGCTGCCGCGCTTGATGGCCGCTTCGGCATCCTCCAGATCCGCCAGGATGTGAACGCAGCGTTGATAGAATTCCTGGCCGAAATCAGTCGTCCGCAGGCGCCGCGTGGAGCGGTTGAAGAGCTGCGCGCCCAGCTCGTCCTCCAGCCGGGCGATGGTCTTGGTTACTGCCGAAGGCGACTGACCGATCCGGTTCGCCGCTGCGGTAAAGCCGCCATGCTCGACCACCCGGGCGAAGACCCGCAGAGCCATGAACTTGTCCAATTCGGCTCCCTCCGCCCGCGCTGCCTGTCGGGGCTCCCCCGATATTCGTTGGCGGAACGGTAGGGCAGGCCGGCCGGTCGGACAAGATAGCTAGCGGAAGCTGGCGAGCGCAGCGCCGATGCGCTCAAACTGAGGCTCCGTGATCATGCCCTTCAGGATCTTCTGGAAGCGCGGATGGCTGGCGCCGGAGAAGATGTACTGCCAGCGATAGGCCTTGAGGAATTGCTTCGCCAGCTCAGCGGCGTCGCGGCTGCCGACCGTGCGGCCGCAATTCGCCGCGAAGTAATCGCTGTCGGCCTTGGCCTGCATCTGCAGGATCCCGTCGACGGCCGCGACCAGCGCGATGAAGTCGTCGACGGCGCGGTCGCGCTCGCCTTGCGAAAGCATGGCGTCGTGGCGCCTGAGTTCCAGTTCGTCGAGGACGACGTGCTGGCACTCGTCCCGCCAGTGGAAGAGGAACACGTCCTTGAACAGTTCCGACAGCTCGCCGTCCGGCTCGATGCTCTGGCGATAATGGTTCTGCACGAAGAGCTCGATGTGCAGCGTCAGCACGAGCACCGCCCACGTGCTCTTGCCGAGCACGGCGCGCGCCACCGCGTCGGCATCGACGTCGAAGCGATAGCCCGCCGGCAAGGTCGCGCCCATCATCGCCTCGATGCGGCGGAACAGAGTCTGGTGCTTCAGTTCCTCGTCGCTGAAGCGCACCAGGGCCTCGAGTGCGTTCTGGTCGCCCAGCCAGTGGTCGCGGCCGATCTCGAGCAGCTTGGCGGTGATGAAGCGCTCGACCAGGCCGAAGACATTGGCGTAGGTGCGGCCCTGGATCTGGCTGGCGAAGCGCTTCTCGTCGTCGGAGAGCGAAGTGAACTCCTGAGCGAGGGAGAGTCCGTCGGGCAGGTATTTCCGGCTGAGGTCGAAGCCGCGGCCGCGGATCACGTCCAGCTCGACGTCCCAATGCGTCGCCTTGGACGCCTTGACGCAGTGGGCATATCGTTCGCTGTCGGGGTATCTAACCAACGCGTTCATGATCTTTCTCCTGTTCTCGTCCATCCGGCGGCGGGACTCGACTCCGCCGCTCGGGACGCCCGCGATATATGAGCAGCGGGCAACCGGGGCTATGATCGCGGCTCCAGAAGAAGTGACAGAAACGCCAGATCGCGGGACCAGCCAATGGACGCCTTGTCGGATGTGCTGCGCGCCGCGCGTTTGAATGGCGGCGTCTTTCTCCAGGCCGAGTTCACGGCGCCCTGGTGCATGGCTGCGCGCGTGACGCCACAGTTCTGCGCACCGTTGCTCGGGCCCACCGCGCACCTCATTCCCTATCACTACGTGGTCGAGGGCGAGCTCCACGCCTCTGTCGAGGGCGGGCAGCCCGAGCAGCTGCGCAGTGGCGAGCTCGTGCTTTTTCCGCGCAACGACGGCCATCTGCTGGGCAGCGATCTCGGCCTGCCGCCGGTGCTGGCGGGAGACATCATCGTGCCGTCGCAGCATGGCGAACTTCATACCATCCGCCACGGCGGCGGCGGCGCATCGACCAAAATGATCTGCGGATATCTCGGCTGCGACAGCGCGGACGGCAACCCCGTCGTTGCGACCTTGCCCGCCATCATGAAGCTCAAGGTCGACCAGACCGGGCCGGCAGAATGGATTCGCTCGACCTTTCAGTATGCCGCCAGCGAGGTGGCCCGCGGTCGGCCGGGATCGGAGACGGTGCTGGCCAAGCTTTCCGAGCTGCTCTTTGTCGAAGCCGTGCGCCGCTATGTCGAGGACCTGCCGGCCGACCAGACCGGCTGGCTGGCCGGACTGCGCGATCCCACGGTCGCCCGCGCTCTCGCGCTCATGCACGGCGATATCGCCCGTTCCTGGAGCGTGGAGGAACTCGGCCGCGCCGCCGGACTGTCGCGCTCGGCGCTGGCCGAACGGTTCAGCCGCATGATCGGCATGGCGCCCATGCACTACCTCGCTCACTGGCGCATGCAAATGGCGGCGCAAAAGCTGCGGGGCACGAGTGCTTCCCTGGCGCAGGTCGCCCAACAGGTCGGCTACGAGTCGGAGGCGGCGTTTTCGCGGGCGTTCAAGAAGACGTTCGGCAGCTCCCCGGCGACGTGGCGGCGCGCCGCCCGGTAGGGATCTCGCCCGGCCCGGTTCAGCCGGGCCTTCACGGCGAGGCTCGCCCTTGTTTTTCGCATGCGTCGGCAGCGGCCCAGAAGTGGTACGCTATGCTGACGTTTCCCGGGAGGAAATCGAATGACCTATGACCTTGTCATCAAGAACGGCATCGTGGTCGACGGCACGGGCGCCCGGCGATACCAGGCCGATGTCGCGATCGCGGACGGCAAGGTGGCCGAAATCGGCAAGGTAACGGAAGGGGCCAAGCGCACCATCGACGCCCACGGGCTGGTCGTGGCGCCGGGCTTCGTCGACCCGCATACCCACTACGACGCGCAGATCTGCTGGGACGGCGCGGTCACGCCCTCGTCGTGGCACGGGGTGACCAGCGTGGTGATGGGCAATTGCGGCGTCGGCATCGCGCCGTGCAGGCCCGCGACCCGCGAGATCGCCATGAAGGATCTCGTGAACGTCGAGGGCATTCCGTTCGACGTGCTGAACAAGGGCATCACCTGGGACTGGGAAACCTTCCCGGAATTCATGGACGCCGCCGCGGCCCGCAAGCCGTCGCTCAACCTCGCCTTCATCGCACCGCTGACGCCGTTCCGGCACTACGTCATGGGTGAAGCCTCGATGGAACGCGCGGCCAACCCGGAGGAAACCGCGAAGATCGCCAGGCTGATCGGCGAGGCGATCGACGCCGGCGCGCTCGGTTTCTCCTCGACGACGCTCAACCAGCATATGGGCTTCGAGGGCAAGCCGCTGGCCTGCCGCAACGCCAGCCGCGAAGAGCTGAAGGCGTACGCCAACCAGTTGAAGACGCGCGGCAAGGGCGCGATCGAGATCGCGCTCACCCGCCAGGTCGGCGTGCTCGAGGACGACCAGTGCGAACTGCTCGATTTCCTGCTGACCGAGAGCGGCCGGCCGGTGACCTTCATCGCCCTGTTCGACCGCGACGACATTCCCGAGGCGGTGCGCGACACCTTGCGCCGCGCCGCTCCCATGATCGCCAAGGGCGCCAGGCCGCAGACCTCGCCGCTGCCGCTGACCCGCGAAGTCGACATGGCCAATCCCTTCTCCTTCGCCGCCTTTCCGGCGTGGAAGCGGGTCTTCGCCGATACCTCGAAAGCGGCGCAGAAGCTCGTCTATGCCGATCCTGCCTTCCGCAACCAGTTCCGCGAGGACCTCAAGAATCCGACGGGCTTCGGCAACTGGGGCCGCATCGGCGTCTACAGCGTGCGCAATCCCGCGCTGAAGCCGCTGGAAGGCAAGTCGATCGCCGTGATCGCCCAGGAGCAGGGTAAGGACGGCGTCGATGCCTTCCTCGACCTCGTGCTCGCCGACAATCTCGAATGCGAACTCACCATGGCCTCGTGGAACACCCGCGAGGATCGCATGCGCGAACTTTTGAACAACAAGGCCATCCTGATGGCGCTGGGCGACGGTGGGGCGCATGTCGACATGCTGTGCGACGCCGGCTATCCGACCTATCTGCTCGGCACCTGGGTGCGCGAGAAGCAGGCGATTACGCTGGAAGAGGGCGTGCGCAGGCTGACCTCCGATCCAGCCGACCTGTTCGGCCTCAGGGATCGCGGCCGTCTCGCCCAGGGCGTGCCGGCCGACGTGGCGATCTTCGATCCCGCGGCGATCGGCTCGAACAATCACGGCGAGCGCCGCTACGACCTTCCGGGCGGCGCCAAGCGCATCGTCATGCCCTCGCGCGGCGTCGAATACACGATCGTCAACGGCGCGCTCACCTGGGAGCAGGGCAAGCTCAACGAGGCCAAGGCGGGCAAGGTGCTGCGCGGATAGGACCGGCTCACTTCCTTACGGGGGCGTAGAAGACGCTGTCGATCTCGACGATATCGTCGTCGAACAGGCGCTGGACCTCGATCATCGTGCGCGGCGGATAGGGTGGCTTGCCCCAGAGCTCTGCCTGTGCCTTTTCCACCATCGGGGCGAAGCGGTGCAGGTCGCTGACGTAAACCGTGAGCCGTACGCAATCCTGCAGGCTGGCGCCCTCCGATTGGGCAATCAGCCTGATGTTGAGGAAGGCCTGGCGAATTCGGGCCTGGGGGTCCTGCACCAGCGTGTTGGTCGCCGGATCGATGCCCTGCATCCCGGCGACAAAGACAAAGTCACCGGCCCGCGTGCCGAGACTCCAGGTTCCTTCCGCCTTGATGGCGCCGGGAGGGTTGAGTGTTTTGACGCCGTTGGGCGACGGCGATTGCGCGACGGCGCCGCTCGTCGCCATCGCCAGGGCGATCACGCAAGCAAGAGGCAGGCGGGTCATGCGCCGTGCGGATCGGCGACCAACGGCCATTGCGCCTTGTTGGCCTTGGTGTAGGGCAGCAGCGACCAGTCCGGCATCAGCGCGCCGGGGGCGGCGACATAGACGACTTCGCTGGCGATCGGCGCGTAGGCGGCATGGAAGTGCTGCATGGACTTCACGACCACGACCTTCTTGGTCGCCGGATCGACGCCCAGCTTGGTGAAACAGTCGCGGCTCAGGCACTGCGTGCGCTTCGAGTTGACGATCACCGTCACGCCCTCGATCTCGAGCGCCGCCGCATCGCCGATCGAGCCCACGGTCTTGCGGTCGCCGCCGAACTCGATGGTGACATTCTTCGCGAGCTTCAGCACTTTGGCCCGCGCATCGACCGGAGCGCCGGATTGCGGGCCGAGCTTGCCGCCGAGGCGAATATCGAGCTCGGCGCCTTCGCCGACCTCGAAAGCAAGCTTGACCGCGCCGGGATCCCAGATCATGCCGACCGCGGCGTCCTTCACCTTGCGGTCGAGCAGGGCCTTCAGGATGAAGGTCGAGTCCGATGCCGCACCGCCGCCGGCGTTGTCCGACACGTCGGCCAGCACCATGGGCTTGGACAGGTTGTGCGAGCTCACACGCGCCATCGCCGCGTCGAGCGAGACATAGGGCGGCTGGATGACCTCGCGCATGGCGAAGAATTCCCGGCCGAGCTCGCGCGCCAGGCGCTCGGCTTTGGGCCGGTCGCCGTCGGTGATGGCGATGATCTTGCTGCTCATCTCCTTGATATCGGACCACGGGAAGCCGTGGGCGACCGACAGCGACAGCACGCCGTCCTTGCCTTCCAGCGCCGAAAGCTTGTCGACGAAGCCGCGCATCGGCTGGCGCGTCGTGTGGAACACGCCGATCATCCGGCAGTCCCAGGCGGCCATGACGGGCCTGGTGCGGCCTTCGATGGCGCCTTCCATCACGGCGAACAGATCGTCGGCGCGCTCCGGCACGTCGATGTGCGGATATTCCTTGAACAGCACCAGCGCCGTCGCGTCCCGCAGGGTGCCCTCGCCGATGTTGCAATGAAGATCGAGCTCGGCGCCCACCGGAATGTCCGGCCCGACGATCTTGCGCACGGCGGCCAACAGGTCGCTTTCGCAGTCGTCGTAGCCCTCGGCCACCATGGCGCCGTGCATGGACAGCAGCACGCCATCGACCGGCATCGCCGCCGCGAGGTCGGCCAGGATCTCGTCGCGGAAGGATTCGTAGACCTTCTTCACCGTCTTGCCGGCGGGCATGGCGAAAGCGCACAGGCTTTCGACGACCTGCCATCCCTTGGCCTCGGCGCGACCGCGCCACACCGCGAGGGGGGCGCCGAACATCGGCACGTTCTCGCCATAGCTGCCTTTGCGGTAGAGGCAGGTCTCCTCGAAGAGCTGATATCCGGTGGGAATGGAAGCGAAGGTATTGGTCTCGGTGCCGAGCGTGGCGGTGAAGATCTTTTTCATGGGCGGCGATCTTGGCGGCGCCCCGGCGCATCCGCAAGCACGTCACGACGGCGGCATTGCCGCAATCACGTCGCTGACCAGACGCGCCACCGTGTCCATGTCGTCGCGCGGCGTGCGGGCGTAGCCGAACCGGGCGACGACCAGCCGCCGCGACGGCACGACGATGATGTACTGTCCGTAGGTGCCGCGGGCCATGAAGGCGTCGGCCGGGATGCCGTGGCTGATGCGGTACTGCGCGCCGGCCCCGCCGCCGCGGTTGGTCCAGAAGCCCGCGGCATAGCCGAATTGCCCGCTGCCGGGCGTCTGGGCGGCGGACTA
>Ga0210402_10001159_pt1 | contig 27560 bp, 17 predicted proteins | sample IncBWC7MmetaG_FD_161055 | JGI IMG/M metagenome (GOLD analysis project Ga0210402, IMG submission 161055) | Forest soil microbial communities from Barre Woods Harvard Forest LTER site, Petersham, Massachusetts, United States - Inc-BW-C-7-M | ecosystem: Environmental > Terrestrial > Soil >... | reverse complement strand
GAACAGCAGACTGGGCGAACTGTCGCAGGCGACATATATATCGGGCCAGCCGTCACCATCGAAATCGGCGGCCGCGGCCGTCAGACCGTGACCGGCATGTGGGGCCAGGATGCCGGACCGCTCGCTCACATCGGTGAAGGTTCCGTCTCCGTTGTTGTGGCACAGGCGGCATGTCTCCTCCGGCAGTCCCGTGGGGCCGCAATAGACCGGCACGCCTCTCCAGTTGCAGGCGGCGTTCTTCCCCCGAGGCGCGATCTTGTCCGGGTCGAAAACGACATAGTGACTCATGAAGAGATCCAGCCTGCCGTCGCGATCGTAGTCGATCCACGTGCAGCCGCTGCCATAGCGCACTCCCGGATGCAATAATCCCGCCTGGGCCGTGACGTCCGAAAAGGTGCCGTTGCCGTTGTTGTGGAACAGAATGTTCTGGCCCCAACAGGTGATGAAGAGGTCGTCAAAGCCGTCGTTATCGTAATCGCCCACCGTGATACCGGCCGCCCAGACACTGCGGCCGATGCCGGACTGAGCCGTGACATCCTGGAACGTGCCATCGCGGTTGTTGTGATAAAGCCGGATGGTCGCCTCGGCCGGGGTCGGCCCGGTGCGGCGGCGGCCAGTCAGCATCACAATGTCCAGCCAGCCATCGTTGTCGTAATCCACAAACGCCGCGCCGCATCCCATGGAGTCCAGTATGTAATCGGCTCTGCCCTCATCGCCATAAATCACCGGAGAATGCAGGCCCGCCGCACCGGCCACGTTCACAAATCTGGCGTTGAACGGCAGCCCCGATGGCTTACCGCGGGGTATCGGCGTGACGCCTCGCGACGCCATTCCACCGTAGCGTTGCGCGCGGGCTTTGGGAGTCGGAGCGGTCAGCGCCAGGGCAGGCAGAGACAGGATTTGCCGGCGTGTCATCGGGTGATGGCCTTGAGGATAGCAGAACCAGCGGGATGAGCTTGGCACAGTATGCGTCACCGAAAACTTCAAGATATTTCTCGCAAAGACGCAAAGTACCGCAAAGAACGCAAGACACTTCCTGTTTGGAGTCGCATTCTCCGAAGGAACTGGCATTCTGTGGGATTTGGGGGTTTTCATCACCTTTTTGCTCCAGCTTTCGGGGGACGAAAAGCAAATTGACCAAACGAACCCAATTTTGGGGGTCCAAGCCAGGAAAGCACAAGCGGCTGCGCCTGACGAAACGAACCCATTTTACCCACCCCGGCTCCAGCCCTCGAACCGCGATCCTTTGCTGTCGCGGCGGCCTTGCCTTCGGGGGGCATGGGGCCAGTGGATTCTTGCGGAATATGGCGACTCGCGTTGAATTGACCGTTCTTGGGCATAGGTAGTAGCTTCGTGATGGACGGGACTCCGTAGCGGACGAACTGGCCCTGTCCTACACCGATCTTGGCATGAGGGAGTTTGGATTGAGGCCGGAGAGGCGTGCATGTTATTGAAAAGATGGGGATGGGAAATTGAAATCGATGGTGACTGGTTTACCGGGTGAGTGGAAAAGAGGAGAGACGACTGATCTTCTGGGCAGACCTTGCGGTTCGTAGTATGAATTGCCGGCCAAACCGGTCCGCGGCCTAGGTCGTTGGAGCATCTTCCGTCGATTCTGCACTGCCCCAGTCGACCGTCTGCAACTCCCCGGCTAAGACCTGTTCGAATGCAACAAAGTCTTTACCTTGTAGCTAATCGGAACCTCACTCGGGTGCCACCAGAGACGATGCCGATCTCCGGTGAACTGAGGATCTTTGGCCAAAAACTAGTATCACCAGGAAAACGTCCGCGTTGGTGCGCTGTGGCGAAATCCTTCTTCAAATAAAGACTGAACCGACGCTGGCCAGCGACTCCTCGTGGAGATCCAAACGCTCCAGAATATTGGCCGCCACTAGCGTTGGCGTGGCTAAAGGGATCAACTGTTTGTTCACTCTCGATATTCTAACCATCTTTTCTAACCATCTTTTCTAACCATCTTTTCCTCCGCCTCTTGGCGCCGCTAATCGGAGGGCGGACGAGGCGGTCCGCTTTTTTCCGTCGCTTGCAAGTGCCAAGTTAAAGTTAGGCGCTTTTCAGGAAGCGAGCTCTTTCTTTGCCTCGGCAAAAGCAAGTTCTTCGAGTTCGACTCTCTCGCGGAGAACCCGTTCGACCCACTTGTCCACACCGGTCTCGCGGTGCAAGTTTGCCAAGAAAGCTGCGCGCGCCGCTAGATCGCCCGGAATCGACAGAAAGGCCGGCTCGGATTTCCTGACCTGGATTGGTGCCTCCCAGGCTGAATCGTCCTCGGAGTGGGCAGTCACGAGTTGATCGATTCCTTCCTGATCGAGTGTTGTGGTCTTCGTTCTCTTTCGTGCAGTCATAAGGGCCAACCTGTGATGATGCGAACCACGCTGTCCGGCTTGAGTTGGAAAATGATCTTGAGGCTCCTTCCACCGGGCGTTTTGCCGATCAACTGGTAGCGGTCACGGAACCTCTTGTTCCGTCGAATCTCAAAGTCCGAAAAAAAGCACTCGACCGCCTGGTTAAAGGTGGCTCGGTGCGCAGAAAGTTTGTCGCGCTCAAAATCGTACTCGAAGTTCGACGGCGTGAATCGATGCCAGTCGGCCAACCCTCATTGTACTGCCGTTTTCCTCCACTGACGGCACGGTGGGAGTGCGCGGCATGAAAGTGATGGATCGCGTCGCGCACTCTGACAACACGGTTTCGTCATGCCAAAGGCTTGGTCATGCGAAAATGGCGAGATGCACGCTGTACTGCGCGCCCATGGCCGCGCCGGTTTCCGCCTCGCTGGCCGCATCGGTTTCCGTATCGCGGGGACATTCGTGATTCTCGCGCTCGCGCCGGGTGGGTTACCGGCCTCGGAGCCAAGTGGTCCGGAGTTAATCCGCCAGGGCAAGTTCGAAGAAGCGCTCGCCGTCTATCGCGCCGACATTGAGGCCTCCCCGAAGTCCGTGGCGGCCAACAATGGGGCCGGAGTGGCTCTCGACCTGTTGGGCCGCTTTACCGAGGCCCAGCAGTATTTTACTCAGGCCATCAAGGCAACGCGGACTCCATTGGAGCGAGCCGTGGCCCAGCGTGCCATGGCCATCGCCCACGGTTTCGCCGGAGACTGCAAAGGCGCGGAGAAATTTGAGTCCGACGCCTTTGATTTCTATCTGGGCACGTCTGACTTTTTTAATGCGGGTGAGGTTGCCGATGAACTGGGGCGTTTGTGTCTGGATGCAGGGGACCTGAACCGCGCTTCGGAGTGGTATCGGAAAGGCCACGACACCGGGCTGGACCAACCCGACATGGCGCCAGCCCGTAAGGATCTGTGGAGCTTCCGGCTGGCGCACGCGAGAGCTCGCATCGCTGCCCGGCGCGGCAAACCCGAAGAAGCCTTGAAATATGTGAGGGAAGCCAGGACCATTCTGGATAGGAGCCGGAATCCGGACCAGGAGCAGTATTTTCCATACCTGACCGGGTATGTGGCATTCTATGCGGGCGACTATCCGGCGGCGCTGGCCGCACTGCAGCGCGCCTCTCCGGCCGACCCCTTTATCCAATGCCTGATGGCGCAAACTTACGAGGCGCTTGGCAATCGGGAGAAAGCCCTTGAGTATTACCGCCAGGCGGCTAATAGCTCCGCCCACAGCGTTCCGGCCGCCTATGCGCGCCCGTTCTCGCGGCGAAAGCTGGAGGGCTTCGTCTCCAAATAACGTATCCGAGTAGTGGGCTATTTCCCGAGTAAAGCCGTCAACCGGGATCGGTAAACGCTGCTGATCGTTACTTGGCGCGCGAAAGCGACGGTTGGAATACCGCCGATTTCTGAGCTCAAGATCCAAACGTGAGGAACTCCTTTGCCCCTTGGCGCGCGCGAAGCATGGAATGCCGTCATTCTCTCGATCCGCCGCGGAAAGGCTTCAAGGGCCGATCTGGGAACTTGTTCTTCTACCCACCGCGGTTATCGCGTCGAGTGGATCCAGGCTGTCGATATGTTCCCGCACGCAGATCGCGCTGAAAATGATCGTGCGGCTTAGACGTAGGCACTACTCCGCTCGAAGCGCGGTGGCCGGATCGACACTGCACGCTCGGCGCGCAGGCAGGTAACTCGCGATGCTCGCCACAGCGAGCAGGCAGCCGGAAACGACGATCCACGTTGGAGGATCCAGCGGCCCGACACCGAACAGCATTGCGGCAAAAAATCGTGAAATCGCCAGTGCGCCCAACCACCCGGCCGCCATTCCACAGATTGCCGGGAATAGTCCGTATCGCAGCATCAAGCCGGTAACGCGAGCCGGTGAAGCGCCCATCGCGATGCGAATGCCGATCTCGAACGTGCGCTGTGCAACCGAGTGGGCGATCACGGCGTAAATGCCCGCCAACGAAAGGATGAGCGCGACGACGGCGAATGTGGACAACAGTATAGTGGAGAACCGCCGTGGCGCCAGCGACTCGGCAATGAGCTGCGTCATCGGTTTCACATCGAAGACGAAAGCGTCCTTGTCGATGTCCACAATTCCTCTGTGCATGGCGGGATAGAGGGGCAAGGGGTCACGATTCGTTCGCACCAGCAGCGTAATCGCGGATTGTGGATATAACCCCTCGGGAAGGTAAAGCTCGTTTCCGGGCTCCGCGTCGAGTCCCGTATATCGCACGTCGTCAACCACACCGATGATTACCGATGGGGTCGTCTTCCATGACATCAGCACTCTCCTGCCAACTGCATCCCGCCCCGGCCAGGAGCGCCCCGCCAGTGTGCGATTCACGATTACGGATGGAAGGCTTCCGACTCGGCCCACTTCATCGTGCTCGTCATAACCGCGTCCGGAGAGGATAGGGATTTTCATCAAACGGAAGTATTCCGGGCTGACGACGCGGAGTCGCGCGGAGGGCCGATCCACCGGCGCGTCCGGCTTTCCTTCGATGCTGAAGGAGCCATAAAAACTTCCCGCGCGCATGGGCACGCCCTGGATGACCGCGGCGCCGCGAACTTCCGGCATCGTTTCCATCGAGCGGATCACCTGGCGGGAAAACACGACGTTGTGCCTCCATTCGAATTTGTTATTGGGAAGGGAGATCGTCATCGTCAACAGATTCCGGGTATCGAAACCAGGATCGATACGCGACAGCCGATTCGCGCTCCTGACCATCAGGCCTGTGGCGATCAAAAGCATGAGCGTCATGGCCACTTCCGCAGCGACGAGAATGGCGACCAGGCGTTGCCGACCGTAGGCGGCGGTGATGCTTCGCCCTTCGAGCTTAATGGCATCCCCCGGATTTGCAGACGACGCCCGCAATGCGGGGATGATGCCCGCGATCAACGCTGTCAGTAAAGCAACCATCACCGTGAACAGGAGAGCGGTGCGATCCACTGTCGCCTCCTGCGCCAGCGGAACGTCCGCGGGAATCAAGGGCCGCAGCAGAACGAGGCTGGCATACGCCAAGCCGACTCCGATCGCGCCCGCCGGCAAAGCAATGCATGCGGACTCAGCCAGAAACTGACGCAGGATTCGCCATCTCGCTGCGCCGAGCGCCGCGCGTATGGACACTTCTTTCTGGCGCGCCGTGGCGCGAGCCAGCAGCAGGTTGGCGACATTTCCGCATGCAACGAGGAGCACAAAACCCGTGCAGGCGAACAACAACAGCAACGCCCGCCGAGATCCACCCAACACCTCATCGCGCAGAGGGACGACACGAACGCTGAGACCGTTGTTGGTTTCGGGATGGGCCGCGGCAAGATTGCGGGAAACGGTATCCATCTCCGCCTGGGCTTGCTCGATCGAGATTCCCGGACGCAGCCGGGCAATGGCGTCCAGATCGCCATTATCACGCTTCGCCGGATCGATCAATTCGGGAACCCAGAAATCCACCGAATCGCCAATACCCGTGACCACTCCGGGCGCCAGACTGAAATCGGCGCTGAGCGGCGGGAAATGCGCGTCGGCCGAAGCGATGCCGGTAACCAAAGACGGCGTGGGCCCGATGCGGCTCAGATTGATGAGGTTGACATCCAGAACCTTGCCGAGGAGTTTCCCGTCCGATGCGAAGCGACGCTGCCAGAGGCGGCGGCCGATAATGATCTCGAACCTCCGCCGCTGTGGATCATTCGGACCGAACGTTTCGCCCATCAAAGGTACGCCGAGAACTCTGAAGAACTCAGGCGTGATGCTGAGCCCGCGCAGGCGTTCGCTTCGATCTCCCCCGGTCAGATCCACAGTTTGCCGCCGATAGCCGGCGATGGCTTCGAACGATTTCGCCCGAGCTTGCCAGTCGAGCAGATTGGCCGGCGCAACCGTAGGAAAGAACATGCCGTGCTGAGGATTCATCGGGCGGAGCATGACCAGGCGATCCGCCCCGGGGTAAGGCAGCGGGTAGACCAGCATCGCGTAACCAACACTGAAGATCGCCACGTTCGGGCCGACACCGACAGCCAGGCTCAGGATCGCGACGACTGATGAAATGCCTCCGCGTCTGAGCGTCCGAAGAGCGTAGCGGATGTCGGAAGAAAGGCCGCGCATCGTCTGTCATCTTAGCCCTATTCCGAAGTAGCCGGCTATCGGAGGGGTGCGCCGCGTGCGCCGCAGTTGCCGCCTACCAGTCCTGGGGCGGTCTGGTCCGGAAAAGTTTACCCGGATCGGGAGCCTCGGCCCCCTTGTCCGGAGACTCCTTCCGGATCGCCTGCGCGATTTCTTGCTGAGCCTGGGCTTCCTGCTTCCGGCCCAGCGCGGTATAGGATTGCGCCAGATCCTGGTGCGCCCCAATCCAGCCGGGACGCAGCCGGATCGCATTCTGCTGCCGTTCCGCCGCGGTCTTGTAGTCGCCCTTCTTATATGCGATTTGACCGGCTAACGTCTGTGTCCAGGGGTCCTCCGGCGCCAGTTTCAGAGCTTCGCCAACAGCGGCTTCGGCGTCACCGATCCGGTCCGGCGCGGAGCGAACCGTGGTGTCCGCCAGATAGAACCAGGCTTCCGGACTGCGCGCGCCCAGCGAGACCGCCGTTTCCAACGCTCGCCGAGCCTCCTCAAAATGCCGCTGGGCAGCTAAAAAGATCCCGCGCGCCACCCAGACGGCGCTACGTTCCGGCCACCGGCGCTGTATTTTATCCAGCAGATGGTCGGCATCCTCGGCTTGACCGGCCGATTCCAGCACAGTCGCTCTCAGTAGTGGAATCTGGGGGTCCTGCGGCAGGATTTGTTCGGCCCGATCAAGCAACTGCAGCGCCTCTGGCGCATGGCCGTTCCGGTTCAGAAAAACCGCCCCCTGCCAGTACAACTCGGCACGTCCCGGAGCCGCATGGATCGCCCGTTCGAGAGCCGCCATGGCATCCGCGGCCTTCCCGGATGCGTCGAGCATTTGGGCGCGGGCGAGATAATAATCGGCGTTCCGGCGGGATTCCGGCACCCGTTCCAAAAGCCTGAGTCCCGCTACCGCGCCTGAGTTAGGAGGAGCGGCGCCTGAGTTACCGGCAGCCGCGCCTGCGTTAGGGGAAGCCCCGCCCGTGGTATGGAATGCGGCAATGGCCAAGTCCAATTCCAGGCCGGCGGAAGGATCGGCAGCAGCGGCTTGTTCCAGCAGTTCCCTGGCGGGCGCATACTGCCTGGCGGTGAGAAGCGCGCGCCCCGCATCGGCCAGCACGGCTGCGCCGGGCTTCATGCCGCCAATCGCGCGGGCGGTGGCTGATGCCTGGTCGATCTGACTTTCTTCCAGTGACAATTTCAGATAGTGCAGTTGTGCGTTGGCATCGCCCGGATTGTCGTGGACGGCCTTTTCCACGCGCACCCGGTAGTCGGCCCGCTGCTGTTCGGGGGTGAGGCTCAGATAGCGCATCAGGTCCCTCGGGGCCTGCGTGGGGCGCCGTTGGCGATAGCGATCCATCAGAATTTCGGACTCGGCGTTCTCACCCGCCTCGGCCAGCGCATTGGCAAGGTGAAGCTGTATGGTGGATTCGCCAGGCGCCAGAACCGCGGCTTTGCGCAGCACGCGTATGGCATCCGCCAGCCGGTCCAGAGCTCGATAGGTCTGTCCCAGGCGATCCAGAATCACGCCGTTCGAGGGCTCGCTGGCAACGGCGGATTCCAAGTCCGGCACGGCAGCTTCCAGCTTTCCCTGGACGTAATAAAGTGCCCCTCGGGCAGCACGCGCCGCCACGAAATCCGGTTTCAGCTCCAACGCCCGGTCCAGACTTGCCAGTCCTTTTGTCGGATCGCTGGTGCTCTGCGCCAGGCCGAGTTCGTAGTGCCCCATCGCGTCGTCGGGATGCCGTGCAATGTACCATTCCAGGTCGGCGATACCCGTCTCGAATTGCCGCAGATGAATCCTCGCGAAGCCGCGCTCGCGGCGGGCTGTGTCATCTTTTGGGGCCAGCGCCGCATAGCGGTCCCAGGCCTCCGCGGAGTCCTCATTCGCCTGCAGGTCTCCGGTTGTGACAGCCACCAGCCTTTGCACGTCCGCGCGCCTCGGCGCCAGTTTCGCGGCCCGCGCCAGCAAACGCAATGTGGGCTCGGGTTGCCGCAAAGCGCTGTATACAAAAGCCAGGCTGTAGAGCACGTCCACGTTGTTCGGCTGCTGCCTGACGGCGGTCTCCAGCACATCGCGCGCGCGTTCGTAATGGCGGGCATAGCAGGCCACCACGCCAAGATCGTAGAGCACCTGGAAGTTCGACGGGTCGGCCGCCAGCGCATGCGTCAGAAAAGTCTCGGCGTGGTCAAATTGTCCGGCCTCCGTCAAGGTCCAACCCATGGAAGCGCTGAGCCTGGCATCTTGCTGCGTGGCCGATGACAGGCGAACGAATAGAGCCTCGGCTGCTTCGCGATCGCCGCTCAGATCCAGCGCGGCTAATCTTTGAACTGCCGCTTCCGGCGCTTCCCGCTGGTCCGCGGGCAGGTGATCCAGATAGAGCAGCGCTTCCTTGGCATGGGCGGCATCTTTCGCCTTCAGTGCCAGTTGGGCCAACTGCAGGTTCGCGTAACGGTCGGATGGATCGATCGCGATGGCATCCTGAAATGCCTTGCGGGCGCTTTTTTCGTCACCGGTGCTCAGCAGGTGGTTAGCGTATCTGCCCAGGACGCGGGTGGAGCCAGGCGCCGCGGCGACCGCCCGGCGGTGGACGGAATCGGCCTCCGGGAACTTCTTCTGCACATCGAGCGCAAAGCCGAGCAGACTCAGAGTCTCCGCATCGTCGGGATGGACCTGCAACTCGGCGCGCAACTTCAGCTCGGCGCCCGCAAAATCTCCTCGTTGCAACGCCGCCGCCGCTTCCTGCAGTGCCGGGCCGGCATCCGCGGCTTTGGCGGAGGGCAGGCAGAATAACCCGCAAAACAACGCGCTGACAAGCGCGGCGCGCAACGCGGCGGACACACAACGGCGAACCCGCGCCAGCCATGCTTGCGCCAGCCATACCTGAGCCAGCGGCGATGAGGCGTGGGATACCTGGCGGCTCACTTATCAACTCCATCGCCGATTGTATCATTGCCTCCATCGCCGTCCGTACCTTGAACTGCGGGCTGTGCTTCTTTCGCGTCGTCGTCATCGACCTCTCCTTGCCAGCGACTTCGCCCGAAACCTTACCCTCTTGCCTGATCTGAAATCCTGGGACCACTATAAAGGCCGCGAATTCATAGTCTTAGAGGTCGTCTCCAGGACCGTATCAGTACGCGCGGTACTAAACATTTCGCGCGTCGGCGGCTATGCTGTTAAGCATGAGAGCTTATATTCGTTCGCTTGAGTTCATGGTGATTTTGACGGGCGTGGCAATGGCCCAAAACAACGGGACCACCGAACCAAACCTCTACAATTTGCCGTCACCCGGTGATATCGTGGTGGCCGCGAAAGCACCGGAGTCCGCTGAACACAAGTTTGCTCAAAAGCAATACGATAACCAGGTGGAAGTCGTTGCTGGACTGTCTAATCAGATTGAGACAATCCTGGTTGATGTAGACGCTCCCAGCAAAGAGAGCCCGGAGGTTCACCACCTTTATGTAATCGCTCAACTTGACCGGGGAGATAAACTTGCCATTCGAATGGGTGTCGAGGAGGAAGAATTGGCCCAACGAAAACTCCGCGTGGAACATGCAGACGAGTGTGTGGCAGTCTTTCAGGCAACGACTGGCAAGAAAACATCTGACGTGACGATCAAGGACACGGAACAGGTGAAGGCGTGCCAGTCTATGAATCTGTACCCGCCACAGAAATAGCCCTCACAAATCCTTTTAACGGCCGCTAACGATCTCGCTCCCTGCGTCGCTAATGTGTCTCCTGAAAACCTCGCGCCCATGTTCGGTTTTGCGATTTTGCAAATTACCGACTGCGCGCCGGTTCACGGTGGGGCCTCCGGCCGTCTGCTCCGGATATTTCAAGCGCCACGCGGAGCGTTTACGGGAACCCAAGCCGTAGAATGGCTCGTCTCCCGTAACCGGCGATTCCCCGGCCAGGCCCGCCTTGAGCGACACCACTTATGGAACGAGTTTGTGGTGTTTGCCCCGGTGGATGTAGCCTGATCGGCTATGAAATTCCTCCCCGTTCTGGTGTTCGCCTGCCTCGCCGCCACCGCACAGGACTCATCGCAGTTCACCAGGGGCGACCTCATGATCCCTCCGGCGCGATGGCGTCAAGCTGCAGGACCGCGATCTTCACGCCCAAGATCTTCACGCCGAACGCCGCCGCGCTTCCCCTGCCCATTCTGCTGGAACGCCACACCCTTGAGTAACCGATGCCCGGCAAAACGCCTTTGAACCCCCTTTAGCCGCTCAAAGCGGCTGTTCGGGGTCGCTGCCGCGGCCCCGTGGTTGTGAGCCGCTCAAAGGCGCTTTGGCGGGTCGCTAACGCGGCCCGCTAAACCTTGGCCACTAAACGGTGGCCACTCAGAGCTGCAGGTTCAGTTGGTCCAGTCTTTTGTCCTCCTGTTCGTGCTGCTGGAGGTACGCTCGAATGACTCCTCGTCCCGTCCTAGTGTTGAGACGAGGTATCCGCGCGCCCAGAAATGCTGCCCAACAAAACTTCGCTTGCGCTCGCCTTATACCATTGCCAGGTGTATGGCGCGGTTCCCGTTTATGTATCCCACCACCTGCTGACTGCGTTATTTCGGCGGGATCGCGATCAGCGTGTGCACGTGATCGCTCATCGGATGTCCCTCCTCGATCCGGCTCTCCTCCTGTTGGGCTAACCGTTTGAATACCTCCCCCAGATATGGTCGTAACTGCGTGTACAAGGTCTTACGACGGCATTTCGGGATAAACACTACGTGATATTTGCACTCCCACTTCGTATGGTTTACTCTCGTATTCGTCCATCGTGTGAAATCTCCTTTTCGTGCGCTTGGCGGCTCACGTTTAGGCGTTTCCGCGATGGACTCCCGGATTTGTCAAACTGCTACTGCCTCCCCGACAGAGCCGGGGGGCCTCTCATTTTAGGCCAGGCGCCCGTGGCACGGAGAAAGCTCCGCTGGCCGCCGGCGGCTACGCCAATTGCCCGCGCGGTAGTAGTACTCTTACAAGGCGACCTTAGAACTCTCTGGGGGGCGCAGGGGTCAAAGTGCGTATAAGAGTATCTTATCCGATGTTATGATTAGTTTCGAATCAGCAGACACAAACAGAAACTCTTCCAGGATCTGTCTGATTCATGGAGAACTCTTAGAATATGAAACGACTTTTAACGTTTGCCCCGCTTCTCGCCCTTATCGGAGTACTTCCGGTTCATGCGGGAACCATCGCCTACACCGATCCTGCCGGCCAGGGCCGTCAGGACTGGGGAGGCAACCTGGCGTTGACATTTGACGTCCTTTCGCCTGTCACTGTGACGGCCTTGGGCGTGTTCAACGCTTCGGGATCCGGCACGATTGATGGCCACATCGACGTGGCGATCTGGGACATGGGCAACCACACACAGGTCACACCCACCGTAAGCTTCAACGGAAACTACACCGCCGCAGGGATTGGTTTCGACGTGTTCCAGGCCATTAGCCCGGTAGTCCTTGGGCCTGGCTCGTATGAGGTCGATGCGGTCGGATTCAACCCCATCGATAAAAACGGTAACTTGAATACCGGTTCCACCAGCGGCCCGGCATTGACTGGCGCCGGCCCGTTGAGCTTCACTGGCGCAGCCTGGGACTCCATTACAGCCTTGGACGGGCCAACTACCTGCGTGGGTTGCCAGGGTGCCCCGCTTCAGTCGCAGCAATTCGATGCCGGCACGTTCCAGTTCACACCGGGCAGTGGCGTGCCGGAACCGGCCACCCTCGGTCTGCTGGGTTCGGGCTTCGTCGGCTTGTCCGTTCTCTTGCGCCGCAGGCGGGTACGCTAACATAAGTTGAGTCAACTAAGTAACGTTGTTTGAAAAAAGGACAGTCGCGTAAATCGCGGCTGTTTGGCGGGGCAGGCGGTTCGCCTGCCCCCGCTGTGAGTCTGCATGTTATGTCCGCGATCTTGAGCCGTATGGCGCTCGGGCGCTCTGGAACACGCGCCCTGTCGATGATCCTATCCCTGCCGATGCAGTCGCGGTCACGCAGTCTGTGAGAACCTGCGGCGGCACTGGCGGCCGGCCGAGCGGAGCGAGAGGCCCTGCGGCGACGCGCTAAGTTCAACGCCATGCATTATGCGTGCTGGGCGCCGCGCAGCCCCGACAGCTATGTTAAGCCGATCTTGCAGCCATCCAATCAAAGCGTTCTTCCGCGTGACGCGGTGGTCTGCTCCGCGGTCGGGTGTATCTCCGCCTTGTCTCCCGAAGAAATGCCTGCCGAAATCACACGGCAGATGCTTCACGGCTGAGGAGTTCCGCGTATTGCAATGAAGCACCCGCTGAATGCGCCAGAGCTTCACCGGCAGGCGGAACATGAGGCGCGGTGCGCTTCATCGGATTCCCAGCGGTGACGGAGCTTGGTTTTCTCCGGACGGCGGCAGACCCGTGCAACCTGATGTCGCCCACAATGCGAGATACCAACGGCGCGCCGGTTCACCTCAGGGCCTGTAGCCATCCTCTCCGGATATGGCAAGCGCCATGCTGGAACGTTACGAAACCGTAGCACCGCTCTCCCCCGGGTAACCGGTGAGTCTTCGGCCAAGCCCCGTTTGGAAGAGTTTGCGGTGTTTGCCGGGTAGGTGTAGCATTGCGGGGATGCGTGTAGCCCGCTTGGATATGAAATTCCTCCCCGTTCTGGTGTTCGCCTGCCTCGCCGCCACGGCTCAGACTCAGGACTCATCGCAGTTCACCAAACGCGACGTCATGATCCCCACCCGCGATGGTGTCAAGCTTCACACCGTGATCTTCACGCCGAACGCCGCCGCGCCCCACCTGCCCATACTGCTGGAGCGCACCCCCTACGGCGCGCGCAGCACCGAGAGGGCACTGCTGGCCGCCTACCGGCACCTGGCCGCCGACGGCTACATCTTCGCCTTCCAGGACATCCGCGGCCGCTTCACCTCCGAGGGCCAGTTCGTCATGCAGCGCCAGGTCCGTGACCAGGCCGATCCCAAAGCCATCGACGAAAGCACCGACACCTACGACACCATCGACTGGATGCTCCACAACGTCCCCGGCAACAACGGCCGTGTCGGCATGCTGGGCGTTTCCTATGGCGGGTGGCTCACCACCATGGCGCTGCTCGACCCGCACCCCGCGCTCAAGGCCGCTTCCGAACAGGCCTCGCCCGCCGACATGTTCCTGGGCGACGACTTTCATCACAACGGCGCCTTCCGGCTCAGCTACGGTTTCGAATACGCCGCCCTGCTCGAAACCGCCAAGGAAACCAACACCAATTTTGAGTTCGACCGCGCCGATACTTACCGCTGGTACCTGGATCTGGGCGCGCTCTCCAACGCCAACGAGCGATATTTCCATGGCAAGCTCCCCACCTGGAACGATTTCGTCAACCACCCCAATTACGACCAGTTTTGGCAGAAGCAGTCCTTCCGCCCCTACATCGGCACGCCCAAGGTGCCGAACCTCAACGTGGGCGGCTGGTGGGACCAGGAGGATTTCTACGGCCCGCTCAAGATCTACGAGCTCTTCGAAACGCATGACGCCGCCGGCTTGAACTATCTGGTGGTCGGCCCGTGGAACCACGGCGGCTGGGCCCGTTCGGACGGCGCCAAACTCGGCCCCATCTCATTCGACAGCAACACCAGCAAGTATTTCCGCCAGGAGATCGAAGCTCCCTGGTTCGCCTACTGGCTCAAAGATATCGGCCTCCGCGCATTTCCCGAGGCTATGGTCTTTCAAACCGGCTCCAATCGTTGGGAGCGCTACGATTCCTGGCCGCCCAAAGCCGCGCGGCCGAAGAATCTCTATCTCCAGGCCAACGGCCGCCTCTCCTGGGATCCGCCCGCCGAAGCCGGCGATCGCTTCGACACCTACCTCTCAGATCCCGCTCATCCCGTGCCATACCGCCACCGCCCCATCAGCCCGACCTATCCCGGCGGCGGCTGGCCCGCCTGGCTGGTAGAGGACCAGCGCTTCGTCGACAACCGACCCGATGTCCTCACCTGGGAAACCGAGCCTCTCAGGGAAGACGTGAAGATCGCCGGCGATATCGTGGCCCAGCTTTACGCCTCCACTTCCGGCACCGATAGCGATTGGGTGGTGAAGCTGATCGACGTCTACCCGGAGACCTGGCTCGAAGACGCCTCACTGGCCGGCTATGAGTTGATGGTGGCCGATGAAATCCTGCGCGCCCGCTTCCGCGACTCCTTCGAGCGCCCCTCGCCCCTCGTACCCAACCAGCCAACCGCCTACCGCATCGACCTCCACACCAACGACCACGCCTTCCTCAAGGGCCATCGCATCATGGTCCAGGTGCAGAGCACGTGGTTCCCGCTTTACGACCGCAACCCGCAGACCTTCGTGGAAAACATTTTCAACGCCCGCCAGTCGGATTATCAGGTGGCCACGCAGCGCATTTTCCGGTCGAAGACCCAGCCGTCGCACATAGTTCTGCCGGTTGTGCCCTAGGCTAGGCTGGCGGGAGTTTCCCAGGATTCTGCCTTGCGAGCCGCGCTGTTCATTCCAAGCCGCGACTGTTCATTCCAAGCCGCGACTGTTCATCCCGAGGCGCGACTGTTCATTCCGAGCCGCGACTGTTCGTTCCGAGGCGCGACTGTCCATTTTGAGCCGCGACCGTTAGGGAGCGGTTCCCCCCGTGTCGCTCACGATGTTGAGTCACAAGGAAACTCAATAATTCGACAGAGCGATTTCAATGACTTACAAATTTCTTGCCCGGAACCTTATTGACACAGTGTTTATTGCGACCAGGCTGGAGTAACTCCGCCACCGCTCTGGCCAGTCTCAGCGTCGGCGACAACTCGGCCAAGTGATGGCACGAGCACTTTCCGTGAACGGCGTTTTCATGCCGTTCTCGGGGAAAACGGCGCATATCCACTGGAATTGCAGAGGGCCAAGGCTCGCTCAAACGCTCGGCGTCGTGCGCCCAAATTGCCCCGAATCGCCCAAGGCAGATACGGGCAGATCAGGCTGACGCGTTTTCCAATGATGGACACCGACCTCATGGCCGTATTGGATGTGCAAGTAATGTGCATACAGAAGCAGGCAGCCGCCGCCGTCAAGAAATGACCGTACCTGAACGAGCTATCCCAGGAACGGACGGTAAGACAGGCTTCCCATCCTGTCCAATCGGCGGAGTTCCAATCCAATCCAAGCCGTAAGTCGCCCAAAACCAACGACAAGACAAGCAGCCCGAAGCCTAAGACTTCCCGGCCCCAGACGTGCCTGCCAGCTCCGAGTGCCTGAGCCGCCGCTGCAGATTACCGAAACCAGCGTAGTCCCAGATGCCCGCACTGCGTCGCAACGGCGACTGGCTTCGAAATCCCCGCAATTCGGGGAAATTTCTGACTTGGAGGTCGGAGATCCATGTTTCTAATCAAGCAGCCGGCCAGTAGACCGGCTTTGCTGGCGATCCTCATCACCTGGGCGTTCGGCCTGCCAACATCGAATGCTCAAACGTTTGCGTTGACCGACGCCACCGCTCTGGTCCCGGTCAACGTCAAGGCCGCCGCCGCCGAGTACAAAGGCCGTAAGGCCGTCCTCATCACTAAGGACCCGTCCAAAGACGGCTTTGCGCTTCTGAAAGGCGTGGATTTTCAGGATGGAACCATCGAGGGCGAGATTGCCCTCAAGATCACCGCCCCGCCGGAACCGCCGGGAGTGAGGAGAAGCCCCGGCTTTGTCGGCATCGCATTCCGGGCGCGGCCGGACGCCTCACACTACGAACTCTTCTACCTGCGGCCAGGTAACTCAACATCGGATGATCAATCAATGCGGAATCATTCCGTGCAGTACAGCTACGTGCCCGACCAGGGCTGGTTAAAACTGCGCCGCCAGTGGCCGTGGGTTTACGAGACCTGGGCCGATCTGAAAATGGAAACCTGGACAAAGATCAAAATTGAAGTCAAAGGCCGCTCCGCCAAGCTATTCGTGAACGGATCGGAGCAGCCCAGCCTGGTCGTGGACGGGCTGAAAGGCGATGATTTGCACGGCGGCATTGCGCTGTGGAGTTATCCGGACCAAGAAGCCTATTTCTCGAATTTCCACATCGTGAGTTCGACTCCGGTCCCCGTGAAGAACGGCTCGGAGGCCGCCGGCTCGTGGCAGGTGACGGCCGCCGGCGACGCTATCGGCTTCGAGGGCGCGCTGCAGCTCAAACGCGATGGCAACAAGCTGACCGGCGATTGGTCTGGCGCGTCCGGCAAGGCTCGCCCCGTCACCGGGACGTGGCGCAACGGCTACATCGAACTCAGCTTCGACGCGGAACTGGGAAACCCCGCTAATCCCATAATCGCGCCGGCGATTATGGCCGGATGGATTGACGGCGACGCGGGGAGCGGCCGCATGAGGGTCGTGGATCGGACCGATGGCCGCTGGACGGCCGTGCGAAAGCCGTAGCAGCGCTACATTACCGGTGGTAGAGCATCAGGTAGACCACCACGCCCGCAGCAGAGCCTGGAGTACCGAACGCCGGTGGATCTGTACCGAGGCAGGAGGCTGCGGCCATGACCGAGCCAATTCGGAAGGAGAGCATTGTTGAATTGGGGGCTCTGGAAGAGTATGGCGCAAGCGCGTCGCGATTTCGCACGTAGGGGCGTCCCGACAAGTGCCTTGCCGCAGCCACCGGGCTGTATCACGCCTGACGATGAGAAGTGGCCGACGCCGGATTTATCCACTGTAACGGCGTAGGGTTTACAGATCCACCTGGCCGTGTAGTCGTCATCTCGGACATTAGCCCAGGCCGTTCCCGCCTTCGGCGTTCTGAGCGATCGTTCCTTTCTGGTCGCGTAGGGTTTACCGATCTGTGAGCGTCATCGCCCAATACCGAAAACTGGCGTTATCTTAACGCCTATGCCACCCTCCCTACCCCCACCCCCTGGCCGCCGCGGCCACCGGCCACCGGCCACCGGCATCCGGCATCCGTTTTAGCTATCCTTACGATTTGGTGTTCTGGTACTGGTTCTTCGCGGCCCCCGCGCTACTGCTGGCTTTTCTCTCCCTGCGCGGCGAGCGCAAGCGCGCCGATTACGTAGCCGCCCGTCTTGCCCAAACCCCCGAACGCCTCCCGCTGGCTTCCGTCATTGTCCCCGTCAAAGGCCCCGACGAAGGTCTGCGCGAAAACCTCGCCGCTCTGGCTGCCATGGACTACCCCGATTACGAACTGGTCGTCGTGGCCAACTCGGCTTCCGATATTCCTCCGGGCGTGCTGCCTGGCCGGGCCAAGATCGTCCTGGCCCATGGCAACGATCCGAACACCGGCGAAAAAGTGCGGAACCTTTTGGCCGCCGTCCGCGCCACGCGCAAGCATACCGCGGTCTTCGCCTTTGCCGATTCCGATGGCCGGGTCACCCGCGGATGGCTGCGCGCCCTGGTGACGCCGCTGGCCGAACCTGGAGTCGGCGCCGCCACCGGGTACCGTTGGTTCGTACCCGATCCGCCCACGTTCTGGTCGTTGATGCGCGGCGTTTGGGACGCGGTCGCCGGCGGCATGTTGGGGCCGGGCAATAACCCGTTTGCCTGGGGCGGCGCCATGGCCATTCGCAAGGAGCTGTTTTACGAGATCCGAGTGCCGGATTTCTGGCGCAAGGCCATCAGTGACGACTACACCCTGACGGCCGCGGTGCGCGCCGCCTCGCTCACCATTGCCTACGCACCCGGGGCGCTTACGCCCAGTCCCGAGCATATCTCCTGCGGCAACTTCTTCTCATGGATCCGCCGCCAGTTGATGCTCACGCGAGTTTACAATCCGCGCATCTGGTGGCCCGGCCTGCTGGCGCACGTCTTCTATTGCGGCGGCATGGCGGTCTCCGTCGCGGCGTCGGCGAGGGGCAACCGTCTGGCCGAGTGGGCGTTGATTGCGCAGCTTTCCCCCGGTATGCTGAAGGGCCTGAACCGCGCGGTCCTGGCCAAAGCCTCGCTGCCCGAATACGAGGCTTGGTTCAAGCGCCATACCTGGGTGCACGCCATCTGGGTACCCCTGGCCACCTGGATCTGGCTGGCGGCTTTCGTATCCTCCGTATTCGGCCACACCATTTCGTGGCGCGGCTACCGTTACGATATAAGGCGGCACGATTTAAGGCGTCACCGGATGGTATAGCGGTTATAATCTCAACGTAAGGGAGGATCGCATGGGCAAAGACAAGAGTCCGAAAAAGGAAGTCAAAAAGCCTAAGAAAAAGAAGTAACGGTCAACCGCAACCATTTCGTTTCGGGATTGGGCGGGGTTGGCTGCAGCCGGCGCCGCCCGGCCACATGAGGAGCCATCATGCGCACACAGTGGGTAGAAAAACGTAAGAACGACCAGATTCGAACGCAGATTCACTATGCCCGGAAGGGCATCGTCACGGAGGAGATGCTCTACATCGCGCAACGCGAACGCCTCTCTCCCGAAGTGGTCCGCGCCGAAGTGGCCCGCGGCCGGATGATCATTCCCGCCAACATTCATCACCGCAACCTGGAACCCATGTGCATCGGGGTGGCTTCCAACTGCAAGATCAATTCCAACATCGGCAATTCCGCCGTTACTTCGGATATCGCGGGCGAACTGGAGAAGCTCCAGTACTCGGTGAAATACGGCGCCGACACGGTGATGGACCTTTCCACCGGCGGCGACATCCCCGCCATCCGCAAGGCGATTATTGCCGCCTCTCCCATCCCCATCGGCACGGTCCCCATCTACGAAGCGCTCTCGCGCGTGCGCCGCGTCGAAGACCTGAGCAAGCAGGTGATGCTGGAAGTGATCGAGGAGCAGGCCGAGCAGGGCGTGGACTACATGACCATCCACGCCGGCGTGCTGGTGCAATATATTCCCCTCACCACGAAACGCATCACCGGCATCGTCAGCCGGGGCGGCTCCATCCTGGCCGAGTGGATGATGAAGAACCACAAACAGAACATGCTCTACGAGTGCTTCGAAGACATCTGCAAGATTTTCCAGAAGCACGACGTCAGCTTCTCGCTGGGCGACGGCCTGCGCCCCGGCAGTCTGGCCGATGCCAGCGATGAAGCTCAGTTCGCCGAACTCAAAACCCTGGGTGAGCTGACGAAGAAGGCCTGGGAATACGATGTCCAGGTGATGATCGAAGGCCCCGGCCACATCCCCATGGACCAGATCGAAATGCAGGTCCGGATGGAAAACGAGCTGTGCCACGAGGCACCCTTCTACACGCTCGGCCCTCTGGTCACCGATTTCGCGCCCGGTTACGACCACATTACGTCGGCCATCGGGGCCGCCATGATCGGCTGGCACGGCGCGTCCATGCTGTGCTACGTCACGCCCAAGGAGCACCTGGGACTGCCCAACCGCGATGACGTCAAGGCCGGCATCATCGCCTACAAGATTGCCGCCCACGCAGCCGATATCGCGCGCCACCGCCCCGGCGCCCGCGACCGCGACGATGAACTGTCCCGCGCGCGCTACACCTTCGATTGGAACCGCCAGTTCGATCTCTCCCTGGACCCGGAAACGGCGCGCTCCATGCACGATGAGACCCTGCCCGAAGAGGGGTTCAAGGACGCCCATTTCTGCTCCATGTGCGGCCCCAAGTTCTGCTCCATGAATATTTCCGCCAAGGTGGAAAGTTTCACAGCGGAAGACGCCGCCGCGGTGGTCAACGGCGCGGCGCCCGAAAGCGCCGTGTCACTCGAAAGCTTCGTGCAGATTTCTGGTAATGATTAGCACGTTTGGGCGGAGCGCGCGTCCTGCCCGGCACTCCCATCGGCCCCTCGATTGCATCCTATAGGGTGGAGGTTCTGATGAAACGTTCGAATAACCACATCCGCCTGCTCCTGCTGGCCTCAGCCTTCGTTGCAACCGCAGCATTTGCCCAGAAGCAGCAAGTCGCGAACCGGGAAGCAATGCCGGCGGGCGATGACCGAATCACTCGCGAAGTTCGCCACGAGTTGGTTATGCTGCCGTACTACGGCGTCTTCGACAATCTGGCGTACCGCGTCGACGGCCGGACGGTAACCCTGCTGGGCCAGGTGACGCGGCCCACGCTGAAGAGCGACGCCGGCAACGTGGTAAAGAGAATCGAGGGCGTGGAAAAGGTGGATAACCAGATCCAGGTGCTGCCGCTCTCGCCCATGGACGATAGGCTCCGCATCGCGGAATATCGCGCCATCTACGGCCATCCAGGCCTGGACCGCTATGCCTTGCAGGCCGTGCCCCCCATCCACATCATCGTCGACAACGGCAAAGTGACGCTGGAAGGCGTGGTTGCCAACCAGGGCGATAAAGACCTGGCCAACATTCGTGCCAACACCGTGTCTGGTGTGTTCTCCGTCGTCAATAGTCTGCGGGTGGAAGGGAAATAGATCGGCGCGCCAGGGTGGGGACGTTATTGGCGAGCCCTTGTGGGGCAGGTTGGTAACCTGCGGCGGATTGTTAATCCGCCCGCGCGATGCGGCAGCGAGCCAGGCGGCAGCGCCTTCATCCTGTCGATGCTTGTTACGAGAAGGTTCATGCTGGCGAGTGGGTGATCACGACCAATCCTGAGACTCCCAGGTAATCGTTGCGGTTGTGGGTGATCAGCGGAGCGCCAGCCTGCAAGGCCGTGGCCGCGATCCAGGCGTCGGCGCAATCGATCCTCCGGCCGCACGCCTGAGCGGCGACGGTTACCTCTGCCCATTTCGTGCATAGATCATGGTCGTACGGCAGCACGACAAAACGCTCCAGATATTCGTGCAGGCGCTTCCGGCGGGCCTCGCCCCAGTGAGCTACGAGCACCCAGCGATCCAATTCCGCCAGGGTCATAAACGAGATCATCGGCGTCCTCCGGGGGGCGTCCGGTCTGTAAGGTCCGGAAAGTACTGGAAGGCGATCGGACGACGAAGACGGTAGCGCTCATGCGGCGCGGTCGGACCTGTTATGCCCGCGCCATTCGTGGAGGGCGGCCAGAAATTCCTCAATGGGCTCGTCTCCTGGCCAGAAATCCCCCAATAATACTCTGGGATCGTGGATGGGGCCCTTCCCCTGTTGGGCTATCAATTCGTCCACCGTGGGGCGGCGTGGAAGTTGTACCGAGGATCATTGGATCTTTCCACTTTGGGCACCGCATCCTGAGTATAGCCGGTCAATCGTGGTTGCGCGGCCGGCTGGTGGACGCGACAGCCTCCGACGCCGTGCTCGTCGACAAGCCGACGGACGCGGCCCACCCCGAAGAGCGGCGCTTGCAACTCTGTACGCTTTTGGATTCGGCCACCATCGCTCGGTGCCCCGCCGTTGTTGTCGGGGACGAGACCGGATCGTTCTACGTGTGTGATCGTGGCCACCCGATACAGCGCTACTCGACCGGCTCACTCATAGCGGCGTTCTTCGTGTGCGCGCTCCGGCCAAACGGTCAGCGTTGCCGTTGCCGAATAAGCCCTAAGAATATCAGGCGCTGCATCAGTTACTTCGACTTACAGAGATTAGGTCAGATCTACCGATGCGCTCACATTTTAGTCCTTTCCCTCAAATGGATCAAGCAGCACCTATGGGTCATAGCTTTCTTTGGCACCAAAAGGATTACTGGAGACGCATATATCAGGAGCGCCCTCGGCCTGACCTGCCGGCCGCCGCCGTCCGCAAGCCCAAGCAGTTGAATCTATTCGAGTTGTAACTGGACCGCAGTTAGGCCGGCAGCGTGGACTTATTCCAGCAGGACGCCGGCTTGAAGACGGCAGCCGGAAACCCCGCAGCCAGCCGGCAACGAAAGGGATTGACCGGAGGCTAACTTAAATAATTAGGAGTATACTTGGCAGGCAATCGGGAGCAAGAATCGAAACCCCGATGAAAGTAAGTGGGGTATAAGACGATGGCAATAACTAGTGTAGAAGAGCTTCAAAAAGCAATTTCGCAAGCGGGTCACTCGTGGCGGGTTCGCGAGCTCACTCCAGGTGAGCCGCCCCACGCGCTCGGCTGGCAGCCCTCTGGTGCGCAGAAGATTCAACGAGCTATGGTAGTTGGCGATGCGGTTGCCCGCAGCCGGTTCCCGAATTTGAAATCGGCTCCCGGCGCGGTTCCCGCACCCGCCCCTTCGGACGGCGGCCCATCTGGGGGGCCCGCTGGGGGGCCCGGCCAGCCCAGCTCATTCGATTGGCGTACCAAGGGAGTAATTGGACCGGTACGCGACCAGAAACAATGCGGCTCCTGTGTCTCCTTTGCCACCACCGGCCTGGTCGGCGCGATGGCGGGAATCGAGTTAGGGGCCGTTGACCTCGAGTTATCGGAAGCGGACCAGCACTTTGACTCCTCCCATGGACCCACCTGCAGCGGTTGGAACAACGACGATGCCCTGGATCAGATCAAGAGCCGCGGCGTGTCCACCGAGGGTACGTTTCCTTACATGATGGCCTTTGACAACCCGCCAGTCGCCGACCTTAGCACGCCGGATCATGAATGGATCGCGCATAATCGCGCCGAGCCTAATCGTGCGTTTCGGACATACAGCATCACCGACTACAGCGGCTGGACCGGCGATCTACGCAAGTTCTACCTGGCGCTGGTGGGACCGCTGGTTTGCGGTTTCGCGGTGTACGAGGATTTCGATCACTACGCCGGCGGCGTCTATCGCCACGAAATGGGGAATTTCCGCGGGGGCCACGCCGTTCTGGTCGTAGGCTTCTCCGACATCGAGCAGGCGTGGATTTGCCGCAACTCCTGGGGAGCTGGTTTTGGCGGCCCGGCCAATGCGGATGGTACTGGCGCGGGCTTCTTCAAGATCGGCTACGGCGAATGCAACATCGACAACGAGCCTTTCTACGGATGCCACGGCGTGATTTCGCCGGCTACTCTGCCCATGGTGACCGGTGCTTCCCGAAGCGCCGGTAAACTGGATGTGCTGGCTGCCGGGACCGACGACGGCACTTACTCCGCCGCCTGGCAGCCGGGTGATACCGCCTGGCGCGGATGGTGGCGGCTGCAGGGTGGCGTGGCTGCGCCGGGGACTTTTGTCCATGTGGTCTCGCGCAGCGCCGATCATTTGGATGCGTTCTGCGTCGGGACCGATCATCACGTCTACACCGCGGCCTGGCAGACCGGCGATAACACATGGCGGGGCTGGTGGCGAGTGGGCGATCTGACGGTGGCGCCGAACTCTTCGGTCACCGCGGTCTCCCGCAGCGCCAATAAGCTCGACATCTTTGCGGTGGGCGCGGATATGGGTGTCTATACCGCCGCGTGGCAGCCGGGCGACACCGCCTGGCGCGGGTGGTGGCAGATTCAAGGAGGCGTGGCGGCGCCGAACACTTCAGTCTTCGGTGTTTCCCGCAGCGCCGACAAGCTCGACATATTCTCCGTCGGAACGGACCACGGCACCTACACCGCCGCCTGGCAGGCGGGCGACACCAGTTGGCGCGGATGGTGGCGGATTCAAGGGGGCACGGTGGCGCCGAATACCTCCGTGACCGCCGTCTCCCGCGGCGCCGACAAACTGGATGTGTTCTGTGTCGGCACTAACCACGGCGCTTATACCGCCGCCTGGCAGACTGGCGACAGCAGTTGGCGCGGATGGTGGCGGATTCAGGATGGGGTTGTGGCTCCGGACACCTCGGTCTTTGGTGTTTCCCGCAGCGCCGACAAGCTCGACATATTCTCCGTCGGGACGGACCACGGTATCTACACCGCCGCCTGGCAGCCAGGTTTCCCGGCGTGGCACGGCTGGTGGCGGTTGGCTGGCGGCGTGGCGGCTCCGGGCACTTCGGTCTACGCCGTCTCCCGCAGTGCCGACAGGCTCGACGTGTTCTCCATTGGGACTGACCACAGCATCTGCACTTCAGCCTGGCAGCCGGGCTTCGCTAACTGGCAAGACTGGTCGAAGATGGCGGGCGGCGTGGCCGAAGGCGGCTAACCACAGGGGGTAAGACATGAGTGACATGGCCGCGCCGGAGGAGTACAAGGTGGAAGGCGTCTCCGGCCTTCCAATAACCTTGCCGATCTCCACCGGCCCGGCCACCGGCTACGCCTGGGAGTTCGATCTGCCGACCGGGGTCAGGCGGTTGGCTGATGCGGCTGACCGGGACGCGCCAGAGGCCGGCTGGCTCGGCGGTGCGCAAGGAGGCCGCATCCAGGTGACGGCGGTTCCTGGTGAGCATGTCATCATGGCCCGGCTGGTTCGGCCGTGGAATCGGGACTTGCCAATTCGAACCGTACGAATCCACCTGAGTGTTTCCGATAAATGAGCGCGGCCTGCTCACTGTTCCTTAAGTGGCGTATAGGCACGGCGCTATCGCTTCTCCTAATCGTCTGGGGCACGTTAACCCGGGCGCTCTCCGGTGTCAAGGTGATCATAAGTAATGACACCGAAGCCCCTGTCCGGGACATACACATCATTTACTGGAGGAGCAAGGTATCTCCCACTAATTGCACCTGGGCGTACAGCATCGGTCAGAGTCAATCCTGTGGCTGAATCACGTCTGGAGGCCGGGTTCACTCAAGCCACGGAAGGTAGTCATCAAGGAAGCGAGTTTCCCAAGTTCTCCGCGGTAGCCCCTATCCAGACGTCCAGATCCTTGGTGTAGCGGGGTCCGTGTAAAGCATCACGGCATGTCCGCCCACAATGAGTACTTAAACTTGGGCGCGATTGAAACTGCTCAACAGTTCTGCAAAGTCGGAGTTCATCGGAACCGCCGGGACGGCCTGAATGTGCGTCGACGACCATCTGCCAGGCTGCTTCAAAGATGGCGGCCGGACCCAGACCCTGCCAATACGCAATATCGAAAGAGCGGTCCATGTCCGGTAGCCGCCCATAGCGTTCCATGACGAAGGGTGGATGCGTCTTCTGCACGTGTTTATCCCTCCTCAATTCTAGCTTGCCCTCAGACCGATACGGTGGGCTGAGCCGCCCAACATATGGCACGGCGGGAATGGTCGAGTCCCGCCCGATCCGGTTCTGCGTTACCCGCATCGCATTGTGACGCGGGGCGCGGCGCATCCGGTCCACTTGTTTCTGCAAGCCGGACGGCGCTTGGTTGGACCCGGCGGCCGCGAACTCGGCAGCGGCCATGGGTTCCAGTTTACTGTGGCTTGGGACGGGCCTCAGTTCCCTCGCCAAGTTCCCTGGATTGCACAGCCATCACTGATGGATTATCATTCATTTCGATAGTTCCAAACGCTTTGGGCTTGGTGGAGGAGTGGCCATGACGCCAGCTTCGGAGACGCGGAGGCGCGCGTGTGCTTCGTCCGCGCTCGTTCTGTCGCTATGCGGCCTCACTCTATCCGGGTCCGCCTTGGCCGCTGACCCGCCCTATCTCGCCGTCATCGAAAAGATCGGCGGGGCGGTGGGCTTCTTCGCCGAGGACGGCCGGCCGCTGGCCCAGGTCAAAGTCGGCAGCTTCCCGCACGAAGGCGCGCTCTCCCGCGACGGCCGGTTTCTTTACGTCAGCAACAACGGCGTTCTGTGGATGACCGAGGACAGCCAGGGCACCAACAGCATCTCCGTGGTAGATGTCCGCGCCATGAAGAAGGCCGCGGACATTGATTTGGGCCGCTTCCACCGTCCGCATGGAATGGCCCTGGTCCCGGGTTCCGGGCAGATTCTTGCCACCACCGAGAGACCGTTCGGCCTGATCATGGTGGACTGGTCCACGCGCCAGGTGATTCGCGACTACGATGTGAAAGGCAAGAGCCCTCACATGGTGTTCCCGATGCCTGACGGCGAGTGGGTCTATGTGAGCGACACCGATTCCGATTCCGTGGTGGCCATCCAGTTGAAAACCGGAAACGCCAAGGTGATTCCCACGGGAGCGCGGCCGCAGGGAGCGGCGCTCTCACCGGCCGGCGACCGGCTGTACGTGGCGTGCGCGGACGGCAACCGGATCTCAATCATCGACACCCGAAAACAGGAAGTGGTCGGCACGATACCGACTGGAAAAGGGCCGGCCCGCATTGCCATTACCCCCGATGGCACCACGCTGGTTTACAACCTGGGGTTTGAGCCGGGCGTGGGCTTCGCGGACGTGGCATCGGGCCGCCAGACAGCCATGGTTCCGCTGAGCGGCCGTCCACTTTCGCTGACCATGACGCGCGACGGCCGGCGCGCCTTCGCCGGAGTGCAGGATCAGGACAAGGTCTTTTTTATTTCCGTGGCGCAACGGAAAGTCGAACGCGTACTGGCGACGCCGAAGGGCAGCGGGCCCGACCCGGCCATTCCGTTGGAGAGCTGGCCCTGACCCTCCGGCTCGCGACTAAGAACAGGATTGACGATTCCGCAGGAGGTTATTTCATGCGACGCATTTTGTTTTTGGCGTTGGCGCTGCCGGCATTCGCAGCCAGCAGTTTCGCACAAACCACGTTTGCCACCATTACGGGCCTGGTGACCGACCCGAATGGCGCGGTGATCGCCGGCGCCGCCGTCACGGCAACGCAAGTGGACAGCAACTACCGGCACAACGCCAGATCTAATGACACGGGATACTACACGCTTGGCCAGCTTTTGGAAGGTTCGTACGTGGTGCGCGTGGAAGCCCCGGGCTTCAAGACATTTGTGGAGCGGGAGGTGCGCCTGGTCAATCAGGAACTGCGCCGGCTGGATGTGCGCATGGAAGTGGGCGCGGTGGAAACCACGATCGAGGTCACGGGCAACGCCAGCCTGATCGAAACCGAGACGGCGCGCATCAGCGACACCAAGTCGGCGGCGGTGATTCGAGACCTGCCGCTCAACCAGCGCTCGCTGTGGGATTTCGTGGGCCAGAATCCGGGCATCGTCCAGGCGGCCAGCGGCACGGCCACGCGGCGATTTTCGGGCAGCCGCAACAACCAGTCGGACGCCTCGGTGGACGGTATCACCATCAGCAACGGCCGCGATGGCACGCAGATTTCGCCGATGGTGAACTACGTGGAGAGCATGGCCGAGGTGCGGGTGGACATGGCCAACAACACGGCCGAGTTCGGTGGACTGGGGCAGGTGACCGTGATTTCGAAATCGGGAACGAACAACGTCCACGGCAGCGGCTTCGATTACTACCAGACGCCGATATTGGTTTCGCGCAATCCGTTCGCGCAGACCGGGAGCGCCAGCGTGACTCACAGCCCCGGCGCTACGATCGGCGGCCCGGTTTACTTCCCGCACCTCTACAACGGCAGGAACCGCACGTTTTTCTTCTTCTCG
>Ga0210402_10001156_pt1 | contig 27611 bp, 19 predicted proteins | sample IncBWC7MmetaG_FD_161055 | JGI IMG/M metagenome (GOLD analysis project Ga0210402, IMG submission 161055) | Forest soil microbial communities from Barre Woods Harvard Forest LTER site, Petersham, Massachusetts, United States - Inc-BW-C-7-M | ecosystem: Environmental > Terrestrial > Soil >... | reverse complement strand
GGGCCCGGGGGGTGTGGACAGGTGGCGGGCGCCGGTACGAGTAGCGTTTCAGGCCCGGATTACCGGATCTTGCGCTAAGGTAGCCGCCAGTCAATACACCGGCCTTGTAACTGTCCGCAGGTCGGCCGACGACGCCTCGCCGGCCCGTACCGCGACTTTGACGGCGTGGCTGAGCAGGGCCTCATCCAACGCCAGGACTGGGCCGTTCCCGGCAAACGCCAACGCGTAGTAGTCTCCAGGGCGCACCGCGCGAACTTCGTAATAGCCGCTGGCATCGCACGGTCCCGATTTGGAGAATCCCGGATGTCGAAGGGCCGGGTCGCTGGGAACCAACACCACGCCGCCCGAAGCGCAGTTCTCTACTTTGCCGCGCACCGTGCCGCCGTCGGTCTTGTAGACCACCGTGATGGCGGCATCGGACGAAACCTCCACTTCTTGCACCGCCAGATTCGCGCCCCCAACCTGGACCGAATCCAGGTAGTACGGTGGCGGCACCGGTTGAAACAGCGGCCCCAGCCGGTACACGCCAGGGTAGGCATTCTGAACGATGAAATCGCCCTTGGCATCGGGGTTAGCCGACACTGCTGCTATGAATCCCAGATCACCCTCACCGCGGGTGCGGCCTCCCGCGAGGGACAGGATGAGGGGGCCCAGCCTTGGCGCGGGCGCGTCTTTCGGCACTTCCATGACCACTTTGCCTCGCAGCGTCAACGGCGCGACGAGGCGCAGTTTCACGTTCTCCAAGTCGTGTCTGCTGACTTCAATCCACTCCGTGGCTCGCAGCTTCACCCCACCCCGCTGCGCTTCGGCCGAGAAGCGCCATTCGCCTTCCGCCACGGCCGGAAACTCGAATGTGCCATCGGGTTTCGATTCCACCGAAGCGGAGCGGGGCCCTTCGCCCACAGCTATCGCCACCCGCGGCGCCGGCGTGCCGTCGGGGTTGAGCACCACGCCGCGAACCGCATGCACAGGGACCGCCAGCAGTTTCAGTTCGACATCCGCAACCTCGCCGCCGGGCAACACGACGATCTTCGATGCCGCGTCCGCCAGGGCCACGTTGGGGTAATAGGTTCGCTTCCATGCCAGCACGGGACCGTCCGGTTCCGGATCGGGTGGCTTCAACTCCGGCGGCGGAACCACGGATAGTCCGTAAGTGCCGGGCATCAGTTGCACCTCGAACTTTCCATGGGCGTCGGTGTTCCCCGTGAGCGTCATGGCCATCGGCGCCTCGTTCAACTGCCCGCCACCACCGCCGCCCCAGGAAGTTCGCAGGTAGGTGCGCCCATTGGCCACCATCCCCGATCCGGTCAGTTCCACTCGAGCCTTGGCCACGCCGTTGCCCCGCCTGTCCACCACGCGGCCGGAAATCCTGGACCACGGCATCAGCCTGGCTTCCAGCTTTACCGGGCTTTCCGCGGCCACACGAAACAACCGGTAATCCGACGGGCTGGCTGTCAACCAATAGTCGGGCGACTGGTAGCGGGCCGCGTAATCGCCCTCTCTGACGTCGTCGAATCGGAAACGGCCCCCGCCATCCGTGGCAGTTTCATAAAACGGCGTTCCTCCCTTGAGCAGTTCCACCTTGACGCCGCCCACGCCGGCGCCCGTCGCGGCGTCGAACACGCTTCCCTCCACCGTCTGCGCCATTGCGCACGCCGCATCAAGAATTACAAGGCAGAGAAGGATGAGAAGGCAGCGAAGCTTCGCCATTTGGTTCCAAGCCTGAAATCACTTCGTCGGCGAAGCCACAGGGTAGCCCTGCCATATGTATTCCAGAGCCTCCGGAAGGGTTTGTTGTTTGACGGTGCGATCGGTGTGCCCGGCGTTACGCGCAAATACAAACTGATAGTGGTAGCCCTTGGCCGCCAGCACTCTGGCCATGTTCTCATTGGCGAGGACCCAGTCGTGAAAGTCATCGCGCGTGCTGAGATTGTCCCTGTCCCCGACCTCCATCCAGAGGCGTATCGGCTTGACCGGGGAGTTGGGGATGAGGTGTTCATGGAACTCCCATGCGCCGTGGGGAGTCTCGGGATTCAACGGCCACTGCTGGTTCACATAGGTGCCTGAATAAGTAAGGACGCGGTGGTATAGCTCCGGGTGATACCACGCCATGATCAAAGCGCACGAGCCGCCGGAACTGCCGCCCATCGTCGCCCGGCCATCGGGATCTTTAGTCAGCTTCACGTTGTATTGCTTCTCCACCAAAGGCAGCACTTCCTTCTCGACGAACTCCGCATAGAGTCCCGACATGGTGTCGTACTCCAGGCCCCGTTCGCTTCCCTGGGCGTCGCTCCCGCCATTGCCTATGGAGATCGCAATCATCGCCGGCACCCGCTGCTGGGCGATCAGATTGTCCAGGGCCGTGAACAACGCCCGGTCGGGTCCGTCCGCCCCGATGAGGAACGGCGCGGCCGTGCCGGGGACGTATTGTTTGGGGACATACACAGCCACCTTGCGAGTATAGGGAGCGGGGTGGGTGGCGATTACCATCCTGACCACGGCGTTGGGCTCGCGCGCGATGCCCGGATAGATCTTGCTGGCGGTCGATTCCATGGTGAAGTCGTAGACCGTTCCCTGCGGCACCCCTTCCTGCACGGTCATTTCCGGCGCGGGGTTATGGGTGGGGCCAAGGATGAAGTTTCCATCGGCTTTTACCGGGGCGTTGGCGCCATCAGGCAAGTCTTTCGCCGTGACAAAACCGGCCGTGTTCGGATCGCGCGTCGGCGGCGCCGGACGCGCCGGGCGTGTCGCTGGGGCCGCTGGTTGGGCGGGAGCTTGGGCCGGAGCTTGGGCGATGGCCGGATCTATGCCGATCGTCAGGTTGCTCAAGAGGGTGATCAAGAAAGCCGTGCATACAAGACGGAACATCAGGGACTCCTTTTCGTCTTCGGGATGTGAATCCGGGTCGCGATCAAACAAATTGCCAAAATCCCATCACCGATCATAGCTCGCTGTTAATCTGTTCGCGATGTGCGCCGGGCGCACAGGGGGAAGGATGAAAGTCGTCCGTGCCGATATGTGGGGCTGCTTGGCAAGCGCTTGGCAAGCTGCGGCGGATTGGCAATCCGCCCGCCGGGAGTTGGCGCGCGGCCGAACTTCCACAACCGACTTTCGAGGGTGCGGCGGATTGGCAATCCGCCTGACGCTGGCCCAACGAGCGCCTCGTGGCTCGCTCCGAACGTCGGAAGGCGGATTGCCAATCCGCCGCAGGTTGGCAACCAGGTTGGCAACCTGCCCCACAGAAACGTGCTCACAGGGCGGTTCCCCAATTCGGTTAAGCACCCGAAACTTCGGCACTCGTATATACTGGCCGCGATGCCCAACCACCCCTTGCCCGGATCCACGACGTCCGGATCCACCTTGAAAGATCCCGTCACCTGGCTCTACCCTCCAATCGAGCCCTATAACACGGGCCGCCTCCAGGTCTCACCCGTCCACGAGATCTACTTCGAGGAGAGTGGCAACCCCTCCGGCAAGCCGGTGATCTTTCTGCATGGCGGTCCCGGCGGCGGCTCCGATCCGAAACAGCGCCGCTTCTTCCATCCGGAGAAGTACCGCATTGTGAACTTCGACCAGCGCGGCTGCGGCAAGAGCACGCCCTACGCGTCGCTCGAAGCCAACACCACCTGGGACCTGGTAGCCGACATCGAGAAAATCCGCGAGCACCTCGGCATCGAGCGCTGGCAGGTGTTTGGCGGATCCTGGGGCTCTACCCTCGCCCTCGCGTATTCGCAAACCCATCCCGATCGCGCCACCGAAATCGTCCTCCGCGGCATCTTCCTTCTCCGGAAGCAGGAGATCGACTGGTTCTACCAGCGCGGCGCATCGGTCCTCTATCCCGATGCGTGGGAGCCGTATCTCGCCCACATCGCCGAGGCCGAGCGCGGCGATCTGCTCTCCGCGTACCACCGCCGACTTACCAGCGACGACTCGGCCGTGCGGTTGGCCGCCGCGAAGATCTGGAGCGGATGGGAAGGCGTCACCTCCAAGCTCCTGCCCGACCCTGCCTTCGCCGGCCACTACGAAGAGGATGAATTTGCCCTCGCCTTCGCGCGCATTGAAGTCCACTACTTCGTCAACAAGGGTTTCCTCGAAACCGAAGACCAGTTGCTGCGTAACGCCTCGCGCATCCGCCACATCCCGGGGGTGATCGTGCAGGGCCGTTACGACGTCGTCTGCCCCATGGAGAGCGCGTGGGCACTCTACCGTGCGTGGCCCGAGGCCGATCTCATCATCACGCCGGACAGCGGCCACAGCGCTTTCGATCCGCCGAACAGCCGCGCCCTGGTGGCGGCGACGGATAGACTGGCCTCCAGTTGACCTTGTGGCTGGCGGCCTTCGGTGGTGCGGTTGCGCGCCGGATAGATCGTGGAAACCTGCAGCGACGCGCCCCGCCCGGAATCCCCCAGCGTAGCGGGTGGTGTCGTTCGCTGGACCACTATCGAGGCTCTGCCTCAGACCGAAAGTGTTCTTCACCGCGGAGACGCGGAGCCGCAGAGAGAGCACCGAGGAAGACCAAAACTGATATGGCTTTCTGCATCGGTCGGAGGTGTTGCGACAATCCAGGGGTTGGCGCGCAAGAAGCAGAGACACTCACATGCTGACGCTGCGAAGCGTTCGCCCTTTGGTTGACGCCACCGGCCGGACACACCTCCACGTCGCGATAGCCCAACCATGTCTCTGCTTCCTGCGACTTCCTCCGCGTCTCGGCGTCTCTGCGGTTAAAAAAACCTTGACTCATTCGCATCACATTCGCAGATTCCTGGGAACCGAGTGCGTCCCAACAAGTTCCAACAGATCGAAGCTGACATGGAAGCAGTTTACGCGAATGAAGTTACGCTTGCGGTTTGTCCGGCAGAACCGCACGAATGACCGCGCCCAGCTTCAAAAACTCGTCGTATTCGGAAGGCTTGCGGAAATAACGGTTAGCGCCGCGATTCAGGACGTCTTCCCGATCCTTCGCCCGATCCGAGGTCGATACAACAATGACAGGCACGGCATAGCCGCGCCGGCTGCGACGGATGTGCTGCAACACTTCGCCGCCGCGCTTCTTGGGCAAATTGATATCGAGGATCACCACATCGGGACAGGGCTTGGAGGTATCAAGATCGGTCTCGTCAAAAAACCGGGTCGCCTGCTCGCCGTCCTGAACTGTGTGGATGTGCGCATCCAGACCGGCTGCGCGGATCGCTTCCCGGACCAGGTGGATATCGGCCACGTTGTCCTCGACCACGAGGATGTGCGAAGGTGCGGCGGCCTCGCGATCGTCAGTCTGGGAGGGTGAAGCGGAAGGTCGAGCCGTGTCCGGGTCCGGATTCGACCCAGATCCGGCCGTGATGCTGCTCCACGATCCGTTTACAGATGGCCAGTCCGATGCCGGTTCCGGAATATTCGTCGCTGGTGTGCAGGCGCTTGAATAAGCCAAAGACATGTTCCCGATATTCCGGAGCAATGCCTATGCCATTGTCGGCGACGGCGAACATCCACGATCCAGGTTGCCGTGTGGCGGTGACGCGAACCCTGGGCGGCTCATGACTTCGATATTTGATGGCATTGCCTATAAGGTTCTGAAAAAGCTGCTGCAAATGGGCATGGTGCGCGCGCACGGAGGGCAAGAGATCCGCCGTGACTTGCGCCCCCGCCTCGGAAATTGCGCTGGCGAGGCCTTCCCGCGCCTGCGCAAGGGCTTCATTGGCATCGGCCTTTTCTGGAATTTCCTGCATACTCGTTACCTGGGCATAGGCAAGAAGGTCGCGCATGAGCATTTCCATACGCGTCGCGCCGGCGCGCAGATATCCCAGGAATTCAAGTGCCTCTCCCTCGAACTTGTCGCCATAGCGACGCGTCAGCAGCTCGCTGTAGATTTTGACATTTCGCAACGGCTCCTGCAGGTCATGGCTGGCCGAAAAAGCAAACTGCTCCAGATCCTGGTTGACCCGCCTGATCTCGGCGTCCGCACGCTTGCGCTCGGTGATGTCGCGCGCGATCTTTGATGCCCCGATAACGGCCCCGTCCGCATCCCTGACCGGAGAAATCGTCAGCGAAATGTCGATCAGCGAGCCGTCCTTTTTCCGTCGGACCGTCTCGAAGTGATCCACGCGCTGTCCCCGGCGGAGCCGTTCCAGGATCTTCGGTTCTTCCTCAAGCCGCTCCTCAGGGATGAGCATGGTGATCGGCTTGCCGATCGTTTCCGCCGCCGTGTACCCAAACAGGCGCTCGGCGCCATTGTTCCAACTGGTGATGACGCCGTTGAGGTCCTTGCTGATGATGGCATCATCCGAGGAGTCGACAATCGCGCTGAGCAGCCGGTTACCGCGGTCGGCGCGTTTCGTTTCCGTTGTATCGCGGGCGATCTTCGATGCCCCGATGATCTCGCCGCGCGCATTCTTCACCGGCGAAATAGTAAGCGATATGTCCACCAGCGTGCCGTCTTTTCGTCGACGCAAGGTCTCGAAGTGATCGACACGCTCCCCGTTCCTGAGGCGGGCCAGTATCTGCGGCTCCTCTTCAGCGCGGTCAGGGGGGATCAAAAGCGTAACGGATTTTCCGACGATTTCTTCCGCACTGTAACCGAACAACCGCTCGGCGCTCTTGTTCCAGCTAGTGACGGTCCCATTCAGGTCCTTGCCGATGATCGCGTCGTCGGAGGAATCCACGATCGCGCTTAATGACAGGGCCGCGGCTTCGGCTTCGATTTGCGCTTGCTTACGGACCGTGATGTCGACCAGGAGATTGATGCCCCCGGTAATGTGACCGTCCGCATCGCGAAGCACGGCGCAATAAGGTTCGAACCAGAATCTGGTGCCATCGGGCCGCTCGGCCACGCATTCCGTTCCTGTGGCGATTTCCCCTCCCTGCAGGGCAACTGCCATCGGGCATTCCTTGTGCGGCAGCGGTGTGCCATCCGGCAGAAACAATCTCCATGTCACGCACCACTGATCGACCCCTAACTCCGGGACGCGTCCTGAGAGCGTCGCGGCGGCCGCGTTGAAATAGGTAATGCGGCCCTCCGCATCGGTGATATATATGGCGGCGGGAAGAGCTTCGATCATATCGCCCAGGTGCGCGCCGGTTCCGCTTCCCGTGCCAGCGAGCGCTTTGATGACATCGCTCGTCATTGGGCGCCCTCTGACGCACACTGGGACGGCCGGGCTTCAGCGCGGCTCTTTGGCCGAAGCAAACCACTGAGGATTGCGCCTGGGCGCAGTGGGATCACGGGAATTTGATGATCATGTCGCGTTGCGCGCAGGCGATTGAGAACATCTTCCCCGCCGTGCCTGGGCCGGTACATGTCCATAATCAACAAATCAGCGGCTCGCGGGTCGGAATCGGCACCAAGATTATCGATGACTCCCAGAACTTTCTCGCCGGTACCGTCAATGGGGTCTTTTCTTGGGAGGTGCTTCACTTTCCGGCCCCCGGCACCCCATAATGCCACCTCTAGAGTACCACTCGCAAAACGCTACGGCCACGAAGATCCGCCGGCGCGCGGGCATCTCTACGAGATCGCCTCCTGATCGCCATCCCCGGTTACGTGGCGTTATATTTCGCGGGTGCTTTTTACCAGTGCTCACCGGCAACCGCGGCGCCGCGTCTTCGCGCCGGCTTACGCTGGCGCGACCACTCCCTCAGAGCCGCGACTTGTCGCTCGACCGTCAGGGAGCGGTGCCCTGTGCGCCAAGTCACACTCCTGTTCACGCGGCGCCGCCAGTGGCAAAGCTGCCCTATTTGGCTTTAGCCAGCAGTCTCTGGATGAAATTCGTGTCGAATCGGCCCGCCTGAAAATCGGCATCGGCGAGGATGCGTTTGTGGAGCGGGATCGAAGTATGAATGCCCTCGACGATGAACATGTCGAGCGCGCGCTTCATGCGGCTGATCGCCTCCCCGCGGTCCGTGCCGTAGGTGACCAGCTTGGCCACCAGGGAATCGTAGAACGGCGGGATCACGCAATCCGTGTAGGCCCACGTATCCACCCGCACGCCGATGCCTCCAGGCAGGTGGAAACCCGTGATGCGGCCCGGCGAAGGCACGAAAGTTTCCGGGTTCTCGGCGTTGATGCGGCATTCGATGGCGTGGCCGCGCAGTTTCACCGGTTCGGTCACGATGTCCCCCAATTCCTCGCCCTGAGCCACGCGAATCTGGGCCTTGACGATATCGATGCCGGTGACGAACTCCGTTACCGGGTGTTCCACCTGCACGCGGGCGTTCACTTCGATGAAGTACAGCTTGCCCGTCTCGTCCATCAGAAACTCCACCGTCCCGGCATTGGTGTACCCGGAGTGGGCGATGGCCTTGCGCAAAGCGGTGGAAATCTCCGCCCGCTGCCGGTCCGTCACTACCGGCGATGGCGATTCCTCGAGCAGTTTCTGGTGGCGGCGCTGGATGCTGCACTCGCGCTCCCCTAGAATCTCCACGCTGCCGTGCTCGTCGGCCAGGATTTGGAACTCGATGTGGCGCGGCGCCTCGATGAACTTCTCCAGATAGACATCGGGCGAACTGAAGGCGGAGCCGGCTTCCTGCTGCGCCTGCACCATCAGGGAAGGCAATTCGGCAGCCTCGTTGACCACGCGCATGCCCCGGCCGCCGCCTCCCGCGGAGGCTTTCAGGATGACGGGGTAGCCGATGCGGTGGGCGGTTTCGAGCGCCGCTTCCGGAGTTGTGAGCACGCCCGCTGAACCGGGCAGCACGGGCACGCCCATCTCGCGCATGAAGGCGCGGGCGCGTTCCTTGACGCCCATCAGGCGGATGACGTCCGGGCGCGGCCCGATAAACTTGATGCCCGAGGTTTCGCAAATCTCGGCGAAACCGGCGTTTTCGCTGAGGAAGCCATAGCCGGGATGGATGGCGTCGGCATTGGTGATCTCGGCCGCGCTGACGATCGAAGGCTGATCCAGATAGCTGCGCGCGCTCTTGGCGGGCCCGATGCAGATGGCCTGGTCGGCGAACCGCACGTGGGAACTGTACCGGTCGGCCTCGGAATAAACGGCCACCGTCTGGATTCCGAGTTCTTTGCAGGCGCTGATGACGCGGACGGCGATTTCGCCACGGTTGGCTATCAGGATCTTCTTAAACCGTACGGACGGCAAACAGAGCCTCCCCGTACTCCACCGGTTGCCCGTTCATCACCAGTTTGCTTTCGATGACGCCCGAGGTTTCCGCCTCAATCTCGTTCATGAGCTTCATGGACTCGATAATGCAGAGCACCTTGCCGGGCTGGACGCGCTCACCCACCCTCACGAACGGCGGCGCGTCCGGGGAAGGGGACTCATAGAACGTGCCCACTATGGGAGACTTGACCAGGACGAGGTTGGGATCGGCCACGGGCTTGTCGGTTTTGTCTTTGCCCGGCTCAGGCGGGACGCCGGCCTGCCAGGCTGCCACCTGCGGCGCCGGCGCCAGTGGAGCCCCGTAAGCCGGCGGCGCCATCACGATCTCATGCGGCTGAACAAAGCCGCCGCGGCGAATACGGACCCGGTTTTCGCCGCGCTGCACTTCAAGCTCCGCTATGCCGGTTTCCGTCGCAAGTTGGATTAGCTCACGGATTTCATCGACTGTCATCAATGGATTAGCTTAACAGAGGTGCAGGGGGGTGGGGCCGGGGCCGCGGCTGCATATTGTTTTCGGGAAGGCAGGGTAGGACAGACCATCGTCTTTCGTGGTCTGTCGTGCCTCGCTAGCCACTCGCCGGTGTAGGTGTGAACGCTCGCCTGGATGAGGAGGCGGTTCGCCGCTTCAATTCAACCAACTCCACGGGTGCGTGGTCATGCCCAACACGTCCACGCGATCTTCCAACGGCGCACCGCAATGCCCACCATCGTGCGATGGCTCAAAGAGAGAACCAAGGCGAGGGTCAAGCGCGGGCTGTGTGACAGACGACACAACCCGATCGTCTGTCCCACTGTGGCCCGGCCAGCCAGTTCGGCGTTGGCGGCGTTGCCAGTAGGTGCGGCGGGCGGATTGCCAATCCGCCTCAGGGTTAGCAACCCGCCCCACAAACCAACTTCACGCCGCATATCTCGCGAACCCCCCAGTATTAGGGCGAGGATCCTAGCGCCGGATGAATTCCGCGTCAATTAGCGGTAGGGATTCTTTCTGCGCGGTCCACCACCAGCACTTCCACCTTGGCCTTCCGGCTCTCCAATTTGAGCCCGAGTTGTTCCTGCAAAACCCGCTGCCAGAGTACGAACATATCCACACCCAATTCCAGTTTCATATCTACGCTGATGTCGAAGATCCCCGGAAGCCCGGTCTTATCCACCACGGGAACGGGGGGCCCGCTCGCCACGCTTGGTTTACCCGGGTCGTCCATCAAAGGAATGCTCAGTTGAACGGACAGCAGATTGGCGAACTGCTGCAAGTCTCCACGGAAGTTTCGCAGCCCCGCTGCACCGGTCTTCGCGGTCTTCGCGGCGGGAGCTTCGGTATCCTTCAAGGCGTGGATTTTCGGACCATTCCTGTCCGTGACCAGTTCGTAGAGGCGGAGTTCTTTGGCCTCGGTATGTACGGAGAGCTGGAAGCGATCGGTCAGCAGCGTGCGAAGCATCAGTTCGAGTTGCGCGCTGCCTGTGGGCCCGTCCGCTTTCGCATCGATATCGTATTCGGTGTTGTCAAGCCAATTGGGCCCCCCGAAAACTTGATGGGGTTGCAGGTGGTACGCCTGGACGATGAGGCGCTTCAGCGTCACATTTCTGCCGCTCAGCCCCGCCGGGCCGATGAAGATTTGATTGTTGGCGTCCTTCCCACGGGACGCTGACTGAGCTTGATGGAAGCCACGTCGAACGCCGGTGGGCTGGCCACGCCTTGGCCGAACCCCGCACAACTCAAGAAGACCAGAGGGCTCACAGCGATCACTGCGCGCATCTGTCCATCATACCCGTCGGAAAATGATGCGAGATGCCGGATGCCAGTGGCCAGCGACGGCCGCGCGCCCGGTTTTCACCGGCCACCGGCCACAGGCCACCGGCCACCATTTTCGCCTATTCCCGCTCAAACTCCAACCGCCACAACCGCGCGCGATGCAACTCCAGGCGCGCCACGCCTCCGTCCGCGCGCCGCACGAAATCGAGCGACCAGGGGCCCACCATAAACCGGTCGGAGCCGGCTGCTTCCAGCGGAATCCGCCAGCCCGCGGCGGTCGTGATCAGCAACTTTCCCGCCTCGGCGACGAGGCGCCAGCGTGCCCCCGCATCCGTGCTGTGGTAGTCGCCGGCATAGACGCTGAGCTCGGATTGGCGGGGCATCACCGCAGCCACGCGATGGTAGACCTCCGGCCGCGTGTAATCCCATGCCAGTTGGATGCGGTCCGATGCCAGCCTGGTCAGCACCAACCGGGAACCGGCATCGTCGGCGAACAACTGGCGGCGGTTGAGCGGGAACAATTTGATTGGCTCCTCGTCCGCCTGTATCGAGAGGCCGTCAACTCCGCTCCATGCCCGCATCAGAAAGCCTTGCCTCGACTCCCAAACGCCATCGATCCGCGGAAACCCGCTGGCCGGGTAATCCACCGCCGCCGACCCCCGGCGCAGCGGGCTAAGGTGTGTTCCCAAATAAACCGACGCCACCTGCAGGCCCACCCGCGCCGCGTCCACATCCCCGCGGTTACACAGGCAGACCACAGTGAGATGCTGCGACGGGTAGCGAGTCAAATCGCTCTGGTAGCCCGGCAAAACTCCGTTGTGGCCAACCGTCTTGAGGCCGCGGTACCACCTCACCGTGAGGCCGGAGGCGTAATCGATCCGCTCGCCCGAACGAATCCGGCTGCGTTTCTCCATGAACTCCACAAAGCGCCGGCCCGCCGCCGTGGTGTCGTAGAACTTCTGGTCCCAGAGCAGCAGATCCTCCACCGTTGTATAGAGCCCGCCATCGCCGGCCCCCAGCGGCGGCGGCCCGGCCTGTCGAAAACGCTTGCCGTCGGAGGTGTAACCGGTGGCGTGTTCGCCAGGTGGCCTGGCGCCACCCTGGAATTCCGAGTGGGTCATTCCAGCCGGCCGGAAAATATGCGCTTCGGCGAATGCCGCCAGCGAGCCACCGCTCACGCGCTCGATGATCAATCCCAGCAACTGGTAATCGGCATTGGAATACTCATAGTCCGTGCCCGGCGGGAAATTCAGCGCGCTTTGCGCCGCCAGCATCTTCAGGTTGGCCGCGGCGTCCAGAGTCTCGTTCTGCCGGCCCGAAATCTCCAGCAGCGGATGCATGTCGCGCAGCCCGCTGGTGTGGTGCAGCAGATCCTGGATGGTGATCGCATCGGCATATGCCGGCAGTTCGGGAACGAACCGGCGCACCGAATCGGTTAGCCGCACCTTCCCTTGTTCCACCAGAAAAAACAGCGCGGCCGCCGTGAACTGCTTGCTCATTGAGGCGACATTGAACAGCGTCGCGGCGTTCAGGGCGGCGCCCGTTTCCAAGTCTGCCAGCCCGAAAGCGGTCTGATACACGAACCGCCCGTTCTGAATCACGCCGAGCGCGCACCCGGGCCCCGGGGTTCCACCCGGTAACCCCGCCCTGTAACCGGCCAGCAGCCTGTCTACTGCATCCGAACGGAGGTCGCCCAGCAGCAGGCTGTTAAGCAGCAGGAGGGCACTAAGACGCATGTGTTCTGGATTATATCGCACACCTTTTTGGGTCGCCATTGAGCCCGGGGCCGCCCGTCGCATGGTACGAACCAGAACCAATTTGCTTTTCACGCCGCGCCTGACAGATAATATTCGAAACTAAGATGGGAATTCAATTCAAAACACTAATCTTAGCCGCCTTATTGGCATCCAGCGCCATGGCGGCGTCGGTGACCCTCAACATGACACCCGGTGGTGGTGAAGTGGCGGTCAGTCAGGATCCAGGGAGCCCAACGTGCCAGCCGTCGCCGTGCACGATCAATGGATTGGTCGTTACCAAGGGCGGCATCGGCTTTACCTTCTCAGATTTGCAAACCTCAGGCGCGCTCCTTGAGTACAACGTCACGAGCACTGGTTCGAACACGCCTTTCGTTCAAGACCCGGTCATTACCGGCCGAAGCCAAAACTTCAGCGTTGCCTTCTCGGTTGCGGTCTCCAATATTCAATTTGGCTTCTCGGTTGACTCCCACACCGCCGTTGCTTCGATGGCCACGGTGGCCTTGTTCAACAACAACGTGCAGATCGCTGCCTCCGAGCTCCCCTCCTCCGATCTCGCCACAGGGACAGGCCATGCTGAGGGCCAGTTTAACTATGATGGCTCGCTTGGTCCGGTGACCAGTATGTCGATCACCCCACACGGTACGGTTAATAACGTACCTATCTTCAGCGTTCTGGTCTTTGACAATCTACAGGTCACGGAGGCGCCCGGATCAAGCGTAGGAAGCGTGCCGGCGGCTTCACCGCTCTCCCTCGCCGTCGCCGCGATCTGCCTTACCGGTCTCACTATGCTTCTGCTGCGCAAGCAGCGCGCGTAGGCGAGTCTAAGACGGATGGGTCGGGAACTGGGTCATCGTCGACGCTGGTTCCACCGACGGCGCCTGCGCGATTCTGCAGCGTCTGGCCGCGGCCTTTCCGCAGATTCATCTCTACCGGCGCCCGCAAAACCGTGGCTAGAGAGTCGCCGTCCGCACCGCCATCCAAAGGCTTCGGGCGACTTCTCGCTCCCAGGACGCCGATCTCGAATACGACCCCAGCGAGTATCCCAAACTCCTCCAGCCACTCCTCGACAGCCACGCCGATGCCGTTTTCGGCTCCCGCTATCTCCGTATCTCTGAGGTCCCCATCAGTTACCACGGCCGCACTTACGAAGTGGGCAAGAAAATCGGCTGGAAGGACGGACTGAAGGCCTTCGCCGTGATCGTCAAGCTCTGGCTCATCGATGGGTTGTTGAGCAGGAGGACCAACCATACGTGCGTTTCCGTACGCCCGATTGGTCGCCATTGAGACGGGGGCACTTCCGTCGCAATGTGCGAACAATGCGAACCGACCGATTTGCTTTTCAGGCCGAGCCTGAGTAAGATAATGTTTGAAAACTAAGATGAGGATGAAATTCAAAGCACTATTCTTACTCTTAGCCGCCTTACTGCCATCCAGCGCGATGGGGGCGTCGGTGATCCTCAGCATGACCCCCGGCTCGGGTGAAGTGGCGGCCAGTCAGGATCCGTCGGACCCAACGTGCCAGCCGTCGCCGTGCCCGATCGATGGATTGGTCGTTACTAAGGGCGGCATCAGCTTTACCTTCTCAGATTTGCAAACCTCAGGCGCGCTCCTGCAGTACGACGTCACGGGCACGCGTTCGGAGACTTTCGTTCAAGACCCGGTCATTCAGGGCCGAAGCCAGAACTTCAGCGTTGCCTTCTCGGTTGCGGTCTCCAATATTCAATTTGGCCTCTCGGTTGACTCCCTCACCGCCGTTGCATCGATGGCCACAGTAACCTTGTTCAACAACAACGTGCAGATCGCTACCTTCGAGCTCGGCTCCTCGCGTACAGACCCGCTTGCGGAGGGCCAATTTACCTATGATGGCTCGTTTGGCCCGGTGACCAGTATGTCGATCACCCCACACAGTACGGTTAATAATGTGCCTGTCTTCAGCGCTCTGGTCTTCGACAATCTGCAGGTCACGGCGGCTCTCGCAGGCAGCGTGGGCAGCGTGCCAGCGTCTTCACCGCTCTCCCTCGCCGTCGCCGCGATCTGCCTTACCGGTCTCACCATGGTCCTGCTGAGCAAGCAGCGCGCGTAGGCAAGTCTAAGACGGACGAGCCGGACCACCTGCGTTCATCTCCCGCCAGTTTGTTAAACTATTTTAGTTTCATGAAGCTGTCGATTCTGATGCCGGTTTACAACGAGCGCACCGTTGTGGAGCGGTGCATCTCGCTGGTTCTCACCGCCCCAATCCCCGAAAATATGGAGCGGGAACTGGTCATCGTCGACGATTGTTCCACCGACGGCACCTTCGCGATTCTGCAGCGTCTGGCCGCGGCCTTTCCGCAGATTCATCTCTACCGGCACCCGCAAAACCGCGGCAAGGGAGCCGCCGTCCGCACCGCCATCCAAAAGGCTTCGGGCGACTTCTCGCTCATCCAGGACGCCGATCTCGAATACGACCCCGGCGAGTATCCCAAACTCCTCCAGCCACTCCTTGACGGCCACGCCGATGCCGTTTTCGGCTCCCGCTATCTGGCCGGCGCCCAGTCGCGCGTGCTCCCTTTCTGGCACTCCATGATCAACAAGGTCCTCACCCTGGTTTCCAATATGTTTTGCAACCTCAATCTCACCGACATGGAAACCTGCTACAAAGTCTTCCGCACGGACCTGCTCAAAAGTATCCCCATCCGCTCGGACCGCTTCGGCTTTGAGCCGGAGATTGTCATGAAGAGCGCCAAGCGCAAGCTCCGAATCTATGAGGTCCCCATCAGCTACCACGGCCGCACTTACGAAGAAGGCAAGAAAATCGGCTGGAAGGACGGCCTGAAGGCCTTCGCCGTGATCGTCAAGTTCTGGCTTATCGACGACCTCTATGCCGCGCCGTATGGCCGCGGCGTACTCAACAACCTCACCGGAACCCCGCAGTACTTGAGCTGGCTGGCTCGCAAGGTCAGGCCATACGTGGGCGATGAGGTACTGGAAGTCGGCGCTGGAATCGGCAATGTAACCGCCCGGCTCATGTCGCGGCGTATGCTGTACATCGCGGCCGAAACCGACCCACTTTACCTGCACGCCCTGCGCAACCGTTTCCTGCGTACTCCCAACGTGGCGGTGCAACGCATCGATCCCGAGATTTCGGAAGACCTCGCCGGTCTGGAAAACTGCTTCGATACCGTGCTCTGCCTGAATGTGCTGGAGCGCCTGGAAGACCCGGCGCGGGTCCTGAACGCCCTGCGGCCCACCCTCAAGGCGGAGGGCGTGCTGGTAATTCTGGCGCCCAACGTTCCGGGCCTCTATGGCACGCTGGACCGCAGCTTGGGCCATCGGCGGCGTTATAGCCGGTTGAGCGCCCAACAATTGGTGGAAGCCGCCGGGTTTTCCATGGAAAGCGCCGTCAGCTTCAACAAAGTCGCCGCCGTGCCGTGGTGGGCCTACAGCAAAATCCTGGGCGCCGGCAACATCAGCAAGCTGGTGTTGAAGATTTTCGATAAGTCGGTCTGGCTCTGGCGCCGGCTGGACGTGCTGATGCCCTGGCCCGGCCTGTCGCTGCTGGTGGTGGCACGCAAGGCCGCCGCACGCAAGGACGCCGCGGGCGAGGACGCCGCAAGCCAGGAAGTCCCACGGCAGGAAGTCGCACGCCAGGAAGTCGCGCGCCAGGAGGTGGCACGCCGTAGCGGCGAAGCTTTGGAGCCGGCGCCGCATCGAGAGGCGGTGGGCGATTCCACCGCGCGCCATGCAGACTGAGCCCGAGCGCCGTCCTGAGTCCGAGCCCCGGTCTGAGTCCGAGCGCCGGTCTGAGTCCGAGCACGAACGCTACGCCGCGCTCATCGCCCGGTTCTCCAGCCAGCGCGTCCTGGTGATCGGCGATCTGATGCTGGATGAATTCATCTGGGGTAAGGTCTCGCGCATTTCGCCCGAAGCACCGGTGCCCGTGGTCAACGTCACCGGCGAATCGTACTACCCCGGCGGCGCCGCCAATGTGGCCCGCAACCTCCGCGAGTTTACCTCCCACACCTCGCTCATGGGCCTGGCCGGCGCCGATTCGCCCGGGCAGCGGCTGTGCGGCCTGCTCCAGGCTTCCGGCATCGATACCGCCGGCGTACAGCAGGATGCCGATTGCGCCACCATCGTCAAAACCCGCATTATCGCGCGCAATCAGCAGGTGGTGCGGGTGGACCGCGAAAGGCCCGCTCCGCTGACTCCGCGCCGACTGGCCCGCGCCAAGGAATACCTGGCGGCCGCCATCACCCAGGTGGATGGCGTGGTAGTGGCCGATTACGGCAAGGGCTTTCTCAACCAGGAACTGGCCGGCTACATCTGTCAAACCGCGCGCGCCCACGGCAAAGTACTCACAGTGGACCCCCACCCGCACACTTCGCTCGCCTGGCCCGGCGCAACCGCCGTCAAACCCAACCGCGTGGAAGCCTTCAGCGCCGCCGGCCTGCCCCTGACCGAACCCGTGGAACCGGTGACCAGCGACCAGCCACTGTTGGACGCCGGCCGAAAACTCCTTCGCGCCTGGGACACCGCCAGCCTGCTGGTCACCCTGGGTGAGCAGGGGATGCTGCTCTTCCACGGCAACGCACCGCCCTACCATACGCCCACCCGCGCCCAGGAGGTCTTCGACGTGTCGGGCGCCGGCGATACCGCCATCGCCGTCTTCACCCTGGGCCTGCTGGCCGGCGCCACACCGTACCAGGCCGCCGAACTGGCCAACCGCGCCAGCGGCATCGTAGTGGGCAAACTGGGTACCGCCACCGTATCCCCAGCCGAACTGGAAGCGAGCTTCCGCTGAACATGCGAGCCGTCTTCTTCGATCGCGATGGCACCCTGATGGAGGATGCCCACTATTGCGCCGACCCCGCACTGGTTCACGTCTTCCCCGGCGTGCCGGAAGCGTTGCGCCGATTGCGGGCGGCCGACTTCGCCACCTTCATCGTCACCAACCAGAGCGGCATCGGCCGCGGCCTGATTACGGAGAAGCAATACCAGGCCGTACACCAGGAGTTTCTGCGCCAGTTAGGGCCCGGTCTCATCGACCGTACATACTGCTGCCCCGACGCCCCCGGCGCAGCCTCCGCGCGCCGCAAACCCGCCCCCGGCATGCTGCTCGAAGCGGCGGCCGATTATGCCATCGATCTGGCGCAATCCTGGGTTGTCGGAGACAAATGCGCCGACATCGAATGCGGCCGCCGCGCCGGCGCCCGCACCATCCTGGTGCTGACCGGCCTGGTGCTGACCGGCCATGGCCGCCAACAAAGCTGCCACCCCGACGTCACCTGCCGGGATGTGGTGGAAGCGACGAACTGGATCGCCGGCCACCCGTCTGGTCTCTGCCATTAGGGTCTGCCGCTAGGGTCTGCCGTTAGTTTCTAGCGCGGCCATTCTGAGAAATTCATCTTTCAGATTGAATCGCTTACGTTACGGCAGGTTAAACCTATCTATGTAACGTCCGGTAACGTCGCGGACCGAAAACCCTCCCATCGGGTTCCATTCAATTCAAGGGGCAGGAATCAACCTGGCGTGGAGTCGTATGTGCTTTCTTTGCGTCTTGGCGACTTGGCGAGCAACAAACGAAGACCGCACGACGAATAAAGCCATCGCCAAGGAGATGGTCGACTCCGATCAAGTTCCACGTGCCGCTAATCCAAGAAAGCTTCACGCGAATCGTACGGGCTAGGAGAAGATGATCACGCCAAGTCGCCAAGCCGCCAAGACGCGTAGGGATATCCCGTCACCCTCTCCATGGGATTTCAAAGAGCGCAGCCCTTGGCTATGCTTAGGGGCGGGTTGGCATTCTCAATCAGGCTTCCCTCCCTTCCCCCCTGCTGCCCGTCTCGACGTGCGCCCGGCAGCAGGCCCAGTGCTGCCGCCCGTCTGGTATCTGGCCGATCATTAGGGTATTGTTAGTCGATCCAGGACAATTTGTCCCGGAGTCTTTCTCAAAATAAGGGAGTTAGAGTCATTAGAGTTGATTTCCGGGACAATTTGTCCCGTTTCGACCCGATCATCCACCCGTACGGTACCCGAGTCCGCCGTCCGATGTTCGGTTTGTTTCCGCCTCCTCTAGCTCAGCTAAGTACACTGTTTCAGAAGTTCCCTAACGTATACGGGAAACCGCTTGCTTACGCGCGCGGCTCCGATCAGAGCCGCGACTTGTCGCTCGACCGTTAGGGAGGCGGTTTCGTCGAAATGCGCGACTGTATTTGTGAAATCGTGTACTAAGCGAGGGCGCGAAACGATGCCGGTCTCGATTTACTCCACCGTGATCGAGCCGACGATAATGCCGCGCTCCCGGTCATCCTCCTGGTCCGGCGGCAGGGCGCCGCTGAGCCGGAACCGCAGCAGCAGTTCGGCCCCGCCCGCGGCGTCCAAGTGGCGGACCAGCGTATGCAGACCGGGCGTTTCGTAAATTGCGGGTTCCAATTCGCGGCCACCGGCGCTGGATGAAAGCGTGAGCGGGCCTAGCCGTTGCAGCGACTCCTCAGGCACGTATATCTTCATGGTAAATGCCGTGCCCGTCATGTTTAATGCCTTCCCGATGCCACGGATCTGCACGGCGAATTCGCGCCTGGTCCAGCGCCAGCCGGTCTCTTCGCTTTCGTGCCAGCCTTCCAGCAGTTCCAGGTTGGCGAGGCGGTTGTGACGGCTGCGCAGCAGGCAGAAGGCGCGCTCGTCACGGTCGGGCCGCACCGGGTCGGAATGCACGGTGTCGCCCAGGCTGATGTACTGGCGCACTTCCCAGTGGGCGCGCTGCAGCATCACGCGCAGGCCTGCCTCGGAAAAAATGAAATAGTTGCTGTTATCGTCATTGAGTTCGTCTTCGCCCACCAGATAGGCCAGCGACAGACCCGCCGGCATGGCGGCGCCGTTGGGAAAGCGGCGTGCCACGCGCGTGCTGAGCAAACACTGGCCGGCGCGGCGGGCCAGTTCTTCCAAAACATAAAATGGGTTGCGCAGGTGGTAGAGGATGCCGAGGAAGAGCACCAGGTGGTAGGTATCGTGCGGCAGCGTGAAGGGGCGGTCGAGATCGATCTCGTGAATCTCGATGGCCGAGCCAAGTGCCGCCTTCAATGCCCGCACGCCGCGCATGCCGTTGTGGTTGTAAAGCGGGTGATCGACGGCCGCCACCTGGTAACCCAGGGTTTCCAGGAAGAAGGCCAGTTCGCCATCGCCACAGCCCAGGTCGAGGACGCGCCGGTCGCCGGGGCTCAGCAGGAATCGGTCGCCGCCGGTGAGGAGTTTGTCGAGGTGATCGAGCGCCGCCAGGGTGTCATAGGGATACCATTCGAAGCCGGCGTTGCCAATCCGCTGTTGGGCCGTGCGCAGCGTCTGGCGAAAATCGCGGGCGCGTTCGGCTATGGTTTTGATGTCGAGTTCCACTGGTCGAGATCCACTGGCAGTTCAATATGAGTCTAGCCAATCGTCCCGCCCTTTCGCCCGCTCATCAAATGGTTCGGTACGGGTTCAAGCAGCCGCGGCCGCATTGCTGCCGCTGAATCCGGTAAACCGGCGTCACCTAAAACAGCCGGTCCTGCTTTTTCAGGTTGCCTAGCGTGGTGCTGATGTTGGCCACCGAAAAGGCCACGCGGAATTGGCTTTCGTCGCGCAGGCCAATGTTGAAACGATGGTATTGCACGCTGATGCCGCAGCAATCGGTGTTATAAGTGACTTGCTCGGTGGTGTATTGGACTACGCCTTGGCGGTAGTCGTAGATGACTTCGCCGGCGGCGTTCCAGCCGCGGTGGTTGGGGTCGCCGAAGCCGGTCTTGAAGCGCATCTGGTTGGCGATCCCCGACCCGAACGCGCCACTGGCGGCGGTGTTCAGGGCAGGGTCGGTGTGGACCTCGTTGTGACCGGCGGAGACGAAATACTTCTTCCAGCGGTAGTCCACCGAAAAGCTGCTGTCCACAATGCCGTGGCGGCGAGGGTCGTAGTCGGCCTGCCATTGAATCCCCAGGCCGAGGAAGGGGTTGATGCGCAACAGCGAAACCACCGGCGAGGTGCTGCGCGGGCCCACCAGGTAGGCGTAGGCCGTCAGATCGCTGGAACTGGCCACCACGTTGCGCTGGCCGGCAATCAAGGCGCCGCCGAACGTAGGGTCGAAGTACCGCTTCTGCATCAGTTCCCAGGTGAAGATTTCTTCCACCGAATCGCCCCGCTTGGCGTAGATGCGATTGGTAAGTGAAAGCGCCAGTTCGTTGGTGTTGGACAGCAGGTCGGTCTCGTCGAAACGGATGAAGCGATTGAAATCGCTGCCTACGCCGGTAACATACCGGTAAGTGGCGCGGGGCTCGATGACATGCTTCAACTTGTCGCCGAACCTGGATTTCTTGTTGAAGACGCGCGCCAGCGATGGGAAAATCAGGTCCATCGAGAAATCGCGCGCGCTGCGCACCAGGTTGGTGCCCACGGTGTGGTACCGGTCCAGGTAAGGCACCTGGGCTTCGCTGTAAGAGGTTTCGTGGAGGGCAAAAGTGGGAACCAGGTTGAAATCGCCCCAATGAAAAGCGCTCGAAATCTTGGGCACCAGGTTGCTGCGGTTCATGAACTGGCCGGTCTGGAAGCTATCCACCAGCGTGTTGCCTTCGAAGACCGGTTGCGAGCGGTACAGCAATCCTGCCGCGGAATCGAAGGAAAACCAGAGCGGCACCCCGTTCCAGATCTGCCGGTCGCGGCTGCCGAATTCCACTTCCGGCAACTTGCGGATGGTCACGGCGTCGGCCACATAGTGCGAACTGGTGGAGCCCGGCGGCGTGATGAGCACTTCGGCTTGCTGGAAGTTCTCCAGGCGCGAGAAAACGACGTTGACCGTATAAGTGGACCAATTCTTGTTTACGAAACCGACCGAATGGATTTCCGAGCCGATGGCTTCGTTGAAGGATTGCGTCCAGTTCTGGCGGAACCGGAAGGAGGTGATGTAGTTGATGCTGACACGTCCCGTCCAGCCGGCGCCCAGGTCGGATTTGCCGATCAGTGAAAGGCTGAGCCCGCCGTACTTCTGCGGGGGATTGCCGCTGTTCGGGTCGCCGCGGTCCTGCACGCCGTAGACAATGGCGTCGTAATCCGTGCCCAAGCGGGGCTTGCCGCTGAAATCGAAGTGATGCGCGTAGCCGCGCGAGGTGTAGTCGAGAATGCGATAGGTGAGGTCGTAGCTGCGGTTGATGGCCCAGAAGTAGCCAAGGCCGAACGCGAAACCCCGGCTGCCGGAGGGCTGGATGGTGGGCATCAGGAAACCGCTCTTACGCGGTTCTTTCTGCAGCGAGTGATAGAAGAACGGGGAAAAGAATACCGGCACCATGCGTAGAATGAACACACTGCGGTACGCGGTGACATGATCTCCGGGAACAATGACGAACCTGGGGCCGCGCATACGCCACCACGGCCTGGGGAGTTTGCAATTGGTGATCCAGCCGTCGTGCAGGATGTATCGTTCGCCGATGCGCTCGGCCCATTTGCCCTCGAAGTGGTACGGCGCGTTGGTGGTGAGCACGCCCGGACGGGTGATGATTTTGGGGCGGGTCTCGCCGCGCACATCGTAGAACTTGCCCTTCTCGTCCTCGGTGTTATACTCCACGCGCTCGGCCCAGATCTGCTCGTTTTTGTCGAAGTTGCGATAGTAGACGTGGCCGCGGGCCTGGACGTCGCCGGTGTCTTCGTCGGCATCGATCTCGTCGGCCCGGAAGAGCATTTGGTTGTCTTCCAACTCAACTTGCCGGCCATTGAGGCCTCTCAGATGCCGCTCTTTGCCGATGCTTTCACAACTGTCGCATCGGATGTTCCATTCGCCGAAAGTGAGGCTTAGGGGCGGCACGGCGGGTGGCGGTTCCTTGGGAAGAAGGGTTTGGCCCTTGGTCGGAGCGGTTTGGCCCTGGGCTGGAGGGGTTTGGCCCTGGGCCGGAGTGGCTTGCCCCTGGGCCGGAGCGGTTTGGCCTTGGGCCGGAGCGGTCTGGCCTTGGGCCGGAGCGGCTTGCCCCTGGACTGGAGCGGCTTGCTCCTGGGCGCATGCCCCGGCAGCTAAAATCAGTCCAGCCAATGCCCTGAGAGTGAAACCGTACCTGTTACTCGAAGATTTCTCGTGACAAGGCTGAAACGATGTGGTAAGAACAAGAAGAGTTGTTTTCCGCGAGTGCCCCAAACGAAGAAGCTAACACACTTCCGGGGCCGAAGTTGCAATCTGCGAAGGTGCTGTCGGCGAAATTGCTGTAAGTTAGGATGCGGCAATTCTGGTGGCATTTGAATCGGGTTGGAGGTAGGGAACCTAGGCGACATGACTTGCAGTTATTGTGGTACGCGTAATGGAGAAGGCGAACACCGCTGCCGCCGGTGTGGCCGCAAGCCGGGCGATAGCCTGACCAGCGAATTTGCCCCGCCGCATACTAACGGCGCGCTGGCCGCGCAAATGCAACCGATTACGGCATCCACCACGGCGGGTCCCGCTCCGCGGCCTCAGTTGCAGGCCGTCCCCAACAAGCGGGCGCCGGGTCCGGCAGCGCGCCGCCCGGCTGCCAGGCGCACTGTCGCCGTGCAAGGACGTCTATTCCACGAGGCCCATCCTTCGAATGTGATCCCCATCGTCTGCTATGCTCCAGGTTTGGCCGAAACGCCGCGGCCCCGAGCCAAAGTGGAGTCGGGGACCCAGGCTCCAGCCAAACCGGAGGCGCAATCGGAGAAGCGGCGCAAACCACCTGTGGAAGCACAGGCGCAACTGGATTTTCTCGCATCGGTGCCGAAGCCGCGCGCCCTGAACACCTCGGTTGACGCCGTGATCTTTTGCGAACTGCCGGTGGCCACCACGCAACACCGGGCCGTGGCCTCGGCGCTGGACTGGAGCATGGTGCTGATCGCGTACGGCCTGTTCCTTCTGGTGTTCCGGATGATGGGCGGCGAGTTTCTGCTGACGAAGCCCAACCTGATGGTGTTTGGGGGTATGTTCCTTCTGATCGGATTCACCTACGGTCTGCTCTTCGCCATCGCGGGCTCGGAAACCGCCGGGATGCACTGGACGCAACTGCGCCTCACGACATTCGACGGCTTCCCGCCGGAAGACGGAACCCGCGTAGTGCGTTTTGCCGCGGCGTGCCTGAGCCGCTGCACCCTCCTGGGTTTGTTGTGGTCGCTGGCCGACGAGGAATGCCTGGCCTGGCAGGACCACATCTCCCGCACGTTCGCCACGCCGCGAAGGCTGGAATCGGAGATCTTCCGGCGGCGGTAGGGCTGGGAATAGGCCACCCTGGAGTCCAAGAAGTGTGCCACCACCACACCGCGGGGTCCACGAATTCCTATCCGGTGCCCGCCGATGCGTCCCTCCCGACCGGCGGAATCCGGACCCGCCTTCGTTCTATCCCGTAGCATGGCCCGTTCGAATTCAGCGAAGGGCCGACCATCTGCATCCTCATAGGGGCTTACGATGGCATTGCGGCGGTCTTTCCTAAGCGGCATTGGAGACCCTTCCAGACCGGCGCCATTCCAGTTACTCCACCCACTCCACAGGATAACCGGACGCCGGATTGGAATCACGGACAAGTTGGAATCCCGGAGCGAAAAAAGCGCGCCCGCCTGTATCCCCGAGCCTGTTGGCAAAGTCACCTTGACTATCCAAAGATAGCTTTGCGGCGTTACCGGTGAAGACCCGAATGAGCTTGCTCGGCGGTGGTGGATTCAAAGACGGTCTAACCCCGACCAATCGGCCTTAGGAGCTTCCCAGCCGGTGTTCCCGATCTCAGCCCTCGCCCCGCCGACCGATGCCCACGCCATCGGACTGGTGTGTAACATTAACACGAACTGGGTAGTTTACGGGTAGGCAACTACCGCGTTTGCCCGTCCATCAAACATAGGCAGGCAATGTACGATTGTTTCAGTCTCAAATGGGACATCAACTGAGGCCAGAGGGGAAGACAGCCATGAATACCACGATTACCGACCGGAAGACGACGATTGCCGATCGGAAGACGACGATTGCCGACAGGAATACGACGACTGCCGACCGGGGTTCATTTACCCGCGTTTTTATCCGTTTCAAAGGCGATGAGGATCCTTTCGCGTCCTTGCGGCTGCTGAACGTGCCATTCGCCAGAATTGCGATATTCGTCATCTACTTTTGGTTCGGGATCCTGAAGGCGATCGGTGTCAGCGCGGCCGGGCCTCTGGTCTCGGCGATGTGGGCCAAGACCGTACCGTTCATCCCGCTGCCCACCTTTATGGTCCTGTTCTCCTGCTACGAGATGCTCATCGGGACTCTGTTTCTGATCCCCCGGATGGAGCGCCCGGCGATGGGGCTGCTCATGCTCCACATTTGTACCACCGCCATGCCTCTTGTCCTCTTGCCCGGCGTGGTCTGGCAGGCCGCCATGGTGCCCACCATGGAGGGACAGTACATCATCAAGAACATCGTCATTGTCGCGCTGGCTCTGTCCATTTACACCAGCATGCACTCTGACTCGGCCGCCAAAAACGAGACAGCCAGCTAGATGGCTCAGGTTCATTGAACCTGAGTTAACGGACCCGTGCGGCCTGCGTCATGAGGGCGGAAGCGCAGTGAACCGTACGGGCTTGTTGGTTGAGGGAGCTTTTTGAGGCAGCTTTGGGTTGAGGCCGAAGGAATCGCGGCCCGGTGGGGCAGTTGTCAGCCCGGGCGTCCGCCCGGGCGGTGAACACACCACCGGCCAGCGGCCAGCGGCCACCGGCCACCGCTTTTCGGCTACTGCGCCTTGGTGCTTGCCAAATCCCCTTCCGCGGACCAGTAGAGCGCGTTGAACAACAGCGGGAAGGTGGCGTGGGCCTGGGCGCGGTGTTGCGGGCGGATGCCGAAAAGCACTACTTTCCCGGGATTCATCTCCACCGAAACCACCGCGGCGTGGCCATACATCAGTTCCTCGCCACGCAGCCAGCCCGAAGCGTTCACGCCCGTGTTGGGATACCGCGCCACCACGCTCACCTTCTGCGACGAGAAGCCCTCCATCAGTTGGAAGAACGGCGAGTTGATGTAAAACCCGTACGTGTCCGGCGCCAAACCCCACCCCACCGGATGCGACGTGTCCACCTGCAGATTAACGATCGTTCCCGGCGCGAAATGCTGGTCGCGGTTGACGGTGCGCTTGAGGTCCTTCACGCCCAACGGCAACTTGTCCACCAGCAGATTGGAAGCCTCGCCCAGCGAGATCAGGGTGCCGCCATCGGCCACGAACTGCTTCAGCGCCTCGAAGCCGGCCGGGCCCAGGCCGCCGCGGTACTCCTCCACGATGGTTTTGTAGTCCAACCCATCCATGATGGCGTTGCTGCGCTGGTCGGGCAGCACAATTGCGTCGAAGCGCTGGCGCAGTTTGCCGGCCTTGATGTCGGCGTTGTGCAGCCTGGTGTAGTCGAACCCGTAATGGTCCAGGACGAAGCGCGTCCAGCCCTCATCCATGGAGGGGTCCCACGATTGGTAAATGCCCACGCGCGGGGCATTGATCGCGGTGCCCAGCAGCGGCGTCTTGGCCGGGGCCTTGGCGTCGGGTTTCGCGTCGGCCCTAACATCGAAGCCTTCCACGGCCTTGTTCCAGACATCGGGCTTGGCCGCGGCGATTACGTACGGCACGCCGCCGGCGTCCGGTTTCGTCATGCTCACCCTGGCGCCACCCTTGAGCAACCGGTTCATCACCAGGGCGGACAGAGCGCCATGGTACGGGAACCGCCAGGCGCCGCCCGAATTCGTGGCAGGGAGCGGGAATTTCGGCGTCGCCGTCAGTTTCCGCAGCGCCAGCGAGCTATCCAGCGCGCTCTTGGCGAATTCGGTCTTGACGCCGAACTGCATCCCCAACGACCACGCCGAAACGTCGTACGGCGCTTCGGCCGGTGCGCCTGGCGACCGCCGCACTTCGGGGTATGTCTGTTTCTCCAGCAAGTCCTTGGCATAGCGCGCGAAGACCTGGTTGAACGGAATCACGAAGGTGCCCGCCGAATAAGTCTTCCCGTCCTGCTGGAAGTCGCCGGGCGCGGCGTATACTTCCACCCCCGCGGTCATCAACTTGTCCACCAGTTCGATGGCCTCATCGGGGTCGTGCTGTTCGGCGGCGGGAATCAATATCGCGAAGGTCTTGTCCTTGCCTTCGCCGATCTCGCCCTTCTTGCCGGCCTCAATGGTGTTGCGGTTGATCTGATAGATCTGGTGCAGCAGCGTCTCGCGGCTGTCGGCGGCCTGCTCCAACAGCGCATTGGTGGCGATCAGTTCGTAATCCACAATGTCGCGCAGCGTCCACTTGCCGCCCAGCCAGGGGCGCGGATACTCGGTACGCGGCGTGATGTCGCGCGGCGGCGGCAGCGGCTCGTCGGGACGTTCCAGGGCGCGCCGGCGTTCGGATTCGAAATCGTTGAGCGCTCCAGGTGACCCCGCAGGTGACGCCGCAGGTGATGCCGAGGCAGTTGGCGCGCCAGACGATGCTGCGCCGGGCGATGCCGCGGGGCCGGTGGCAGCGCCCCGTCCGCCACCGGCAGCAGCAGGGCCTGCCGGGCGCGAGGGGTCGGCTCTCTGCTGCACCACCGGCGTGGCGATCCGCGCGCTCGCAACCTCCGTGAGCAGGCCCACCTGGTTGTGCCACCAGCCGGCCCAGGCCATGGCGCCCTGCCAGAAATTCGTGTAGGTGGCGTTGAAAATGATCCCGGTCTTGCCCTCCGCCTCCAACGCCGCCGCCTGGCCCTGGCCGTAGATTCCGTTTAGCCGGTAGATCAGCGGATCCACGTTCGGGTTGATCGGGTCCGTCGCCGGCATGGTGAAGATGCGCGGTCCCGAAGTGCCCTGCTGGTGTTCATCCAGCCAGATGGCGGGGAACCATTCGTGCCAAAGCACCTGCGCCGCCATCTGGCTCTCCTTTTGCGAGAAGAGGTACATGTCGCGGTTGTTGTCGTGGCCGGCGTAAGGGTGGTAGAGCCACGGCAGCGGGCTGGCTTCGCTGGGTGTGCCCAGTGTCTTGTTGTACCAGTCGGTCACCAGGATTTGGCCATCGGGATTCAACGACGGCACCAGCAGCA
>Ga0210402_10001155_pt1 | contig 27660 bp, 42 predicted proteins | sample IncBWC7MmetaG_FD_161055 | JGI IMG/M metagenome (GOLD analysis project Ga0210402, IMG submission 161055) | Forest soil microbial communities from Barre Woods Harvard Forest LTER site, Petersham, Massachusetts, United States - Inc-BW-C-7-M | ecosystem: Environmental > Terrestrial > Soil >... | reverse complement strand
TCGACCTCGAAAAGTGCCTCTGCGGCACGATCCGCCATCCCGAGGCATTTAAGCCGGTCGGCCTGAAATCGCATCGCCACGTCCTGCGCTGCCCGGCCTGCAGCTTCAAAGGCGGCCCAGGCTACACCGACGAAGGCGTGCGCAAGGCCTGGAACGAGGCCGTCAAGGCCGCCAGCCTGCGGGTGCGGCGTTGATCGAGCCGGTGACGACCGAGCCGATGGCCGGGTTTTACGCCATGCGGCTTGTGCCCGGCGGCCTGCCGGTCGCCGTTCGCATCTGGTTCGGCCACGCCATCATCGACGGCGAGGAACAGGATCGCGGCTACGATTGGCGCGTCGAGATCGACGGCGAGAGTGACAAAGTCGAGACCGACGCAACTGGCTATAGCTGCCGCGTCGCTTTGGACGTAAACAGCGTGTGGCCGTTCTGTGCGCGCCGTCCGATAGACGAGAAAGAATATCGGTACCTGCAGCGACGGGCCCGTTGGGCTCGTGAGCACGCGCCGCACCATCCGGCCGCTCGACCTCGCGATCGCGTTGATGTGCGCTCCCTAAAGCCAGCGTTTTAAGCGTAGGTGGCGTCATGAGCTTCCGTTCAGTTGCGCGGGTTAAGTGCGATGGCTGCAAGGTCATCGAGAGCGATGAAATCGAGGTCCTGTCCGACCTGCTGCAGGTTGGAACACCGGCCGGCTGGCTGCGCGTCGAGACGAACCGGCCGTCGCGCGATTTGAACATGCTCGCGGTCCATCATTTTTGCCCGGCCTGCGCGCCCATGGTCGAAAGCTATCTGCGCGGCCGGCGCGTTCGAGGCGACGCATGAAGCGCCGCCGCCGCCGCACCAGCAGCCAGATCGTCGCCGCGCGCACACTGGTCGACATCAAGCAGAAGAAACACGCCTTCCTGCGCGAGGTCTCGGCGATCCTATCTGATGCGCTGGGCTTTAACGTCAAGGTCGCGCTGGTCGCCCCCGACCGTCTCGCCGGGATGACGCCCAGTATGCGCAAGGCCGCCCGCATGACGCGGAAGCAGGCGCGTCGCCAAATCGCCGAAGCCTTCGCACCATTCACGGCGGAGCCCGAGTGATGACCGACGCCCCGACCCTTGGCCACAATCAGCCGCCGCTCGATCCGTTCGACCGCGCCGACGAGCTCGTCGCCAACGCCAACAAGTGGATCAAGGATCGGCCGGAGATCGAAGACGAGGAACAGGCCGGCGCGTGCCAGTTGGCGATCGACCAGCTGAACAAGGTCAAGGAGGATCTGGAGGCCGAGTGGAAAGCACGTCGCCAGCCGCACGACTTCGCGATCGTGGCCCTGCGCACCCAATTCCGTAATCCGCTCGAATTGATCGGCATCGCCAAGACGCGCCTGCAGGAGATCAGCGGCGCGTGGCTGTCGAAGAAGCGCGAGCGCCTGGCCGCGGAGAAAGCCGAGCGCGAGCGCATTGCCGGCGAGGCGCAACGCATGGCGACGACGCTCGCATCGTTCGCCAAGGCCGATGGCACGGTCGAAGCCGAGCTGGCCGCCAAGCGCGCGGCCGAGGACGCGGCGAAGGCCTCGAAGGTCGCCGCCAAGGCGGTGCCACGCGCCCAGGTGCGCGGCGACTACAGCGAGAAGGCGATGAGCCTGCGCGATCGCTGGCACGCCGAAATCACCGACGAGAAGGCGGCGTTGAAGTCCTACGCCAAAGACCCCGACGTGCGCCGTGTTTGCCTGGCCGAAGCGCTGCGCCTGGCGTCGAAGCTGGCGCGCGAGAAGAAGCGCGAGGATGCCGCGCCGCCGGGCTTCCGGTTCTGGAAAACGGAGAAGGCGGTATGAGCGGATACATATTAACGCCGAAGCATAGGGCGCAGCGCAGCGCCGACATCAAACGATTTCTCGCCACGTTGACGCCCGAGCAGCGCAGCGAACGTGCCCGCCACGCCGCTATGTCGTCCACGCCCGAGCAGCGACGCCTTCGTGGTCGAGAGGCCAAGATGCTTGGTCAAACGCCAGAGGAACGACGCGACAACTCCCGCAAGGCCAGCGCGGCGATGTGGGAGAAGACCTACGCCACGCCTGGGATGCTGGACCAAATCAGAGAGCGCAAGCGCCACAAATGGTGGTCGATGACGAATGACGAACGCCTCGCTTTGCGCGCCAAGCTGGACGCCGGCCGCGCCCGAAGGTTCGCCGCCGAACGGAAGATGAGAGAGGAAGCCGCCGCCTATCGGCGGATCATGGCGATCATGGAGGACCCCAATGGCAGCAACAGTTGAAACCACAGAGAGCACCACTCGCCGCCGCAGCGCCGAAGAATTGTCGCCTGAAGCTTGGTTGCTCAAACTGGCAGAGGACGATCCGAGCATCAAAGAGGACAAGGATTTTCGATATATCAGCGGCCTTGCACCCGTCGGTGTTGCTCGCGCCTTCACTGAACGCCATTTGCCTCTGATCTGGAGCAAGCTATTTCCTGATGGGCGTTCGAAGAAGGCGACGCCGCGTCCGGTTACTGGCGAAGCCGAGTTTCAGGCCTTCGTCGATGTTCTTTGGGCACGCTACCACAGGATGACGGGCGCGCAGGCTCGATCCGAGGCGGGAGCGCTTGTGGCCATCTTCGCCGCCGTGAAGCCAAAGCAATTGGTCGAGGAAGCGATGACGCGCGAGCAATTTGGCGAGCGGCTGGCTGTCAAGGAAGGAAGCCTCTGATGGCCAAGCCGACAATGACGCTCGAAGCCGAACGTCTCGACGATGACCCGATGTTGAAGGCGGCGACCTCGCTCGGCGAACTCGTCGAGAAGTCGGCCAACCTGACGGTGACGCAGGAGCGCAGCCTGTTCGGCGACATCGTCACGGCCCAGCCGATCCGCGTGCCGCGCAACGAGGCGGACATCTTGAAGCGCGTCGACATCCTCGCGGCCGGCGCGGGCCAACGCTGGTTCTATCGCTACCCGGTGAAAAATCGGCGCAAGGGCACGACCGACTACATCGAAGGCCCGACCGTGAAGTGCACCGACGCGGTGCTGATGCGCTACAAGAACGCCGCCGTCGAGAGCCGCACTACTGCGGTCCCCGGCGATCCCAGCAATTACATTTGCTACAGCCGTTTTTGCGATTGGGAGAACGGCGTCTCGATCACCATGGGACAGCTCGTGCCCAAGAGCGCGACGCTGGGCGGCGAGGACGAAGAGCGTCGCCTCCAGATCGCGCACAATGTCGGTCAATCGAAATCACGGAGGAACGTCTGCGTGGCAGCCATGGGTGAATTCGTGCAACGCGGCTTTCTCGCCGCCAAGCGCAGCCTGGTCGAGCGCATCGGCCGCGACATCGTGAAGTCGCGCGGCGTGATCGTCGAGGAATTGAACAAGCTCGGCGTGCCGAACATCGTGGCGCGCGTCGAGCAAGTCTATGCGCGCAAGCAGGGCGAGTGGCTCGCGCCCGACATCGCCAGCATCTACGCCGAGCTGCAAGGCATCGAGGACGGCTTCTCGTCGGTCGACGAGACGTGGCCGCTGCCAGCGCCGCCCGAGCCGAAGCGATCCGACGACGTTCCCGAAACTCCCGCCGCAGCAGCCGACCACTCTCCCCCGGCCACTGCTGATGGTGGACCGGCGCCTGACAACTCTGCCAGGGACCCAAGATGGGACCCCGCTCCCCCAGAGCAAGCCACGGCAGGTCAGGCGTCGGCTTCTAAGTGGGCGGTGGGCGATGACGTGCTGGGCCAGGAGGCGATCTTGAAGCGCCTCTATGAGCTCCTGTCGAAGACCGAAAGCCTGGCCGACGTCTTCGACATCGAGGAACAGAACGCGGCGCGGCTGGTGAAGATCACCGGCAACAAGCGCGCGACTTGGAACCTCGCGGTGCGCGATCGCAAGCTGCTGCACGAGCAGCAAAGCGAGGCGACATGAGCCGCGCGACGATGGCCGATCTGATTGTCGAAACGATGAAGGAAGAAGCTGAACAGGAGGGGACCATGAAACAGCACAAGTTCGAGGTGATCCGGTGGTTGGGCCAGGACTGGCGCAAGGAGCCCGAGCGCTTCGGTGTTGTCGAGATCGACAACGCCGGGCCGATCTTGCGAAGTGGGCCGCTCGATAAGAGCGCCGCCGATGCGGAGGCTCGGCGGTTGCAGCACACGGCGCACGTCACCGAAACCCGCAGGCATCGCCATGGATACCACTAACATCACGAGCGACAACCCACTCGGCGCGCACATGCGCGATTGCCTGCGCTACATCGACGAGAAGACGCTGGAACGTTTTGGTGCCCCGCTCTACGCCGGCCTGATCCAGTTCCCCCACCGGCACGAGATTGTAAACTTCGCGAGCAATGGCGAGATAGACGAGCGCGATAAGTTCGCGCAAGCCATGATCGAGCTGTTGATCCGATGGGGCTATCTCCGACGATGAAGGCAGCGCTGCACATCCTGCGGCCAGGCGAGAACGTCGCCATCAAAGTCATCGACTTCGATGGCGATCTTGACCGGCTGCTGCGGCCCTACTTCGACGGCGAGGACTTCGAGCACAATGTCGTTCTCAAGGGCGACGTGCGGGTCGACAGGTTCACCGCCACGGGTGCACCCGACGGCATCGCCGTGCTGATCGAAGGCATCGAGTGGGACGGAGGCGTGCTGGAGCCGCGCCACTACAGGCCGGACTACGAAGGAGAGAATTGATGGACCGGCGGCCGCACGAGTTCACCTGTCGCGACTGCGGCACGCGCGTCTATCGCTACGTCGTGCACGCCGCCAACGACCACGATCTCTGCGTCGAGTGCATCTGGCTGCGCGACATCGAAGAGCCCGTCGAGCGCGAGAGATTGCGCGCGTGGCTGCGTAGGGACCGATGATGCCGCACGTCCTCGGCACCGGCATCCGCTGCCCGAAGTGCCAGGGCGACGAGCACAGCGTGCGCGACAGTCGGCCGAGCGGCGACATGATCCGCCGGCGCAGGCTATGCGCCTCGTGCGGCCATCGCTTCTCGACCTTCGAGGGCTTCGCCTACGACGACGCCCACCCGCTGCTGGCGTTCCGTGCCATGCAGTTGCGCGCCAAGGTCGACGCCCTCACCGAGGGCGATCGCGACTTGGTCGAGAAGATGATCGCGGCCCTCACGCCCAAAATTCCCGTCTAAACGCAGCCCAATAAATCATTGGTAAACATGGTGTTTACTGCTACCATCATACACACCCCGTTTACACGGTCGCGTCATGCGACGCGCTGATCGGGCGAACACTCCGCGTCGTGGTCTTGATCGCGACGATGCTGCGCTGTTCGTGGGCTTCTCCCGGCGGCTGTTTGATCAAATGGTCAACGACGGCCGGATGCCAAAGCCCATCGAGCAGGACGGCGAGGAAGTGTTTGACCTCGTGAAGCTCGACAAAGCGTTCAACCGGATGAGCGGAGGTGGTCACAACGACGATTGGAGCAATCTATGAGAAGGACCTACCCAAGCGACCCGCGCTGGCCGTGCCTGCGATGGGACAGCGACCGGCGCGGCAACCTGCGGTGCTACTACCGCAACCTGGCCAAGCCGGGATCGAAGCAGGAGCGGCTGCGCGCGCCGTTCGGCTCGGCCGCGTTCGCCGCCGAATACGAGGCTGCGGATCGCGCTGGTGCCGTTCCGCCCAAGCGTGGCGACGCGCGCCCAGGCGACAGCACGTCGCTGAATTACATGCTCGACTGCTATTACCGCAGCTCGGCATGGACGGACGACTTGAGCGAGGCGACGCGCAGCCTGCGCCGGCCGATCCTCGACAAGATGTGCGCGCGGCTCGACAAAGCCGGGCGACGCCTGGGCGTGCAGGGTTACGCCACGTTGAGCCGCGGCCGGATCAAGGTCCTGCGCGACTATCTGAAAGCGACGCCCACCATGGCCAACGAGTTTGTGAAGGCGTTGAGCCGCGCTTTCGACTACGCCATCGAGCACGACATGCCGGGGCTCAAGGACGCGCTCAATCCCTGCCTGGGCATCAAGCCACTGGCCCGCGAGAACACCGACGGCCACCACCAGTGGACGCTCGACAACGTGCACCACTACATGGACAGCTATCCGCTCGCGAAGTTTCGCCGCGAGCACACGGCGATGGCGGTGCTGCTCTACACCGGCGCGCGCCGCTCAGACGCAGTCCTGTTCAACGACGACATGGTGCTCGACGGCATCGAGGGCGGGAAGGTGCTGCACTACGTGCCGATCAAAGGCCGCAAGCGCCGCAAGGCCAAGGGCAAGCCGCCGACGATGGTGCAAATCCCGATCCTGCCGCCGCTGCAGGCCGTGCTCGACGCGCGGCCGCCAGGGCAGAAGCATTGGCTCGTGTCCTACTTCGGCAAGCCGTGGGCACGTCGCAGTTCGCTCACCGACAACATGCGCGCGTGGTGCCGCGAGATCGGCCTGAACGATGAGGGCGCCGACGAGCGCTGCACGCCGCACGGCCTGCGCAAAGCGGCAGCCGCGTTCGCCGTCGAGAACGGCGCGAGCACGCGCGACCTCATGGCGATCTTCGGCTGGGAGACCGAGCGCATGGCGGCGTTCTACTCGGAGGGCTTCGAGCGGGCGCAGGTCGCGTCACGGTCCATGCACACGATGCGCCTGCCCATCCGGGGCGCGCAGCCAATCAAAAAGCGGGGCTAATCCCACTCTCAGTCCCACCCATAGTGGGACTTCAAAAAACACAATGTTTATCGCGCTTTACAACGTCCGTTCTTTCGTTGCAGACAGCGCGGTAATCAACGTTTCCAACAACTTAACCCCTAGTGGGACTGAGATTTTCAGTCCCACTCCTGGGCGTCAAGTCCTAGTCAATCCCCCCATAGGGCAGGAAGTGGTCTGCAAGATTGCAAGTCTAAACAATGTCAGGGTCGGGCAACGAAGGGAGGAAGGTCATGCGCTTGGATCCAAACGACGCCGAGTTTTTTGTTGTGCCTCCGAACAAAGAGCAGCTTTTCATCGTGCCGTCGAAGCCAGAGATCGCGGGTGCATTGGGCCCCTTGATCGGCGGTGAACCTCTCACGCCGGCGCTCGCCATTCAGGACGTCGACGAGCTCATCGAGTTTGTGATGAGCATTGTCCTCGAACAGAAGAACGCCAAAAAAAGAAAGGCCGACGCGATCGAGCTGCTGGCTGTCCTGCTGGATGCGTCCAACAATCTTGCAGAGTGCCTCCGGGCAGAGCCCACATCTTGACGCCCCGAGCCCATAGCGGCGGGTTACACGTGAAACAGATGGCAGCACCACTCAAAGTCCGCGTCGGCGTGACGCCCGAGGCCCAGCCCGTCGTCGATGCGCTGGGACGGCTTCACGTCGATATCGGCTCGGTGGCCGCGTCGCGGTTCTTTCCACCGGACCTACTGCCCGAGTGGGCGCGGTTCCTTTGCGTCGCCGTCGCCGATGAGCGGGGCGTGATCGACCTCGCCGCCAACCTGCGCCGCGAGCTTCGAGGCGACGACGCCGCGCTGCTACTCAGCAACAAATGCCTCATCGAAAAGCTGCCGCTCGACGCGCGCCTGGTGGTGTTCCTCGACATCCCGGCGATCGACGCAGCTGAATAAAAATGGGTCAGCGCATGAAGCTATACCGCGTGTTCGTCCGGAACACCGCCGATAAGTTCTTCGATGCCTGGGAGACCGAAGCGCCGTCGATCCGCGCGCTGCTCGACCGCGACGACATCGAAGCCCGGTTGGCGGGCCAGCCCATCGACGAGCTGATCATCACGGAAATTCGCTAGACCGGCGACGAACGCACCGGAATAAAAAAAGGCCCGCCACCCCGAAAGGCGGCGGGCGCTAGTTGGCTGCCAAAGTGGATTGATCAGCGCGCCGTTGGTGAGGGAGCCGGCGTTACCGGCGGCGTGCCGGCTGTCGGAGGCTGCGGCGGCAGGCCCTGATCGGGCTTGCCACCGGGCGGGATCGGCTCGGGCAGCGGCTTCGGCGGAGCACTTCCTGGCGCGAGCGACGCATAGTGCCACTTGCCGTCGGCGGTGCGGACCGCCGCCAGTGTCCAACCGGGCAACAGGGTGGGCGGTGCCGGAAGACCCTGATCAGGATGGCCGGGATGACCGGCAATCGGATGCGAGGGATGAGCGGGCGCGCTCGGCAGGCCGTGGTCAGGATGACCTGGGTGATAGATCGGCGGGCTCACATGACCGGGCCAGCCGCCGGGCAAGCCCTGATCGGGATGACCGGGCCAGCCGGCGCCGGGCAAACCTTGATCGGGGCGCGGGCCACCGCCTGGCCGACTGTAACCCGGATCCACCGGGTCGACGACATGGACGTGATAGAGACCGCTTTCGCCCATGGGGCGAATGTAAGCTAGAGGCATTGCCTTGCTCCTGTAGGAGGGGGGTTGATGGGAACGCTTTCTCTGTACGCTTCTTCACACGTCACTCAAGCGACGATGCCGTTAAATGTTCCGGCGTCGTTAATGGTGAGGCACTGATTGCGCGGCGTGCTCGGCGGGATCGCGCGGCCGATGTGCACCCACGTCATTTCATAAATCAGTTGGTCGACGCCCCACTCGTTCAGGTGGGGCTCGATGGCGAGGCACACGTCGAGCGGCGTGCCAAAGTCGGGGATCGTGAAGTCGGCCGCGCAGCCATAGAGATGCGCGCTGTCGTCCGCGCCGCCGACCGCCTCGTTGAGATCGGGACAGCGATAGCCACTCGAGATCAGCACCGGGTGATGGCCACAGTGCGCGCGGACCTTTTCGAGCAGCAAGGCGGTCTCGCCGAGCTCGTCGACCTCGTCGGCGTCAGGCGTGTTGTCGATGCCTTCCGCGGTCGCCGTGTCGGAGCGCACAAATTCGGCGAGCGTGAAGTGCGGCGTGAGATAGCCGGGCGGCAGCTTCGGCGGCTGCGGCTCGTGCGCTTTCGGCATGTCAGTCTCCCTACTTGCGGAAGCGATCGGCCTCGACCTGACTTGGCGTCTTGCGGCGCAACTCGCAGGTCCATGTGCGCTTCGCCCAGCCGATCAACTGGAAAATGGTGTTAGGCAGACCCATGCGCACCAGGGTCTCGTTGCACACGACTTCGTCGCCCAAACGCAGGCTGTAGGTGACAGCAACCGGCGGCGCAAATGGTTCAATGCCGTCGGCACAGCCTGCGAGGAATAACGCGAGCAGCGCCGCAGAGGTACGCACCGTCCATCACGCTCGTCGGATGATGACGACCGCTGGCACGAACTGGATGGGCTGCGCGTAGTATTGCCAGGCCACGTTAGTCTGCGGCGCATAGGCGACCGGACCAGCGATGTGCATGGCGGCCGACTGGCCGCAGGCGAGAAGCGCTCCGACGATGCACGACAGCATGGCGAGCTCCCTAATTTTGACGGGGCTGGAAACCATACTGCTCGGCCTGGTACGGCGCGAGCATCGGGAGTTGTTGGCTGGGCGGCGTGACGGTTGGTCCCGCGCCGATCGCCGGGCCGCCCGTCGCCGGGTTGATCACGATGCTCGAGCCCGCCGCGCCCGCGTTCGGATCAGCCATCCCGTTGCCGGAGTGGACCTCGCCCTCCGGCGTGATGGTTTGCCAGTAGCCGTTGGCGCACTGGAGAGTGGTGTTGACGCCGTTGGGCACGTACCAGCAGGGCACTTGCTGCTGCGCATAGGCCGCCGTGATGATCAGCACCACCAGGGCGAGCGCCAGCGCGCACCACAGGCCCTGTCGGAGCGTCAACGTCATCCCGCGAAACAGTTATCGGTGATCGTCCGGCTGCAGCGCGGCAGGTTGCTGCGGTCCTTGATGATGACCTGTTGCTGCGGCGGCGGGGCGAGCGGCACCGGCTGCTGGACCATCGGCTGGCCGGGCTGCGTGCCGTCCCACTGCGGGCGCGGGTTGCACGGCGTCGAGGTGCCGCGGAAGGCCATGTAGGTCGCCTTATCGTTGCACATCAATTCCCGCGCAGCCTGGGCATAGCCGGCGTTGTGGATCATCGCGATCTTCTGCCGGTCGGCGCAGTCCTGATCGACGAAGGTGCCGCCGGCGGCCGCACCCCAGCCGATCACCGAGACGCCGCCGGAGACCGCCAGCGTGCACGGATTGCCGCCGCTCACCGGCGGCGCATAGACGGTCGGCGTCGTGCGCACCGTGATATCGGACTGGCTGTAGAACGGCGGGTTGTTGCTGAAACCGCCGCCGCCATTGCTGCCGTTCGCGCCGTTCGCCCCGGCCGGGTCGACCGCGTTCGCGCCGTTGGCCCCATTGCCGGCACCGCCGCCGCCCGAGTTGAACGTGATCGGGATGCTGTTGTTGGTCGTCGAGTTGACGCGCTGGTTGGTGCGCTGCTGTTGGGAATTGCTCGACGCGCCCGAGGTCGTCGACGCGCCGCTGGCGCTGCCGCTCGAGCTATTCGAGGTCGAGCCCGAGCTGGACGTTGAAGATGAACCGGAGGTCTGCGCCTTGGCGGGCAAGCCTTGCAGCGCCAGTGCCGTCACGGCCAGCGCGGCGAAACTCAAAAAAGATTTCATGGAAGTTAGTCCTGACGAATGGGTTGAAGTTGCACCTTCGCTACGCGCCGCCCTCGCGCTTGGGGAACGAGGGCGGCGGTAGCACCCGAAAGCCTGACGTGTCAGGCCGTCAGACTTAGGGAAGCGGCGACAGAACGATGGTGAAGAAGTTGCCGGTCGTGGCAGCGCCCGAGTTGCCGTTGGCACCGGCATTCGATCCGCTGACATTGACCGCGCCGCCAATGGCGAACGAGGCGTTGTTGGCCTGCGTCTGCGACGTGTTGACGTGGCTCGACGTTCCGGTGGTGCCGCCCGGCGTGGTCTGCGAGGTTCCGGTCGCCGTGCCGGAATTCTGGCCCGCGCCGGTGGTGGTGCCCGCGGTGACGCCGAAGATGGCCGTCGCGCCATTCGACGCGCTGGCCGCGTTGGAAGCACCCTGGCTGACGGTCTGGCTGGAGCCAGTGGCGAGGGTGAGCGAGGCCGCCTGTGCCATGCCGGACAGGGCGAGGAGGGCGGCGATAGCAACAGAAGCGAGAAGGTGCTTGCGCAAGGTGGTGTCTCCCAGAACGTGAGCGGGCCGCAAGACCATCCTGCGACCGGCGCGGCTACTTATCACGTTGCGCGCGAAATTAAGTGGCGATCATCACAACAGCGCTACAAAAGTGACGGGCTATCGCAGCGGCGGCCCGAACACTTGCCAGCCGAGCAGTGCGAACAGCAGGAACGGGATCAGCGCCACGCCGAGCACGCCATAGCTGCCGATCAGGGCGAAGTGCCAGGCGAGGCCGACGATAAGCCAGATCAGCATCAGCACCCAGAACGCGAGACCTCGTGTCATTGGTACCTCCTGTTATCGGTGGAACGCCCGCATCCCTTGCCGCGATGGCAGCGCCCGCCGTGTGAAGCGGCGACCCGCACGGTGCGGGCGCTCGATGTGATGCATCCGCCGGCCTCTGGACAACAGAGCCCACCCGGTATCGGTGAGCCGCAGACGCTGGGCAATGCCAAACGCGATGTCGGTTTCGATCCAGCCTTTGCCCTGGACGGCGGCGATGGCGTCCTTGATCGCGGTCGAATTGACCATGTGCAGCCGCCGCAGGATCACCGCGAGCAGCACCCAGCGGTCGCGCTGGCCGTGCTGCTGGTCGAGCACGTCGAGCATGAGCTTGCGGCCGAGCAATTCGGCGGGCGAGCTGCCGACCGCGCGCGTGATCACGATGATGCGGGCTCCTGTACGGGCGGCGGCGGTGCGGACTGCGTCAGAGTGAAGTTGCCACCCATGAACGCGACGAAAGCCTCGGCGCAGGCCGGACATAGATGGCCACTGAACGGCGACACGCCATGTCCGGAAAAATTCATGTTGACCCAGCCCTCTGGGGTCATAACGACGTTGGGCGGTGCGCCCGCAATCTCGGTTCCATCGCGGTCGCATTTGTAGGTGGCGGCCATCACGCTCATGGGGGTTTGCTCCTATCGTTTGATGATCTTGTTCAAGGCCATGGTCGCTTGCACGTTGTTGTGCAGGGCGTTGCCGCCCTGCTGGCCGCCGGAAAAGTTTGATGTGTTATCGGCATAATAAATAGGTCCGTTGCCGGCAGACACGGGGCCAGTATAGGAGCCGGCTCCAACGCCACGGAAATTGTCGGCACTGAAAGCGTGCGTGTGAGCCGGCATTTCGGCAACGGTGAGTGTGTGCGCACTCTCGCCGCCCGCCGCGCCCATCGACGTGAAGCCGGGGAGGCGTCCGGTGCCGCCATCAATCCCGGCGGCGACGCGCCCGCGCAAGTCGGGCACTGCAAACGTCGTCGAGCCATCGCCCGCGCCGAACGTCGTGCTGATCGCCGTAAACAGACGCGCGTCGGTGGTGCGGCTCTTGAGAGTGCCGTCGCACAGATACCAGCCGGTCGGGGCGGTAGCGCCGCCGAAATCCCAGATCACGCCCGGCGGGATCAATGTCGGGATCGAGCCGTCACGTTCGATTTGCAGCGCGCCGAGTTCGGTAGTACCGGCATCATTGTAGGCCGAGAAGCGCAGCGCGCCCGTGCTGGTGATGATCGAGCGCCAATCCTTTTGATCGATGGGGTTTTGCGTCGAGTTCCACTCGACGGTCGGGTTGGCATTGGCCTGCGCGAGCAGCTTTGCCGCCGCGAAGGTGCCGCCAGATGCGGCGCTAATCGTGATCGCCCCGGTGGTCGTATTGTAGTTGAACAGCGGCGTGTCACCTGTGGTCGGCCCCAGGTAGACGTTGACCACCCAGCTCGCCGCACCCGCGCTGTCGTTGATCCACATCATGCCCGGCACGACGTAGGTCGGCCGCGCCGCACCGCGATGCATCGACAGCAGCGCATCACGCCACTGGTTGAGCATGTCGGCAAGCTGGACGCCGTCGACGACATACGGGTCGATGGTGCCAAAATCGTATTGGCTCATTAGGGTCTGCCCCGCTTTTTTGGATTTAGGAGTGGCCGCCGAAGCCTTGGACGAAGTAGTCGATGCTGCTGTTCGCGGTGGCGACGCCAGCCGCGTTGCGATGCTCGACCTTGAAGTGATCGCGGTCGCTCTCGGTGATGACGATGTTGCCGCCCGGCGACACCGTCTGACGCGCCGTGATCTGCACGGTGGGCGTCTGCAGGAACGGCGCGACGTAAGTGACCACCAGATGGCCAGTGCCATCGAGTGCTACGTCGTTGCCCTGCACCGAGCGCAACGGCACCTCGATGATGACGCCCGCTTGCACGGCGCGCAGAGTGGTCAACAGATCGTAGAGCGTGCCGACCATGCGCCACTGGAAAGCCTGGCCGGTGATGACGGTCGACTTGAGCGGGAACCAGTCGCCGTAGGAAGTGCCATCCGGCGAGACGCGCGCCTCGATGTGGGCGTCCCATTGCTGACTGTCACCCGTGGCCAGCGGGTTCGCCATCGCCAGCGGTATCCAGTTCGACATTGAGTTGTGCGTGCCCGATGCCAGCGGCACCGCGCTCGCCAACGGCGTCCACCGCGACATCGTCAAGCCGAGTGTCGTGCCGTAGCCCTCGACGTAGCCGGTCATCGTCACCAGCGTCGATGCGCCGAGATCGAAGCCCGCATCGAAGCCGTAAACCCCAACGCGCGTCGGAGTTTGATTTAGCGCCAAGCCACGCTCGCCGGGAAATACGTCGGGCGGCACGGTCTCGGGTGCCGGCGGCGGCGGCAACCACAGCTCCCCGATATTGCGATGCCACAGGCCGAGTGTGCCCGCCCAGGTCGGCTGCTGCGCCTCGTCGAAGAAGATCGAGCTTTCGGTTTGCTGGGCCTCAAGGATCGCCTCGGCCCAGTCGTCGCTCTCCTGGCCGAGACTGTCGATGCTCTTGACCATGAAAGTGCCGCTGCGCGTCGGCGTGCTGATCTGCGTCGTGTTGCGATCAACGCGGGCGATGGATGTCGTGGCGCGCGCCCACGTCGCGCCGGTCAAGGCGCGCGTCCACTTCACCCAATAGAACACCACGTCGATCTCGCCGGTCGGCGTCCACGCCAGCGTCGTGAGGTTGCCGCCCTGCGGCGTGATGTAGAGCGCGCTGGGCGGCAGCGGCTTCGCGCTGAGCCCGATGGGCGTGAAGGTGAAATTGACGGCCTGAGACTTGCGGCCAAGGTTGTCGAAGGCCCGCAGCACGATCTGCCACTGGCCTTGCCGCATGTTGGGCACTTCCTGCGCCACGCCGACAACCTCGAAGCGGCGGTAGTCGCCGTTCGGCCCTGACATTTCCAGTTGATAGCGTGACACGCGCGGATCCGGTGCAGGGGTCCACGATATGATGACCTCGAATTGGGGCCAGCCCGATGCATCGAGATAGATGACCTCGGCGAAATTGATGTCGGACGGCGGCTGGATCGGCCCTGTCGGGATCAGCGAGAAAGGCGGCGTCGGCAACAGCCAGCCACTGTCGACGTAGGTATATTTTTCGCGGTGATACTCGGTCGCCAGCACCTCATAGACGCCGCTGCCCTTGTCGGTCACCGATGCCACGCGCCACGATGTCGGCACGACGGCCGTGCTCTGCGACAGCAGCCACATCGTGCCGGCGTCCAGGCCGGCCGGCTTGTTGTTCAAGCGCAGTTGATTGTTGGGCAGCACTTCGGTCACGAGCGCGGCGACGATGGTCGGTTTCTGGGCCTCGGCAGCCGAGCCGACCTGAAAGTAGAGCGTCCAGCCGCCGATGGTGTCGATGACGATGGGCGGCGCGCGGTCGAGCGTGACGGTATCGCTTCCCTGGTCATCCAGCAGACGACCGGCGAGGCGGGCACCGACGCGGCTCGGGTCGCTGATCGAGATCGTTTCGCCCGGCCGGATGTCGGCGTTCTCGAGGCCGACCGAAAAGGTCACGACCTCGGTTTCAAACTGCGAGGTGTAAATCAGCCAGCGGCCGTAGCGGATCGCCTGACTGCGATAGGTGCAGCCGAACGCGGTGGCCTGGGTTTCCTTGTAGCCCTGCTGCGCGACCAGCGTGCCGTCCAGCACGAGCTCGACGGCCGGTTGATATTGATCATCGGGGTCGATCCACGTGACAGCGGCGGCGGTGAATTTCGAGCGGTAGTCGGTGCCGGTGTAGTCGAAGATGCCGTTGACCACATCGGCCGGCCCGAACAGCCGGGTGTCGGCGGGCGTCAGGCGATCCTGAACAAGGAACACCGTGCCGTTGGCAAAGTAGAGCGAGCCCAGCATCGACGATGCCACGGCCTGCAGGACCTGCCACGCATCCTGCCGCGTGTTGATGACGCAATTGCAGCGCCAGCGCGGCTCGTAGCCGCCCGCGCCGTTGGTGATCTCCGCGTCGTTGCTGTAGGCCGCCTCATAGAATGACCACTTGTCGACCAGGTTCACGTCGAGGAAGCGGCCGAGCCCCCATCGTTCATTGGTCAGCAGCGCGTAAAGTATCCACGCCGGGTTGTTGGTCCAGTCGGTTTTCCATGTGCCATCCCAATCGCCGCTATAGCCGTGGCTGTAGGGATCGTAGTTGGTCGGCAACAACACCTGAATGCCATCGAGCAGATAGGCGCGCGACGGGATGCTGGGGAATTGCTCGGCGTCGACTGACAAGGCAATCAGCGCCGTATCGTCATAGCTCAACATGCCGTCCTGAATTTCGGTATAGGACGACCAGAAGATTGAGTTGGCCTCGCCTGCCCGCGCGGGGACCTGGGTTCGGATGACGCGAATGTCGATGGTACTGCTGGCTTGTGGCAGTTGAATTCTGACCGCCCGTTCATAGGGCGATATCGTCTTTCCGAATATCTCGTCCGACCAGCCGTAGGTCCAAGAGCCGCCATCGATGCTGTAGTCGGCTTCGTAGCCGGTCGCCGTCGCGTTAACGTCGCCGTCGTCTTCGGTCATGTAGAGCGCCGGAATGCGCACTGTGATGCGAACGGCCGAGATATTGGACGACGAGAGGCGGCGCACGATAGGAGTGTGGTCGTCCGTGGCCTCCAGGCCGACCGCGATTTCCGCCTCGGCCATGGCGAAGCCCGCCACCGGATCCTGCGTCGGCGCGCCGAACCTGAAATCGTTCGCGACGATGTTGAAATTGAAATTGCCCGCCGCGTCGGCAACCGGCGTGCCGTCGAGAAACACCGACTGCCAGTAGGCATACCAGGGCGCGCCCGGTCGCTGGTAATAGGGGCCGCGAATGACGCCCTCGGACAGAACCTCCATGATTTGCGCGGTCGACAGGCTGCGCATCGTATTGGGATAGTCGACCGGCTTGTAGGGTGGCGCGGCACCGCCGCCACCCTTGCCGCCCTTGCGCGCAATGCGCTTGTCCTCGGGCAGCTCGCGGATGCGAAAGCCGTCGCGCCCGCTCATGGCGCGATATCTTCGGAATTGAGACCGGCCGACACGACCACCGAACCGACAAGGTGCGTTCCAAAGACCAAGGGCACGGGACCGCCCTGTTGCGTGTTATTGGTCACGCCGTTGAACAGGAAACTCGGCCGGTCCTGGGGCGCGGCCATGTCGGTCGCCTGCTGCTGCACACCGGGCGCGGGAGAGAGCAGCCCGACGACGCCGGCCGCAAGCATCGAGACACCCAACAGTGCAATGCTGCCGTAGGTGACGCCCGCGAAGGCCGAAGCGCCCAGCGCCGCACTGGCCCCGGCAAAGGTGCCGAACGCGGCGAGGCCAGCCGGGGCCGCAAGTCCCGCTGTCAAAATCGTCGCGCCGATCAGCACCACGCCCGCCACGACTTTGCCGACGCCGTCGCCACCCGCCGCGCCGGTCGCCGGCACGATGTGCAAGGGCTGGTCGCCCAGCCTGATGGCCAGCCATTGCGGGTCGATGGCGTTGGCTAGATGAGGGCGGCCGATGATGACGCGCCATTGCCCTGCACGGAACGCCTCGCGCAACGGCGGGCGCAGCATGATCAGGGCACGCACTGCCTCGGCGGGCGAGGCCACGTCGAGGCGGAAGTGCCGGCCATGCGCGCGACCCGCCGCGCCGTGCAGGAAGATGTCGCGGATCATAGCTGGCTGTGCCGAAGGGCAACGGTGGTGTGGCGCGCGAAGCGGGTGCGCGGCACTGCCGCCGAAATGCGGGTGCGGTCATAGGCGCGCACGCCAGCGGCATGATGCAACAGCAGGTCACGGGTGAGCACCAACATGCCGTGCATCGGCACGGCGAAGTTGAACGCCATCAGCAGGAGATCGCCGGTCCGCGTCGCCTCATCCGGCTGGATCTGCACGAAGCCCGCCTTGGCGAAATTTTCGGTGTAGAGGTTCTGCGGTGGCGTCTTGCTCCACCACGACCACGAGCGCGGTTGGTCCCACAGTGCGGTGATGCCGCGCTCGGCATACCAATCGCGGATCAGGGCGTAGCAGTCGTGCACGCCATGACGGAAGGCACGGCCGATCAGCGGCGCGCGGGCGAGCATGTCGCCGAAGGCAAAGAAATCCGGGATCGGCCACGTCGAGATCACGAACGGGATGCCGAGCTGTTGCTGATAGACCATGTCGGTTTCGCTCGGGCACGGCAGGCCATCGGGGTGCGAATGAAAGAACACGTCGGCCCCGGCCACCGCGAGCAGGTCGTCGTCACTCAGCACCACGTCATCGGCGGGCGTCGGGCTGCGGTTTTCGAGCCGGTGATATTTGCCCAGCATGACAATGCCCGCCGCTTCCTGCGGATAGACCTCGGCCGTGTGTTCACGCGCCGCCGCCTCGATCTCGGGCGTCCACGTCGCCGGAAACGTGGGCGACGAAGGCGGCGGCCCGGTGAGCGGAGAATATCGCTCGATGATCGTCATTTGACTTTCCCCACACCCGGAAAGAACCGCGCCGGCAGTGGCGCGTAGTAGCCGAAGCGCAAGCGGCAGCCCTGCAGGGTGCGCGAGCACTGGTCGTGCTGCGGATCGGTCGGATTGTTGTTGGTGTCGTAGAGCGAGGACCCGGTGTAGGGGCAGGTTGCCTTGCTGTAGTTGAACCAGTCGATCCCGGCCTCGGCCAGCGCCTGATCGAAGAACCGATAGGTGTGGCTGCAAACGTCGCGCAGGATTTGCCGGCGCGGCAATTGCGTGCCCTCGCTGTCCCACCGCGCGGCGAGCTTGAACACCATCATCATCGCATTGTGGCTGGTCTTTTGCGCCACCACGAATTTGTCCCAGGTGATCCACGTATTCGGATCAGGCGTCGCGCCGTCGTCGAGGAAGCGGCGCAAGGTCAGGATGCGCGAGAGCAGCGCCCCGATCAGCCCTTGATAGTTGTCGATCAAGAGATTGGCCGCGCCGAATATGTTGGAGATCGTCACGCTCGGTTGCGGGATGGTGCCCTGCGTCGTCATCTCGAAACCGCTGGCGTCCATCGGCACCGGCGAATACTGCTGGCCGCCCCATGTGATGACGTGATCGAAGTCCTCGGCAGAGGTGAAGTAGAACGTCGTGCCATCGCCGCCTTGAATGGGCGAGGTGTCGAGCTGGTAAAGCGTGACAAGCCCCTCGGTGGTGAGACTGGTCATGGCAGGATCGGCTGCGGCTGAGGATTGAACGAGCGAACGAAGGTGGCCTGAAAGGTGCCGAGCATATCGCCGCCGCCACTGCGGTCGCTGATGCTCGCGGACCAGGTGTCGGCAACTACGAATACCGGCGCGGCCTGATCGGGCGGCGTGATCCAGAAACCGGAGGCAGCATAGGCCCGCAGAAAGTCATCGTAGGTTTTGAGCTCGTCGACATTGGCGAATGGGAAGTTGAGTTGCCACGACGGCCGCGCTGGATTGAGCCCGCGCGTCGAGCGGTGAATGTAACCGTCGCCAAAGGCATTGCTGTCGACGGCGAGCGCGGTCGAAACCGAAGCGCCTGCCATCGGACACCATGGCCAGAAAGGTTGCGGATTGGCCATCGTTGCCTCACGCGGTGATGCGGCTGTAGAGCGTGCCGCCCGGCCGCCTCTCGTTTGAGATCACGTCCTTGATGGCGGCTTGCATCCGTCGCCCGAACGCCATCGCGGTTGCCGGATCGGTCGCGCCCTGCGCGGTGCCCATGGCGACGTTGACGGTGATGTTGGAACCGCCGCCGCCGGCCGCGCCGCTCGGCACGATGTTGCCGGCGGCTGTCGGCACGAATAGCTCAGGACCAGTTTCGCCCACGACATAGGGCTGTCCGGGGCTGACAGGGCCGCCATGCTGCAAGCCGGGAATGGCCGGCAGACCGGCTGCTACGTTGGCGGAATTTATGCCGGCGACATTGGCAAAGCCCGGCGCCGACGCCGCGGTCACCGGGCCGAAGAGCGTCTGGAACACTTGCGAGACGGCGGCCTTCAACGCCATCTGCGCAAGCATGTTGGCGAAGTCGAGCGCGATCTGGGCAAAGGTCTTTGTGCTCTGGCCTTCCAGCGCCTGCAGACCATCCGTCATCGCCGTGGTCAGCCCGGTGAAGACCTGCTCGCCCTGCGAATAGAGATCGTTGCTGCGCGCGTAGGCGTTGGCGGCGTGCTCGAAGCCGGCGGCCAGCGAACCCAGATTGTCGTCGTAGCGCTGCGCGGCAAGCGCCGACTGGTTGATCGCCTCCGTGCCCTCTTTGAGGGCGCGGTTGTAGTCGGTCTGGTTGATGCGGTGAAGGTTAAGCTGGTCGTTCAGGTCCTTGGTGAGCTTGGTGAGCGCAGCTGTGCCGTCGCCGTATTTCTTTTGGGTCTCGAGGCCCGCCTGCGTGACTTCGAGGGCCTTTTGCTCGCGGTCCTTTTTCTGCTCGTAGAGGTTGATGGCGTCTTCGAGCTGCTTGCGTTCCGCCTCATGCGCCTCGGCGTATTTCGGCCCGAGCTTGGCGAAGATGTCGTCGGCCTGCTGCTGCACCGTGATCTGACGCTTGATGTCTTCGACCGTTTTATCCTGGCCGGTGGCGATCGTGTTGTAGGCCTTGTCCGCCGCGACCCCCATCGCGGTGTACTTGTCAATCTGTGCCTGGAGTTGCTTGGCGAGGTCTTCGGCCTTTTTCTGATCGGCCGTGCTGGTCGGCTGGCTCACGCCCGGCACGATGACCGCGGGGAGCGTCGGCAGCGGTGCATTGGCCTTGTCGTGAGCGGCCTTCAACTGTGCGTAGGCGTCCTGGACCTTTACGATTTCCTGGCGCGTCGTCTCGGCTTCTTTCTTCCAGGCGTCGATCTGCGCCTGCCCGACGCGCAGTCCCGAGACATCGGGATTGTTGGCGTTGCGGATCTGCTGTTGCAGCTTCTCGTAGGTATCGCCGAGCTGGTTGATGCGATTGGTCAGGCCGGTCAGTTGGTCATCGCCGGTCGCCGCGCCTGCGCCGCCAAGCGTTCCGATGTTGCCCAGCGCGTGGAGTTTGTCGATCCAGCCGACATTGCTGTTAAGGATCACGAAGCTGTCGGACATCGACTTAAGCGCGCGTGCGACAAACTCCAGCACGTCGGTCTTAAGCTCGATCCACCACGGCGCGGCAATGACTTGGATGCTGCGCAAGGCCTCGTCGGAGCGCGTCTTGAACTCGGCGAGTTGCGCCAGCACCTCGGGCGGGAAGATCAGCTTTTGGTTTTGCGCGACCAGCGCCGCTTGGCCTTTCGCCAAGTCCTGCAGGATGCCGTTGAGCTCCTGGCCCGAGCGACCGAACAACTGGACCTCGAGCGCGGCTTTGGTCGCGCCGTCTTTCATCGCCAGCAGTTTTTGCGCGGCCTCGGTCAGGCGGTCTTCGTTCGACCGCAGATTGCCGTTGACGTCGAGCAGCTTCACGCCGAGGTCGTTGAACGTCTTGATCGCGGCCGCGTTGCCCAGGACGGCGTTGCCGGACACGGCGTTGAAGCGCTCCAGGCCGGTGACGAGCGTCTGTTGCTCGATGCCCGCTTTCGATGCCGAGAGCGAATAGGCCTGGAAGGCGTCTGTCGAAAGCTGGAGCGCCTTCGACTGCGTGATGATCGACTGAGCGGTGTCCTCCAAGGCCTTGCCGAACGCGAGCACCTTGTCGACGACCCACATCACCGCCAGGCTTTCGACGACTTTCTTGGCTGTCTCGGCCAACGCCTCGAGCTTCTGGGCAGTCGCCGTCGTCTGCTCGCCGAAGGTCACGAGCTTTTGCTGGCTCTCGTCCATGCCGCGCGAGAAGTCGGCAAAGTCGGCCGCCAGTTTGATGATGACGTCGCCCGCAATGGCCATCAGTTTTCTCCTCGCCAGTTGCGCATCTGCCGCTCGACGTCTGTCAGGCCGTCGTCGGGCGGCGGCGGTTCAGGCGTGCGGATGACGAAGAAGTCGGACGCCTGTGCGGGCTGTGTATCGGCTCCGCGCCACAGATTGATGAGGACCGTGATCAAGGTGGCGTTGTGAATGTCGGCCAGCCGATCCGGTAGCGGCGAGACTTGGCTCTCGAAGCAATACCAGTCCATGAGTTCGCGGTAGCTCATGCCCTCGTCGATTTCGGCCACGGTGCGATGGAGCGCCAGAGCGAGCCGATGGAGAAAGGCCCGCTCCGGCGCTAGGGGGAAGGGCCGGGCTGCTCGACGATGTGGCCGTTGGGCTCGGTGCCTTCCGGCACTTCGTCGTCGGTGGTCAGGAAACCGTTGATCTTGAGCGCTTCGGCCGCGAGGTACATGACGCGCTGCTGCAGGCGAACCGGCTGCTCCTCGACCTCGTCTGCCGACTGAAAGACGAGCGCGTTGTCGTCAGCATAGCGCAGCGATAGCGCCAGGCAGGCATAGGAGCCGTGCTCGCCGTCCTCGCGCAGGGCGGCGCGCACGGCGCGGCCCTGCTTGATGTTGAACTCGCCGAAAGTGACGGGGCGTCCGTTCCACTGGTCGCGGTAGCTCATGCCGCCGCCTGTGCGGGCTGCACCGTCGCGGGCCTTGCGCCACTGGCGGCCGGCCTCATGCCGAGCGGCACGAAGCCCACCGGCGGCGTCTTGTAGAGGTGCACCATTCCGTCGATCTGGCCGCCGATGTTATTGGCGACGGCGGCGTTGACGCCCAGCGTCAGGTCGAAGGTGTTGACGATCGCCATGAAGGTCCAGCCACAGCCGTCATTCATGCGAACGTCGATGGCGACCTTCTCGCCCGAGCGATAGGCGTCGAGCGCGCGGAACATGGCCAGGTCGCCGCAATCATAGAAGCCCGCCGCCGTCCACGTCCCGATGGCCGGCAGGCCGGCGACGATGCGATGCGCGGTGTCGCACAGCGTCGTGACGTCAATGGTGGCACCGGCTGGCTGGGTGGCATTGAAGTTGGAGCGGCAGAGCTCCAGCCAGGTCGGCACACTGATCGATGCCGCCGGTGTGCCGGCCGAGTTGATCGCGTTGGCCTCGCGGCTGGTGTCGCTGTCCTCCAGCGTGATCGCCTGGAGGAGCACGGTGGAGATTTTGAACGGCATCCCCTCGATCGAGTTCCAGCCGGTGTTGCGCGGCACGATGATATCGCCGACCACGGGCGGCGTGCCGCCGGTGGCGAGCGTCAGCACGCACGGCTTGGCCGCCGTGGCGCTCTCGATCACGATCGAGTTGGTGTCGATGCCCTCGTCGGAAATCATGATCACCGAGCCTTGAGAAGAAAGGCGTCCAGACATAGCGGGTCCTCCTACTTGGTCATTGCGTTGACGTTAGTTTCGATCTCCTGGCGCATGGTCGCGGTGAAGGCATCGACCGCGCCCTGGGCGGTGCCTTGGAAAGCAGGGCGGACCCACGGCCGCGGCCCGACATAGCCGACGCCCTTGGCTCCCAGGAATTTCTCGACGGTCTTGGCCTGCCGCTTCGTCCTGATGTGGGAGAAGCGCGGCGTGCGCGCCGTTCGCCGCTCGCCGGTGCCGAACTCGAGGAAGCGCCACCAGTAGGCGACTTGGTTGAGGTCGACGGGCTTGCGCGAGCGGCCTTTCGCGGCGTGGTGACGCCGGTAGGCTTTTGTCATCGGCGTGTTGCCGATCATGCTTTGCGGATACTGCACGACCACGGCGGCCAGCACCGTGCCCTTGAGCGCCTTGCCGACGCGTACACCGAAGCCCGCCTGGATCGCGCCTGTGGCGCGCTTGAACGTCGAGTAGGTCGCGGCCTTTACGGTCTTGTTGACGAGCAGCAGACCATCGCGCAGCGCGTCGCGGCCGATCTTGCTTTTCACCTGGCCGTCGAGATCGTTGAGGTTCCTGATCGCCTCGTTGAGGCCTTTGACTTCGAGCGCGCTCATGGCGTCCAGCCGCCGGGCGGCATCGGCGGCACCTCGAAGCCCTGGCCGGTGCCGAGCCATCCGTTGCCGAGCGAGCCTGTTGCACTGCGCCGCGTCTGGAAGATGAACTTGGCGGTGAGCACGACTTGCCACCATTCGCCCATGCCCTCGGGGTCGACGTCGTGCGGGCCATCGACGCCCAGGATGCGCAAGCCATCGCGCGCCGCGCCGTGCAGGCCTTGGCGGACCTCGGCGATCGCCGCGTCGAGATCGCCGGGGCCTTTTCCGGAACGGGTGAACAGGCCGATCATGAAGAAGCCCTGTTCCTCGACCCACGGCTGCGAGCCCAGCGTCTGGTCCTCGCGCGACGTGTTCTGGTAGATCGTCGCGGCCCACTGGTCGGGAAAGCCATTAGTGTCAGCCGGCCAGTTGACGGTTTCGAGGTAGGGCACGGTGATCGTGTCGGCCCAGATAGACAGCATGGCTTCGAGCGGCGTCATTGCTGGCCTCCGCGCAAGAGCACCTTGAAAAACGTCGGGTTGATGATCGGCGCGCCGCCGCTTTCCTCGACGCTGTAGGTGCGGCCATCGGGCGTGACGACGCGATCGAAGCGGGCAGGGGTGATGCGCGCCGGAAAGGCGGCGACAAATTCGTTGGCGTTGAACACGCCGATCACGTCCTGTTGAAAGGCCGCGGCGAACAGGTCGTCGGCACGTTGGCGGCGGATGAAGATGCGCAGCGTGGCCGTCGTGCCGTCGTGCAGCGTGTAGGTCGCATCCTTGCCCTGGCGCCGGAGGTTCCATCGCTCCATGCCGGCGATGAAATCAGAGAAGTTCATCTCGACACTCACGGCGCGGGCCCCGGCTTGGTGGTCGGATAGCTGTCGCCGCCGATGAAGGCGCGCCAATCGACGTAGGGGTCGAGCAGCACCGACCACGGCCCGATCAGCGGATCGCCGGCGGCCTTCTTGGCGGCGTCGCCGACGAAGCCCGCGAGGCCTTCGGAGAAGTCGACCTCGCCCACGTCGGTCGTGGCGATGCGCGTGATGTTGCCCAGGCCGAGGCCCATCTGCTGCGCCTGGCGCGTCGCCCAGAGTGGCGAGAGGCAGCCCAGCAGCGCCTCGTAGAGATCGCTCGGCACTTCGTCGAAGCCGGCCTGGTAGGTGATGACCGCTTGGCTGGTCAGCAGCAGCGCGGCGCAGTCCATCGCTTGGCTGGTGGTGCCGAGCGAGAGCACGCGGCCGCTGTCGTTGTCGACCACGACGGCGTCGGGATCGCCGTCATTGAGGTTGAAGAAGATCGCGTCGATGGACTTCACCGGAAAGACGCGAAGGAATGTCGAGGCGCGGCGGCGTTCGTTCAAAATCGGCGGCTGGTTCATGTGGAAATGGCTGGGCGCGATCTCCGACCAGTCGTCGATCCAGGGCCCGACCAGTTGCAGCGGGCGGCCGGTGTAGATCTGAAAGCGCGCCCAGATGCCGTCGATGCGGCGTTGCAGCCAGGCGTCGTTGCTCGTGTCGCCGGCCGGGATGCCGAGGTCGTCCTTGATCGTGTCGAGATCGACCGGCGCGACCTTGAGCGTGGGCTTGTCAGCCATCGGCGTGCTCCTTCAGGAGCTCGTCGAGCAGACCAGCGACCAGAGCCTTGATCGAGCCGATGGGCCGGTCGTCGTCGAAGAAGGTGCCGTCCTTGTCGATCGAGAGTTCGGGCGGGATCGCGCCGATCGCGCACTCGACCGTATGCTCGCGGCCGTCCGAGAGCTTGACCGTGATCGAGAAGTGCCCCGGCTTGTCGCTGGCGCTTTCGATGCTGGCGATCCTGGGCACCGTCGCGAGGCGGGCGTCGATGCGCTCCTGCAGGCGCGCCTCGAGCAGCCGGAAATGCTCGGCCATCACGTCGGCCACGAGCTTTTCGAGAGCGGGCTTGTCTAGGTCCATGGCGATGATCCCCACAGGCGTTGGCGCACGAGGCCGCGCACGCGCTCGATGTCGAAGGCGGCGTCGGGGTTGGACGGCGGCGGCGTGACTTCGTCGGGCGGTGTCGGTGTTGGCGTTGGCGGCGGACCGTTGGCGGCGCTTAACGGCACGTACTGCATCTGCACGCGCGGCTCGTCGCCGCCCTCGACCGGCGGCAGGCCCTCTTTGCCGCGCACCTCGTTGATCGACATCCAGCCGGCGTTGAGCGCCTGTTGGTAGGCGAGATAACGCACGTCGATCTCGCTCGCGAGGAATTGCGAAAGGTCGTAGCGGATCTGGTAGTTCATCGGGAACTGGAAGGCGCGCTCCCAGCGCCGTTGCATCGCCTCGATGTGGTTGGCGAGACAGCCGCTCAAATATGCTCGGGCAAGCGCCTCTGAGTTGCGGTAGGTGACGCGATTGGTGTCGCCCAGCAGGAACGGCGGCACGCGGAAGACGCGGCCCACGTCCTCGACCGAGAAGCGCATCTGCTCGATGAGCTGCGCGTCCTGGGCGGTGATGGTGAGCGGTTCCCACTTGAGGCCTTCGGGAAGGACGGCGGTCTTGCCGAAGCGCTCGCCCGAATAGTTGTTGTCCCAATCCTGGGCGAGGCGGTTCATCGTGGGCTCGCTCACCTTGCCGGGCGCGGTGAGCACGCCGCTTGGCCGCGATGCGTTGCCGAAAAACTTCTGGCTGTTCGACAGGATCGAAATGCCGACCGACGTCGAGGCCGCGGCGGCGTAGATCGGCGTCACGCCGACCAGCGGATAGGCGGGCAGGAGCGGCAGGCGATGGTGAACGATGTCGCGCTCGGGGATGATCTCGTCACCGACCAGGCCGGCCAGGCGGTTGAAGCCGCAGCGATAGAAGACCGATCCGTCCTCGCCGATATAGGGATACGTCGTGCGCGGATCGAGAACGTGCATCGCCGTCGTCTCGCCGCGCCGGTTGCGCTGGCCGATCCAGGCGTAGCCGTTGCCCTGCAACAGGAACGACAGGATGAACAACTGCATGAAGTCGCTGTAGGTCTGGTACTCGTTGGGCTCGCGGAACAGGGCCGCGTAGTAGTCGCTGCGCTGGACCTCGGCCGCGCCGGTCTGCCCGTCGATCTTGTTGACGATGATCGGCAGCTTTGAAATGTCGCTCGAGATCATCGTGACGCAGGCGTAGACCGCCGAGAACGCCAGCAGCGAAAGCGGCGTCGGCTCGCGCAAGTTCATCTGCCACGAGCCCGGCTGCCCGCGATCGCCATTGCCGGTCGGCCACAGCACGTTGGGCGTTCCGCCCAGGCCGCCGCCGCTCGCCATCGGCACGGCGTTGCCTTGCGGTTTCTTCGCCCGTTGGCGTCGTCGGCTCATTGGCGGCCCTCCGAAAAAAGGCCGGGGCACGATGACCCCGGCCAGTTTGCGTAGACGGCGCGGCAACGGATAACCGCGCCGTCCCCTCAGGTTTAGCTCGCCGTCGTGGTGATGCCCGCCGGAGCGCTCACCGGCTCAAGCGGCTGACCGTCCGGCCCGAGCAGCGAGGCAGGCAGCGTGCCGCCCTGCGGGAAGCCGGTGATGATCTGCACGCCCGCGTCGCGGCGGCGCATCCAGTAGATGAACCGTTCGGCCTTGATGCCGAGCAAGTTCTGTTGCCACAGCGAGACCAGCGGCGTCGGCGGCGTCGCCGGCGCGGTGTCGAGTTGCAGCGAGGCTTCGACCGAGGTGTCGATCATGACCTGGCCGTCGTCGGCCAACATGAGCTGCGTCTGGTCGACCAGCACGATGTTGGACAGGCCGCCGGTGACGGCCATGTTGCCCGACACGATCACCGGGATGCCCATCAGCGTGAGGCCGACCATCTGGCCCTGCTGCATGGCTGACGTCATGCCGGGGAAGGCGAACTGGCCTTGCGGCAGGCGCAGCGTGGCGATGAACATCGCCGCCGCCGGGGCCATGACCCACACCGGCTTGCCGATGGTGTTCAGGGCATTGACCATGCGGATCATCGCATGGGTGAGATCGGTGGTGATCGCCACGTAGTCGGCGCCGGTCGACGGGATCGCCGTGACACCGTTGGTGATCGCACCCGGATGCAGCGCCGCGACGGGTGCCACGGTCGGGTCCATCATCTGCAGGTCGATGAATTGCGCGATCGCGGAGATCAGATCGTCGCGCACGAGCATTTCAGCCGACGGGTTGGAGAAGCGGGCGAGCTCCTGGGTGATGACGACGATGACCGCCATCTTGGACCACGGCACCGTGACCATGTCGAAGGCGAGCTTGTTGACCGGCTTCGATGCCGCCTCGCCGACCCAATTGGCCGTCGCCCCGGCCGTCTGGCGCGGGATCTTCACGTTGAAGGGCACCGTGCGGTAGCCCGACATTTTCCCGAAGATGGTCTCGGGCCGCAGCAGGTCGATGAACTCGCTCGCCATGATCTGGTAGTTGACGAGCGGGGCGGCCCACACCGGATCGGTGGTCGTGCCCGCCGCGACGGCGGCGCGCAGGATCTCCGCGACCTCCGGCGTTTGCTGCTCCCAGCGCTTGGAGATTTCGAGCGCCTGCACAAGGTTGCCCTTGCCCGAGGCGAGCGCCATCACGTAGCGCGTGAAGGACTGAGCCGGGAAGGTCTTGAACGGGATCACCTGGGCGGTGCTGCCGCCTGGTGCCGGTGCGGGCGTCGCGCGCTCGGCGATCTGCCGCT
>Ga0210402_10001153_pt1 | contig 27733 bp, 25 predicted proteins | sample IncBWC7MmetaG_FD_161055 | JGI IMG/M metagenome (GOLD analysis project Ga0210402, IMG submission 161055) | Forest soil microbial communities from Barre Woods Harvard Forest LTER site, Petersham, Massachusetts, United States - Inc-BW-C-7-M | ecosystem: Environmental > Terrestrial > Soil >... | reverse complement strand
GCCGATGATTCTTTCCGACGCGCCCGAGCCGTACATTTCGGCGGTGTCGATGTGCGTCAGGCCGAGATCGAGTCCGCGGCGCAACGCCGCTAAGCCTCCGTCCGCGGCCGAGTCGTCGATTTTCCACGTGCCTTGGCCGATACAGGCGACCTGGCGTCGGGTCGTGCCGAACAAACGCGTGCTGCTTTTGGCGGGCATGGATGTCTTGGAGTATTGCCGGAAACTGGCGCACAATCATCTTACAACAAGGAGGTCTACAACGTGCCGACGCAGACCGCGCCCGACGCAGACCGGCCACCAGGGCTTGCATGGGATTTCACCCGCGACGGACTAGCCAAAGCCGCCCAGTCCGTTGGCGTCTTTACCTTGCTGTACTTGTTGCTTGTATGGGTGGGCCTAAAGCTGCACGAGAGCTCCGAGGCGCTAACAATCATCTGGCCCTCAGCAGGCCTGCTCTTCATGGCGCTGTGGCTTTCGCCGCGCCGCAATTGGATTTGGATACTCGCGATCCAGCTAACGGTCGAACTGTCGATGAGCGCCGCGACGTCCAACCATTTCCGTTTCGCCACCTACCTGCCCTACGCGATTGCCAATTCGATCGACGGGATGGTGGGCGCATTCGTTGCCTCGAGGCTCATCCCGTCTCCCAGAGCTCCGCGGATGCGCAATGTTTTGCTGTTCTTCGCCTCGGTGGCAATCGGCGCCGCGGCCAGCGCGGTCGTGGGCGCGTATGGAACGACCCGCATGTTCGGCGGACCTGACTATGTGCGCGAATGGCAGATCTGGTGGGCCGGAAACTGGCTGGGATCCTTAAGCATCGCGCCCATCGTGATGGGCTGGGCGGTGCGCTTTCACGCGCGTCAGCATTCCGCTCCCGCGGGGCCGGCCGTCGAAATGATGCTGATCTGGTTTGCCATGCTGGCGATGACGAGCTGGGTATTTTCCGCACCGCCGGGCGGTGTCACGACGATCCTTGACATGCCTTTCGTGTTGCTGGCCTTTGTCGTGGTCGCGGCGTTTCGCATGCCGCCGCGCTGGTCGACGGGACTGGCCGCTACGACCGCCGTTTTGGTGTCTTACTTCGCGAGCCGCGGCTTAGGTCCTTTCGCGGGCGATCCGAGTCCCTTCGTGCGAGTGGGCGCCGTGCAGCTGTATCTCGCGACCCTGGTCGTGATCAATTTCCTGCTCACCGTCGTGCTGCTCGAAAAAAGAAATGCGTATCAACTATTGCACACGAGTGATGAACGCTACCGCAATTTCATCGAACACAGTTCCGAAGCCGTCTGGCGCGTGGAATTGTCCTCGCCCCTGGACCCGCATCTGCCCGTGAGCGATCAAGTCGCATGGCTGAAGTCCCACGCGTACGTCGCCGAGTGCAATCTGACTTATTTGCGCTTGAACCGCGAACTGGGATTGTCGGAGACCGACGCACGCCAATGGCGCAGCGACATGCCCTGGTTCGCGATGTTCGTCGACCATCTGAGCGCGGCATCGCATCAGGATTACTCGATGGACGGATTGCAGTTCACGGTATCGGTCAATTCGCATCCGCGCACTTACATTGCGGGATTTCGCGGCGTGATCGAACAGGGTTACCTGGTGCGAGTGTGGGGAGTCGCCCGTGATGTCACCGAGTTGGTCGACCTCAACGAGCGCCTGCGCCAGAATCAGGATCGCCTGAAGCTCTATGCACGCGAGTTGGTCGGCGCCGAGGAGCGCGCCAGGCGGGCGACTGCCGTGGACCTGCACGACGGCATCGGCCAGCAGTTGGTTGGCCTGTCGATGACGCTGGATGCGCTGGTGGCGCGTTCGCCGCCCGAAATACGGCTATTGCTCAGCGAGGCGACTCGGACCGTGCGCGAAGTACAGGCGATTGCGCAGCGGGTCATTGCCGATTTGAGCCCGCCGGGACTGTACGAACTGGGATTGGAGCCCGCGCTCAAGTGGCTCAGCGTCTACATGCGCAGCAAGGACAATCTGCAGGTCGACCTGAATGTAACGGCGAAGGACGAGACAATCGATATCGAGCTGCGAGTACTCGTGTTCAAGGTTATCCGCGAGTTGCTGCGCAACGTTGTCAAACATTCGGGCGTGCAGGCCGCGACCGTCACCGTGACGCGCAATTCCGAGGAATTGCGGGCTGTCGTCGAGGATCGGGGCTCGGGTTTTGAATGGCAGCTGAGCCTGTTCGAGCCGCGCGCGCACGGATTCGGACTATGGAGCGTTGCCGACCGCGTGCGCGACGCCGCGGGAGAAATGACGGTTGATACCGGCCCGGGCCGTGGCTGCCGCGTCACGGTGGTTTTTCCGCTGAGGAAGCCGGCGCGGGCGGTCCAACCCATCGATCGAGACGGCGATCTCAAGGACGGGGCGGTGCGTTCCGCGTCTTAAGTCAGGTTTTTGCCAGGTGCCGCGACATGCGCAGCGCCGCTTCCCGGCCCTGATAGTAGCCTTGGACAACACCCAATTGATCGAAGCCCAAGCGCCCGTAGAAGTTTCGCGCAGCCTCGTTGTGCGTGCGCAATTCCAGATTGATCCGGAACACACCCGCCTCGATCGCGGTCCGGGTCAGCCAATCCATGAGCTGCGATCCCAAGCCCTGGCGACGATGCTCCGGCGCAACGGCGAGCAGATTCAAATGCGCGACGTCGTCGCCGAAATGCATGATGGCGAATGCCGCAATCCGCTGCTCGCGGCGTGCAACCACCACGGAGGACTCCGGGCCAGAAATAAAATGCTGCACGCGTGCCGGCGTCCACGACCAGGTCAATCCCTGTTCGATGAGATCGCGGGACATCTCTGCGATTTCGCGCGCATCCGTCGCGCGCGCCAAGCCGATGTAAGCCAGTTCAGACACTAATTGTTGCTCCTAGCGGCTACGGTACCGATCGGTCGCCAGCACAAGTTCGTGAGTATTGCCGGGTTCGAATGCCGAGTGTCCCGCGTCCGGCACGATGCGCAGATCCGCCTCCGGCCAGGCGCGATGCAAATCCCATGCGCTGGTCGCCGGGCAGACAACGTCGTAGCGGCCCTGCACGATGGTCGTCGGAATATTGCGAATGCGCGGTACATCATCGATCAACTGGCTTTCGCTGCGCAAGAAACCGCGATTCACGAAGTAGTGGCATTCGATTCTCGCCACCGACAGCGCAAATTGGTCCTCGCCCCATTTCTTGATGTTCTCGACGTTGCTATGCAGAAAGCTGCAGGCTGCCTCCCATACCGACCAGGCGCGGGCCGCGTTCAATGCGACGCGCTGATCCGTGCCGGTCAGGCGCTTGTGATAGGCGCTCAAGAAGTCGTCGCGCTCATCGAGCGGGATCGCGTCGCGGTAGGCTTCCCAGGCATCCGGAAAAATCTCGGAGGCGCCGTGTTGGTAGAACCAGCGTATTTCCGCATAGCGCAACAGAAAAATACCGCGCAACACCAGCTCGCTGACGCGTTCCGGATGCGCTTCCGCATAGGCCAGCGCCAGCGTGCTGCCCCAGGATCCGCCGAACACCTGCCAGCGCTCGATGTTCAAGTGTTTGCGCAAGCGCTCGATGTCGGCGACCAGATGCCACGTCGTATTTTCGACGAGGCTCGCGGTCGGGCGGCTGCGTCCGCAGCCGCGCTGATCGAATACGACGATGCGGTAATGGCGCGGATCGAAGAATTGCCGTGCGCGTTTGTCGGACCCGGCGCCAGGGCCGCCGTGCAGAAAGACCGCCGCCTTGCCGGCGGGATTGCCGCTTTCCTCGTAGTAGATCTCGTGAATGTCCGAGACGCGCAAGTAGCCGTGCCGATAGGGTTCGATCGCCGGGTACAACTCGCGGCGCGGCACGCTGCGGGGACTGGGGCGCGAAATTTCTCGCGCTTTGACGCCGCGGGTGGATCTCGCCGCGCTGATCGATGGCTTCTTCATCGACGCCCTTGGTGCGGCGCGTGATTTGGCGCGTGCGGGCTTTTTCTTCTTCATCGCTGATCCTCTTTATTCTCGCATCCAGTCATGCTCGCGGCCGCGCGGAGTACTCACACAGGCTCCTTGGTTCGCGCCACCATCGGCCCGAGGGGCCGCCCGCCCAAAAGATGCACATGCAAGTGATACACCTCCTGGCCGCCATGTGCATTGCAATTGATAATCAGCCGATAGCCGCTCTCAGCGATGCCTTGCTGTCGCGCAAGATCGCGCGCCACGATAAACATGTGGCCAATCAGCGCTTCATCCTCATCGGCAATATCATTGGCTGTGGGAATGGGTTTGTTCGGGACAATGAGTATATGCACCGGCGCCGCAGGGCGAATGTCCAAAAAGGCGACCACTCGCGGGTCACGGTAGAGCACGGTTGCCGGCAGGTCACCAGCGATGATCTTCTCAAAAAGCGTAGGCATTTCATACGCCTCCGATGATTCCCAGGCCATCTAGACTATCAGGAACCGCCGCGTTTATCGGCTGGGAATGTGATCCGGTAATAGTAATGGGAACGATTCTCATGTAGAATTGCGTTCATGATGGCTGCCCGCCCCGAACCGCTGCAGACTTCCGCCAATGCGGACATCCCTTTGATGGAGCTGGCTCCGGGGGCCTCCGCTCGCGTGTTTTCCGTCGCCGGGGCCGATTCGAAGGCGCCCGCCGAGGTGGGTCGGCGCTTGGCTGAGCTGGGATTTCTGCCCGGCGAGGCGGTGCGCATCGTGGCTCGCGGACTGCTCGCGCGGGCGCCAATCGCCGTTCGCATTGGAACGGGCACCTTTGCCCTTCGACTCTTCGAGGCCGCCTGTATCCGCGTATGTCCGGAGCAGCCGCTGCTGCCGTAATTCCCATGGACGCCGCGTCCAGCGCTCCGGGTCCTTTGATCGCTCTGGTTGGTAACCCCAACTGCGGCAAAACCGCACTATTCAATATTCTGACCGGGAGCCGACAGAAGGTCGCCAACTACGCGGGCGTCACGGTCGAGCGCAAGGAAGGCTCGCTGATCACGCCGTCGGGCTTAAGGATTCGCATTCTGGATCTGCCGGGTGCCTATAGCCTGGATCCGCTGACCCCGGATGAGCAAGTGACCGCCGACGTGCTGCTGGGCCGCCGGGCCGGCGAGACCGCGCCTGATTTTGTCGTCTGCGTCACCGACGCGACGAATCTTCGCCAGAATTTGCGCTTGGTCTTGAGCTTGAAACGCTTGGGGCTCCCCATGGTCGTTGCGCTCAACATGACCGACATCGCGCGCCGCAAGGGCGTTGTCATCGATGCTATTCGCTTAGGGTTGGAGCTGGGCGTGCCGGTCGTGGAGACGGTCGGCGTCAAAACGGCCGGCGTCAAATCCTTGATCGACGTGCTGGATTCGACTGCCATGCCCAAACGCGCTGCCCATGCCGCGGACTGGCAACCCCTGAGCAGAGGGGATTTGGAGCACGATCAGGCGGAGGTACGCAGGATCTTAGGGTTAGTCGGCGGCGATCGGCTCGATGGGGTGACCTTGAGCGATCGGGTCGATGCCTTGGTGCTGCATCCGCTGTTCGGGCCGGTGATTTTGGCGGTGATCCTGTTCCTGGTATTTCAGGCAGTGTTTGCCTGGGCGCAAGTGCCCATGGACGAAATCAAACTCGGCGTCGCGGCATTCGGCAATTGGCTGGGCGCGGTACTGCCGAGCAGCCTGATCAAGGATTTGCTCATCAACGGCGTACTGGCCGGGGTCGGCAGCGTGCTGGTGTTTCTACCGCAAATCATCATCCTGTTCTTTTTCATCCTGGTGCTCGAGGATTCAGGCTACCTGCCGCGCGCCGCTTTCCTGCTCGATCGGGTCATGGGCAGCGTGGGCTTGTCGGGCCGCGCCTTCATCCCCTTGTTGTCGAGCTTTGCCTGCGCGATTCCGGGAATCATGGCGACGCGTACGATTCAGAATCCCCGCGATCGCCTGGCCACCATCATGATTGCGCCGCTGATGACGTGTTCGGCGCGCCTACCGGTGTACGCGCTCATCATCGGCGCGTTCGTTCCGCGGCGCACCGTCTGGGGCGGGCTGGAATTGCAGGGCGTGGTGTTGTTTGCGCTGTACGTTCTCGGAGTCGTGAGCGCAATGGCCGTGGCGTTCGTGCTCAAATATACGGGGAAGCGCGGCGGCTTTCAGGCGCTCATGCTCGAGCTGCCTGCGTATCACTGGCCGAATTTACGCAATTTGGCCATCGGCCTGTGGCAGCGCGTTGAAATATTCATGAGCCGCGTCGGCACCATCATTCTCGCGTTGATGGTCATCCTCTGGGCCCTGAGTTCCTTCCCCGCGCCGCCGCCGGGCGCGACCGGACCGGCCATTCAATACAGCGTCGCGGGACACTTGGGCGCCTGGCTTGCCGTGCTGTTCAAGCCCATCGGATTCAATTGGCAGATATCGATTGCGTTGGTGCCGGGTCTGGCTGCGCGCGAGGTTGCCGTGGGCGCGCTGGGCACGGTCTATGCGCTGTCGGCGACGGGCAATGATGTCAGCAGCGCCTTGACGCCGTTGATCACGCAGTCGTGGAGCTTGCCGACGGCCCTTTCATTGCTCGCCTGGTACGTGTTCGCGCCGCAATGCCTGTCGACGCTTGCCACGGTCAAGCGCGAGACCAATTCCTGGCGCTATCCCATCATCATGGCGGCTTATTTATTCGCGATGGCGTATTTAGGATCGTGGATCACGTTCCGCGTTGCCACGGCGCTATCATGAGATTAGGAGCTTGGCGTAACCATGAACGCTGTACTCGATAATCTTCTCGTGGCTGCGGTGCTGCTCGCGAGCGTAGGCTACGCCGTCGTCAAGCTCGGCCCGCGAACCTTGCGCAAGAGAATCCTAGGCGCATTGGGGCACGTGCTCGAGTCCGCGCCGGCATTCTTGAAGCTGACGAGCGTGGCGCAACGCCTTGCGGCGGCGTCCGGCAAGGCTCAAGCAGCGTGCGGCGGCTGCGACAACTGCGGCGCGGAGTCGACATCCCCGCCGCAGTCGTCATCCGAAATCAACGTGCCCGTGTCGAAAATCACCCGTCGGATTTGACTATTTCGCCCCGCCTGGCGCCAACGCGCCCTTCAAGCTCACAGCGCCGCTGACCGTTTTAGGATCGACCGTGATGTCCTTGAGCTTGGCTGCCACATCCGCCGGCACGTCTTTCTGATTGCGGCCGCCCAAGTACTGCGCAAAGAATTCTTCCATCGCCGTCACGTATGCCAGGGTATTGATGGGGCGCGCGAAGCCGTGGCCCTCATCCGGCGCCACGATGTATTTGACCGGCTTGCCGTTGTCGCGCACCGCGGCGACGATCTGATCGCTCTCCCGCACGTTGACGCGCGGATCGTTCTTGCCCTGGACCACCAGCAACGGGGTCACGATCGCCTTAGCCTGGGTTAGCGGAGATTCCGCCACCAGCAGCGCCTTGCCTTGGGCGGTGGTTGGATCGCCCATGCGCGTGTACATCTGTTTGCGGCCGGCTTCCCAATAAGGCGGTATCGCATCGAGCAGCGTAATCAGATTGGATGGCGCCACGTAAGCGACCGCGGCGGCGTAAACCGTGGGAGTGAAGGCAACGCCGGCAAGCGTGGCGTAGCCGCCGTACGAGCCGCCCGAAATGCCGACCCGCTTCGGATCGACCACGCCGGAGGCGACGAGCGACTTGACGCCCCAGGTGATGTCGTCCTGCATTTTTCTGCCCCACTCGCCGTTGCCGGCGTTGAGGAATTTCTTGCCGTAGCCGGTGGAAGCGCGAAAATTCGGCTGGAGCACCGCATAGCCGCGATTGGCGAGAAATTGCGCGTTGGCGTCGTAGCCGAAGGAATCCCGGGCCCACGGTCCACCGTGTGGATACACCACCAGCGGCAAGTTTTTCGCCGGCAATCCTTTCGGCAGCGTCAAATACGCCGGAATGTCGAGACCGTCGGAGGACTTGTAGTGATAGGGCTTGCGCTGTGCCAGGGCGTCGCGCGGGATTTCCTCGCGCACGTGATACTGCAGTGCCAAGGTCTTTGCCTTGCGGTTCCACACATAGACAACGCCCGGTTCGATATCGCTGTGGGCACTGACGATCCAGATATTCTCATCATTCGATCTCGCGCCGAAATCCACTTCCAGCGCCGGCAGTTTGGATTGCAGCCAACGGTAGTCGGTCTCGAAAGCCCGATCCTTGAAGTAGCGCCGGAACATGTCGTCTTCGTATTCGGTAAATAGAATGCGCTGGTCGAGACGCGAGATCTCCACGTTGTACAGGTCGACGCGTTTGTCCGGGTCGCTCTCGACCTTGGTGGTCGCACCCGTGGCGACGTCCATCATTTCCAGCTCGGTAAAATCCAACGCGCCTTTGTTGGTGGCGAAGTAGACGTTCTTGCCGCTCGCGTCGAAATCGAAGGCGCCGCAATTTTCCAGCACACTGCAGCTGTAGAGGGGTTTGAAACCATCCGCGTCGACGCGCAGGATTTCGGTGTCGCCGGCTTTGGTGGTCCGTACCGCGAGACGTAAATTGCCCGCATCGTCGAACTGCCAGACCGCAATTTCGTCGGTATTCTTGCGCAGCAGCTTTTTCTCGCCGCTCGAGATGCTGAGCTCATATAAATCGTGCCACTTCGGATCGCGGTCATTCAGCCCGATGTACAGGATGTCGGGCTTCGCCTTGGGTGTGGCGAAGATCTGGGTGCGCACACCCTTCAAATTCGTGAGGGCGCGGGTCGGCGGAACGCCGCTTTTCGCATCCGCCGGCAGCTTCGGATCGATCGCGTACACGTTGAAATTTTCATCGCCGCCCGAATCCTGCACATAGAGGATGTACTTGGAATCGTAGCTCCAGAAATAATTGCGGATCGGGCGGGTGGCTTCCGCGCTCACGGGCCGGGCGGCGCTGAACGGCTCATCGGCTCCCTTGACCCAAATATTGCGAGTTCCCTTGTAGGGCTTGAGGAAGGAAAGATAGCGCCCGTCCGGAGAGATCTGCGCGCCGGCGATGATTACTTCGCCGTAAAATAGATTGCGATCGATGAGGGGCGGCTGATCGCCAAGCGCCGCCAAGGGCCAGGCGGCCGCAGCCAGTACCAATGTCAGTGCTATATGTTTCATTTGATTATCCGATAAGTGTTGTTCGCCGGAGTGAGCCATAATGCCAGAGTGTCCATTGAGTAGTCGCTGAAGCAATAATTAATGCCCATCCCTGAGATTTTGCGCGATCGCCTGCGCTTGCCCGTCATTGGCGCTCCCATGTTCATCGTTTCCACGCCCAAATTGGTCCTCGCGCAATGCAAGGCCGGCATCGTGGGTTCATTTCCGGCGCTCAATGCGCGGCCGGCCTCGCAGCTCGATGATTGGTTGGCGGAAATTACCGAAGAACTGGCGGCTTTCCAACGCTTGAACCCGCACCGCAAAGTTGCACCCTATGCCGTGAATCAGATCGTGCATAGCAGCAACAACCGCCTGGAGGAGGATGTGGGGTTATGCGTCAAACATAAAGTACCCATCATCATCACCAGCCTGCGGCCGCCCGCCGAAGTCGTCGCCGCGGTGCATGGCTATGGCGGCATTGTCTTTCATGATGTCATCAATCTGCGTCACGCAGAGAAGGCAGCGGCGCAGGGCGTCGATGGGATCATCGCGGTCTGCGCGGGCGCCGGCGGCCACGCCGGTCTGTTGAGCCCGTTTGCCCTGGTCAAGCAGATTCGCGAAGTCTATCCCGGCGCGATCATTCTGTCCGGCGCGATGAGCAGCGGCGCGGATGTGTTGGGGACACGGGCCCTGGGCGCGGACTTGGCCTACCTCGGCACACGCTTCATCGCGACGGATGAGGGCAACGCTCCGCCGGAATACAAGCAAATGCTCATCGACAGCGCCGCCGAGGACATCGTCTACACATCGCTGTTCAGCGGCGTGAACGGCAACTACCTGCGAGGCAGCGTTGCGCGCGCGGGTCTTGATCCGGATCATCTGCCGGAAGCCGACAAGGCCAAGATGAATTTCGGAACCGGCGGCAACACGGCGGCCAAGGCGTGGCGCGATATCTGGAGCGCGGGCCAAAGCGTCAGCGGCATTCACGAAGTTGAGAGCGTCGAGACGCTGGTGGCGCGCATGGAGATCGAATATGCAGCGGCGCGTGCCAGTTTTAATTTCTAACCGTCCGCGCGCGAGCCGCGTGACCGGTGCGCTGATCTAAATGCGTTTACGCGCCGAACAGTTGCCCGCGGCACTGGCCCGAGGTTTGGCCGGGATCTACCTGGTCTCGGGCGATGAACCCTTGCTGGTCGGCGAGGCCGCGGATGCCATTCGGGCGGCGGCGCGCAGCGCGGGTTGCGCGGACCGACAGGTGTTCTTCATCGATCGCAGCTTCAGCTGGGATGAACTGCGTCTGGCCAGTCAATCCCTGTCATTGTTCGCGGAGCGGCGCCTGTTTGAATTGCGGATGCCGAGCGGCAAACCCGACAAGGGTGCGGCCTTGCTTGCCGACCTCGCGGCTCAGAAGGCATCGGATCTGACCTTCCTGGTCATTACCGATAAACTCGACCGGAAGGCGAGCGATACGCCCTGGGTACAGGCGATCGAAAAGCACGGTGCATGGGTGCCGATTCAGCCTGTCGAACTGGCGGCGCTGCCTGCGTGGCTGCGCGCCAGGGCAAAAATGCTGCAGCTGGAGGTCGATCCCGAGGCTGCGCAGCTGATCGTCGATCGCGTCGAAGGGAACTTGCTGGCCGCGCAGCAGGAACTGGAGAAGCTCGGCTTGCTGGCAAACGGCGCGCCCATCAGTGTCGACTTGGTGCTGAGGTCGGTCGGGGACAGTGCACGTTACGACGTCTTCCAGCTTGCGGAAGCTGCCGCGGCCGGCGACGCCGCCCGGGCGCTCAAGGTATTGCTCGGCCTGAAAAGCGAGGGAGTGGAACCGACGCTGATCTTGTGGGCGTTGGTACGGGAGTTGCGCGGAATGTGGCAGGCACGTGAACGCGGCCGATTGCGCTCCGCCGCGCGCGGCAGCGGCTGGAACTTGGCGGCGAATCCCTCGCCGCGCGCGTTGGCGCGGTTGAAGAAGCTGCCCTTGGCGCCATTGCTGCTGCAAGCCAGCCATGCCGACCGCGTCATCAAGGGACTGGCGTCGGGCGATGCGTGGAGCACTCTCACTGGCCTCACCGGAGCGTTTGCCGGCGCTTTGCAAGCCGGTGAGGAATCAGGCAGGGTAAGCCAATGAACCCTATGGGCATTTTTGGCGGTACTTTCGATCCGATTCACTACGCGCACCTGCGAACCGCATTCGAATTGCAGCAGGCCCTGCGCCTCAAGGAAATCCGCTTTCTACCCGCCGGCAATCCGCCGCACCGCGATCAACCCATCGCCGATGCCAAGTTGCGCCTGGAGATGGTGCAGCTGGCGACCGCCGGGCAGCCGGGTTTTGTGGTCGACGATCGCGAAGTGCGCAAAGCAGGTCCGTCCTACTCGGTGGAAACCTTGTCTGAACTGCGTCACGAGTATCCGGATCGCAGCCTCTGTCTGATCGTCGGCATGGATGCATTCTTGAGCCTGCCAAAGTGGCATCAATGGCAGGAACTGCTGCAACTGGCGCACTTGGTCGTGGCCCACCGACCCGGCTGGCGTGCGCCCGGGATGGGGCCGCTCGGTGAATTGTTGGTGGATCGGGGCACGGGCCGCATCAATGATTTGCACGAAACGAGGGCAGGTTGCATCTTCATCCACGCCGTCACCCAATTGGAGATTTCCTCGACCGAGGTCAGGCAGCTCATTGGAATGGGCCGCGATCCGCGCTTCCTCATGCCCGATCCAGTGCGTAAACTGATCTTGGACACCCACTGTTACTCTAGGAACCGGACTTAGTGCCAGCAAAGCAAAAGACTTCGACCCGCAAGATACGAGACGGCAAGAAAGCTGTCGCCACTCCCAAAACGGCGCGCACGCCAAAAGCACCTTCCCTCAAAAGCGTGATACTCGATGCCCTCGACGACATGAAGGCGCTGGATGTGAAATTTCTGGATGTTCGAGGCCTCACCGATATTGCCGATTTCATGGTGATCGCCAGCGGTACTTCCGATCGCCACGTGCGCTCGGTTGCGCAGCGCGTAGTTGAGAAAGCCAAGGAATCGGGGTTTCGACCGCATGGCGTCGAGGGCCAGCAGGACGGCGATTGGGTTCTGATCGATCTGAACGAAATGATCGTCCACGTCATGTTGCCGCGCGTGCGCGAGTTCTACGGGCTGGAGAAGTTGTGGGACATGACCGCCACGAAGCGCGCCGCACGCGCGTGATCCTATTATGAAATGCCGGTTGATCGCTGCCGGTACCCGTCTCCCCGACTGGGTCAACAGCGGTTTCCTCGAATATCAGAAGCGACTGCGCACACCTCTGGTGATGGAGCTGCACGAGATCTCCGTTGCGACCCGCAGCGCGGGCGAGAAGCCGCAACGCGCCGTGCAGCGCGAAGGCGCGGACATGCTGGCGGCGATCGGCCGGGATGACTATGTCGTTGCACTGGAGATTGCGGGCAAGCCCATGAGCACCGAAGGTTTGAGCGCCTGGCTGGCGGAACGCCTGCGGGATGCGCGGCCGCTGGCGCTGCTCATCGGCGGTCCCGACGGACTGGCTCCGGCAGTCCTGGAAAGGGCCGATCAATCCTGGTCCTTATCGCCGTTGACGCTGCCGCATGCGCTGGTTCGGGTCGTGGTTGCCGAACAAATCTACCGGGCAATGAGCCTGCTCGCCGGGCATCCTTACCACCGCGCGTGAAATCCCCAGACTTCATCTACCTGGCCTCAGGCTCACCGCGACGGCGCGAATTGCTGCGGCAAATCGGCGTGTCGTTTCGGGTAATTGGGGCCGATTTGGACGAAACTGCGCGCAGCGGCGAATCCGCTGCGGCCTACGTCTCGAGACTGGCCGAGGCCAAGGCCGCCGTGGGATGGGAAGGCAGCCGGGTGCGCGCCGCCCCGGTGCTCGCCGCGGATACCGCCGTGGTGCTCGATGGAGAAATTCTCGGAAAACCTGCCGACATGAAAGCTGCCGTCGCCATGCTGCTGAAGCTCTCGGGCCGCGCACATGAGGTATTGACCGCCGTCGCGTTGCGCACGGCTGCTGGAATTGAACTCAAGGTCAGCCGTAGCCTGGTCAGTTTCCGAACAGTCGATCCCGGCGAAGCGCGTGCCTACTGGGATACGGGAGAACCGGGCGACAAGGCCGGCGCCTACGCCATTCAGGGATGTGCGGCCGTGTTCATCGCGGATCTGAAGGGCAGTTATTCCGGTGTGATGGGATTGCCGCTGTTTGAAACCGCGGAGCTGCTGAAGGCGGCCGGGTTGAGCCTGTGGCAGCGCCATGAGCACTGACATTCTCATCAATGCCAGCACGCACGAAGCCCGCGCCGCCGTCGTGGAAAACGGCGTTCTGCAGGAGGTATTTCTGGAGCGCGCCAGCCGCCGCGGACTGATCAGCAATATCTACAAGGGCCGCGTATCGCGCGTATTGCCGGGGATGCAGGCGGCATTCATCGACATCGGCATGGAGCGCACGGCCTTCCTGCATGCATCCGATATTTTTGATCCGCGGCATGCGGACACCGGCATCGACCCGCCTCACAACGAAAGTATTCGCTCGCTGGTCGCCGAGGGCAATGAGATTCTGGTTCAGGTAGTGAAGGATCCCCTGGGCACGAAGGGCGCGCGGCTCACCACCTACATCACGCTGCCGTCCCGGTATCTTGTCTACATGCCGAAGGGCAGCGGTGTGGGCGTATCGGCGCGCATCGAGGATGAATCTGAACGCGAACGGCTGCGAGCCGCGGTGGAAGCCGGCCTCGAGCCGCCGGAGAATGCCGGCTTCATCGTGCGTACCGCCGCAGAGGACTCGGGGGCGGAAGCATTGCGCGCCGACATGATTTACCTGCGAAAATTATGGGAATTCGTGCGCCAGAAGGGATTGCGGACCCAGCCTGGCAATCTGGTGCACGCCGATCTGCCGCTGCACCTGCGCGTGCTTCGCGACTTGATGCGCCCGGATGTCGACAAGGTACTGATCGATCAGCCCAGTGCGCACCGCGAGATGCAGGAATTTGCCGCGGCCTTCATGCCCGAGGCGCTGCCGCGCATTGATCTGTATTCCGAACCGCGGCCGTTGTTCGAGCTGCATCATGTCGAGGAGGAAATCCAAAAAGCCCTGGAGCGAAAGGTGTCGTTGAAGTCCGGGGGCCACCTGATCATCGATCAAACGGAGGCGATGACGACCATCGATGTCAACACGGGCGCCTTCGTGGGCCACCGAAATCTCGAAGAAACCATATTCCGCACCAACCTCGAGGCGGCCGTCACCATCGCCCGGCAGCTGCGCCTGCGCAATCTCGGCGGCATCATCATCATCGATTTTATCGACATGGAGGAACCCGAACACCGCCGCCAGGTCATCCAAGCGTTGGAACGCGCGTTGAATGAGGATCACGTCAAAACCAACATTTCCTCGGTATCGCCGTTGGGATTGGTGGAAATGACGCGTAAGCGCACGCGCGAGAGCCTGGAGCATCTCTTGTGCCGTTCTTGTCCTACATGCGAGGGCCGCGGCTTTGTCAAAACGGCGGAAACGGTTTGCTACGAGATATTTCGCGAGATTGTCCGACAGGCGCGCCAGTTCGAGTGCCAGCAATTGATGGTATTGGCGCATCAAGACGTCATCGAGCGGCTTCTCGATGAAGAATCCTCGGCGTTGGGCGAACTCGAATTGGTCACCGGCAAGCCCATACGCTTGCAGACCGAGGCGCTCTACAGCGTGGATCAATACGACGTCGTGCTGATGTAAATGATCATTCGCAAGCTCGGCAAGCTTCTGGCATTCGGCTTCGGGGGACTGCTGCTCCTCGTGCTGCTCGCCATGCTCGGCCTCAAGATCGCACTCGATCGGGCGCCCCGCTACCAGGCGGAGATCAAGGAATGGCTGCATGCGCAAACCGGCTACCACATTGCGTTCGCGCATGTTTCGCCGGCATTTCGCTGGTATGGCCCGGAACTTTATTTTGACCAGCTGGAACTGCGCTCAAAGGATGATCAGCGGGTGCTGGCTCGGGCGGCCGGCGGCCGGGTCGCGGCGGATGTTTGGCAGCTGATTCGCAGCGGCAAATTGCTGGCCGGCCGAATCGAGGTGGAAGCGCCGAACATCGCTGTCGTGCGCCTGGGACCGACGCGCTTTGCCGTCGCGTCGGAAATCGAACTGGGCAGCGAGGACTCCTCGTTGGGGTCGCTCAAGCTCAGCGACCTGCCTGCAGGGAGGCTGGTCATCCGGAACGCCGTGCTCAGCATGGAAAATTGGAACACCGCGCTGCCGCAGTTGACGTTGCAAGGCGTCGATGTGGATGCGCGGCGCGATGCGCGCGAAGCGGTGCTCAAGTTCAGCGCGCAATTGCCGCCCGCTCTGGGCGGCGCCGTGAGCTTCGCGGGGCATGCGCGAGGCGTCGGCGACGTGCGCAACCTCGCCTGGGACGTGCTCGCGCGAGGACGCGGCATTTCGTTTCCCGGATGGCGCGAGCTTCTGCCGGAATACTTGAGCAACTTGAACTCCGGCACAGGCGGTTTCGATATCGCCGTGCTTGGCCAAGGGGCCCTGCTGTCGCACGCCGATGCCGACTTGGAAGCGACCAATGTCGTGGCGCAATTGCCGGAGGGGCCGGCCGCCAAGTTCGACCAGATGAGCGCCACCTTGAGCCTGACGCACACGGGCGACCGCTGGAGCTTGAGCGGCCAGCGAGTACGCGTGGGAAGGCGCGAGCGGGAATCTGCATTCGAGGTCGGTTGGCAGGAGACGCAGGCCGGCCTCTTGAACGTTCGCGCCAGCGCCAACTATCTGCGCGCGGAAACGCTGCTGCCGCTCACCGGGTTTTTGCCGCAGAAGGATTTGCGCGACCGGTTGCGCGAGGTTGCGCCGAGCGGCGAATGGACGGATGTATCAATCGCTTTCGAGCGCGGGCAGATCGAGGACCCGTGGCGCATGCAAGTGCAGGCCAAATTCGAGCACGCGGGGTATGCATCGGTGCAGGGAGTGCCCGGACTGCGCGGAATTGCAGGTTCAATCGCCGGCAACGAGCGCGGCGGACAAGTCATCATCGACACCCACGCCGGCGCGTTCAACTGGCCCGCGCAATTTCCGCGCTCCGTGGAACTGGAGCGCCTCAAGGCGACTATTTACTGGAAGCGAACCGCCGAGGAGCTGCTGATTGCCTCCCCTGACTGGGAGATCAAGATTCACGATGGCGATATCCGCGGACAGCTGGCGTGGCACCAGCCCGCCGACAATTCCTCGCCCGTGCTGACCTTGGTCGGCGGCATTCAAAACGGCAACGCGGGCAATGCGCGATATTACCTGCCGAACGGTCTGATCGGGCCGGGGGCGCTGGCGTGGCTCAATCAAGCGTTCTTGGCGGGGCATCTGCGGGCATCCCTGTTGTTCCATGGCCCGGTGCGGAATTTTCCGTTTCGCGACGGCGGCGGCATTTTTTTGGCCCGCTGTACGATCGAGGGCATGACCTTGCATTACAGCGAGGGATGGGCGCCGGCGGAAAATCTCGCCGTGGCCGCGGAGTTTCGCAATCAGGGCATGAGCGCGCATCTATTGAGCGCGCACATCGGCGATCTGCTGCTGGAAGGCGGCGATGCCCGTTTCCCCGATTTCGACAGCGGCGAGCTTAAGGTTCACGCGAATGCGCGCGGTGATGCGGCGAGCGCTCTGGCTTACTTGCGCGCGACGCCGCTCGACGCGATTGCCGAACATGCCTTTTCGAGCGTCGAAGCGAGCGGACCGCTGAAGGCCAGCGTGGATTTATTTTTGCCGTTCAGGGATTTCGAGCATCGGCAGGTGCTGATACACGGGAGCCTGGACGGTGCAAGCGTCAATAAAACCGGCTCCTCGACGATGGCCACCGATGTCGCCGGCGAGTTCGATATCAACGGCGGCCAGGTCGCCCGTGCCGATATCCACGGGCAATTTTTGGGGGGCGGCTTCCAAATGCAGGCCCGCGCGCCGCGCAACAAGCCGGTTACGCGGACCCAACTCGAGTTCCGCGGCACGGCCACAGCAGAGGCCCTGCGCGCGGCGCTGTCCATCCCCGAGTCCATGTCCATCAGCGGCCAAACGGATTGGCGCGCGGTTCTCAAGATCTCGCCCGCGCCGGGCCGCGAGCGCTCCTTGCGCATCAGCAGCACGCTGGTGGGTTTTGAGATGAAGCTGCCGGCTCCGCTCGACAAGAGCGCCCCCACGCCACTGCCTTCATGGCTCGAGATCCAGTGGCCGGAAACCGGCGGCCCGACCGGCAGTTTTGCACTCGGCACGTTGGTCAGCAGCTCCTACGCATTGGAGACCGATCGCAGCGGCATGCGCCTTGCGCATGCGTCCATGAACTTCGGCGGTAGCGGGTCCGGAGGCGGCGATGCGCAAATACTGAATATCGGGGGATCGGTGCAGCGCTTGGACCTGGGGGGCTGGCTGCGCTTGAGCACGCCGGGCAAGGATGCCAAACCCCTGTTCTATTACATGCGAGGCGCCAAGCTCGAAGTGGCCGAATTGGACTACCTGGGCCTGGCGTTTCGGGATGTGTCCTTGGAGATGGCGGTCTCCGAGCGGAGCTGGCGCATCAATGTGGGCGGCCCCAATGTCACCGGTGTGATCACGGTTCCAAGCATCGAGGGTTCAACCGAGCCGTGGAGTCTGCAGTTCGATCGCTTGCATTTCGACGTCGCGGACAGCGAACGGGCAGCCGGCGACGGCACTGAGAACGTACCGCCGCCGGCGGATGCCGATCCGCGCACCTTTCCCGCAGTCAATTTCCACGCCAAAGAACTGATCTGGGGCGAACGGCACTTCGGCGACCTGACTGCAACGCTTGCCAAGCAGGAAGACGGCGTCTCGTTCAAGTCCATCGATGTCACGGCGTCCACCTTCACGCTCAGCGCGCAGGGCGAGTGGCGCGCCAAGGACGCCGGAGTCAGCCGCATCAAGGGCGCCTTAACCAGCACGGACGTGCAAGGCACCCTGAAGGAGTTGGGTTATGAGGATGTCATCGAGGCCAGGGGCGGCAAGATGGAATTTGACCTCACCTGGCTGGGCGCGCCGACGGCCGCAGCTCTCGCCAAGGTCGTCGGCCACGTCCAGTTGACGATGGAGAAGGGCCAGGTTACCGGGCTTAAACCCGGCGCTGGCCGCGTGCTGGGGCTGGCCAGCATTGCCGCGCTGCCCCGCCGATTGGCGCTCGATTTCAGCGACTTGACCGACAAGGGGCTGGCATTCGACAGCGTGCGCGGCGACTTCGACTTGCGCGACGGCAACGCCTACACCGAAAACGTACTGCTGAAGGGGCCTGCGGCTGAAATCGGCCTAATTGGCCGGGTTGGCTTGAAAAACAAGGATTACGACCAAACTGCGGTAGTGACGAGCAGCGCCGGCAATTCGCTGTCGATTCCCGTTGCGAGCGCGCTGGTGGGCGGGCCGGTGGTCGGCGCCGCCGTGCTGTTATTCACGCAGGTGTTCAAACAGCCGCTGAAAGGCCTGACACGAGGGTATTATCGCATTACCGGCAGTTGGGATAATCCAACAGTCGAACGCATCAAGAGCGCAGACGCCGCCGCGGCTGCCGAGGTACCGAGATAGATGGGCAGAGTCGCCGCAATACAAATGACCTCGAGCCATGTGGTGGCCGAAAACCTGGCCGAGGCCGGCGCGCTGTTGCGCGAGGCCAAGGACGCGGGGGCATTGGTCGCCTGTTTGCCGGAGAATTTCTCGTTCATCGGCCTCAAGGATGCCGACAAGCTGCAAGTCGCGGAAGCCGATGGCCAGGGCGTCGTGCAGGCGTTCTTGAGCGATGCTGCACGGCAACTCAACATGTGGATTCTGGGCGGCACGATCGTGATCCGGACCGATGATAGGAACCGAGTAGCGAACGCCTCGCTGCTGTTCGACGCGGCCGGAAAGCGGGTGGCGCGGTACGACAAGATTCACTTGTTCGACGTCACGATCCCGGGACGCAACGAGCAGTATCGAGAATCCACGCATGTGCTTCCCGGCCGCGAGCCGGTGCTGGCGGACACGCCGGTCGGCAAGCTTGGAATGTCGGTGTGCTATGACATGCGCTTTCCAGAACTCTACCGCGAGTTGGTATCGCAAGGGGCGGAATGGTTGGCGATGCCCGCGGCCTTCACGGTTCCCACCGGGCGCGCGCATTGGGAGACCTTGCTGCGGGCGCGGGCCATCGAAAATTTGTGTTATGTGGTTGCGCCGGCGCAGGCTGGCCTGCATACCAGCGGCCGTGAGACATACGGCGATTCGCTGATCGTGGACTATTGGGGTCAGGTGTTGTCGCGCTTGGCAAAGGGTACCGGAGTGATCACAGCAGACATCGATCTCGCCAGCCAAGCAGAGTCGCGCGCGCGTTTTCCCGCATTGGACAATCGTCAGCTGGGCAAAAGCCTCGCCGCCGCGGTTTTGACATGAACGCGCGCAGCGCCGAGCTTGTTCAGCCCACCTTTGCCGTGGCCGAGAAAATGATCTTAGCGCCCTCGGGACTCGATGAGCGGCGCTTGAGCCAGGTGCTCGACACGCTCATGAGCCGCGGCGTGGACTATGCGGATCTGTATTTCGAGCTGTCGCGCGAGGAGTCGTGGTCGCTCGAGGACGGCATCGTCAAAGACGGCGCGCACAGCATCGAGCAGGGCGTCGGCGTGCGCGCCATCAGCGGTGAAAAGACCGGATTTGCCTACACCGACGAGGTGTTGTTGCCGGCTTTGCTCGAGGCTTCCGATGCGGCGCGCGCGATCGCGCGCAGCGGCGGCAGGAACGCGGTCAGGGCCTGGCAGCGTCCCTTGACGCACCGGCTGTATCTACCGATCGATCCGCTCGATGCCATCAAAGACGAGGACAAGGTCGCGTGGTTGATGCGGATCGACGCCGACACGCGCCGCCTCGATCCTCGCGTCAAGCAGGTGATGGCCTCCCTGGCCGCGGTTCACGAGATCGTGCTGATCGCCTCGAGCGACGGCACGCTCACCGCGGACGTCCGTCCCTTGGTGCGCGTCAACGTATCGGTCATCGTGGAGCAGAACGGCCGGCGCGAGCAGGGCTACAGCGGCGGCGGCGGCCGTTTCGGATTGGACGAGCTGCTGCAAGGCGAGGGCCCGTTCGAGCATGGCCGCGAAGCGGTGCGCCAAGCACTCGTGAATCTGGACGCGGTGGCCGCGCCTGCCGGTTCCATGACGGTCGTGCTGGGACCAGGCTGGCCGGGAATATTGCTGCACGAGGCGATCGGCCATGGACTGGAAGGCGACTTCAACCGCAAGGGCACCTCGGCGTTCTCGAATCGCATCGGCCAGAAGGTTGGCGCCGACGATGTCACGGTGGTCGATGACGGCACCCTCAATCGGCGGCGCGGGTCTTTGAACGTCGATGATGAGGGTACGCCGACGCAATGCACGACGCTCATCGAGAACGGCATCTTGCGCGGCTACATTCAAGACAAAATGAACGCAAAGCTCATGGGTATGGCGCCCACCGGCAACGGCCGGCGCGAATCATTCGCGCACATGACCTTGCCGCGCATGACCAATACCTACATGCGCGCCGGGCCGCGCGCGCCCGAAGAGATCATCGCCTCGGTGGACAAGGGCCTGTATGCAGTCAATTTTGGCGGCGGCCAAGTCGACATCACATCGGGCAAGTTTGTGTTCTCCGCAAGCGAGGCGTACCTGATCGAGAATGGCAAGGTCGGACCGCCGGTCAAAGGGGCAACGCTGATCGGCAACGGACCCGATGTGCTGACGCGCGTCAGCATGGTGGGCAACGATCTGAAGCTCGACAGCGGCGTCGGCACGTGCGGCAAGGAAGGGCAATCGATTCCTGTCGGAGTCGGCCAACCTACTCTGCGCATCGATGCGCTCACGGTCGGCGGCACGGGCTAAGAACCTGTCTGAGCATTCCGCGCGGCCGCACGATTTCTGCACATTCCCGACGAGATTGCGCGTTCCTCGCCCTGTGCTTGGCGTGAAAGAATCGGCACGCGGTACTCCAGGGAGGAAACCCTTAAGTTTCAAACTGCAGGATGCTGACATACCGCGGCGCGGGCGGGGCGTTTGACGCGAGGGCGTCTTGCCCGCGCCTTTAAGTTGTTTTGGGGAGCTCGAAGACGATGAAATTCTATGCGGCGCTGGCCTTAAGTTTGAGTGCGGGAATGACGGGTGCGCAGACGGCGCAAGAGATTGGCCCGCGGCTCAAGCTTCCGGCGCCTGTCATGGCGTCGATGCAGAGTATCGATGCGCATCGCATCGCCGAGCATGTGAGATTTCTGGCCAATGATCTGCTCGAGGGCCGCGCGCCCGGCACGCGCGGCGGGGACATCGCGGCGAATTACATCGCGGCGCAATTCGCGTTGTACGGCCTGAAGCCCGCCGGCGACAACGGCTCCTTCCTGCAAAAGGTGGATTTCGTCGGCGCACAGACCTTGCCGGGCACCTCGGCTTCCCTGTTGCCGGCGCAGGGCGCGGCGATGCCCTTGAAGCTGGGCGAGGACTACGTTGCCGGCAACCAAACCCAGACCGACAGCGTCGAGGTTGATGCGCCCGTCGTCTTCGTCGGCTACGGCATTGAAGCACCCGAATACAAGTGGGACGACTTCAAGGGCGTGGACGTCAAGGGCAAGGTCGTTCTCGTGATCGTGAATGAACCGCCGTCGAAGGATGCGAAGTTCTTCAATGGCGAGGCCCTGACTTATTACGGGCGCTGGACCTACAAGTTCGAGGAGGCGGCGCGCAAGGGAGCCGTCGGTGCGCTGATCATCCACCGCACGGATCTGGCGAGTTACGGCTGGGATGTGGTGCGCAATTCCTGGAGCGCGGAACAAGTCGCCCTCGGCAACGACAAGGACCCAAAGCTCAAGGCAGCGGCGTGGATTCAGCTCGAAGTCGCGAGAAAATTGCTGAGCGCAGCAAAACTCGATCTGGATGCCATGATCGCAGCGGCCGGCACGCGGCAATTTCAAGCGAAAGAATTGCCGGTGCGCTTCAAGGCGCACATCGAGAGCAAGGTTCGAAAATTCGAGTCGTACAACGTATTGGGATTGTTGCCGGGCGAGGGCGGCGGACAGGCGGTGGTCTATTCGGCCCACTACGACCACCTCGGCATCGATCCTACTTTGGGCGGCGACAATATCTACAACGGTGCGGTCGACAACGGCACGGGTTGCGGGATTCTGCTCGAAATGGCGCATGCATTCACCACCTCTGCGGCCCGCCCGCCCTCACCTGTCCTGTTTGCCGCGGTTACCGCCGAGGAGAAGGGGTTGCTGGGCTCGAACTACCTTGGCAAGCATCTGCCCATGGCGGCCCCCAAAATCGCGCTGGATTTGAATTACGACGCCATCCTGCCGACCGGTATGCCGCAATCGGTCAATGTGACGGGTGCGGAGCGCACGTCTTTTTATCCCACCGTGGAGAAGACCGCCGCTGCTTTTGGATTCGAGATTCAAGCGGATGCCGAACCGGGCGCCGGCCACTACTATCGCTCCGATCACTTCAGCATGGCGCGCGCCGGCGTGCCGGCGTTCTCGATCAACACCGGCGTTAAATTTTTAGGTCACACGCCGGAATGGGGCAAGGCCCTGCACGAGGAATACACGGCAAAGCGCTACCACCGGCCGGCCGATGAATTCAACCCGACGATGGATTTCACCAGCGACGCGGCCGTGGCGAAATTCGGCTTTGCCCTGGGTTGGCAAGCGATGCTGGCGAAGGGCACGGTGAATTGGCTGGCGGGAGATGAGTTCGAAGCGACGCGTCTGCGCGGGATCGCACAGTAGGAACCTGTCCGGAATTACTCACTGTCAAGAAAATTCCGCATTTGCCGCGTCGAGCATTGCGCGCCGCTGACATAACGTCATGTCATAAGCTGGAAAGCGGTGAATGCGTCGCTTCTCCGCGACGGGACGATGCGGTCGCGCCCCTGAATCCAGCGGAGCGTGCACCAAGTCTCATCAGACAGGACAGCGGAATCGGTAGTCTCGCTTCCGTCATCACACGACGGAGTTTCCATGGCCGACAATTCAATGACGGGCACGTTTCAGATTCCCAAGGATCTGCTGTCCGAAGCAAAGCGCACCCAGCCGAAGAACGATCGACTGCACGTCGAGGGCTGGCGCAATTCCTGGCTGTCGCGCCTCGCGGAAATGCTCGTCGGAAAAGACTAGAAGTTGCCGTAGGATTAGGTAACTCATGGACGTAGGCCGCGCCCTGAAAGTAAATGCTTAAGTCGGCATAAGTCAAATAGCATAGCTGTTCGCCCGGCATCCGGATTAGTATGGCGCAAGGGGAGGGTTAACCCATGCGCCTGGCTCGTCCGGTCTATGAAAGCTTGCCGTTGGTTTACATGCTGATCGGCGCGCTTGCGATTTTTCTTTTTTACATCAATCCATTGGGGTTTGCCGGCAAGGCGGCTTTCCTCATCGGCGTGTTTGCCGAGACTGCGGCGCTCACCCTGTTTCTGCGGCGGCGCGACTGCCGCGAGCTGAGCCGGGAATACACCGGCGAGACAATCGAACTGCCGTCCAATCTCAACAGCTAGCCGGATCTTCAGCGGCTAGCCGATCTTGGGATTCTCGACGACGTGCGGAACCACGCCGGTGTCGATGGGATCTACGGAACTTCTGACTCGCGGCGTGCGCTCATCGATGTACATGATTTCGTGCTGACCCACCTGCACGACGTCGCCGTCATTCAGGTTGTGGCGCCGCACGCGTTTCGACTGGACGAAAATGCCGTTGGTGCTGTTGAGATCCTCGATCAGGCATGAGTCCTGCTGCGTCACGATCTGGCAGTGATGCCGGCTGATGAACTTGCTGTCGATTTGCAAATCATTGTCCGGCGTACGTCCGATCACCAGGCGCCCGGGCTTTAGATTGCGCTCCCCGACGGTCTTGCCCTCGCTGGCGAGCAAAATACGGCCGACGACATGCGAGGAATCGGTATGCGGCGGCAGCGTATGCTCCATATTCGGCGCCTTCATCCGATTGGTGCCGGATGCGAACTCGACCCATTGCAATTCGCGTACGGCTGCGTCGAGATCCTCCGCGGTGACGGTATCTTTGTCCTTGCCGAACGCCGCCATTAAACAGGTGTCGCACAACGTATTGATCAAGCGCGGCACGCCGCCGGTGTATTTGTAGATGGTGCCGTAGGTATCCTCGGCGAATATGCGCCGCCCTTGCGAGCCCGCCACCTCGAGACGATGGTCGATGTAGGCGATGGTCTCGGCCTTGGTGAGTGCGGTCAGGTGAAAACGCAGCCGCACGCGTTGCGAGAGCTGCACCAGCTCCGGCGAGTTCAACTTGTCGTTCAATTCGGGCTGTCCGGCGAGAATGATGCGCAGCGCCTTTTCCTTGGTGGTCTCGACGCCCGACAGCATGCGCACTTCCTCGAGCACGCGGCTGGTCAGATTCTGCGCTTCATCGACGATCAGCAGTACCTTGCGGCCGCTGCCGTGCTGTTCCATCAAGAATTGATTCAACGTCGACAGCACTTCAGGCTTCTTCATGTTGAACGGCGAGAAGCCGAACTGGACGAGCACGGTTTGCAAAAACGCGGTGGGCGACAATTGCGTTTGATTGATTTGCGCCACGATCGCGTCGCTTTGCAGCTCACGCAAAAACGTTTCGATCAACGTGGTCTTGCCCGCGCCGATTTCACCGGTGATCACGACGAAGCCGTCGGTGAACCAGATGGTCGATTCCATGTAGGCCTTGGCGCGCGCGTGCTGCTTGCTCAAATACAGGAATTGCGGGTCCGGGCTCAGGCGGAACGGCAATTCATGCAATTTGAAGAGTTCTAAGTACATGGCGCTCGGCACTCAAGGCACTGTCCGACCCGAAACTACGCAGTTTAGGCCCATTCGATCAATTTTAATGCATTCGAGAGCGCCTTATCGCGCTCCTTTGGCAGGCGCTTGAGGACGGTGCAATGGCCCAATTTGCGGCCCGGGCGCGGCATTTTCCCATAGTCGTGATACGCCAAACCCTCGACTGTCAGCAGGCGTTCGCGATCCGGCATCACACCCAGAAAATTGATCATGGCCGTGTGTCCGAGCGCACGGGTGCTGCCGAGCGGCATGTCGCAGACGGCACGAAGATGGTTCTCAAACTGACTGGTAACGCAACCCTCGATGGTCCAGTGCCCGGAGTTGTGTACGCGAGGAGCCATTTCATTGGCGACCAGCCGCCCCTGCACCACGAAAAACTCGATGGTCAGCACGCCGATGTAGTCGAGGGCGTTCATGACTCGTTTCAAGTACAGGCGTGCGCGGTGCTCCAGCCGCGCGTTCGCAAACGGTGCAATGCTGTACCTCAAGATTCCACCGCCGTGCGTGTTGCACGACAAGGGATAGAACACGGCTTGACCGCTCGCGCTGCGCGCGCCCACGAGCGAGAGCTCGCGGGAAAATTCCTGAAATCTTTCGTAAATCAAGCCGGCGCCGCCGATGGCCTGCCACGCGGCATCGATGTCGGGCGGCTCGCGCAACACGTACTGCCCTTTTCCGTCGTAACCCAGGCGCCGCGTTTTCAACACGCCCGGAAGCCCGATTTTTGTGGCCGCTTGGATCAGCTCCTCGCGGCTGTCGATCGCACGATGAGCCGCCACCGGGATTTTGAGCCGGGTAAACAAGGCCTTTTCCGCGAGGCGATCCTGCGACACTTCGAGTGCGGCGCGGGGCGGGCGAACCTGCGTGATGCGCTCGAGCGGTTTGAGCGCGCCGCCCGAGATGTTCTCCCAGTCGAATGTGACGACATCGCTGCGCGAGGCCAACTCGGCGAGCAGCGCCGCGTCCTCGAGATCTCCGATGAGGCTGGGCGCTACTTGCGCGCCCGGTGTGTCGGCGCTGCGATCGAGAAACAGGCAACGCACGCCGAGCGGGTATCCGGCCAGCGCCAGCATGCGCCCCAACTGGCCGGCTCCGACGATGCCGACACGCGTGAATTTCAAAGGATGCGAGGATCCGGCTTGGCGATGACCGCCGCGGTTTGCGCTTCGCGAAATGCGTCCAGCGCGGCGCGGATGCCGGCATCCTCATTCGCGAGCATCGCGGCTGCGAACAAAGCGGCATTGGTCGCCCCGGCCGCGCCGATCGCAAAGGTTGCGACGGGAACGCCGCTCGGCATTTGCGCAATGGACAGAAACGAATCGATGCCGTGCAAAGCCTTGGATTGAATGGGAACGCCGAGCACGGGAATGGAAGTCTTCGCGGCCGTCATCCCCGGCAAATGGGCCGCGCCGCCGGCACCGGCAATGATGGCCTTCAGACCGCGTCCCCGCGCCGCGGCCGCATACTCGAACAGCAGATCGGGTGTGCGATGCGCCGAGATCACGCGAACCTCATGCGCGATATTCAAACGGGTCAGGGTATCGGCCGCGGACTGCATCGTTTCCCAGTCGGAAGACGATCCCATAATGACTCCGACCAAGGCTTTCATCGGCGCAAGTTTACCAATTTATCCCCAGCAACTGGCGCAGAAAGGCAAAAAGTTCCCGCGCGCCGACGGGCGAGCGCTGTTCCAGGCGCTCTTTTTCGGCCTTGTCGAGCAGCTTCGTCAGGGTGGCGCGGTCGGCATTCGGATATTCCTCGAGCAATTCGCTCATGGCGGCGGCGGGTTCCGACAGCAATCGATCCCGCCAGCGCTCAATCTCTTGAAAATGGCGAATTTCCACATCATGGCGCTGCTTGCGCTCAGCCATCTTCGCCAGCACCGGTTCCGGATCGATGTTGCGCATCAGCTTGCCGATGTACTGCCGCTGGCGCACCTGCGCGCCATGTGACGGCAAGCGGCGCAGATCGCGCAGCGCGACAAACAGATTTTCCGGTAAATCCAAGGCCTTAATCTCTTGATCGGGCAGGGCGGACAATTTCACGCCCAGTTCCTGCAACGCCGCCGCTTCCCGCTTGCGGGCGCTCTTGCTTAGCCGCTGCTCCTCAGATTCGCCGGAATCCTGACTCTCATTCTCGCTGCTCATATTCCCCATGCTATCACTCGGGCCGGTAGAATCACCGTTCGGATTTCCCTGAAGCCTCAAGGTCGGAGTAGCGATGGCCGTGACCAATACCGCAGTGCGACTTACCCAAGTAGACCTGGAGTCGATTATCGAACGGGCGCTCGAGGAAGCCCGGGCACGCGGGGCCACCCAGGCGGAAGCGGCCGTCAGCCAGGATACGGGCCTGTCGGTCGGCGTGCGATTGGGCGAGGTGGAGACCCTGGAACACCAACGCGATCGCAGCCTGGGGCTTACGGTGTACTTCGGGCAGCGCAAGGGTTCGGCCAGCACCGCCGATTTTTCGATGGAGGCGGTTCGCGCCACGGTCGCCAAGGCATGCAGCATCGCCCGATTTACCGCGGAGGACGAGAGTGCCGGACTGGCCGATGCCGCGCTGATGGCGCGCTCGCCGCCAAACCTCGATCTATCGCATCCGTGGAATGTCAGCGCGGACCGCGCCATCGAGATCGCCAAATCCTGCGAAGCCGCGGCGCTGGCGTTCGACTCGCGCATCAATAACTCGGAGGGCGCATCGGTCAGCACGCATCAAGGATTGCATGTCTACGGCAACACGCATGGCTTCGTCGGCGGCTATCCGACCACATCGCACACCTTGAGCTGCGTAGTCCTCGCCGGTAAGGGCGAAGACATGCAGCGCGACTACTGGTACACCAGTTCGCGCGATTGGCACGAGCTTCAGGACGCGGAATCCGTCGGCCGGGAAAGCGCGCGGCGCACCAT